>Ga0210408_10005377_pt1 | contig 11264 bp, 11 predicted proteins | sample IncBWH4MmetaG_FD_155471 | JGI IMG/M metagenome (GOLD analysis project Ga0210408, IMG submission 155471) | Forest soil microbial communities from Barre Woods Harvard Forest LTER site, Petersham, Massachusetts, United States - Inc-BW-H-4-M | ecosystem: Environmental > Terrestrial > Soil >... | reverse complement strand
CAGCCTCGCGTGCGGAATAGTAAAGCACACGAGCATAGTCACTACAGGTACGCCGAACAGTCCGACATTCCCTGCACGATGGGTCGACGGCTTATGATCGTGCTCCCCGGTGTCCGGGCTTTCTAGCCACCGTCGCTGGCGGATCGACCCGCCAACTTGATCCCAGCGTCGCGAGATCAGGACCACACGATTTCGCCGTACGCATGTGCGTCGCTCGCCTCGCGACACCCACGCGTCCACCGCATCCTGACCCAACGTCCGTGGCGATCGCGCGTACGCCCCCTCTGTGGGACAGGACGTCCGAACCCGTGCATCTGATTTGCCCGACGACACAAGCGCGAGCGCCTGCGACAAAGTAACACGACGGGCAATTTTCGCATGACGGCTATGTGCAAATTGCCCGTCGTGCCAAAAAAAGACACGTCTTTCGAATTGACGCTCTCGCTTGTTTCGCACTCACGTCAAGCGCGCCCGCCATTTACGAGGTGAGCCCCATGGACAAACGCAAACTCGGTTCAACCGGCCCCACGGTCTCGGCCATCGGTCTTGGCTGCATGGGCATGTCGGATTTTTATGGTCCCACCGACCGCAGCGAGAGCATCGCGACCATTCATGCCGCGCTCGATGCCGGGATCACGCTGCTCGATACCGGCGATTTCTACGGCATGGGCCACAATGAGATGCTGATCCGCGAGGCGCTCGCAGGCCGCAGCCGCGACAAAGTCCAGATCAGCGTGAAGTTCGGCGCCCTGCGCGACCCGGCCAAGGCCTGGCTCGGCTATGACAGCCGTCCGGCCGCGGTCAGGAATTTCCTCAGCTATTCGCTGCAACGGCTCGGGGTCGAGACCATCGACATCTACCGGCCGGCGCGGCTTGATCCGTCGGTGCCGATCGAAGAAACCGTCGGCGCGATGGCCGAGATGGTGAAGGCCGGTTGGATCAGGCATATCGGGCTTTCGGAGGTCGGCTCCGACACCATCCGCCGCGCGCACGCGGTGCATCCGATCTCGGATCTGCAGATCGAATATTCGCTGATCTCGCGCGGCATCGAGAGCGACATTTTGAAGACCTGCCGCGAGCTTGGCATCGGCATCACCGCTTACGGCGTGCTGTCGCGCGGGTTGATCAGCGGGCATTGGTCGAAAGGGAGCGGCAAGGCCGATTTCCGCGGCCGCAGCCCGCGCTTCTCAGGCGACAATCTCGACGCCAATCTGGCGCTGGTGGAGAAGCTGCGCGCGATTGCAAACGATGTCGGCGCTTCGCCCGCGCAGGTCGCGATCGCCTGGGTGGCGGCGCAAGGAAATGATATCGTGCCGCTGGTCGGCGCCCGCCGCCGCGACCGCCTCTCTGAAGCGCTCGGCGCGCTCGACGTCAAATTGACGCCCGCGCATCTGGTGGCACTTGCGAAGGCATTCCCGCCCGGTGCTGCCGCCGGCGAGCGCTATCCGGAGGCGCAGCTTGCGCATATGGACAGCGAGAGGCCGTTAAAGGCTTCCTGATCGTCAGCGATGCCCGCTTAGATCGGTGATGGTCAGGGCATCGCCGTTCAGGATGTTGAGTGGATCGCGCGCATAGCGCAGCGTCTCAAAGCGCATCGTGCGCGCGTCCACCATCAACAGACGCCCGACCAGCCCTTCGCCGAACCCAACGATTTCCCGGATCGTCTCCAGCGCCATCATCGAGCCGAGGACGCCTGCAAGCGCGCCGATGACGCCGGCCTCGGCGCAGGCCGGGATCGTGCCCGGCGGCGGCGGCTCCGGAAACAGGCAGCGATAGGTCGGGTTGAATTCGCCGCTGGCGTTTTTCTCATGCGCCCGGATCGTGGTCAGCGATCCATCGAACATGCCGAGGGCTGCGGTGATCAGCGGCCGCCCGGCGAAGAAACACGCATCCGATACGAGATAGCGGGTCTCGAAATTGTCGGAGCCGTCGAGCACGAGATCGTAACCGCCTATCAGCGACATCGCGTTGTCGGCATCAAGCCGCGTGGCGTGGGCGGCAAACGCGACATGGGGATTAAGCGCGTGAATTTGTTCGGCGGCGCTGTCGACCTTGCGCCTGCCGATATCGGGGGTGGTGTGGATGATCTGGCGCTGCAAATTGGACAGCGACACGATGTCGTCATCGACCACGCCGAGTTGGCCGATGCCGGCGGCGGCGAGATACATCAGCGCCGGAGCACCGAGGCCGCCGGCGCCGACCACCAGCACCGAGGCTTCCTTCAAGGCGGCCTGGCCGGGACCGCCGACTTCGCGCAGCACGATATGGCGGGCGTAGCGTTCGAGTTCGTCGGCGCTCAACATCGGCTCGCTAGTCCCTTTCCGGGCCCATTTTCTCGAACTCCGGCGCAGTTGTTGCCGACTAACCAGATGTGCTTAATTGGCTGGACTTCAATCACCTCACACCGATCCCCTGGGATTTGTCATGAGATCGATGCGCACCGCAACATTGATGTTCGTGATCTTGGTCTTGGGGACATCCGCGAATGCGCAGATGACGGCGCCGTCGACGGTCGGCACCAAGCCGAAAGCGGTCGCGACCGTTCCGATCCGGCCGCCGGGCATGCAGAGCCCGGCTGACACCGCCAACGCGATGGCGCAGGCGGAGCGGCTGGCGTTGCAGTCCGACCTCGCCTGGGTCGGGGAATATAACGGCGCCATATCAGGCGAAGTCAGCGATCGCATAGTCGCTTCCATCAAGGAATTCCAGAAATCCCGTGGCGGCAAGCAGACCGGCGTGCTCAATCCGCAGGAGCGCAGCGTGCTGGCCGAAACCGCGCGGCGGCGGCAGGACAATGTCGGTTGGAAGATCGTCACCGATCCCGGCACCGGCGTCCGGCTCGGCATCCCCACCAAGCTTGTGCCGCAACAATCCAGCGATGCCAGCGGTGCGAAATGGAATTCGCCAACCGGCACGGTCCAGGTGGTGCTGACGCGCCGCAAGGAGAGTAACCCCACCACCGCCAAACTCGCCGAGTACGAGAGGAAAGAGCCCTCCGGACGCAATATCGACTACACCGTGGTCAAACCGGATTTCTTCGTGCTGTCGGGCTTGCAGGGGCTGAAGAAGTTTTACCTGCGCGGCGCCTTCAAAGGTGACGAGGTCCGCATCCTCACCATCCTGTACGATCAGGCCACCGAAAACATCGTCGAGCCGGTGGTGATCGCGATGTCGAGCGCGTTCAACCCGTTTCCGTCGGGCGCGCAGACCGGCCCGGCGCCGCGCAAGACCGTCGAATACGGCACAGGCGTGGTCGTCAGCGATGACGGCGCGATCCTCGCCGACCGCGAGATCACCGACGGCTGCCTGGCCATCACGATCGCCGGCTATGGCAATGCCGATCGCGTCGCCGACGACAAGGACCGCGGGCTGGCCTTGTTGCGCCTCTATGGCGCGCGCGGATTGAAGGCGCTCGATCTCGCAGCCAATGCGGCGAAATCGGGCGTCGAGCTGACCGGCATCGCCGATCCGCAAAACCAGGCTGGCGCTGCGGCCGCAAGCAGCGTGAAAGCGTCGGTCACCCCGGTCGGCAGCGGCGGTGATCTCGCGTTGTCGCCGCCACCCGCGCTCGGATTTTCCGGCGCAGCCGCGCTCGACGACGGCAAATTCGCCGGCATTGCGCTGTTGAAGCCTACGGTTGTCGCGGGACCGGCGAGTACGACGCCGGCGGCGCAAGCGGTGTTGGTGTCGCCGGACAGCGTGCAGGATTTTTTGAAGGCGAACGGCGTGAACGCGTCGGGCACGTCGTCGGACCCGAAAGCGTCCGTGCTGCGTGTGATTTGCGTACGGAAGTAAGTCAGCGGCCTGGCGCCGGACCAACGAAGGCTACGCCCGGCCCTTCGCGAGCAAAGCACCGGGCGCGCCGCGGCAGTTGATCAGGCGGCCTTGATGTTGCCGAGAAAGGATTCGACCTGACCTCGCATCGTCTCGGATTGCCTGGACAGTTCGTTGGATGCCTCGAGCACCTGATGAGCGGCCGCGCCGGTATCGCCGGCAGCCTGTTGAACGCCGACAACGTTTGCCGAAATTTCACCAGTACCGAGAGCTGCCTGTTGCACGTTGCGGGCAATCTCCTGTGTCGCCGAGCCCTGCTCTTCGACGGCACTTGCAATCGCGGAGGCGATCTCGTTCATGTCGTTGATCGTCGTCGAAATCCCCTTGATCGCGCTCACTGCCTCGCTGGACGAAGCCTGGATTGACGAAACCTGCGTGCTGATTTGAGCCGTCGCCTTTGCGGTTTGCTCGGCCAGACTCTTGACCTCGGCCGCCACCACCGCGAATCCGCGGCCCGCCTCGCCGGCGCGCGCCGCTTCGATCGTGGCATTGAGCGCGAGAAGGTTGGTCTGTTCGGCGATTTCGCTGATCAGCTTGACGATGTCGCCGATGCTGGCTGCATCCTTGAACAATCCCTGCACCGTCGCATTGGTGCGATCGGCCTCCACCACGGCCTTTTGCGCTATCGCCGCCGATTGCGCGACCTGGCGGCCGATTTCGTTGACGGAGCTCGCCAGTTCTTCCGATGCCGACGCGACAGTTTGCACGTTCGTTGAAGCCTCCTCGGTCGCCGCGGCGACCGCCGTTGCCTGGTTGCTGGTTTCCTCGGCCGTCGCCGTCATCGAAGATGCCGTCGCCTGGAGTTCGGTCGAGGCCGACGCCACCGACCTCAGCACCGACGATATGTCCATATCAAACGCCTCGGTCAGCTCATTCACCCGCGCTGCGCGGGCGATACGGTCCTTGATCGCTTCGGCTTCCTTGGCGGCGAACTCCTTGGCCTTGATCATGTTCTCCTTGAAAATCAGGACCGCCTTGGCCATCTGCCCGATTTCGTCCTTGTTGTCGGTGGCGGGAATCTCGACCGAGTGATCGCCGCCCGCAAGCTGTCCCATGGCTCCGACCATTTTGAGGATAGGGGGCACGATCGATCGGTTGGTCAAATAGACGACCGTCGCGGCGACGCCGAGGCCGACACCCAACAGCACCCACAGCAGGTTGGTGAGGAAGCTGGTCTCGGCCAGCACCATCGCCCCATCCGCTCGAAGGCTGTCCTGCTGCCGCGAGACCATCCCGCCCGAACGCGATCCCTCGGAATTCTTCGCGCCAGCGAAAATGTCGAGCAACTTGTTGGCGCGGGGCGCGGCTTCGTTGGTCAGAAACCATTGCGCCATGTTCCAGCGGTCCGAGGCGCGGATCTCGAACATTTTCTGCGGCAAGGGCGAGAACTTGGCGCGGGCTGCGACAAGCGAGTCGAACGCAGCCTGCTGGTCGGCCGTCATCTCCGATCGTCGTGCCGACAGCGCCTCGAACTTCTTCTGATTGAGCGCCCAGAGTTCTTCGTATTCCTTCTTGAAGGCGACGTCCGCGGTCAGCAAATAGGCGCGGATCGCACCGATCGCCATCGCCATGCTGCCGCGCATGTCGGCGAAACCGATCAGCAGGCTCTTGCGCGTGTCGGTCGAGGGAATGCTGCCTTCCTCGTTGATGATCGATGTTGCCTTCTGAAGCATGATCTTGGCGAGCGGCGCGGCCTCCGTTGCCAGCAGCTTGGCCGCAGGCTGCTCATCGAGGGTATGCGCAATCGCTTCGGCCTTGTCTTGCGCGGTGCGCAATTCTTCGAGCAGCGGTTTGGCGCGATTCCAATCGACCTTGTTTTGCTCGACCGTCCATTCGCCGGCGAGACCATCCATTTCGAGGCCGCGCTTCTGGATATCCTTCCAGAGCACCGCGCGTTCCGCCTTGAATACTTCATTGCCGGTGATCAGCCAGCCGCGCAGCGACGCCAGCGACGCATAGACCCCCGCCACCACGTCGTTTGCGATCATGGCCGTTGGAACACGGAGATTGACCGTCCGGTCGGTCGATTCGTTGACCGCACGAACCTTGATGATCGTGGTGCTCACCACGCCGGCCAGGAGCAAGCAGAGAATGCCAAAGCCGGCAATCAATCGGCCGCGAATATTCAAATTCAGGAATGGCATGGTCAGACCTCCGCAAACGAACCTCGCCAAAGGGCGGTTCCACCACACCCTGTCCGTTAACCATGAATTTTAGGACAACGACGGACGCGTACAAATACGGAGTTGCAGCGCACAAGAGCGCGCCGAACGCGCTTACCCCGGGAAAGTCGGATTTCCGTAAGGGTAGAATCGCTTCAGGTCGATGTTCTTGTAAGGCAACGCGTCGAGATGCACCGTGCCGAGAAACGGCTGCGTCGGCTCGACCAGCAAGATCGTCTTGGCAAGGCCGTTGTCGTGGAAGCCGCGGCGGAAATGAACGCGCGATTTGATCGCGATGACTTTGAAGGCGTCGATATCCAGCCCCAGCGCCTTTAGCGAGAACGGCTCCATGACCTGCACGAGATAGCTGCTCAGGATCAAAACATTGTCGCGGCCGAACCCAATGCAGGCCCAGAACTGGCCGTGGCCTTCGACGGCGTTGATGATCGTGCCCTGGATACGCACCGGTTCGCCTGCGGATTCATCGGCTAGCCCGCCGATCTCCATGTCAAAGCGATTTCCGGCCTTCGCGCCCTGCGCCTTGAGTTTCGCCGTGGCCTTGGCGTCGGCGATGGTCGCAATCAAGGTATCGGACAGATCCTGCGCGATGATCTCCTGCAACAGCCAGGTCGCATAACCGGAGCGGTCGCTGTAATCGGCCAGCACGACCGGTGTCTTGCCATGCGCTACCGCTTGTTTCGCCAACGCAACGCCTTCCGGAATGGCGTACACCTTGGTCGAACTCAGCAGCGCCTCGCGTTGACGCCATGCGGCCTCTGCGATGTCGCGCGCGACCTTGTTGGCGAGATCTGGATTGCCGTTGGTCAAGACCTCAATCGTCATGCCGGCGTCGGGCACGTCGGCAAATGGAAAGCCGAAGAACACGTTGACATACACATCCACCTCGCGCGCTTCCCAGACTAGCGCCCGCTGTACCAGATCCATCCATGGCGAGGCGCCGGTCCATTGCAGCACGGTCGGCGAGATGATCGGAACTTTCAGTGTCGCATGGGCGGGGTTGTAATCGCCCCTGATGGCGCGCACCAGCGTTCGCGCCGCACGCTCGCCTTGCAGATAGCCGTCGTAATGCGGGAAATATTTCACAGCAAACGCCAGGTCGGCTGATTTAAGAAATTCCTCATCCTCATTGCCGTGCAGATCGAAGGTCGCGGCGATAAAGGCCGTTGGCCCGACGACCTCGCGCACCCGGCGCGCCAGTTCAGCCTCGGGACGCGGCACGCCGCGTACCGCCATGGCGCCGTGCAGGCAGAGATAGACGCCGTCGAATGGCGCCTGCGCCTTGATTTCGGCGATCATCTTGCCGGCGAAGGTCTCATAGGCCTCTTGCGTCACCCATCCCGATCCCATGTAGGTCTTCGGCCACAATGGTGACTCGATGCCGACCAGTTCGACCACGTCGAACTCGCGCGCCATCTTCACAAAGCCGCCCATGTAGGATTTCGGATCGAATTTCAGCAGCGCCTCGCCCTTGGCAGGCGAACCCGGATAGATGAAATCGTCAAGCGTGGTGTCGTTCTCGAGAAACGTGACCGTCTCATGGGAAAAATGCAGCACGGCAATTCGGATCGGACGGCTCATGGCGAGTTCCCGCCGGCGTGCCGAACCAGGCGAAAAATAAATTTCCGGTATTCATACGGGATGGAAAAAACTGTCATACTCAACCATCGTACTTCGTTAGTGATTCGGACCCCCGCGATTCCCTTTGGATCGGGCTGGCAACGTCCTGAGCGAGAATGGCTCGGCATCGCAAAAACGATGCACCTCAGTTTGGCGTATCCGCAGGACCCCGTAAACTATCCGAAGGATCTCGATGCATACGATCGTATTGGCCACCCAAAAGGGCGGCAGCGGCAAAAGCACGCTCGCCATTGGGCTCGCGCTTGCCGCCAAACAGGCGGGACACAATGTCCGCCTGGTCGAAACCGACACGCAAGCGACGCTGTCGAACTGGCAGAGCCGCCGCGGCATCGCCGAACCCCTCGTCGACGCCGTGTACAACGCCAATGATATCGAACGCCGCCTACAGTCGCTCGAGCGTGGCGGCGTGACGCTGACAATCATCGACACCGCCGGTGGGCAGAGCGCCGCCACCACCGCCGCCATCCGCTATGCCGATCTCTGCCTGATTCCCGCGCGGCCGAGCGTCGCCGATATCGAAGCGACCGCATCGACGCTTGATATCGTCAGAGCCTGGAAAAAGCCGTTCGCTTTCGTGCTCAACCAGACCCCGATCCGCGGCCAGCGCATCAACAACGCAACGTCGGCGCTTTCGGATGAGGCGGCGCTCGATCTTTCCGACGTCCTCGCCCAGCCCTTCATCGTCATGCGCAATGATCACCAGGATGCGCTCGGCGCGGGCCTCGGCGTCGGCGAATATGCCCCGGCAAGCAAATCGGCCGACGAAATCCGCGGCCTCTGGCAGTGGGTCGAGACCCGGCTGAACGGTGGCGTCGCCGCCGGCGAACAACGCGTGGGCGCGCTCGGTGGAACGCCATTTCCGATCAGGCTGATGGCTGCACCGACGGAGCAAGTCGCCGCTCCGACGGCCGCAGCCGACCTGCACCCGGCTCCGGCGGAAGCCGAGGCGTCATGGGATGCGTGCCTGTAACCCGGGCCTTACCTCCGACCGCTTGCGCGAACATTCGCGCGTTCAGGGCAAGACCATCGGCAGAGAAAAAACCCCGGCGGCAGCGCCGGGGTTTTTGACGTTTGCGATCGCCTTACTCCGGCACGAGTTGGCCGGAACCGCCCAATTCGGACGGGAAGTCTTTCATCTTGGGAAGTCCATCCTTCATGGGCAGGACGGTTTCGGCGTAATTGACGTGGACGCCGGGGCTGAACTTCAGCGTCGGGATCGTCGCTGCGAACACGTCGATCAGCCCGGCGGGTTTGTGGCCGGTCATCAGATGTCCGCCACAGACGCGGCAATATTTCCGCTGACTGAAGGCCGTCTTTTCGAACGTGGCGATATGTTCGGACCCCCTCTTGACCTGCACGGCCTCCGCCTTCCACAGACTGAAGGCATTGACCGGACCGCCTGACCAGGAACGGCAGGAATTGCAGTGACAATAGCCCATGGCTTCCGGCGAACCGGAAACCTCAAGCGTCACAGCACCGCAAAAGCAGCTTCCAACATGGCTCATGATTTTCTCCTTGGATGGACAATCGAACAGAGCCGTTATCGGAGTTCTGCAATCGCGGTCCAGTTCACGAACTATACTGCTTCGCTTGAACTGGCTGCGGTTCTTCCGGCGCCAGCCCTCGATGGTTCAGCTCGCGAGCTTGCGTTCCTTCGCAAAGGGAGAGAGACCGAGCCATGTTTGCATCGAAACCGCGAGCTGCCGGTCACCCGTCAGCACCATCCGCTGACTTGCGACGGCAGCGCGCACGGTATCCAGTCCCAACCAGATAGCCGTCATGCTGCGCAGGTCCGCGGAAACATAGAGGTCGACTTCGAATCCGAGATCGATCTTGCAGAGGTCGACGCCGCTTTCGGGGTCAACGATGAGCCAAAAGCGTCGCTTGGCGGCCGGCAACGCCGGATAGACGAACTCCACCACGCAGCGGCGAGCGGGCATTGGCGTGATGTCGAGGTTCCGCCGCATGTCCCACATCAGAAGATCTACATCGAGATGCTGCAGCGACAGATTCGATTCGATCCGCCGCTGGCCCCAAATTCCGAATGCTTCGACGAGCGGTCCGAGCTCGCGCCCGGATTCCGTCAACTGGTATTCAAAGACGCCCGGGTCGGAGGCTAACGCCTCGCGCGCAACAATGCCGGCGGTTTCAAGCTCCTTGAGCCGGCGTGAGAGCAGCGCCGGCGACATTCGTGGAACGCCGCGGCGCAGCTCATTGAACCGCGTCGAGCCGGCAAACATCTCGCGCAACACAACGACGGTCCATCGCGTGCAGAGTATCTCCGCGGCCATCGCGACGGGACAAAACTGCTGGTAGCTCCCTGTCGTCATAGTTTCCTCCGAGGAAGATATCCGAGCAAAAAGCTACGGCCGGCCCTGGGGCTTTTCCAGTTCAGATTCTGTATCGGGCCAGATTCATTTCCAGAACTGGAGGCGTCGTTCTGGACGCCATATTTGCCACGATCACGAACGCAATTCGTTCTTGATTTCGAGTGCGCGGGCGCGATCGCTTCCGTGCCCGCGAATAAATTCTTCAAGTTGTTAGGATTTACCTATGAGCAAGTACGCAGATAATATTTCTCTATTGATCCAGATCGCATGGCTTGGCGCGATCGTATTTCTTGGCTTTTGCGTCGCGCCCGGCTTCGCTGCGACAATATCGCGCAGCTCGGACATCGAAGCCTCCCTCGTGGCGATCTGGTCGATGATCGCACCATCAGGTGCCAGGCGACATTGGTTCGCGCTGTCCAATCTCCGCAGAACGAATGAAATCTTCGCGCCAGCGTGACCGCGCGGGAGGGGAAGTACCGTGACCATCACCCATAACGTTTCCTCGAGCGCGGCAACACGCCCTGCGCTGACCACGCTGTTCTTTGGCGTGGTGGGCTTTGTGTCGGGATTTCTGCTGTCGCTCGTTGTTGCGGCTTACAGCCTCTATAGCTGCACCGCGATATTGTGAGACTTCACTTCTGGCACTTCGGACACCAGAAGGTCGAGCGTCCGTTCTGGGTAAAGCGGCGCACGATGCCGCTGCAGCCGGCGCTCTGGCATTGCTCGCCTTCGCGGTCATAGACCTGAAACGAGTGCTGGAAATAGCCGAGCTCGCCCGATGTCTGGCGGTGATCGCGCAACGATGAGCCGCCGGCCTTGATCGCCTGGTTGAGCACGGCATGGATCGCCGCGACCAACCGCTTGGCGTGATCGGTCGGCTCGCCCCCGGCAACGCCCTTGAGTTGTCCGGCTTTTGTCGCAAGCGTCGCCGCCAACCTTCGCGGCGACAGATGCGCGCGAAACAGCGCCTCGCAGACATAAATATTGCCAAGCCCCGCGACCACCCGCTGATCGAGCAGCGCCGCCTTCAGGCTGGTCTTCCTGTTGGCGCAGGAACGCGCCAGCATTTTCGCATCGAATTCGTTGCCGAGCGGCTCGGGGCCAAGGCCTTTCAGCAACGGCTCATCCTCCAGTGCGTTCCGCGCGATGATCTTCATGTAACCAAACCGCCTCGGATCATTGAAGATCACGTCGGCGCCCGACGACATCCTCAACAGCACGTGATCATGCGCGCGATCCTCACCTCGCGGATGATGGAATTGACCTGGCGGCCTGGCGT
>Ga0210408_10005376_pt1 | contig 11264 bp, 10 predicted proteins | sample IncBWH4MmetaG_FD_155471 | JGI IMG/M metagenome (GOLD analysis project Ga0210408, IMG submission 155471) | Forest soil microbial communities from Barre Woods Harvard Forest LTER site, Petersham, Massachusetts, United States - Inc-BW-H-4-M | ecosystem: Environmental > Terrestrial > Soil >... | reverse complement strand
ATCGAGCGGGATCCGGACATCGTGCGCGGGCTGCGGAGCCGCGACGTACCGGCCCGGTTCGGCGACGCCGCGCAGCCGCGGACGCTGGAGGAGGCGGGCGTGGGGCGGGCGTCGCTGGTGGTGGTGGCGCTCCCCGAGATGGATCGCGCCCGCCTCGTGGTGCGCGGCGTCCGCGCCCTGAGCCCGCACGTGCCGATTCTCGCCCGCGCCCAGACCGCGGCCGGCCGCGAGGCGCTCGTCGAGGCGGGCGCCACCGAGGTCATCGAGCCCGACGTGGAGGCGGCCGCCACCCTGATCCGGCACGCGCTCCGCCAGCTCGCCCAGCCGCCGGTCCGCGTGCTCGACTATCTGAGCCGGTTTCGGGGCGCGATGGCGTCCGCGGTCGTCGACGATCGCGGCGGGCCGGGCCCGGCGTCCGCGCTGCCCGAGGTGCACGAGGTTCGGCTCGGGCCGGGAGCGCTCGCCGACCTCTCCCTCGGCGAGGCGCGGGTGCGGGAGCGCTTCGGGGTCACGGTGGTCTCGGTGGAGCGGCCCGCCGGCGCGGCGGTTGTGAATCCGTCGGCGGACACCCGGCTGCGCCCGGGCGACCGGCTGCGCGTCTTCGGCCTCCCCGAGCAGATCCGCGCGTTCCGCGCGGAGGCGGATCGCGCGCCGTGAATCGCGCGGTCAGCGCAGGAAGCCGTTCCAGATCGCGAGCGCGAACGAGAGCACGGTGAGGCCCACCGCCCCGAGCGCGGCGAGCCGATCGAGCCCGCGCTCGGGCCGGCGCTCGAGGTGGCCGAAGACGAGCGCCGCGAGGTAGCCGCCCGCGAAGCCGCCCGCGTGCCCCCAGTTGTTCACGCCGGCGAGGAAGAAGCTGGCGATGAAGATGAAGAGCGCCCACTGCCCGTACTGTCGGAGCACCGCGACGCCGAACACCCCACCGCGGCTCCGCCCGTAGGCGACCATCGCGCCCAGCAGGCCGAAGACCGCGCCGGAGGCGCCGAGGGTGAAGCGGATGCCGACCAGGTTCGAGAGCACGAAGCCGAGCACGCCCGCCACCGTGTAGATGACGACGAGGCGCGCGCGGCCGAAGAGCTGCTCGACCGCGGGGGCGAGCTGGCGCACCCACAGCAGGTTGAAGACGATGTGGAGCAGGCTGCCGTGCAGGTACACGCCGGTGATGAGTGTCCACCACCAGCCGGCCGCCCACGGGGCCGCGCCCGCCATGCCGAGGCGCACGAGGGCCCGGTCGCTGGGCGAGAGCATGTCGAAGGGGTTGCGGGCCCGGAAGGCGGCGGCGGGGTCCAGCAGGATCGACACGAAGTAGAGCACCACGCAGACCACCGTGACCGCTCCCGCGAAGTCGAAGCGCCCCACCAGGCGGCCGGCGAGGGGGGCGAATCCCCAGAGGCCGGGTCGGCGCGCGCCGCAGTAGAAGCACTCGGCCGCGTCGACACGGTTGAGCTTGCCGCAGCGGTAGCAGAGGCTCGAGCCGGTGCGCTGACGGAACATGGGCCTTACCGCGGCGGGAGAGCGGGAAGCGTGTCGATCAGGGTCGGCCGGGACCGCGCAGGGGGAAGGGCACCTGCGCGTCGAGCCGCTCGAGCAGGGCCCTCACGTGGACCGCGAAGGCGTCGCGCCGGTGGGCGGGGACCGGCGCGCCGGGGATGAACTTCTCGCCGAGCGGGTTCACGAAGACGCCGGCCTTCCGCACGCGGTAGTCGAGGTGGGGGCCGGTGGAGAGCCCGGTGGTGCCGACGCGCCCGATGATCTGCCGCTGGCGCACCCGGTCGCCCCGCTTCACGTCGAGCCGCGAGAGGTGGTTGTACATCGTCTCGTAGCCCCGGGGATGCCGGAGCGAGATCGAGAGGCCGAAGCCACCGTCCCAGCCCGCCATCGACACCGTCCCGTCGGCCACCGCCCGCACCGGGGTGCCCACCGGCGCCCCGTAGTCGACCGCGAGGTGCGGGCGGAGGCCGCCCAGGATCGGATGGTGCCGCGCGTGGGAGAAGCCGGAGGTGATGCGGGTGAAGTCGAGCGGCGCACGCAGGAACATCTTCCGCACCGAGCGGCCGGAGGCGTCGAAGTACTCGGGGCGGCCGCCCGCGTCGGCGAACGACACGCTGGTGAGCACCGGGCGCCCCGCGCTCGCGTACTGCGCGACGAGGATGTCGCCGTAGCCCAGCAGCTCGTCGCCCACGTAGCGCTTCTCCACGAGGCAGCGGAAGCGGTCGCCGGGCAGCGAGTCCGCCGCGAAGTCGAAGTCCCACTCGAAGAGGCTCACCAGGCGTGCGGTGAATGTCGCGTTCTCCCCGAGCCGCTCCACGCTCGCGAAGAGCGAGTCGCGCACCTCGCCCGCGACCGCCACCACGCGGGTCTCGACGTCCGGGCGCACCGTCGACACCGTCCAGCGGCCGTCGCTCGAGCGGACCTCGTAGCGCTCGGCCGGGGAGCGGGTCCACGTGATCTCCGGCGCCCCGTCGGGGACCGGCTGCACGCTGAGCCGCTCGCCGGGAGCGAGCCGGCGCATGTTCACGCTGGCGCGCAGGCCGGCCACGATGGCGGCGGCCTCCGCGCGCTCGAGCCCGGCGCGGCGCAGCGCGGTCTCGAGGGTCTCGCCGCGCTTGAGGGTGATCTCGATCGGCTCGGGAGCCGCCGGCGCGGGCGCGGTCTCGGCGGCCACCGTCGGCGCGGGCGCCTCGGGCTGCTCCCGGGTGGGGACGGCGAGGCCGATCACGCCCAGGGTCAGGAGGATCGCGGCGGAGAGCAGACAGTGCGAGCGCTTCATGACCGGCTTCATCACGATGTGGTCAGGATACCGCGGGAGAATTGCCCTCCCAACCTAAACCGACCCCGCCGAGGGGCCGGCCACGCCTAGGCCCCGTACTTGGTGAACCGGAGCGCGTTCGCCATCAGGAGCGGCATCAGGTCCTGCGCGGGCATCACCCCGAGGGAGCCGCCCGCGCAATCCCGCTCGGTGAACCGGCTGACCAGATCGTCGCCGCAGTACGGGCTCGAGACGAGGGCGGGCACCCCCTGCCAGCCGTGCCCCTTCAGGATCGACGGGGTGGCGTGGTCGCCCGAGATGGCGAGCACGTCCGGGCGGAGGGCCAGCACCCGCGGCAGGAGGCCGTCGAAGCGCTCGAGCGCGGCGACCTTGGCCGCGAAGTCGCCGTCCTCGCCCGCCTTGTCGGTGTCTTTGTAATGCAGGAAGAAGAAGTCGTAGTGCTCCCACTGCTGCTCGAGGGTGTCGATCTCCTCCGCGAAGGTCCCCCCGGTCTTGAGCACGTCCATGCCGACCAGGCGCGAGAGGCCGCGGTACATCGGGTAGGCCGCGATGGCGGCGGCCCGGAGGCGGAACGTCTCCGGGAAGAGCGGCAGGTGGGGGCGCTGGTCGAAGCCGCGGAGCAGCAGCATGTTGGCGGGCGCCGCGTCGCGCAGGAGCGGGCGGGCCGCCTCCACGAACGCGTTGACGAGGGCGGCGGTCTTCTCGGCCTCGGGCGCGAGCGCGGAGACCGGCAGGGGCGGCACCCCGAGCTGCTGCGGATCGGTCTCGGAGAGGCGGCCGGAGAGGCCCGCGCCCCGCAGGACGAGGACGAAGCGGTGCTCCTTCACCGGCTCCACCAGGAGCTGCACGCCGTCGAGGCGGATGGTGCGGAGCCGCTCGCAGAGCTTCACGCAGAGGTCGGTCCCGATGCGCCCCGCCCGCCGATCGGTGATGGCCCCGCGCGCGTCCACGGTGCAGAAGTTCCCGCGCGCGGCCACGTCGCCGCCCTGCAGCTCGAAGTCGATGCCGAGCGCCTCGAGGACCCCGCGGCCCACCGGAAAGCGCAGGGGATCGTAGCCGAAGAGGCCGAGATGGCCGGGCCCGCTGCCCGGCGTGATTCCGGGGCCGACGTGCCGCAGGAGGCCGCAGGCGGAGCGGCCGGCGAGGGCGTGCAGGGTGGGGAGGCGCGCGGTCTCGAGCTCGCTCTTGCGGGTGCGCGGCTCGGGCAGGCCGCCGAGGCCGTCGAGGGAGCAGAGGACGATCTTGGTGGTGGCGGGCTGCGCGAGGGAGTGGAGGAACTCTAGGTCCATGCTTCCTTGTTCTCGCCGAAGTCGGCCGGGCAGGGCGGGCCCCAAATGTAGAGGGAGTCCTCGGGCGGGAAGTCCCGCGGCTCCCAGGCGCACGCCTCCGGGATGTAGTCGAGGTCGTAGTAGTACTCGCTGAAGCTGCCCCACGGGTCGCGCAGGTAGTAGAAGAAGTTCGACCCGATGACGTGCCGCCCGAGGCCCCAGCCGGGCTGCCAGCCCCGCTCGGCCATGTGGACGGCGCCCATCGCGATCTCGTCCACGCTGCCCACCTGGAACGAGGCGTGGTGGAAGCCGGGGGCGTGCGAGGAGAGCAGGGCCAGGGTGTGGTGGTCGGTGTTGCAGCGCAGGAACGCGATGATGCCCCGCGAGCGATCGGAGAGCTTCATGCCGAGCGTCCCGGTGTAGAAGCGCATGAGGCGCTCCATGTCGGGAGTGAAGAGCAGCACGTGCCCGAGCTTGCGCGGGGCGATGCGCCGTCCCCGCTCCGGGTAGCCGCGGACGATCTCGCGCTGCACGCAGCCGGGCCCGTTGAGGGTGAGCGGCGGCTCGGCCGGGCCGGCGGCGGGCGCCTCGTCGCGGATGTTGACCGCGTTGCCGTCGGGATCGCGGATCCAGACGCCGCCCTCGGGAGCGCCCGCGGGCGGATCCATCTCGCGCACGCCCGCGCGGCGGAGCGACTCGCGCACCCGGACGAAGTCCTCCCCGGGCGCCCCGTAGCAGAGATGGTGGAGGCGCTTGCGCGCGCCTCCGTAGAGCAGCACCGCGTCGCGGCCGAGCCGGTCCGGGCGCAGGCGAACCGCGTCGCTCGCGCCGGTGCCGTCCACGAGGCCGAAGTCCTCGTAGAAGCGCTGCCCGGTCGTCTGGTCCGGGACCTCGAGGGCGTAGTGGAGGAAGGTGCGGACGGCCATGGCCGCGCCCCCGCTCAGGCGTCCTTCACCGGGTTCTCGAGCGTGCCGAGGCCGGTGATCTCGAGCTTCACCTTGTCGCCCGGCTGGAGCGTGACCTGCGGCTTGCGCGAGAAGCCCACCCCGGCGGGGGTGCCGGTGGCGATGAGATCGCCCGGCGAGAGGGTCATGAAGTTGGTCAGGTACTGGATGATGTAGCCCACGTCGAAGATGAAGTTGCGGGTGGAGCCGTTCTGCATGAGCGTCCCGTTGACCCACGTCTTCAGATCGAGCACGTGCGGGTCCGGGATCTCGGTGCGGTCCGCGATGTAGGGGCCGACCGGGGCCAGGGTGTCGCCCGCCTTGCCCGCGCCCCACTGGCTGGTGTGGAACTGGAAGTCGCGCGCGCTCGCGTCGTTGATGATGGTGTAGCCGTACACGTAGTCGAGGGCCTGCTCCTTCTTCACGAAGCGGGCGGTGCGGCCGATCACCACGCCCAGCTCCACCTCCCAGTCGAAGGTCTTCTCCCCGCGCGGCCGCAGGATCGGCTCGCCCGGATCCTGGATCGCGTTGGCCCACTTGGGGAACACCGGCGGCTCCTTCGGCGGGGCGTTGTTGGTCTCGGCCGCGTGGTCCTTGTAGTTGAGCCCGATGCAGATGAACTTGCCCGGATCCGCGATCGGCGCGTGCAGCCGCACCGCGTTCAGGGGGTGGGCCACCGGCTGGAGCTTGCCGCCCCGCACGCTCTCCATCATCGCGGTCAGCATGTCCTGGCTCGCGCTGCCGCCCTCCAGGAAGCCGCGGGTGCTGTCGGCCGGGAACAGGGCCGCCGCGATGGTCGCCGCGCGCACCACCCCGCGGGCCGCGAGGTACGCGGTGGCGGTCGCCTCGAGGTCGGCGACGCGGTCCTGGCCGAGGAAGCAGCCGAGGCGGGGAGCGTGACCATTCTGAGAGAAGCGGACGATCTTCATGGAGAGTCTCCTTGCGGTGAGGGCCGGTCTCGGCTAGGCCCCGTTGGCCAGCACGCAGAGAGTCTACGATCCTCCCCCGGCGATGTCGAGAGGGCCTCCTCGCCGGGCAAGCCGCCGATTCGAATGCGGTTTGGGCATAACGCGACGCGTTGCCGGGTTCCGGCCGACGGTGCCGCTCATCTAGGTCCGGATAATCAATTCGTGTACCTTAGAGACGTTACCTGCTGCACGCGGTGCCACACACGGTGAGAGGAGACACACCATGCGGGTTGCCACGAAGTGGTTGTGCGGCCTGCTCGTCGCGGTCATGGCCCTGACGAGCCCGCTCCTGTCGCGCGCGGCGATGGTCCACGCCGCCGAGCTCTCGTCCGACGCCTCCCCCGTCGATGCGGACGTGTCGGACGGCGATCGGGTCGGCGCGGGGTTCCTCAACGTCGGGTACGTGCCCGGCAAGGCGATCGTCTGCGGGCTCGGCACGGTGGCCAGCGTCGGGGTCATGGTGATCACCCTCGGCACCGCGTACCGCGCCGCGGTCGCGACTTTCAAGGAAGGCTGCGGCGGCACCTGGGTGCTCACCCCCGAGCACGTGGCGGGCAAGATTCCTCCCCGCGACGAGATCGAGTAGCGGCGGCTCTTCCGCATAGCGCCCCGGCGCCTCGCGGTTCCCGCGCTCTTCCTCCTGCTGCTCGCCGGCTTCGCGGCCGGCATCTGGGGGAGCTACCGGGCGGCTTTCCCGGCGCGGGGCCTCTACCGGGTGACCGGGGTCTTCGAGGCGCGCAGCGGTGACTCCCTCATGCTGGTGAAGCACGACGTGGTGCCCGGGTTCATGGACGAGATGCAATTGATGGCCGTCTTCGCCGACTCGCCGGAGCGGCTCGCCGCCGCCGGCCTCACGCCTGGGGATCGCGTGCGGCTCACGGTACGCCAGGAGAAGGATCGCCTGGTGGCGGTCGAGATCCTAAAGATTCGGTAAATCCGCCACCCTTGCTAAGGTAAGGACACCATGCGGAAGAACCCGTCCCGGCCCCGGAGCATGAGCCTTCGCGAGGCGGCCTCGGTGGTCTTCGCCCTCGTCGCGCTCCTGCCGATCCTCCTGATGGTCTACCTCCTCTCGCGTCACGAGCTGATGCGGAGCGGCGAGGCGCAGGTCGGGCTGGTGGCCGCCATCGGGGTGTCGGTGCTGGGCTTCCTGGTCTTCCGGCGCATGATGGATCAGATCTCCGCGCTGGCCCAGGGCTTCATCGCGCCCACCGAGGCCAAGCCCGAGACCCTCCGACGGGTCGAGCGCGCCTCCGCGGTCCCCGGGCTCGGCGAGGTCACCGAGATCGGCCAGGTGCGCGACGCGTTCTACCACATGCTCGACGACCTGCGGGGCTCGACCCAGCGGCTCGAGGATCTCGTCTTCAAGCTCGGCACCCTGAACGAGATGGTCGAGCTGGCCGCCCGCATCCCGCGCATCCAGGACCTGCTCGGCCTCGTGCTCCAGTCGACGATGCGCGCGGTGCGCGCCACCGTCGGCTCGATCATGATCCTCGACCGGGAGCGCACCGTGCTGAAGCTGGCCGCCTCGCGCGGCATCCCCGACGACGTGATCCCGCAGGTCGAGGTGAAGGTGGGCGAGGGCGTGGCCGGCAAGGTGGTGGAGATGGGCGAGCCGGTGCTGGTCGACGACATCGCCACCGACCCGCGCTTCAACCGCACCAACAATCCCCAGTACAGCAACGGCTCGTTCATCTGCATGCCGATCCGGGTCGGCGACCGGGTGATCGGCGTGATCAACATGGCCAAGCGGCGCGACGGGGCGGTGTCGGACGCGCTGCGCCTGCCGCCGTTCGGCTCGACCGATCTGCAGTTCCTCAACGCGCTCATGACCTACATCGGCTACGCGGTCGACAACTCGCGCCTGCTCGAGGAGGCCCAGTCCTCCGCGACCCAGCTCCAGGGCGTGGTCGACGACCTGAAGTCGACCCAGGCCCAGCTGGTGCGCGGCGAGACCCTGCGCGCGATGGGTCAGCTCTCCTCCGGCATGGCCCACCACCTCAACAACCTCTTCGCGGTCATCCTGGGCCGGGTCGAGCTGCTGATGGGGAAGGTGCAGGAGACGAGCGTGCGCCGCTCGCTCGAGATCATCCAGCGCACCGCCCAGGACGGCGCCGAGGTGGTGCGGCGGGTACAGCGCTTCAGCCGGGTGCAGCCGGTCTCCGACGCGGTGGCGGTCGACCTCAACCAGCTCGTGCACGAGGTGGTCGAGCTCACGCGGCCGCGGTGGCAGGACGAGGCCCAGCTGCGCGGCAGCCGGATCGAGGTGGCGGTGGAAGCCGGGGTCATCGGCGCGGCGGCGGGCGAGCCCGCGCCGCTGCGCGAGGTGCTGATGAACCTGCTGATCAACGCGGCCGACTCCATCAGCCAGGCCGGCAAGGTCACCCTCAAGACGTGGACGCGCGACGACCGCGTGTACTGCAGCGTCACCGACACCGGCGGCGGCATGCCGGAAGAGGTCCGGCGCCGGGCGCTGGAGCCGTTCTTCACCACGAAGGGTCCCAAGGCCACCGGCCTCGGCCTCAGCGTGGCCTACGGGACCGTGCAGCGCTACGGGGGCACGCTCACGGTGGAGAGCGCCGAGGGGCAGGGCACCACGGTGGAGGTCAGCCTGCCCACCGCGTCCGCGGCGGCGTCGGTGGCGAGGACCCCGACCGCGGCCCGCACGGACGCGATCGTGCCGCTCCGCATCCTGGTGATCGACGACGAGCTGCAGGTGCGGGCCACCCTGGCCGAGATGCTGGAGGAGCAGGGCCACTCGGTGACCCAGGCGCCCGGCGGGCGGGAGGGGCTCTCCTACCTCGAGTCCAACCCGCAGCTGGTCGACGTGGTGATCAGCGATCTCGGCATGCCCGACATGAACGGCTGGGACGTGGCCAAGTCCATCCAGGGCCGCTGGCCGAGGCTGCCGGTGGGCCTCATCACCGGCTGGGGCGAGACCGAGATCAGTCGCGAGGAGCGCAGCCGGGTGAACTTCGTGATCACCAAGCCGTTCGACAAGGCGGTCCTGCGCGAGACGATGTCGGACATCCGGCCGCGCGCCTAGCGGCTCGGCAGCGTCCGCACGTAGCGCACCACCTCCCGGATCTGCTCGTCGGTGAGGTGGTAACCAAAGGCCGGCATGCCCGGCTTGCCGAGGGTCGCCCCCCCGTTCTTGATCAGCGTGAGCAGGTACTCGTCCGTGAGCGCGTCGACGAGCCGCGCGTTTCCCAGGTCGCCCGGGCGGAGCAGGAAGAGCCACGCGCGCCACGAGCCGTGCCCGTTCGCGGCGTGGCAGGAGGCGCAGTAGGTCAGGTAGAGGCGCTGCCCGCCGGTGGCGGTCTTGGGGATCGGATGGGGCAGGAAGAGCATCGCCAGGATGCTCCCGATCAGCATGAGCAGGGCGGGACCGAACACCACGACCATCCACTTCGCCTTCACGGGCGTCGAGGATACCACGCGGGGCGGCACGCGCTCGAAGTCGTGCGATAGTAGTCGCCATGCGTCTGGTCCTGATGCGCCACGGCGAGGCCGGAGAGGCGGATCCCGCGCGCTGGCCCGGCGACCACGAGCGCCCGCTCACCGAGGCCGGACGGCGCGAGCACGCGCAGGTGGCGGCCGCTCTCCGCCGCATGGGCGTGACCTTCGACCGCATCCTGACGAGCCCGCTCACGCGGGCGCGGGAGACCGCCGACATCACCGCCCACGCCTACGGGGGCGCGCCGGTGCCGGAGCCGAGCGAGCTGCTCGGCGATCGGGCCGAGCCGGCGCGCACCCTCGCCGGGCTCGCGACGATCGAGGCCGAGCGCCTCCTCTGCGTGGGACACGAGCCCACGCTCTCCCGGCTGGCCGGGCTCCTCATCAGCCGCGACGGATCGGCCCGCGTGGAGATGCGCAAGAGCGCGGTCGCGGTGATCGACTGCGCGGGCCGTCCGGGCTCCGGGCGCGGCACCCTGCAGCTCCACCTGCGGCCCGGCGAGATGACACGCCTGGCCGGCGGCGCTCCCGCGGCCGGCGCCCCGCCCTCGCCGGACCTGTTCCTGTCCACCCTCATCGGGTATCAGCGCAGCGCCGCGCTCCAGGGCGCCCTCGACCTGGATCTCTTCACCGCGATCGGGGCGGGCCGCGAGACCGCGGCCACCGTGGCCGAGCGCTGCCGCGCCTCGGAGCGCGGCACCCGCATCCTCTGCGACTACCTCACGGTGGTGGGCCTGCTCACCAAGGACGGAGCGCGCTACGCCCTGAGCGCGGACTCCGCCGTCTTCCTCGACGGCCGCTCGCCCGCCTGCGTGGCCTCCGCCGCCGACTTCGTCCACGCCCCCGAGCTGCGCGACGCCTTCGCGGACGTGGCGGCGGCGGTGCGCCGCGGCGGCACCGGTCTACCGGAAGCCGGCACCGCGACGCCCGAGCATCCGGTCTGGGTTCGGTTCGCCCGCGCCATGGCCCCGCTGATGCGCGGCGCGGCGCACGCGGTGGTGGAGGCCGTCGAGGTGGACGCCGCGCGGCCGCTGCGGGCGCTGGACGTGGCGGCTGGGCACGGGATGTTCGGCATCGCGTTCGCGCAGCGCTACCCACGGGCGGAGGTGACCGGGCTCGACTGGGCGAGCGTGATCGCGGTGGCGCGCGAGAACGCGCGGGCCGCCGGAGTCGACGACCGCTATCGGACCATCGAGGGCAGCGCCTTCGACGCGGACCTGGGCGGGCCCTACGACCTGATCCTGATCCCCAACTTCCTCCACCACTTCGACCCGCCGGCCTGCGAGCGGTTTCTCGCCCGCGCGCGGGCCGCGCTCGCACCCGGCGGGCGCGCGGTGACGGTGGAGTTCGTGCCGGACGAGGGGCGGGTGTCCCCGCCGCCCGCCGCGATGTTCTCGCTCGTGATGCTCTGCACCACCCGGGCGGGAGACGCCTACACGTTCGCCGAGCTCGACTCGATGTTCCGGCGCGCCGGGTTCGCCGCGAGCGCGCTGCGCGTCCCGGGGCCGGGCGGCCCTCAGATCATCATTTCCAAGCGTTGAGGAGGCTTCGATGAAGCATCGGATCGCGGTCATTCCGGGCGACGGCATCGGCAAGGAAGTGCTCCCCGAGGGCATCCGGGTCCTGGAGGCGGTCGGACGCCGCTTCGGGGTGGAGTTCGAGTGGACGCACTTCGACTGGAGCTGCGAGGTCTACGCCCGCACCGGGCGGATGATGCCCGAGGACGGCCTCGCCCAGCTGCGGCCCTTCGAGGCCATCTACCTCGGCGCGGTAGGCTTTCCCGGAGTGGCCGACCACGTCTCGCTCTGGGGTCTCCTGATCCCGATCCGCCGCGAGTTCCACCAGTACGTGAACCTGC
>Ga0210408_10005375_pt1 | contig 11265 bp, 7 predicted proteins | sample IncBWH4MmetaG_FD_155471 | JGI IMG/M metagenome (GOLD analysis project Ga0210408, IMG submission 155471) | Forest soil microbial communities from Barre Woods Harvard Forest LTER site, Petersham, Massachusetts, United States - Inc-BW-H-4-M | ecosystem: Environmental > Terrestrial > Soil >... | reverse complement strand
GAACGGGATCCGGGAAATCTGCAACTGCTCCTGGCTTTGGGGCACAATTGCTTATCCGCCAAACAGTTTCAATGCGTTGTTGACATGTACCACAAGATCTTGGCCTTGAATGCTGAGTCAGCGGAGGCCGACATGCTCGGCGGCGAGGCACTTGACGAGATGAAAGACACGATTGGTGCCACACAGGAGTTTCGCGCCGCCGTCAGGGCCAATCCGAAGGAGCCCAATGTTCATTTCGGCCTGGGTTATCTATTGTGGACGCAGCGTCAATACCAAGAAGCGGCACAGGAATTTCACGCGGAACTCGACAATAATCCCGACCATTTCCAGGCCGCTCTCTATCTGGCCGACGCCGACATTCAAATGAGCCGCACTATTGAAGCGCTACCGCTGCTCGAGAGGCTGGCGAAGGTCAATCCGACAGTTTCCCTGGTGCATCTCGATCTGGGCATTGTCTACAGCGAGAGGGAACAATTCTCCGATGCAATAAAAGAGCTGCAGGTTGCTGCGAAACTCGCACCGCGAGATGTCAATCCACATTGGCGTCTCGGACGGCTCTATCGTTCTCTCGGAGAAATGAAGGAAGCAAAAACTGAACTTGATATAGCCCGGAACCTCAACAAAGTCGAAAACGACAGGCTTCTTGAGGTCATGTCGAACGACCGCTCGACAAGAAAGAGTCCGCACATAGCAGGACTTACCCCGAATGCAAAGTAGTGGGAAGTAGTAGCTTGCCGATCCCATCAGGACCGCCGCCGCTTCGTCAGGAGCGAGCATCAAATCTCAACTGGCGAGCGCGCTGAACGCGCTGTGAACCAGAGATCGAAGGATTAATGAGAAGCTCTTATTCATTTTGTATCTGTCTTGTGAGTCTTGTCACTTGCCTCTGCGTCGCTCAGGAATCGCCAAAGTATCTTGACCCGACTGTCGCAATCGAGCCCCGCATTAACGACTTACTTCCCCGAATGACCGTGACGGAGAAAATCAGCCAGATTTCGGATGATTGGGGTTCAGCCGGGATTTCCAGGCTCAAGGTTCCGTCTCTCTTAAAGACAGAGGGGCTTCACAGTCAGTCTTACTCGACCGGAGCTACAATTTTCCCTCAGGCGATCGGCATGGCCGCCACCTTCGATCCTGGGCTGATCAACAAGATCGGACGGCAAACTGCACTGGAGAGCAAAGCTGCGCATATCAGGGCATCTTGGTCGCCGGTCTTGGACGTAGCCCGAGATGTTCGTTGGGGGCGCCTTGAAGAGACCTATGGCGAGTCTCCATATCTGGTGAGTCGGATGGGCGTTGCATGGATAGAAGGCTTTCAGGGCGAAGATATGATTGCCGTGCCGAAGCACTTCGCGGGCCATGGACAGCCAATGGGGGGGCGAGACAGTCAGGACATCGGTCTATCAGATCGCGTCATGCGAGAAATTCATCTTCCCAGCTTTCGCGCAGCCGTCGAGGAGGCCAAGGCTGGCGGAATTATGGCAGCCTATGGTGTCTGGGATGGCGTCCCCGACAATGCATCCGTCACGTTGCTGAAGAAGATCCTTCGTCAGGAGTGGGGATTCGAAGGCTTTGTCATCTCCGATTGCAACGCTTTGGAAAATCTCGTCGAGAAGCAAGGGATCGTGCACACTGGATCCGAGGCGGCGGCGCTCGGGATTCGGGCAGGTGTGAGCATGAATTGCGGTACCACATATCATGATTGGTCCGCGAAAGCGCTCGAGCAGGGGCTCATAACCGAAAGCGAGTTGGATGAAGCCGTTCGTCCGATATTGCGTGCCAAATTTCGGCTTGGCCTTTTCGAGCATCCAGAACTGGACAGGATGGTATGGGAGAAGCTGCCGGAGTATGACACACCCGAGGCGCGAGTTCTGGCGAGAGAGGTCGCCGTTGAAGGATCGGTACTTCTAAAGAACGACAACGGCTTACTACCTCTCAGGAAAGAAATCGGAACAATCGCTATCATCGGTCCGATTGCCGATAGTGCCCAAACCGGCGACTACTCTCCCAAAACTGCTCCCGGCCAGATGGTCACCGTTCTCAAAGGGATTCGCTCACATGCAAAGCCGGGTACCAAAATCTTGTTCGCTCCAGGTTTGCAATCACCTCTCTCTACGGACACATCCAAATTTGCGGAGGCGATTGTCGCGGCCAAGCAAGCTGATGTTGCGATTGTGGTTGTTGGCGATAGCTCCCTTCCTGGCGGTCCAGAAGGCACCACTGGTGAAAACCGCGACGGCGCGACGCTCGAATTCCCCGGCGTGCAGCGCGATCTCGTCAGAGCGATTCAAGCCACCGGAACGCCTGTCGTTCTGGTCATCGTGAATGGGAAGCCGTTCACTCTCGCCTGGGAAGCAACTCACATTCCCGCCATCCTTGTCACTTGGTATCCGGGCGAGGAAGGCGGCAACGCAACTGCCGAGCTCGTGTTTGGCGATCGCAGTCCCACTGGCCGCTTGCCAATTACCTGGCCCCGGTCTCCAGGGCAGCTTCCGCTTAACTACGACTATTTCCCATCGGGCCGCCGCTATGACTATTACGACATGTCTTTTACTCCTCAGTGGACGTTTGGATATGGCTTGAGCTATACGCGCTTCAAATACTCGAATCTGCGCATCCTCCCCAGAGATGGCGATCCTGGTTTTGTCACTGTTATCGCGGATGTGCAAAATACCGGTGGTCGCGATGGTGACGAGGTAAGTCAGCTATATGTTACCGAAATGATATCTTCGGTTGTAACTCCAGTCGTCGAGCTAAAAGGGGTTCAGCGCGTTTCACTCAAGGCCGGGGAGACCAAGGAGGTAACTTTCCAACTGACTCCGTATCAACTCTCGCTTTTCGACGAGAACAAGCTTCGGCGTCTAGAACCTGGAACCTTTCGCATCCACGTGGGAGGAACCTGCCCCACGGTTCCTGACGGAGTCATCGATCGACACAAGGAAAAGATCGGGTATTACAGTTCAGAAGAAGGGATTTCAGGTGAATTCACCGAATCGAAGGAATACGCCGCGCGGTTTGTTTATACGCTCGAATCTCCAGAGAGAGTGCACAGCGGGCGGCCCTTTGCAGCCACAGTTGCCGTCAGAAACGAAGGCAATCTTACCGATGTTACAGAGACAAGACTCTTTGCCGGTTCTGAACTCGGTTCTTGGAGCTTCGAACTAAAACCAGGCGAGGGAAAATCTCACACCTTCCAACCGGTAATGTACAAGCCCGGCAATCTCTCGCTGGTGGCCGGTACACAGATCGTAAACAACGAGATCGCAGTGGACGAGACCTCTGCTCCCGCGCGATAAACGGGCTGCGTACGCAAATCTATCAAGACTCTACGCCGGGATCGGCGATAAAGAGACGCTAGCTGCTATCGGTGGTCAGTGGGTGGGGACTGTCCGCCAGAATGTGACACGCTTCCACGTCTATATGACTTGGTGAATCAGCGAAGGCATTCAGGTGCAATAGCAACTCGAAATGCTGCATTGGTCCCAACGGATTTCGAACCCGTAAGACAACTAACCGATCTGCGCCGCCGTCTTGCGGTATGCACCGTCATCAACCAAAGTCATCAACCCCTCGAGGATAAATCGATGGCCTTCAAAGCGCTTTTGGCCACCAAAAGAGGTGAGAAGATTACGACGGCCCTGGTCGAATTGGAAGAAAAGGACCTCATGTCAGGGGATGTCAGGGTCGCCGTCGATTACTCGACCGCGAACTACACAGACGAAGTAGCCCTTACGGGCCGCGCGCCGATCATCCAGACATTTCCGCTGATCCCGGACATCGATCTTTCCGGCACTGTCGAAGGGATGCCATGGCTATCGGAACGGCAGGCTACACCGCGATGCTGTCTGTGCTGGCTCTCGAACATGGCGGCATTACTCCCGACCGTGGCGATTTCTTCGCCCGATTCTAATACGTCTTTTAGCCGTTCTCCCCCCGGGAAAACCCTTTCGGAGATCCGGATCACGCAAAGAAATCCCCGTCCTGACGTCTTGAGCGGAGTTTCGTATCAGAACACCACCGATCAACGTGGAGAGCAATCTTGAAAAGGGCTGGCGTCGCGCGTTCTGAGGCATCCGCATTTTATACATTCCAAGAGAGCTGGGAGATAAGCCTCCAGTCAGCAAGCCGGCTCACGACCAATACGCGACCCAACCCCAAAAGTGTCATGTTATTCAGAACAGAGTATTTAGCCAAAACGCGTGAAAGCCTCCCGAACGGGAGGCTTCGCTTCTAACCATTGTAAATTATTGATTCTAAATGGTGGCCAGGGACGGGATTGAACCGCCGACGCCGGCCTTTTCAGGGCCGCCTAGCAAGCTAACTAAATGGCCTGGAATCAGCGGATATCATTGATACGATTAGCGTTGTCGCGTCCTCGGTTTAGGATGGTTTAGGACTATTTGGGCTGGTTTCGATCGTACGATGGTCGTGTATTGGTCGTGCCTGTCAAACCGCTACGTTCCGAATCGTCGGCGCAAAGGCGCAAAACTCTTCTTCGACAAACAATTCATACTGCCACAGGATCAAATCGACCGCTAGTGCAGACCCAAGTCGACTTTGCCATGGTTTCAACTCATCTGAGAACGAATCGTTCACTGACAAATTAGAGACCACACATTTCGTTGTGGAAGCGCCGAGATTCCATGATTGCCTGCAAGGCCTTTAATGCTCTCGAGATCATAGGGGACATTTTGCGGAACATCATTACCATTGGCTCGCCTTGGACGGGCAGCGGCTACCAATGCAATCCCGTTCTCTCTGCATTTGGATCTGGCGGAGGCGGTGGGATTCGAACCCGAAATCAGTGTTGAAAACGCTCAACTTACTGATTCTGTGCCAGAAAAGAGCGCGCATCATTGAAGGATGTGACGTGGCACATTTTTCGACATACCTACATCTCTCGCTTGGTGATGGCCGGTGTGGATTTGCGAACTGTACAAGAGCTTGCCGGCCACAAGGACATCAAGATGACCACCCGGTATGCTCACCTCGCACCCGCGCACAAACTCGCTGCAGTGGACCGACTTGCCGAATACCGAAGGGAGCAAGAAAAGGCGGAGGCAAAGAGCACTTCCGGTCTGACCCTGGAATCGGCCTAACAATCTCTCCAACGCTCATTGTCTTGCGGGAGTCTTCTTAATGCGGGCAAGGTTGCCCCGTAAGACTGAGAGGAGAGCTGTGCGCATCGAAGTCCATCTCGTCCGACTAAGATCATTGTCGTATTTGTAAACAATATGTTTCACGCCTGCACCCATTGATTTATCTCTCTGATCAATGCCCTGCTCGGAGGCTTCAATCGCCAAGAGCCCGGCTGGTTTACCGTCGCGCGAACGTTCGATTTGGTTTCATGGGAACATCCTCCCAGATATTTCCACGAAACTACGTGTACGTTCACGTTTACCATTAAACACGATCCTAAAGAGCTGTCAAAATTTAACTTTTGCAGCCTTGGGGTTAGAAGGCTGTGCGAAACTGAGAGGAATATCGATCATGGGACCAAGAGACAAAGGCGCCAGAGCAGCAGGCATTCGCGACATCGCAGATGCCCTGGGAACCTCGATCGGCACCGTCGATCGTGCCCTGCACGGACGCAGCGGTGTGAGCCCCCGAACCAAGTCACGAGTCTTGCGCATGGCCGAACAACTCGGCTACAAGCCGAACATCGCCGCCCGGTCGCTGAAGCTCAACCGCAATATTCGCATCGCTGCGGTGTTTCCGCGGCAAATTGCCGCCTTCTTCGATCCTCTACGCGCTGGTATCCAGACTGCCGCGGACGAAGCTGTAGGCGTGCAACTTACGCTCGATTTCATCGACTTTCCGCGCCTCGGTTCAGGCGATGTTGCGGCCCTCGAGAGCGTGGCGGCCAAGAAATATGACGGGATCCTTTTTACGCCCGGCCGGCCCCGCGAACTGGTCGGAATTTTTGGCCGGATTGTCAAGCAAGGAGTTCCTATTCTTTGCGTTGCTAGCGATGCACCGGAAACCGCCCGCATCTCTTCGGTGGCCGTAGATGCCTACGTAAGTGGAGCGCTGGCCGCAGAGTTGCTCTCGCATCGACTGCAAACTCCATCCCGAGTCGCGACAATTACCGGTGATTTGGCGACATTTGATCATGCGGAGAAACTTCGTGGGTTTGCCGCAACTCTGGCGGTGCTAGCTCCCCACCTCAATCTTCTTCCAGTAGTGGAGTCCCACGAAAGCGCGGAAGATGCCTATCGCCAGTCCATCGCGCTATTAAAATCCAAGGCTCGTCCTGATGCTATTTACATCAGCACCGCAAATAGCCTACCTGTATTGCGCGCGCTCGAAGAGCTAAGGCTCCTCGGGCGTGTACAGGTGATCGCGACCGATCTCTTTCCGGAGCTAGTCCCTCTCCTTGAGTCCGGCAAGGTGCTGGCAACCCTATATCAGCGCCCCGAAGCGCAAGGCAAAACCGCGTTGGAAACGCTCATCACACACCTCACCAATAAAAGCAAGCCCGTCAAGGTCCAGAGGTTTGCTCCGCACATCATCCTGCGAAGCAACCTGTCACTCTTCGCCAGCAGGCTTCAAACTCCACGCGAAATTTGATGAATTGGTTGATCTTCTCTGATCACGTTGTCAAGCCGCCAGATGTGTACTCCATTGGATCACTCCAGATTCGTGTGAACAGAAACGTTGTTCGATTAAACGGGCCGTCGTGTAGTCCGGATTGGAACCTCATTTTCAATCAGTAGGCGAAGACTGAAAGATTATCGAACTGAGTTTGCTCCCACTCAGTCCCCAATGCAAACATGCCATGAGCGTGTGAGGAATCGTCGACTGAGATCAGGCTATTTCCATCGAGGAGCCCCTCGATTCGAGTGCCGTGAAAACGGAGTTCCGCGTGGTGCCATTGCGTGCAGTCAAGACGAACCAAGCCGTTTCCGAGATCAACTGGCGGCTGTTTGAACTTAGCTGAGAACAGCTTCCACGAGCCGTCGGGAGATATCAAAAATACATAGCCGCTTGGCCATCGCGCCTTATCGTCTTGAAAGACATCCGCGGAGTCGATCCGCCCCAGAAGAACTGCAGGCGAGGTCGAAAGGAAACGAATGTCCGCCGCGACGCTGTAATCGACCCAGGCCGTGTCTCCCGCCATGGTGAAGGGATCTGGCAAAGGGCCCCAAGGGATCGGCTTGGCAGAGATAACCTGTTCGAGACACTGACCGGAGCGCCCGGCACAGGCACGCGCTTCGAAGGCACCGTCTTGGTCGGCAAGATACTTCGGCGAGTGGTTTAGTGCGATCTGATCGAAGTTGTCGCCATACGGCAATGGAAATCCACGGACGGGTGGAGGCATCGCGTCCCCTTTGCCCTGGCCGGTGGTTGTGGTTAGAGAGTACAGAGACTCGGGGTCAAAAGTGAATGTGAACGATCCGCCGGCCGGATGGATCACGCCGACTTTTTCGAATGTATGGGTGTCGTTCGTTTCCCATACGTACACGTCTGATGCGGGGAGTCCCTCGTCGATTTTGAACCTGATGGTTTGCGGCTGGGCTGCGTGAATGGTCTCGAGCACCATGCTCCATTTCGTTCTATCCGGGGAGCGGAGGGTGACGTAGCTCCCTTTGTCCGGAAGGTTACCCGACGATGAATCGAGGTATTGCCATCCCGGCTGCGCAAATTGTGTCGTGTGCGCGGTCGCCCAGATTGTGCCCTGCACATCGAAGTGCCCGGACCAGGGTGTGTTCGCGTACATCAAGCCTGAGTTTGGAGCTGCCAGGCTGTCGTAATAGGAGGTGATCGGGCTCCAGATCTCGGTCGACGTCAGAGACCCTTCGAGATAATTCTGGTTGTAGAGGTGGGCGAGAATTCGGCCACCGACCGGCCAATCGCGGCTGACAAAGGGGCCACCGCCTCCGTTGGGCTGATCCTCGGTGGACCACAGCGGTTTGCCGGCCCTGCGCGCCGTCTCCGTCGTGGTGATCCGGCCGTTCACCAAGGGGTAGTGCACTCCGATGACGTCAACGTCGGAGGCGAGGGCCGGGTCCTTCAGAATCGCATCTACGATGGCCCATTGACCAGCGCCCTCGCCCGAATATTCATCGCAGCAAACGATTCGAGTCGCCGGATGACGAGCCTTGAGTTGTCGGGCCAACTCCTTAACGTAGGAGGCGTCATATTCCTTTTCGTTCCAGATTCCTGCGTACTTAATGTCCAGGTGGTGATCCCGTTGCGCCGCTTCAATAAAGCGCGCGACGTAATCGGCCATTGCTGGCGTGTAGAGCGAGTCCTTCCCCACCCAGCCGGGTGCACCCCAGGGAAGGACCTCAAGGACGATGTCTGGGTTCCGCTTCTTTGCCTCTTCCATGAGCCACCACTCGTATCCGCGATTTGCCTCATAGTCCGAGGGAGTGCGCATGAAACTAGGCTCGGAACCATCGGTTGAGTTGACGTCTGCCCCAATCTCTACTTTGAGGTGCTGAAGCGCTGCACCATAGCCCGGCTTAAACAGATAATCGAGAATCTGGCTGCGTTGCGGTTCCGAGTAATCGATCAAGAGGCGTGAAGAGGCCCCGGCACTAACGGCTCCGAGACCGTCGAAGACTTTTCCAGTGCTGTTTCCATTCAATACGATCTCTGCTTGCTGGCTCTGCACTTGAATTGGGAAGACGCTCGTATAAAACCCCAACATGCCTACAGAGAGGGCAATCTTGAGTCGACTCCGCACCTTAGTCATTGGTATTGTCCCGCTGAAGAGAGGTCATACCCAATTCCACCTCGATCTGCTCCAGAGACTTACCTTTTGTTTCGGGAAGACGAAGGTATAGAAAGAGCCATCCCGCCAGGCAAATGATTCCATAGCTCCAAAATGTTCCGGCAGGCCCAAGACGCGCATTCAACTCCGGGAAACTATAGGTCAGAATGAAGCACGCACTCCACAATGCCGTAATGGCGATTGACATCGCCGCACCCCGAACGCGGGTAGGGAAGATTTCAGAGATAACCACCCATGTGACTGGCGCCAGTGACATCGCATAGCACGCGATCGCCAGCACAACCAGGATAAGCATCGGCTTACCCTGAAGGTGCAGCTTATAGCACAGGCCGAGAGCCGCATAGATCAATAGCAAACCGGCCGTGCCGGTAAGAACCAGATTGCGCCGTCCATATCGGTCGATCGTAAACAGCGCAACCAAAGTAAAAACAGCGTTTACCGCGCCGGTGACGACAATGTTGAACAGAATGTCGGAAATCTGATATCCAGCGGCCGCGAAGATCTCCTGCGCATAATTAAAGATGACGTTGATTCCGCACCATTGCTGGAGAATGGCAAGTGCACAGCCTAAGACGATGACCTTTAACACACGCGGCGAGAGGAGCTCCCGTTTCGGAGTAACGTTTCCAGGCGCCTGGGCTAAGGAGGATAGTTCGTCCAAAACCTCCGTCGCGTATGCTGCCCCTCCAAGCCGGCTCAGCACCTGGAACGCTTGTTGCGACCGACCCTTCGTCGCGAGCCAACGCGGGCTCTCTGGGACAAAAAAGGTCGCTATCAGAAAGAGAATGGATGGAACCGCAGTGACAGCAAACATCCATCGCCATCCCCACTGGCCATTCCACGAAATCAGGATGTCCTGCGCTGAAGCATTGGAAGGAACTGGACGAGCGATCATCCAATTTACTACCTGCGCGAGAAGTATTCCAGAGACGATTGCCAATTGATTCAAGGAGACGAGCCGTCCGCGCAGGTGTGCAGGCGATATTTCTGCGATGTAGACCGGCGAAATGCCAGACGCAAGTCCAATTGCGAATCCCCCCAGGATCCTCCAGCAAACAAACACGAAAAAGCTCTGAGCGAAACCAACACCCCCGGAGGAGATCGCAAAGGCGAGTGCGGCCAAGGTGAGAAGCCGCTTGCGGCCAAGATGATTGTTCATCGGGCCGGACGACAACGCTCCGATCAGGCAACCTACGAGGGCGCAACTCATGGCCCAACCGGCAAGTGAAGGCGAATCAAGATGGAAATACAATTCGTAAAAGGGTTTGGCGCCGCCGATCACAACCCAGTCGTATCCGAACAAGAGCCCACCCAGCGCCGCCGCACATGCCACTAGCCAGACAAGGGCCGTGCGGTGCGCATCATGGGCTGCATAAGCGTCACCGCTCGTCAACGACGCATTGATCATGAGTCTCTACGCATTCTCGAGATTCGCTGAAACGGGTTTGATTTCGTTCCTGAACCATCGCAGCGTCTCGAATGCAGCCAGGTGATTAGGATCTTCCTTCGCGATCTTTTCGAGCGAGTTGATAGCTTTCTGAGTCTCTCCGAGACCGTGCTCCGCAAGGGCGATCAGCAATTGCGCATTCAGACGATTTCGCTTCCCGAGATCGTCCTTGAAGAGAAGCAAATTAGGCAAAGATGTTGCAAAATAGTCGATCTTTGGCTTGGTTTCCATCTCCGGCCTGGCGGCTGTCAAGAGATCCGAAAAGATAGAAAGGGCTTCGGTTTCTTTGTCGAGGGCCCGAAGCGCCTGCGCCTGGAAATAGGAATGGAGCCCGATACCGCGCAATGGAGCTGACGCAACTTCCCAATATCGTCGGGCAAGATCCTGATCACCCATTTGCTGAGCGGCCACACCTGAAAAGTAGTCGAGGTCGCGTTCTAACGTCAGCAGGTGCTTTCCTTCGCCAAGATTCTCAGGATAGCGACGCGCTGCTTCGAAGTGCGCTAGAGCATCTGCAGACTTGCCCGCAACGAGGGCCACCTGTCCCAATGCACGATGCGCAAAGACGAACTGTGCGGATACGAGGCCCTCTCCCCCTTCCCAGGGAGAGAATCGGCGCCCAGCCAGTCGGTCGAGTGCCGCTTGCCATTCATCCGACTGATTTAGCAGCGTCACATATTCAACGGTCAGATCATCACGACGCGCAATCAGATCTCGATGAAGTTCCAGAAATCTACGCCGATCCGCTGGGGAGGCAATTCCTGTCCTTTTTCTTAATTGATCCCATTCATAAAGCACCCGCGCATCCTCAGGATTCGCTCTGAATGCTCGTTGATACATTTGCGTCGCTTCTGCCGCGTCGTATAGGACGTTGAATTCTGCGATTCCGAGATTCCGAAACGGAATCGAGAAAGCGCCGTCCAACTCTGTTGCGGCGCGCCAGTGCGCCATCGCCTCTTGATAACGGCGCTTGTCGTAATAGAGATTTCCCAGATAGTAATGCGCTCTGGCGGCCTTCGGATTGCGTTGGATAGCGCACTCAAGCACAATCATCTCTTCCAGGCGTGCAGGGAAACAG
>Ga0210408_10005374_pt1 | contig 11266 bp, 8 predicted proteins | sample IncBWH4MmetaG_FD_155471 | JGI IMG/M metagenome (GOLD analysis project Ga0210408, IMG submission 155471) | Forest soil microbial communities from Barre Woods Harvard Forest LTER site, Petersham, Massachusetts, United States - Inc-BW-H-4-M | ecosystem: Environmental > Terrestrial > Soil >... | reverse complement strand
CGCAGATGGAAATCAACCTGCTGCACGGCTATCCCATGAGCCTCGCCGACCAGGCGTTCTTGTTCAAGCGAACCGCCCGCGAGGCGGCGTTGCGCCACAAGATGTATGCCACGTTCATGGCGAAGCCGATGGCCAAGGAGCCGGGCAGCGCCATGCATTTGCATCAAAGCATCCTCGATGTGAAAACCCGCAAGAACATTTTCAGCAATTCCGACGGCTCACCCTCCGCGTTGTTCTTCGGACATATCGCCGGTCTGCAGAGGTACTTGCCCGGGGCGATGTCGCTGTTCGCGCCGAACGTGAACAGCTACCGGCGCATCAGCCGCTATTCATCGGCCCCCATCAACGTGCATTGGGGCTACGACAATCGAACGGCGGGTTTGCGGGTGCCCATGTCCGGGCCCGAGGCGCGGCGCGTCGAGAATCGGGTCGGCGGCGCCGACGCGAATCCGTATCTGGCGATCGCCGCATCGTTGGCCTGCGGCTATCTGGGAATGATCGAAGGGTTGAAGCCCTCCGAGCCGATCGCGGGCAGCGCCTACGACCTGGCGATCGCCCTGCCGCGCACCCTGGCCGAGGCCTTGCGATTGCTGCGCGAGTCCAAGCCGCTGGTGGACCTGTTCGGCGATCGCTTCGTGCTGGCCTATACGGCGGTCAAGGAGGCTGAGTACGAAACCTTTGCGCAAGTCATCAGTTCCTGGGAGCGCGAGCATCTGCTGCTGAACGTGTAGCGGTCCCCCCCGCGCTGCGATATAAAGCGGACAGGCGCCGCCGCGCACAAGGGGAAGCGTTTGATGGTCACCGTTCGTCGGATGTCGATTCTGCTCCTTGGGTGCGTGTTGACTTTGAGCGCTTGCGGCGACCGCAAGGGCTCCTCGGGAGCGGCTCCGGGCTCCGCCGGCGACCCGAGCGCCGCCGCCGCCGGTACCGGCACGGGCAACGCCGCGGCGCGGGCGCTCAACCTCTATATTTGGTCCGATTACCTGGCGGCCAACACCCTGTCGAATTTCGAGAAGCAGACCGGCATCAAGGTCCATGTTTCCTATTTCGACGCCAATGAGACGCTGGAGACCAAGCTGCTCGCGGGCAGCAGCGGCTTCGACATCGTCGTGCCCACGGCCTCGTACTTCGAAAGACAGATCAAGGCCGGCGTTTATCTTCCCCTCGATAAGTCGAAGCTGCCGAACCTCAAGAATATGGACCCGCAGCTCATGGCGAAGGTGGCGCTGCACGACCCGGACAACGCCCACGGCATCATTTATACCTGGGGTACCAACGGCATCGGCTACAACGAGAAGATGGTCAAGGAATTGATGCCGGATGCGCCGCTCGACAGCTGGCGCATGGTGTTCGATCCGGCCGTGGCCTCGAAGGTGGCTAGATGCGGCATCAGCGTTCTCGATTCGCCTGCCGAAATGATGCGCGCCGTGTACAGCTACTTGGGCAAGGATCCGAATTCGCAGAACCCGGATGATTTGGCGTCGGCGGAGGCCGTGCTTGCCAAGATCCGGCCCTTCATCCGCAACATCAATTCCTCGGAATATATCGAGGCGCTTGCCAATGGCGATCTTTGCCTGGCCGTGGGCTACAACGGCGACGTGATGCAGGCGCGCGATCGTGCCCACGAGGCTGGGAAGGGCATCGAAATCAAGTACCTCGTGCCGAAGGAGGGCTCGATACTGTGGTTCGACATGCTGGCGATTCCGAAGGACGCGCCGCACCCCGACAGCGCCTACGCCTACATGAACTACATCATGACGCCTCAAGTCATAGCGGACATTTCCAACTTCAAACGCTATGCCAACCCCAACGCCGCCGCGAATCCCCTGGTGCTGGCGTCCGTCAAGAACGATCCCGGGATTTACCCTCCGCCCGAGCAGCGGCAAAAGCTGGCGGTGCAGCTGGCGGATTCGGCCGATCAAACCCGCGCCATCACCCGGGTATGGCAAAAATTCAAGACAGGCCAATAGACGATGACGACATCCGTTGGAGCGCCCGTCAAGGCGGCGCCTTGGAACGATCCGACCGCGCGTCCTTATGTACAGGTGGATGGCATCACGAAGTCGTTCGGCGATTTCAAGGCGGTTGACGACGTCAGCCTGAAAATCTACAAGGGCGAAATATTCTGCCTGCTGGGCGCCTCGGGGTGCGGGAAGACCACGCTGCTGCGCATGCTGGGCGGTTTCGAAACGCCGAGCTCGGGGAAAATATTCATCGACGGCGAGGACATGGCCGGCGTGCCGCCGTACGAAAGGCCGGTGAATATGATGTTCCAGTCGTACGCGCTCTTTCCGCACATGAACGTGGAACAAAATGTCGCCTTTGGCCTCAAACAGGATCGCGTGCCGAAACCCGAGATTCAAGAACGCGTGGCGACCATGCTGGATCTCGTGAAGCTGGGCGACTTCGCCAAACGCAAGCCGCATCAGTTGTCGGGCGGTCAGCGGCAACGAGTGGCGCTGGCGCGCTCGCTGGTCAAGCGTCCCAAGCTGCTGCTGCTCGACGAACCCTTGGGCGCGCTCGACAAGAAATTGCGCGAGCACACGCAATTCGAGTTGATCAGCCTGCAGGACAAGCTGGGCGTGACCTTCGTGGTCGTGACCCATGATCAGGAAGAGGCCATGACCCTCGCGAGCCGCATCGGCGTCATGAACCATGGCGAAATCGTTCAGGCCGGCACCCCGTCGGAAATTTACGAATTTCCGAATTCGAAATTTGTGGCGGATTTCGTCGGCTCCGTGAACATGTTCGAAGGCAAACTGATCGAAGACGAACCGGAATACGTGCGCATCGGCTCGGAAGAGCTTGGCGGGACGATTTACGTCAGCCATGGAATCAGCGCGGCTCCGGAAGCCACCGTGTGGGCGGCGGTGCGGCCGGAGAAGATCTTCATGTCCACCGTGCCGCCCGAGGGTGCCGACAACGTGGCGCGCGGCGCGGTGCAGGATATTGCCTATCTCGGCGATCTATCGATCTATCTCGTGAAGCTGCCCACCGGCAAGGTCGTGCGCGTGACCCAGCCCAATACGTCGCGCCACGCCGAGGCCATCACCTGGGACCAGCAGGTGTATCTGTCCTGGGATGCGACCAGCCCGGTGGTGGTGACCCGTTAGTTCCCGGACGACAGCCGAAAAATTGCGGCGCTTCGGCGTGACGGGCCGCGGTCTCGTGGTCGCGCTCCCGTATCTGTGGCTGCTGCTGTTCTTCGTCGTTCCCTTCGTCATCGTTCTGAAAATATCCTTCTCGGACATCGATCTCTCGATCCCGCCGTACAAACCCCTGCTGGAGTGGGTGGGCAAGAATTCGCTCGCGATCAAGGTCAATTTCAACAACTACGCCTTTTTGTTCACCGACAGGCTGTATATCAACGCCTTCCTGAATTCGATCAAGGTCGCGTTCATATCGACGGTGCTGTGCTTCGTGATCGGTTATCCCATGGCCTACGGCATTGCCCGCGCCAGGCCGGTCACGCGCAACGTGCTCCTGCTGCTGGTCATCCTGCCGTTTTGGACATCCTTGCTGCTGCGGGTCTACGCCTGGATCGGCCTGCTGAAAGCCAACGGCGCGATCAACAATATTCTGATCGGGCTCGGGGTGATTCACGAGCCCCTGACCATGCTGTATACGCCCTTCGCCATGTATGTCGGCATCGTCTACTCGTATCTGCCGTTTTTCATTTTGCCGATGTACGCCAATCTGGAAAAAATGGACTGGCAATTGCTCGAGGCCGCGGAGGACCTGGGGTGCCGTCCATGGCAGGCGTTTTACAAGATCACGCTGCCGCTGTCGCGCAACGGGATCCTGGCGGGTTCCATGCTGGTGTTCATTCCGGCGGTCGGCGAGTTCGTCATCCCGGCGCTGCTCGGCGGGCCCAACGCGCTGATGATCGGACGCGTGCTGTGGGACGAGTTCTTCTCCAACCGCGCCTGGCCGGTGGCGAGCGCCGTGGCGATTCTGCTGCTCATTCTCCTGGTGCCCTTCATGATGTGGTACCAGAACATCCAGGCGCGCGAGTCGGCGGGGGCGCGGTGAACTACAAGAGATCCTTTTTCATCTTGACCTGCCTCGGGTTCGGCCTGGCGTTCCTATATGTCCCCATCTTCTCCATGGTGTGGTTCTCCTTCAACGCCTCGAAGCTCGTGACCGTCTGGGATTCGGCCAACTCGCCGACGCTCAAGTGGTACTACGCGCTGCTCAACAACGAGGAAATACTCGATGCCGCCTGGATATCGCTGAAAGTTGCCGTCATCAATGCGTCCGGGTCGGTGATTCTCGGCACCCTGGCCGGATTCGGGTTGGCGCGGTTCCGGCAATTCAGGGGGCGTTTCACGCTCAATGCCATGACCACGGCGCCCCTGGTCATGCCGGAAGTGATCACCGGGCTCTCGCTGCTGTTGCTGTTCGTCGCCTTGGAACAGTTGATCGGCTGGCCCGCCGGCCGCGGCATCACCACCATGACCATCGGGCACATGACATTTTCCATGGCCTACGTCACCGTCATCATCAACTCGCGCATGGCCTCGTTCGATGAGGCCTTGGAGGAGGCGGCCATGGATCTGGGGGCGCGCCCTCTCAAGGTGTTCTTCGTGATCACGCTGCCCATCATTTTCCCCGCCATTCTGTCGGGATGGCTGCTGGCCTTCACCTTGTCGTGGGACGATTTGGTAATCTCGAGTTTCACGTCGGGGCCGGGCAGCAGCACCCTGCCCATGGTGGTGTTCTCGAAAGTGCGTCTCGGCGTCAGCCCTGAAATCAACGTGCTGGCGACCATCACCATCGTCGTGGTGACGCTGATGATCGTCGGCGTGAGTTTGTGGATGGCGCGCGCGGCCAAGCTCGACAAAGCCGCGGTGTAGCCGATTCCGGCAAGGCGTAAGGGACGACACCAGGAGTAAGGGGACACACATGAACAATCCATCCGATCCACTGGTGCACGCCAAGGACACCCTGCTCGATCTCACGATCCGCTTTGGGCCGAAGCTGCTGGTCGCGATACTCATCATGACGGCGGGGTTCTTCGTGGCCGGCTGGTGCGCGCGCGCGATCGGCCGCGGCCTGCAGCGGCTCGAGCTCGAACCCCCCGCCCGTCAGTTATTGACCCGCGTGGCGCGCGTGCTGGTGATAGGCCTGTTCGCAATCATGGCGCTGCAAAACCTCGGCGTCGAGCTGCTGCCGTTGATCGCCGGGCTGGGAGTGGCCGGCGCTGGCGTTGCCCTGGCAACACAGGGTGTGCTGAGCAATATGGTCGCCGGCCTCAGCATCATTTTCACGAAGCCGTACCGCGTCGGCGAATACATCTCCATAGCCGGCGTCGAGGGCCAGGTGGACGGCATCACGCTGTTCAATACCACGCTCAACCATCCGGACCGCTCGCGGATCATCGTCCCCAATCGCAAGGTGGTCGGCGAAATCCTGCACAACTATGGCCGCATCCGCCAGGCAGAGGTCCAGGTGGGTGTTGCCTATGAATCGGATCTTGCGCTGGCGCTTGGCACCATTCGCGACCTGGTGCGGGCGAATCCACGCGTCTTGCCGGAGCCGTCGCCCGTGATTCAGGTGTCGGCTCTCGGCGATTCGGCGGTGCAAATCGCGATCAAGCCGTGGGTCGCCGTCGCCGACTATGGCGCCGTCGCCGGTGAACTGAATTTATCGCTGGTCGAGGAGCTCGGCCGGCACGGCATCGGCATTCCGTTCCCGCAGAGGGAAGTGCGTCTGATCGGCAGCGGCACTCAATGAAACACGACATTCTCGGGGGACGATCATGATTCGATGGATAGTTCGGGTCGGGCTGGCAGCGGCCCTGGCAATGACCGCGTCCGCGTCCTTGGGCAAGGCGCCCGGTGCGCCGAACGCGCAGGACAAGAAGCAGGAAAGCGACTCTGAAAGGCCGGATGGCAAGTTCGAGCCCTTCAAGCCGGAGGCGAATACCAGCACCGGCACGGTCACGATCGGCGGTCAGGCAATTTCCTACCAGGCGATCGCGGGCACCTTCGTCGTGCATCCCAAGGAGTGGGACGATGTGCCGCGCGATCCCAAGGCGGACAGGGGAGGCGCCGCGCCCGCGGAGGAGGGCGCCGAGGGCAAGAACCCCACCGCCGAGGCCTCGATGTTCTATGTCGCCTATTTCAAGAATGGCGGCGCTGCCCGGCCGGTGACGTTTCTCTATAACGGCGGTCCGGGCTCGGCGACGCTGTGGCTGCACATGGGCGCTTTCGGCCCGCGCCGCATCGTGACGGCGACCGACGCGCACACGCCTGCGGCGCCCTATTCCATCGTCAACAATGGCTCGAGCCTGCTCGACGCAACGGATCTCGTGTTCATCGACGCGCCCGGCACCGGCTTCAGCCGCATCGCGGGCAAGGACAAGGAAAAGGCGTTCTTCGGCGTCGATCAAGATGCGCATGCGTTCGCCGAATTCATCGTGCAATTCCTGTCGAAATACGGCCGCTGGAATTCGCCCAAATATTTGTTCGGCGAAAGCTACGGCACGCCGCGTTCGGCGGTGCTCATCAATCAGCTCGAAGCGGATCGTTCGATCGATTTCAATGGCGTGATTCTGCTGTCCCAGATTCTCAACTTCGATCTCAGCCCGGATCGCCCCACCGGCAATCCCGGCATCGATCTGCCGTACCAGACCGTGCTGCCGACCTACGCCGCCACCGCCTGGTATCACCAGAAACTGCCCGGCGAGCACAAGAGTCTCGAAGCCCTGCTGGCGGAGGTCGAACAGTTCGCCATGGGGGACTATGCGCGCGCGCTTGGACAAGGATCCGATCTTGGCGCCGCGGAACGCAGCGCGATCGCCGAAAAGCTTCACCAGTACACGGGGCTTTCCGTCGATTACATCCGGAAGGCGGACCTGCGCATCGACGGCGGGGAATTTCGCCAGAATCTCAAGGGCGATGACGGCATGACGACCGGGCGGCTCGACAGCCGGTTTTCCGGCCCCGACATCGACCCCTTGAGCCAGCGCGCGGATTACGATCCGCAGGCCTCGGCGCTGGGCTCGGCCTATGTTTCCGCATTCAACGAATACGCGCGCAAGGAGCTGCACTACGGCGAGGGTAAGAGCTTCAAGCAGAGCATCCCGATCTTCAGAACCTGGAATTTCCAGCACCAGCTGCCGGGACAGACTCAACCGGCGTCATCGCGCCAGGGATCCAACACCATGCCCGACCTCGCGAACGCGATGAAGATCAACCCGAACCTCAAGATTCAATTGCATGCCGGGTATTTCGATCTGGCGACGCCGTTCTATCAAGGCGTCTACGAGATGCATCACCTGCCGATTCCGGCGAACCTGCAGGCGAACATCGAATACAAGTTCTACGACTCGGGCCACATGGTGTACGCCAAGGACTCATCGCTCAAGCTGCTGCACGACAACGTCGCGGGGTTCATTCGCCGCACCGGCAATCTCGGCAACTGACTCCCGCGTCGCGCCGGAACGCGTGCCGCGCCGGAACGCCTGCTGCGCTAGAAGGTGAGCACCTTCACATACCGTACGTGAGGCAACGCACGGAGCTTCTGCTGGATGGCCTCGGGCACGATCTGATCCACGCCCACGATCGCAATGGCGTCCTGCTCTGCCGCCTGGCGCCCCAGGTGGAACGTCGCAATATTGATGTTGGCTTCCCCCAGCATGGTGCCCAGGGCACCGACGAAACCAGGCCTGTCCAGATTGTTGATGAGCAGCATCACCGGATGAAAATCCGCCTCCAGCGCCATGCCTTTCACTTCGACGATCTTCGCGCTTCCCGCGTTGACGACGCCGGCAAGCGTCCGCCAACGCCCGCCGGTGAGAACCTTGATCCGGATCAGCGATCCGTAGATGGGGGAAGTTTCGCGTCTCGATTCGGTCAGGGGAATCCCTTTCTGCTTCAGCACGACGGGCGCCGACACCATGTTCACATCGGGCATCAGAGGCCTCATCAAGGAAGCCAAGGCGATCGCGGTCAATGGTTGGGTATTGAGGTGCGCGACCTCTCCTTCGTACTCGATTTCGACGGCCTCGAGGCCGTCGTCGGCAATCTGGCCCGCAAACGCGCCGAGCTTTTCGATGAGTCCGATGAAGGGCTTCAAACGCGACGCGTCCTCCGCGCTGATGGAGGCCATGTTGAGTGCGTTGGTGACGGCACCTGCCAGCAGGTAGTCCGACATCTGCTCGGCGATCTGCAAAGCGACGTTTTCCTGCGCCTCGTTAGTGCTCGCGCCCAAATGAGGAGTCGCGACGAAATTCGGCGCGCCGAACAGCACGCTCTCCTTGGCCGGTTCGATGACGAAAACATCAAAACCGGCAGCGCCGACCTGCCCGCTGTCGAGAGCGGCGCGCAAGGCTGCCTCATCGACGAGCCCGCCGCGGGCCGCATTCACGAGGATGACACCTCTCCTGGTCTTCGCGAGCGCTTGCGCCGACAGAATGTTCTTGGTCTTGTCGGTCAACGGAGTGTGCAGTGAAATTGCATCCGCGCGCGTCAGCAAATCCTCCAGTTCGACTTTCTCCACGCCGAGCTTGACCGCGCGCTCCGGCGAGAGGAAGGGATCGTAGGCGATCACTTTCATTTTGAGCGCCAGCGCCCGTTCCGCGACCAGCGCGCCTATATTGCCGCAGCCGATCAGGCCCAAGGTCTTGGCGTAGAGTTCGACGCCCATGAAGCGGTTCTTTTCCCATTTCCCCGCCTGGGTGGAGACGTCAGCTGCCGCGATCTGACGGGCCGCGGCAAAGAGCAGCGCGATGGCGTGCTCGGCAGTCGTGATGGAGTTGCCGAACGGAGTGTTCATGACCACGATGCCGCGAGCGGTGGCCGACGGGATGTCGATGTTGTCGACCCCGATGCCGGCGCGGCCGATGACCTTGAGTTTCTTCGCGGCGGCGATGACGTCCTTGTCCGCCTTCGTCGCGGAACGCACCGCCAGGCCGTCGTAAGCGCCGATGACGTTCAAAAGCTCGGGTTTCTTGAGACCGACGCGCACATCCACTTCCACTCCACGATGGCGAAAGATCTCCAGGGCTTTTGGGCTTAATTCATCGGCGATGAGAACCTTGTGCACGAAACGTCCTTTATAGGTTGAGTTGCGCCAGGCAGGTCAAAAATGCCCAGTCGAGCCACGGGGTCAAGTTTTGAACATCGCTTTGCTCGATCGTGGCGCCGCACCAGAGGCGCAATCCAGGAGGCGCGGACCGGTATGACGCCGCATCGAGCGCCACGCCTTTCTTCTCCAGGATCGCGGCCAGATTCTTCGCAAACTCCGCCTGACCCGCCTGCGGCAATGAAGTCACCCGTTTGTCGACCACCTTGAGGCAAACGCTGGTGTTGCTGCGAATCGCGGGATCCGCTACGAGGAAATCCACCCACGGAGTCCGTGCCACCCATTCGGTGAGCACGTTGGTGTTGGCGTTCGCACGAGCTTGCAGCGCTGCAAGACCCCCGATGCGATCCGCCCATTTGAGTGCGTCGATATAGTCCTCGGCGGCGAGCATCGACGGCGTGTTGATGGTCGCGCCTTCGAACAGCTCCTGATCCAGTCTCCCCTTCTTGGTCATCCGAAAAATTTTGGGTAACGGCCGAGGGGGCACATAAGTTTCAAGACGCGCTACGGCACGGGGCGACAGAACCAACATGCCGTGAGCGGCCTCACCGCCCAGTACTTTCTGCCATGAAAAGGTGACAACGTCGCATTTTGACCAATCGATCGGCTGCGCAAACGCGCCGCTGGTCGCATCATTGAAGGCAAGGCCTTCGCGGTTCGCCGGGATCCAGTCGAAATTCGGGATCTTCACACCGGAGGTCGTTCCGTTCTGCGTGAAGACGATGTCCGCCGTTTCACGCGCCAGAGACAGATCCGGGAGCACGCCGTAGGGCCGGCCGACATGGATGCGGCAATCGATGAGCTTCAATTGCTCGACCGCGTCGGTCACCCATTCTTCGCCGAAGCTCTCCCAGGCGAACACATCGACCGGGCGCGCGCCCAGCATCGACCACAGCGCCATTTCCACCGCGCCGGTATCGGATGCCGGCACGATGGCGATCTTGTGGTCGGCGGGGACACCCAGTATCTCGCGCGATCGATCGATCGCCTCCTTGAGCCTGGCTTTTCCGGGTTTGGAGCGGTGCGAGCGGCCTAGCAACGCCCCTTCAAGGGCGCCAAGACTCCAACCCGGACGTTTCTTGGTCGGACCCGATGAAAATCGGGAATCAGCCGGATGGATGCCCGGCGGCGGTATGTCTGTCGTCAAGTTCTACTCCCATCCTTACAGATGAGCGTCCGCCGTTGGGAGCGGATGGCCCGCCGCGAAGAATAGCGATTCTTTCCGATCTGTCAATGCCGGCGCGATTCTCGCGCCGGGCTTGATCCGACAAAAATGCGACGGCGTTCATGTTCAGAGGAATTTGCGCATTGAATTGTCCGCAATGTGCGCCTCAAGTGGCGGCCGCGCCGGCCGTTAAGCAGGTCATGCAGAACCCGCCGAACCAGCCGAGCAGCCCTCCGGTCGAATTGCCCAATTGCGACATCGTCCACGGCCTTTTGGAGCGGTGCCTGGCGGGCAATGAACTCGACGTGCCGCTGTTGCCCGAAGTGGCCGTGCGCGTCATTCGCGCGGGGCCGCAGGACTCGACCAATGCCCAGCATCTCGCGGACATCATCCATGCGGATCCCGCGCTCACCATGTATGTGCTGCGCATCGCCGCCTCCGCGGCCAAGCGGCCCGCATCGCCCATCACTTCGCTGTCGCATGCGGTTGCCTGGCTGGGCTTCGATGAAGTCGCGAACATCGCCTTTACCCTGGCGCTGCAGGGCAAAATGCTGGATGTCAAAGGGCAGCAGCACAAGGCGCGGCGGCTGTGGCGGCACTCGCTGGCAAGCGCATTGTGGTCGCGGCAACTGGCGCACATGCTGGCCGAGGAGACCGGCATGTGCTACCTGTGCGGGTTGCTGCACAACATCGGCAAGGTAGTCACCTTGGGCGCGGTGCATGAACTCACGCTGCGCGCCGGCAGGAAACTGGCCAGCGAAGAATACGATCAACTCATCGAAACCTTTCATCGCCACATTGGTGCGCGCGTCGTCACCGCCTGGGCGCTGCCGGCGCCTGTGCTCACCGTGACCTCGCAGTGGGAAGCGTACGCGGCGGCCGGTGCGGCGCGATTCGAAAGCAATGTCGTCAACGTGGCGCATCGACTGGCGGATTTCACCTTGCTCGAATCGACTCAGTTGGCCCGCGACTTGCTGGTGACGGATGCCGCGTACCGGGATCTTGGCCTGA
>Ga0210408_10005373_pt1 | contig 11266 bp, 7 predicted proteins | sample IncBWH4MmetaG_FD_155471 | JGI IMG/M metagenome (GOLD analysis project Ga0210408, IMG submission 155471) | Forest soil microbial communities from Barre Woods Harvard Forest LTER site, Petersham, Massachusetts, United States - Inc-BW-H-4-M | ecosystem: Environmental > Terrestrial > Soil >... | reverse complement strand
GCGCGGTCAGCAGATCGATGGAACCCATCGGCTGGGCCGCACAGCTCGAATTGATCCGGCACGGCGCACCTCATAGCGGCTTGCGTCCAGACGCGCGCTCATGGCTGATATGTAGGTGATCGTGAGGTACCAGGATCGAGGTGCGCAGCGCCTCGATCACGGCCTGCCAACTGACGACTGGAAACCCGATTTCGCCTCACTCACGGATAAGTCCTACCGCCGTCACCCGAACATCATCCCGTTTGGCTACGGCGAGGCGACAGCTGGCATGCTGAAGGAGGTCTCGACCATTCCGGGCGCCGCCTTCCAGTTCCAGGGCGGCAGCACCACTGATGCCCTCCAAAGAAGCGTTCCCGCCTTGCTAGGCACGCTAACAGCCTCAGCCCGGGTTGGCGAGCTGAGGCTGCCGGCCAAGGTGGACGGCTTTGTCAATGTGTCCCTGCCTGAAGATCACGCGCAAAGACAGAGCAGCTCCGGAGGGGTCACAGGGTGGAAGCCCGTGGGCCCCCGGCGCGACTGGCCTCCGTCATCGAGCAGGCCAGTCGGGCCGTCAGGACAGACCGCTGCCGCTGGTGGCGAGGGTGAGGGTGGCGCCGGGGATCCTTATGCCTATGACAAGGTTCCCCCGGCCAGGCGGCGCTATCTCAAGGGCCAGTATCCGGCCAGCGTTCCTTTGGGTAGACCATTCATTTTGCTCGTCAGCATCGTCCTGGAGGGCCCCGCCAGTGCAGCGCTTAAGCATTTCGACGTACCGCCGGAAGGCCGGGATGTGCTCGTTGCTGCGCACGCTCCGGGCCTGCGGCTGCTTGGTGACCAGCGCCTGACCGTGCACGTGCCGCACGACGGGGGTTCTGAGCCGGTGATGTTCGAGTTGCGCGCCGATGCACCGGGTCCCCGGTCTGTTTCTGTCACGGCTCGGCTTGGCGGCAGTTACCTCGGTGAGCTGCTCATTGACATCACGGTGGAACGCGACCGCCTGGCTGGCCCGCATCGTGAGGTGCTCGCTGAGATAGCCACGGAGCCCGCCGAGGGTGCAGTGAGCCTGGTGGTGCGTTACGACCCCATCCAGAAGGTATACCGCTTTGAATTCCGGGACGAGGACAATCCTGAGGAGGTCACGAGCAACCTGGCCTATGAGCCGGGGCCGCCGGAGCCCTAGCTTGTCGCTGGCCTGGATGACCTGGCCAAAGGCCGCAGCGGCCTTTCAGGCGATGAGGCACGGAGCTATTTGGTTGAATCAGGGGCCGCGCTCTGGCGCGAGTTGGTCCCACCGCAGTTGCGCGAGCAGTTCTGGGACCGCCAGGACCGGATAGGGCAGCTGACGATCCTTGCCGACAAGGACGCGATCCCATGGGAACTCCTCTACCCAATGGACCCTGGCCACGACGCCGGATTCCTTGTTGAGCAGTTCTGGGTGACGCGTGCCATCTTTGGCCGACGGCCGACCCGCAGGCTGAGTCTGTGGCCGGCTCGGTTCGTACTCCCGGGCGACTCACTGCCCGAGGCGCGGGACGAGATCGATGCCATGCGACTGTCGCTCGATCCGGGTCAGTCACCGGACGAGGTAATCTCCCGGCTCAAACCGCTACAGGACCTGATTGCCGCTGGGAACTTCGGTCTGCTTCACTTCGCCTGCCACAACGCCTATAACCCGGTCGGCGGCTTATCAATCAAACTGGGCAACGTGCAATTCACCCCCACACTCATGTCCACAGCAGCTATCAACAAGCCGCTGGCCAACTCCGAGCCAACCGTGTTCATCAACGCGTGCCGCAGCGCTGGACTAAACGCCACTTATAACCGGCTCGATGGCTGGGCCAGCAAGTTCCTCGACGCTGGGGCTGCCACGCCACCTGCCCGGTCCGGACACACCAGGACACAGCCGGTGGTCTCCACCTCCCGCAGGGAAGCCCGCTCGCCCTACGGGCCGCTCACGCCTTCCCGGCCTCCGATGACATGGACGCGGACCGGTACCCCGCGCGCGGAAGCGTCGCCGCCGCCTTCGCCCATGCCTCGCCGCCAACCCCGTGATGACCGGGCCGTCCACGGCCGGAGGCGACATTGATGGTCGAGTGCACGACCGGGACCCCGAAGGTCTTGATGGCCTTGGCCGTCGAGGCGGCGTTCTTGACCAGAGCGCGTGATCCATCGAGCAGACCCGGCCAGCTGCGCGGCCTCGTAGTCGAGGAACAGGAGCGCTGCGCTCTGCGGCGTGAGGAGATGGCCGGCGAGCGGGTCACGCGCGGGGCACCGGTCGTTGGAGCGGCGCCTGCTGGTAGCAGGATCGGGTGCGGCCGGAGTCAGCGGCCATCACGGTGAGCGGCTGTCACCGAATTCTGGCGATCTGCGCTGTGGTGTGAGCTGGCGGACCTCGACGAGGTCGAGGCCGAGCGCTTCGACCTCAGCCAGTACGCCGTACAGTGCTGACCGGTCCAGGAGGCCGGTGAGCACGGTGTCGGCGCCGTGGTGCTGCGGCACCAGCGCGGGGAACGCGGACAGCACCGTGGCGCCGAGATGGCCGTGGATCCGGATCGCATACCGGGCGGGTGCTGGGTCCATGAGGCCATGGTCGAGTGCTGGCAGGTGAACCCGCATCACCGCGATCCGGTGACCGCCGGGCTAACGCGTTGGGCCTGCCGATAGTAGCCGCAGCTCCCGCGCGCGCTGCACGGCCGAGGAGCGATCACTGACCTGGAGCTTGGCGTAGATGCTGCGGAGCTGCGTGGCGACCGTGTTCAGCGAGACGGACAGCTCGCGGGCGATCTCCGGCCTGGACAGGTTGGTCGGCAGGTACCGCAGCACCCTGAGCTCGCTGGGGCTGAGCTTCTCCGCTGGCGGTGATGCGGTCTGGTCTTGCGCGGCCAGGGATGAGCCGTGCAAGACGTCGAGGATGTCGGCGAGCAGCGCGGCGTGCGCCGTCTGGTGCCGCGGCAGCGCCTCCAGCAGGTCGGCTGAGCCGGTCATCGCGAACGGCAGGACCAGCCGGTCCGCCTCGGCGAGAGCGAGAGCGCGTTCGGCGGCCTGGTTCGCCGCGCGCTGGTCACCGAGGTCACGGTGGGCGAGCCCGGCCAGCAGGTGAGCCTCCGCGACCGTGACGTGACCGGTGACCGGTGCCGTGCCGTCCAGGACATCCTGCACCGCGCCGAGGGCTCCGGCCGGGTCGCCTTCCGCGAGGTTGATCACCGCGCGGGCGTTACCGACTTCGCCGGAGCCGGCCCGCTCGTGATCGAGCGCCGCGAGCAAGGCGCGGGCTTGGCCGGGCTGCCCGGCGCGGGCGTGGGTGGCCAGCAGCCAGCCGGTCACCTGGCTGGCCAGCGCGTGCGATCTCTCGAGCTGCGATCCCAGGTGTTCGGCCGCGCTGAACTCCTCCAGCGCCTCGCGGTGGCGGCGGCGGCCGGCCTGCAGCATGCCGCTCGTCATGTGCAGCAGCAGCGTGATGCCTGGCCCGGTGTCTGTTTGCAGGGCCCGCTCGGTTCGCTGCAGCCATCGCTCGCCTTCGTCGAACTCACCCGTCCAGGTCATGCTGGCGGCCAGCGTGACCAGGGCGGGCGCGATCATCCACTCCGCGCCCCAGCCGTGCCGGTCGGCGAGCGCGATCGCCTCCCGGCAGCGCCGCCGGGCGGTGGCGAATGGGCGGGTCTTCGACGCGAAACCGAGCTGCGCGAGGCAGGCGACTTCAACGTAGGGCCGGCCGATTTCCCGGGCTAGAGCCGCGCCCTCCTGAAGGTGACGCTCAGCGTCTGGAAATCCCGGGGACCACGCCTCGGCGATTCCCCGATGCATCAGCGCCAGCGCGCGGAGGTCGCTGTCGAGTGCGATGTCTTGGCCGGACTGCCCAGTTACCGGCGAGGCAAGGAGTTCGGCCTGCTCGATAACGCCGGCCAGGTTACCGCGCCGCGTGGCCAGCGCCAGCTTCAGTGATGCGATGCCCACCCGGAGGCGGCGCTGGCGATCTGGCGGCGTCGTCTCGGCGTACGTCTCGGCGACTGCCAGGTGGGCGGCCGCCTCGTCCAGGCGTCCCCGGGCGAGGGTACGCCCGGCGCGCACCAGGGCCAGCTCGGGATCATCCGCGAGGGCTCCCCGCGGGAAGGCCCGCAACAGCGCCTCGACGGTCTGCGCCTGCCCGTCGAGGGTCAGGCTGAACGAATGGTCGGCGAGCAGCCGGGCCGCCTCCGGCCAGTCGCCCGCCGCCTGGGTGTGCCGGATGGCATCGGCCACCTGGCCGTGCCGGGTGAGCCATCCGGCGGCCCGCCGGTGCAGCGCCGGCGCGTCTTCGGGCAGCGCCCGGCGCAGCTCCAGGCGGAGGAGATCCGCGAACAGGTGGTGGTAGCGAAACCATGTGCGCTCGGGGTCCAGCGATACCACAAACGCGTTCGCGTCTTCCAGGGCCAGCAGGATCCGTTCCGAGCCGGGCCGGCCGGTCAGCAGATCGGCCAGCTCGCCGTTGACCCGGTCGAGCAGGGAGGTGCGCAGCAGCAGATCCTTGATCTCGTCTGGCTGGCGCTCCAGCATCTCGGCGATCAGGTACTCCGCGACCGTGCGGTCGCTGCCGGAGAACGCCGTGACGAAACGCTCGGGATCGGGGTGACCAGCCAGTGAGATCGCCGCGAGCCGCAGGCCCGCGGCCCACCCTTCTGTCCGCTGGTGCAGCAGCGCTACCCCGGCCTCGGACAGCACGATACCCGAGGCCTCCAGCAGCTCGCGTGTTTCACGCTCGGTGAACCGCAGATCCGCCGCGCGGATCTCGGCCAGCTCGCCTGCCAGGCGCAGCTGCTGCAGGCGCAGCGGCAGATCGCGGCGGGTGGCCAGCACCGCGTGCACGTTCGGTGGAAGGTTCACCAGCAGCCGCGTGAGCTGAGCGAGCGCGTCCGGCGAGGCCAGCTCGTGCAGATCATCAATAACCAGCGTGATGCCGTCGCGAGCATCGGCGAGCTCCGAGAGCACCCGGTCGACCATCGCCCGCCCGTCGAAGCCGGGTGTCGCTGCGGGCGGTTCCGCGCGGCTAGCCGGGCCGCAGGCCTGACGGACCGCACCGAGCAGGGCCAGCCAGAACTGCTGGGCGTCGTGCTGGTCGCGCTGCACCTGCACGACGGCGATCCGGTGCGGCTGCCCCGGACGGCCGGCCCACGCGCGCAGCAACGACGTCTTCCCGCTGCCGGCCGGAGCCGAGATGACCGTCACCTTCGCCGCCGCAGCGCGATCCAGAGCAGCGAGAAGATCACCCCGGCCGATAAGCCGGGGCTTAGCCCGATCCACCGTCAGAGGCCTGCCTTGGTGCCTGCGCCGGACGCCCACCGCCGGCGACCCAGTCCTCTCGCTATCAGCCCAGTGCACGTAGTGTCAATGGCGCGCGAATCGCCGGGATCCATACTGATGTGGGCGGGCAAAGACCGTGCTGCTGGCTGCACAGGGACTGGAGAACACAGTGATCGCAGCGCGCCTAGACGTGGCGGTGGGCGTGGTGTCCAGGTGGCGGAAGCGGTTTGCTGAGGAAGGCATGACAGGGCGGGCGGACCGGGAGCGCAGCGGCCGGCTGGACGTCATACCATCCCGTCATGAAGTCGTCCGGGATTACGGCGGTGCTGCCCGCACAGGACCTGGGCCGGGCCAAAGCGTTCTACGCCGAGAAAGTGGGACTTCAGGCGCTCGAGTCCCACTCTCTCAAGGCAAGAGATGGGCAGGTGGGCCTCATGGTCGGAGATGGTGTCAGCCAGCTGTTCGTCTATCCCGCCCGGGCCAGGTCGTCAGGGGAGTTCACGCAGGCCGTCATCCACGTGACCGACGTGCGCGCTGCCGTCGAACAGCTGAGGGGCCGCGGCGTGGAGTTCGAGGAGTACGACACGCCGGAGACCCGGACCGAGAACGGCATCGCCCGGATGCCCGGCGGAGGCGAGGCGGCGTGGTTCAAAGACTCCGAAGGCAACCTGGTCGGCGTTGTTCCAGCCTGAGGAGAATCAGCCGCGTCAGCGAACCACCGAGGCGAGTCGCATACCCGGTGCCTGGTTTAGACCTGCGGTATCGGCTCATAAACACTCAGAACTGGTGGATCTGCGTGGGCGAGCCATCGGGGCGGAGTCGACTCCGAACCGCGCTAAATAGGCGTTCGGCGCGGTATTACCTCCTGATTGGCATGCCGCCCGGTAACTCTGGGTTACCCGAGAGCGATCACCATCACCCAGAGGTGGGAGTACCTGGCCCCACGTGCCGGTTGCCGGGTAAGTCAAGGGTCTCTTGCGAGCCCCACAGAAACCCCACAAGTCGGCGACACGGCGGCCGATGGCCGCCTTGTAGCTGCGGGCCGGGCGGATACTGCCGGACCGGACATGTTGAGCCTCTTACCTTTGGCCCGTTCAGGCCTTCGCCGACAGGGCTGAGAGCCACAGTGCGCCGGGGTTGACTCGGTCCGGGTGAATCGCCAGCATCTGCCAGTAGAGTTCCTCCGCCGTGGTGGTTTCCTTGTCGAGCCGGTCGAAGTCGCGGATGTACTGGCGGGTTTCATCGATGATGCGCGGGTTGTCGTCGTTGCCGTAGCGTTTGTGGCCGGCTACGACGGCACGCGGAGCGAGCGCCTCGATGACGTCGAGGGCCGCGAGCCAGTCCTGGCGGCCTTGGGAATCTGATTCCGCCAGGTACTGGTGCACGCCGTTGTATGCCGCGTCGCCGGCGACGACCAGCCCTATTTCCGGTACGTGCAGGACCGTGGTGTCATCGGTGTCGGTGTGCCTGACGTCGACGGCGATCAGCTGACGGCCTTCTAGTTCGAAGGACGGCCCGTCCAGCGGATCGGCAACGGGGTTGTCGTCAGGGATCTGGCCCGGGAACCTGGGTTGCCAGAATGTCTGGAGTACCCCGGGCGCGGACCACTTGCGCATGCCCTCAATGACGGCTGGCGTGGCGACGGCCCGCACGCCGGGGAAGCGCTCGCGGACCGCGGCGAGCCCGAACCAGTGGTCACCGTGCCCGTGGGTGACGTACACCGTGGTGAGGTTCTTTCCCGTAGTCGAGACCCAGTCAGCCACAGCCATGCCCTGTTCGACCGTCATGAGGGGGTCGACCAGGACGGCGTCGTGCCGGCCGGAGATGAGGGTGGCCGCTATCGGGCTCCAGGTTGAGCGGCGCTGGCCAGGCGGGACGTCCTTGCCTGCCATCGCGATGATCGGCGCCACGTAGACCTGATAGGTCAGTGTTGTCTCGCTTATCATGATGGGCCCCTTGCCGATGGCTACTGAGATCTCTGTTGGCCGCTTGTCTCTCCAGATCGGCGCATGCCGTGAGCGGGTACGCCGGTCTAGCTCGTGGTCGGCACGGCTTCGGCCGCCGTCTTGATGAGCTGGGCCACCTCACCGGGGTGAGAGACCATCGGGACGTGGCTGGAGGGGATCTCGACGGTGGTGGCGCCCATGCGGGCGGCGAACTGCCGCTCGGCGTCGGGCGGGAGCGTCTCGTCGTCGGTGGCGACCAGGTACCAAGACGGCAGTGATTTCCAGGCCGGGACGCCCATCACGTCCCCGGTGACGGAGGTGGCCAGCGGCTGTTGCACGGCGTACATCACCTTGGCCTGGACCGGGTCGACATCGGCGGCGAAGTGATGGACGAAGTCGTCTTCGGACAGCCAGTTGAAGCCATGGGTGTCGGTGAACAGATGCGCCAGCGCCGGCGTCACCGGTCCCTGCGCCAGCAGCCCGCCGAGTGATTCGCCCTGGTCAAGCCCGAACGCGGCGATGTAGACCAGGCCGGCGACGTTCGGGGCGTCCGCGCCCAGGGCGGTCATGATCTGACCGCCGTAGGAGTGTCCGGCGACGATGGCGGGGCCGTCCTGCAGGTCCAGCACCTGGCGCAGCCGGGCCACGTCATCGGCCAGCGCAGTCAGCGGGAACTGGGGTGCCGTGACATGGTAGCCGTCGGCCTGCAGGCGCTCGATGACGCCGCTCCAGCAAGAGCCGTCGACCCCTGCGCCGTGGATGAGGACGATATTCGGCCGGGTCTTCATCTCGGGATTCCTCTCGTGGTCGTGTCTTGTGGCCAGCTTGCGGCGCAAGGCTGCGGCCGGGGTATCCGCAGCACTACTGCACTTTGCGGATGCCTGTTGCGCGGCCCGCGTGGCGATACCGCCGGTCTCGCCGACCGGGAAAGAGCCGCGTAACTCCGGGCTAGACCCGCGACGAGCAGCTCGCGGTCGTCCGCCAGCGCGCCGACATCATCCAGCTGGCGCCAACGACCCCGCCCTGACCGACCGGACCTGAGTGCTGCTGACCGAGGCGCCCGAGGGCAGATAGGCCCGGGGCGGGCACGCGAACACCAACGCCGAACTCGTCAGCGTCGCACGCGCCCAGATCGAAGAACTGAGCAAGAACTCGCCTGGCAGATCGCCGTCACCCCGCCCGCCGGCCCGGCGTGAGGCGATCGGACTCCCGCGGTTCGGCGATCCGGAAGATCTTAAGGCCGTCGCCGGCTCTGCGCGATGGGTGGGAGCCTGCTAGGTGCACGCCATCAGCAGCAGGTCCCCGGCGCCTATTGCCGCAGGTTACCCTCCCTGCAGGTACCTCCCAGTTCGGCCGGAATCCCGGGCAGGTTGCAGTACTTCCATGCCGTACCCCTTGCCTTGGCTGGATCCCGGCCCCTCAGTGGCGCGAACCCGGGTAGCCAGCTCGTCGCCGTCGTAACCGAGGTGCCAGGTTTCGGGTCGCGGACGTGCGCGCTTGCCGGGTCCAGGAAAAGGAGTTAGAGAGACCTATAGAACGGTCTCGCTTCCGGCACTTTGGTGTGCTGGCGGTGGCGTGCTGGCGCGGGCGATCACGTCGCGTAGCTGGTGGCGGCTGGCTACCCCGAGCTTGGGGTAGGACCGGTACAGGTGCGAGCTGACCGTGCGCGGGGACAGGAACAGCCGGTCGCCGATCTCGCGGTCGGTCAGGCCATCGCTGGCCAGGCGGACGATCTGGCGCTGCTGAGGGGTGAGCTCCTCTAGGGCATCGGGTTCGGCGGGCGCGCTGGTGACGGCCACCCCGGATGCTCGCAGCTCGGCCTGCGCCCGCTGCGCCCATGACCGGGCACCTAGTCGCTGGAAGGTGCCCAGGACCTGCGTCAGGACGGGCTTGGCGTCGTTGATCCGGCGGCGCCGCCGCAGCCATTCGGCGTAGTCGAGGCGGAGCTGGGCCCGCTCGAAGGGCCACTGGTCCCCGGCGGGGTCGGCGAGCGCCTTGTCGAAGTGGGCTTCGGCCTCGTCCGGGCCGACGAGGATGCCGCGCGCGCGGGCGATAAGCTGCTCGAGCCGGGCCGAGGGCGTGCCGTCGAGGCGGCTGAGCACCCGCTCAAGGACGTCCTGTCCTTCCATCCGCCGGTCGGCGCGGACCGCGGCGGCGGCGAGATCGGCCACCCCGAGGTAGGAGGCGTAGTTGTGCAGCGGCGTGCCGTCCTCGCTGAACAGCCCGCGGAGCTGGGTGAACGCTTGGAGGTAACTGCCGTCGGCGAGAGCGGCGACGCCGAGGGCCCGCCGGGCCCGGGCGGTTATCAGCCCGTTTTCGGCGGGATCGACGGTGGCCAGCGCCCTGGCGGCATGCTTGCGTGCCGCGCCGGAGTCGGCGCGCAGGGCGAGGACGGTGGCGGTGATCACGTCAGCGGACGCGGCAATGATGTTCATCTGGTTCGCCTCAGCCAGGCCGGCGGCCTCGGCGGCTACGTCCAGAGCGTCGTCCCAGCGCCCGGTGTCGATGTAGGCCCACCCGAGCACGGTCAGGCCCCCGCCGCTGGTGCCCCGCACGCCGGGAGCCCGGAGCCGCTGCATAACGTCTTGCAGCAAGCGGATCGCCAGGCCGGATTCGTCCAGGAGCCATGCGGCCGAAGCTATCCGCCACAAAAAGGGCTCTTCGATGGGCGAGCTGGCGATCTTGCGCAGGTGCGGGAGGAGCTGGTTTCTGCTGCCGATCGGGTCGGCACTGGCGCGGATCCACAGTTTGTGCGCGTGGACATCACTGCCCGGGGGCCGGCCGGGGGGCGGCGGACCCTGGCGTTCCAGCAGGCCGAGGGTGCGGCTTACCGCCTGGCGGCTGGCAGGCAGTCCGGACTGGTAGGCGACAATGGCGGCACTCCCGAGCGCGTCCCAGGCGAGGGCCGGCAGGTCACGCGATGCTTCCTCGGCGACGGAGAGGAGCGCCGGGAGCGCGGCGATGCGCCGCCCTGACCAGGCTAGCGCCCACCCGGCGTCGTGGCGGGCGGTCAGCCGCAGTTCCGGGTCCGCCGTGACCGCGAGGGCCCGGGTGGCGAGATCTTGCACCCAGTCGGCCTGGCCGGTGGGAACGGCAGCCGACGCGGCCGCGACCAGCCTGCGGGCCTGGTCTTCGGGGTCGGGGCTGAGTTCGGCCGCGCGTTCCAGGGCCAGTGCCGCGGCGAGCGCGCCGCCGCGGTGTTGCGCCTGGGCCGCTGTGGCCTCGAGCAGCGCAGCGACCTGCTCGTCGGGTTGCAGGGCCGCGGCGGCCAGGTGCCAGGCTCGCCGGTCGGGCTGGTCGTCCAGGGCGCTGGCTAGCTCGCGGTGCGCAGCGGCGCGCCGGGCAAAGGGCGCGGAGTGGTAGATGGCGGACCGGACCAGGGGATGGGAGAACCGCAGGCCGGTCCGGTCTATCTTGATCAGGCCCCGCTGTTCGGCCGGCACGAGTGCCCGGGCATCTGGCCCGGCGCCGTGGCTGGCTGCTGCGTTCAGGTCCGGGGCGTCGGCCACGGCGGCGAGCAGCAGCGCGGCTTGCGTCTGCTCGGGCAGGGTGGCGAACCGGGAAGTCAGGACGGCGGTCAGCCGGTCCGTCAGCGGTAGCGGCTCGGCAGCCCACCGGCGGCTGGCCGCGGGATCCTCGGCGATGACCTTGGCCAGCTCGATCAGTGCCATGGGATTACCGGCGGCCTGGGCGAGTACCTGGGCCCGCGCCCGCCCACGGGGCGGGCGCGGCTGCCCGTCCAGCAGACGGTCGGCGTCGGCCGCGGACAGCGGCTCCAGATGCAGCTCGGGAAAACCGCGGTCAAAGCCGGGGGGCGGGGCCTGCCCCCGGGCGCCCACGAGCAGCACGACCCGCTCGGCGTCCAGGCGGCTGCCGGCGAAGGCCAGCGCGTCCAGCGAGCTGCGGTCCAGCCAGTGGGCGTCATCGGCGACCACCAGGACCGGGGACCGTTCGGACAAATCCGAGAGCAAGGTCAGGACGGCGACCCCGGTCAGCAGCGGGTCGGCAGCAACAGGGTTCGCAGAAAGGCCCAGCGCCCCCAGCAGGGACTGGGCCTGCCGGGC
>Ga0210408_10005372_pt1 | contig 11267 bp, 8 predicted proteins | sample IncBWH4MmetaG_FD_155471 | JGI IMG/M metagenome (GOLD analysis project Ga0210408, IMG submission 155471) | Forest soil microbial communities from Barre Woods Harvard Forest LTER site, Petersham, Massachusetts, United States - Inc-BW-H-4-M | ecosystem: Environmental > Terrestrial > Soil >... | reverse complement strand
GATGACCCAGCCGAGAAACAGGTCGGAGGCCGGCTGCATCAGCCGCTGGCCCTCCACCACCCGCTGGCCATGGTGCGGGTACGCGCTCTTTCCGGCATAGGCCTCCAGCACGGAGGCGTTTGCCTGCTTGACCTGCAAAAAAAGCGGGCTGCCGGCAACCGACATCATCAGAGCCACCATGCACAAGGTGCCGACGCTGCCGATGCCAACGACTTTGATCGCCGCGTCGACCAGCCGGTAGCGATCGAGCAGAACGCGGCGATCATCGGCCAAGGTTTCGCGGTATTTCGAGAGCGCATCCCGGAGCATCTCCATGTCGCCAGCGGCGCGCGATGCCTCGGCATGAAAAAGAGTCGGAGGGGTGTCGTGGATGCGGGCCTCCTGGCCGGCTCCCTCGACCAGCTTTGGAAACACCAGCTCCGAACTGCTGGCCGCGGTCGCCTTGGCGATCCGTTTCTTCAGCACCGCCTTGCGGTTCTGTGGCAGCATCGCCAGAAAATCGCTGTCGTCGAGCCGGGCGTACCAGACGTCGAGCACGTCCATCGCGGCAAAGTCGCGCATTTTCCGGCGGTAGCTGCGGGCGCAGGCGACCGCCGCATCGCGACCGCTCGCGTCGGAGAGCCCGTTGGCACGCGCGGCGAGCACAAAGGAGGCGACGAGCCGCTTGACATCCCACTCCCAGGGAGCGGGCAGTGTCTCGTCGAGATCGTTGATGTCGAAGATCAGCCGGCGCTCGGGCGTGGCGAAACCGCCGAAATTCATCAGATGGCAGTCGCCGCACACCTGGACATGGATGCCGCTCACCGGCGTGCGGGCCAGATCGGCTGCCATGACGGCTGCGGACCCACGGTAGAACGTGAAAGGGGATTGCAGCATGCGGCCGTAGCGCAGCGGCACTAAATCCGGCTGCCGAGCCGCATCGGCGGCGTGAAGGATGCCGATCGGGTCCGCTCGCTCGGCCTGCCCCCGCCAAGCGGCATGCCCGTCGCGGGGAGCGGTATCGCGCAGCCTCTTGCCGTGAGCCTTTCGGTCCGCGGGCTTAATTGGCGATTGGCGTGCTTGCGGCTGGGCGGCGGAGACAGTCAACGTTTCCATGATACCAATCCTCCCAGGGCGGGGCTTAATCGCGACCAAAGGCTGCAGCCCGCCCGCCTTCGAGAAAGGTCTGGGCGTCGAGGTGCCCGAAGATTTCGATCAGGGGCGCCACCAGCCCGGTCCACCCCGTCTGATGACTGGCGCCGATGCCGGCACCGTTGTCGCCATGAAAGTATTCGTAGAACAACAAGTGATCCCGCCAGTAGGGATCGCTCTGGAACTTTTGGGCTCCGCCGAATACCGGCCGCCGGCCGGCTTCGTCGCGCAGGAAGATCCCGGTCAGCCGGTTGGCGATTTCGCGAGCGACCTCGAACAGGTTCATCGAGTTGCCCGAGCCGGTCGGGCACTCGATCTTGAAATTGTCGCCGTAATACAAATAGTACTGCAGCAGGGCCCGGATCAGCAACGCATTGACCGGCATCCAGATCGGCCCGCGCCAGTTCGAGTTGCCGCCGAACATGCCGGTATCCGACTCTGCCGGGAGGTAGTTCACCCGGTATTCCTGGCCCTGCGTCCAGAAGGTATAGGGATGCTCGGCGTGATAACGCGACAACGCCCGGATCCCGCAGGGGCTGAGGAACTCGTTTTCGTCGAGCATTCGGGAAAGGATGCGGCGCAGCCGGCTCTCGTTCACCAGAGCAAGGATGCCGCGTTCCGCGACGCCAAAGTGCCCCGGCCCGGTTGCATGGATTGACTCGCGGAGCTCCGGCATGCGCTTGAAGCGCTCGAACAGCCGCGCCGTCAGGATTGGAACCCGTTCACGCTGCCACCGCTCGATGACCGTGGTGGCACAGAGCGGCAGCAGACCCACCATCGAGCGGACCTTGAGCCGGGTGGCGCTGCCGTCGGGGAGGCGAAGGACGTCATAGTAAAAACCGTCCTCCTCATCCCACATGCCATCCGGACCGATCGCGTTCATGGCGCGGGCGATCAGCAGAAACTGGATACCGACGTTGGTCGCCAACTCCTCATACGCAGGCTCGTGCGCCGCCAGCTCGACGGCGATCTCGAGCATATTCTGGGAGTAGAGCGCCACCCACGCGGTGCCATCGGCCTGCTCCAGATAACCGCCAGTAGGCAACGGCGAACTGCGGTCGAAGACCCCGATATTGTCGAGCCCGAGAAACCCCCCTTCGTAGAGATTCCTGCCGTTGCGGTCTTTCCGGTTCACCCACCAGCCGAAGTTGGAGGTGAGCTTGCCGAACACCCGCTTGAGGAACTCGAGGTCGGTCTTGCCTCGCAACGCCTGCTCGGTGCGATAGAGAAAGATCGTGGCCCAGCCATGCACCGGCGGATTGACATCGCTGAAATTCCACTCGTAGGCAGGGATCTGCCCGGTCGGATGCAGGAAAAGGCCCACCAGCAGCAGGTCGAGCTGCTGCTTGGCGAAATCGACGTCGACGGTGGCGAGGGCAATCGTGTGAAACGCCAGATCCCAGGCGGCGAACCAGGGATATTCCCACTTGTCCGGCATCGAGATGACATGGTCGCTGATCATGTGGAACCATTCGCGGTTGCGGATCGCGCGGGCCGACGGCCGCATCGGATCGACGCCATGTTCCCGGAGCCACTTCTCGACATCAAAAAAGAAAAACTGTTTGCTCCACAGCATCCCGGCCAATGCTTGCCGCATTACATTGGCCGCATCTTCCCCGACGCCAGCCGGCGTGATCGCCCGGTAGAACTCGTCGGCCTCGCGCCGGCGGGCGTCGATAATTTGATCGAACCGCCTGCCGAACGGTTCCTCGGCACCCGGTGTGACATTGGTCAGCCGCAGCCGGACGATTGCGGTCGCCCCCGCGCCGACGCTTAACTGGTAGTGCGCGGCCACTTTGGTCCCGGTGTGATTCGGGTTGACCGCGTCCTCCCTGTCCGCCACCACATAGTTGTTGATCCCATCCTTGACATAGGGTGTGGGATTGGGAGAGCCGAAGAGCCGCTCGTTGTTCGTCTCGTTCTCGGTGAACAGCAGGCTCGCCTGTCTCTCGCAATGCAGGAAATAGTCGCCAAGCTGGGCGTCCGTTGCGCCAATCGCGCCGGCGCCGGTTTTCCCGGATGCGTCCTTAAGGGATGGTTTCGGTTCATCGGGCCACCATGCCCAGATGTTGCGGAACCAGAGGGTCGGCAGCACATGGATTACACTCTCGTCGGGCCCCCGATTACATACGCTGATTTGGATCAATATATCTGTGGGCGAGGCTTTCGCGTATTCGACGAACACGTCGAAATACCGGTCTTCGTTGAATATGCCGGTATCGAGCAATTCGTATTCGGGATCCAGGCGGCTGCGATGTCTGTTTGTATTTATGAGATCCAAATAAGGGAATTGTTCCTGAGGATATTTATATAGATACTTCATGTACGAGTGGGTCGGCGTGCTGTCGAGATAGAAATAGTACTCTTTGACGTCCTCCCCGTGATTGGCCTCGCTATTGGTCAGGCCATATATCCGCTCCTTGAGGATCGGGTCCTTGCCATTCCACAGGGCCAGTGAAAAGCACAGTCGTTGCTTGTCGTCACTGAGACCGGCGAGGCCGTCCTCGCCCCAGTGATAGGCGCGCGAGCGGGCTTGATCGTGGGTGAAGTAGTCCCACGCATCCCCATTCTCGCTGTAATCCTCGCGCACGGTGCCCCATTGGCGCTCGCTGAGGTACGGCCCCCATTGCCGCCAGGGGACCGCTTTCTCCCGCGCTTCGTCCAGACGCAACTCTTCCGCAGTCTTGGCCGGTTCAGTCGTCGAGCTCTGGGCCATGGATACCTCCCGCTGCAGCCATTACTCCGACTCGCGCCGTTTGGAGGCGGCGCCCAACGAACATCGTTTGCTTAATCCGCTTGCAGGACCGCGCTGCCAGGGTGAGCTGACAGCGCGGGCATTCGTCAGTCTCTTTACCTAGTCGCGGTCAGCCCCCGCCCGCTCCGACGGTCTTCGACGTCTTTATCGGATCGTAGGGCAATGGGTTTTTCGGATTTTGCAGATTCGGGATCATGTCGTTCGAGGCGCCGCCCGGGAAGCGCTCGATGTTCGGATACTTGACGATCGACTGGTTGAACTCCGAGAGGGGAATGTCGACCAACGAGAGGGCCCAACCATTGTCCATGCCCGAGTAGCGGCCCGGCGAGGAAGGCGGGTTGCGGGTCGAGACCGCGCCATTGAACATCATGTCGTATTTCTCGTAGGGGTCCATGGTCAGGTTATAGATCGAAGGAACGGCACCCATATTCAGCGTCGGGCCCATCCAGGTGTCTTTCGAAGAATAGAGCGCCTTCCACGCTATCTTGATGTCGGGCGCATCCGGGTCGAGAGTGACGTCAGCGCGGACGCCAGAGAAGTTCTCGCCGTCGATATAGATCCAGCCGTTGCGAGCCGAATGCTTGGCTTTGCCCGTCACGTAGGCCGAGTTGTCGATGCCGTCGAAGTAGATCGGCTTGTCGTTGTTGTCGATCATCTCGCCCTTGGACGGCGCCTTGAGGCCGACCATCGTGGCGGTCGTCGGCCACACGTCCATATGCGACATCATCTCGTGCAGGACCTGCCCCGCCGGAATCCTTCCCGGCGCCCACATGATGCCCGGAACGCGCCAGCCGGCCTCGAACGGTGAACCCTTTTCGCCGCGGAACGGATGTGTCCCGGCGTCGGGCCAGGCATCCTGCCACGCGCCATTGTCGGCGGTGAAGATGACAATCGTGTCGGGCGCTTCCGCGCGGATGACGTCCATGATCCGGCCGACGTTGTAGTCGAGCTCCAGCATCGAATCCGAGTAGTTGCCGAGGTGCGATTTGCCCGCGAACATCTTGTTCGGGCTGGTGGGCTGGTGCATCTTCATGAAATTGACGTCCATGAAGAACGGCTTGCTGTCCGTCGCGTGCTTCTTGATGTATTCGATCGCCGAATCGGTCTGCCGCATGTCGAAATCCGCTAGGTTTTCCAGCGTGATCACCCGGCCGTTATCGCCCTTGACCGCCGGCTTGCCCGCCGTGCCTTCCCATTCGTAGAGGTTCACGACGCTCGTATACATCTTCCAGTATTCAGCATTACCTTTCGGGAACCACGGGTGTGCGTTGGGAGCCGTGTCGCTGTAACCGTAGACACCCGGATAGTAGGCCGCGAACTCCTTCATTTCGTCGAAGCCATGCTCGATCGGGTAGAACTTGGCCACGTCGCCCAGATGCCATTTGCCGGAGAAGTACGTGGAATAGCCGTTCTTCTGGTAGAACTCGGCGATGGTCGGCGTCTCTTTCCCGAGGCCGTTCGGGTCGCCGGGAACGACGACGACCGACAGCGCCGAACGGATCGGGATGCGCCCGGTGATGAACGATGCGCGGCCCGCCGTGCAGCTGGCCTGGCCATACCAATTGGTGAACAGCGCGCCTTCCTTGGCGATCTGGTCGAGGTTCGGCGTCGGATGGCCAAGCGCGGCGCCACCGAGATAGGCACCGAGATCGGCCCACCCCGTGTCGTCGCTCATCAGCATGACGACGTTGGGGCGCTTCTGCTGCGCCTGTGCCGGGCTTATAACCGAGGCTGCGGCCAGCAACGACCCGGCGGCAAACGCGCCGAGCCTCGGCCATGTGAGATGTCGAACCTTCATCCTTAGTCTCCATTTGTCGAACAGTCTGGCGGTTTTCCAGCTCCTATCACTCTCCTCGCGGGTTCAGGCGCCGGGACCCTCCAACACGATCTCAATGCGCCTGTTCTTCGCCCGATCGTCCGGCGTGTCGTTCGATGCGACGGGATGGGTGTCGCCAAACCCCTTCGCCGAGATCATGTTGGGGTTGATGCCTTGCGACTCGAAATACGCCACGACGTTGTCGGCCCGGCGTGAGGACAGATCGATGTTGTTGGCAATGCCTGACCGTTGCAGCGCGGGTCCGACCGGCAGATTGTCGGTGTAGCCATAGACGACGACCTTCGCGTTCTGCAGACTCTGCAGCCGCGGCACGTATTGGTTGAGCGCCTGTTTGCCGTTGGGGCTGAGCTGATAGCCGCCCTCCGGGAACAGCATGTCGCCGGCGACGACCCATTTTTGCTCCTGCTGCATTTTGGCAATCTGCGACTGCTCCGCCGCCGCCTGGGCGCGGGCCGCCTGAAGTTGCTGCCCCTGCTGCTCGTAGGCGCTCTGCGATACACAAGCGCCCAACATCAGGGCAGCGAGGGGGATAATCCGCGCTGCCGCTGCTAGGTCTAATTTCATGGCACAGTCTCCGAATGGGTTCAGGACAGTCGGGCAGACCTTGCCCGAGCCTCAACCTTAGGCAGGCCGTTATTCGGCCGACTATGCAGTTTCAGCAAATAGATGCGCTGCTAATTGGGTGGCCGATGAAGTGCGGCGGACGGAGACTCGCCGAACAGAGCCTGGTATACGACAGCAAAGCGCCCAAGCTCCCAGAAGCCGTAGCGCGTCGCGATGGCGGTCACTGATGTCGCATCCGGTTCTGCCTGCCGCAGCGCCCGCCGCGTCAGAGCCATGCGGCGCAGCAAGAGATAGCGCTTTGGCGAGATTCCCAAATGCTCCTGGCAGCACATGCGCAATGTGCTCTCCGAAACGCCGATCGCCTTGCAGATTTCCGGGATGTAGAGCGGGTCTCCCGTGTTCTCCTCCACCACGCGGTGGAAGCGTCGCATGACGATCGCGTGCTGGCCTTGCGCCAACCTGGGCTCGCGGTCGTCGCGATCCTCGAGGCAACCGACGACGGCTTCGATCAGCGCCTGCTCCAGACCCCGCGCGGCATCGGGATTGGCGATAATTTCCGGGGCGTTTTCCGCCAGGCGCCCTACCGCCGCGTGCAGCCGCTGGAGCTTCATCATCGCCGATGCCGGAGGGGTATGGATCAGCGGATCTTTCGGCGGCGTCAAGTCAATTCCGGCGATTGCCGCCCCGCAGGAAACCACTACTTCCACCGGCAATGACATGCTGGCGTAAGCGGCGAGCCCGGATGAACGGCGATAATAGCTCTGACCGTCGCTGTGGCGCACGATATCGGTCGCCTGCATTTCCAGACCATCCGTGAGCAAGCTCGGTCCCGGCTGGGTACGGAATGAAACGACCGCGCGCCCCACTATATTGGTCGGGTGAGAGATCCGCGGCAGGTTATCGGAGGCCCGCTGCATCCACAACCGATGCAGATCGATCCGGATGAGCTTAGCGGTGAAGTGCCCGCGCCCGGTGACCGCGAACTCGGTATTTGCCGCGCGGATCGCCGCCGCGTATTCGTCCGGGTCCGAGAACGTTTGCACAGCGCTCAAGGGCATCGTTCGAGTCTCCCCGTTTCAGACAGCCGATCTTCGGGCCGGCTATGCAATTTCAACAAATAGACGCCGCGCTACTCGGGTTGGCGACGAAGTGTGGCGGACGGCGACTCTCCGAACAGAGACTGGTACACGACAGCAAAGCGCCCAAGCTCCCAAAAGCCGTAGCGCGTCCCGATCGCGGTCACCGATGTCACATCCGGTTCCGCCTGCCGCAGCGCCCGCCGCGTCAGAGCCATGCGGCGCAGCAGCAGGTAGCGTTTTGGCGCCATCCCTAAATGCTCTTGGCAGCACATGCGCAATGTGCTCTCCGAAACGCCAATCTTCCTGCAGATCTCAGGGATGTAGAGCGGCTGCTCCGGGTTCTCCTCCACCACCCGCCAAAACCGCCGCATGACGATCTCGTGATGCCGCTGCGCCACGCTATCCTCGCGAACCTCACCGTCGACGAGGCAGCTGATCATCGCCTCGACCAGCGCTTGCTCCAGCCCACGTGCGGCATCCGGATTGACGATTATCTCCGGAGCCTCTTCCGCTAGGTGCCCGGCCGCTGCGTGCAACCGCTGAAGCTTTGCCATTGCGCCCGGTGGGGGGGTGACCAGCATCGCATCTCGCGGCGGTGTCAGGTCGAGTCCGGCCAAAGCCTCCCCGATAGCCGCCATATCCTCCTCTGGCAGTGACATGGCGGCAAAGCTGGCGGAGCCGGATGAACGCTGAAAATAGGCCTGATCCTCGGCGTGCCTGACAATGTCGGTCGGCCGCATTTCCACACCACTTCGGACCAGGCTTGGCCCAGGGTGTGTTCGGAACGTAATGATGGTCAGTCCTTTCGAATTCACTGAATGCGCCGTCCGCGGCAGGTTGTCGGAGGAACGCTGCAACCCCAGGCGATGCAGACCGATCCCTATGAGCTTTGCGGTGAAATTTCCGCGCCCGATTACCGTCACCTCCGACTTTACTCCGCGTTGCGCTGCCGCGTAGTCGTCGGGATCAGTGAAGGTGCGAACCGCGCTCGAAGGCATTGTCACCCCGGCACATTTTTAATTCTAGTAATCTATCGCTTCGCCCCTTGTTGGATCAATCCCGGAAGCCGCTTTCACGAAAGTTTCACATAAGCCATGCGCCCGGCCCGCTTCACAAAAGGCCAAGCTCGGAATGGATTGGCTGTCATACGAGAAATTCTTGCGAATTATTCCTGTGATTCCCGGATTCAATCGACTTAACTTTCGTTCCGCGGGAAAGCCGGGCATTTAGCCGCCGCGAATTTCACTCCCGACCACGTCGCTGCACGCGCAACGTGTCCCGACCCAAACCTCGCCGCAACGTGACCGATGGCAACTCGCCGTAGAGGACACGGTAATTGGCGGCGAGGCGACCGAGTTCGCGGAAGCCGTATCGCCTAGCGACTTCCGAAACGCTGGCCGCATCCGGAGTTCCGCTTCGCAGAGAGAGGTACACCTGCTGCGTTGCGCGGAGGCGGCGATAGCTGCTCGGACCCGTCCCCAAATGCTTTTTGCAGCACTCGCGGAGCGCTCGCTCCGACACGCCGAGCGCCGCGCAGATGCCGGCGATCGAACAGAGCGGTTCGGCGGCGAGCAGATCCTCGAACCGGGCAAGAAGGTCTCGGTGGCGGCGTTCGGCCGCCGTCTCCTCCTCGGCCTCGACCGACAGACACTCGATCAGCGCGTGCAGCAATTGCTGCTCGAGCCCGTGCGCTCCCTGAAGGTCGGTGAGCGCGCCGGCCCGGGCCTCCGCCATCCGGATGGCGGCTCGGTGGAAGTGGCGCAATTGCCTGAGCGCGGAGCGCCGCGGTCGCCACCGCGCCGCGGGCCGAACAATGAACCGGGCACCACTCAACGCCCGGCCGTAGTCGGCAAGCTGCCGTTCCGGAACCTGAACGACGTGCCAGCGACAGGGCCCGACGGTTCTTGCGTGCACCCGCTGGCCGGGGCCGAGGGTGATCATTTCGCCGGCTCGGATCTCGACTCCTCCCCAGATCGGCGATGGTCCTCCGTTTACCGGAAACGAGACCAGGACCATGCCCGCCGGCACGGTAATAAAAGCGATCCGTGACTGCGCCTCCTCGACAGCCGCCAACCGCAGGCGCTCGAGCCCAACCTGGGTCACCCGCGCCTGAAATTGGCCGCGTCCGGTCGGCAGCATCTCGGTAACCCCATCGGCGCTCAAAGCCGCTAGAAAGTCCTCCACCTCTCCAAATACCGACGCGCGGCTGCCCGGCATTCTTCTCCCCGTCGTCAGCCGATAAGCTTGTCACAACAAACGGGGTCCTGGCTATGCAGTTTCGCTAAATAGACGCTGGCGATCGCTGAAATGGTTGGCTTCCGCTCCGCCGCTGCATCCCACATCAGCCGCGGGTCAAAGGTTTCGGCTGCGAACATCGTCAGGATCACGACGGCGCAAAAGGCAACGGCGCCGACACCGGGCTCGATCGTGATCACCGAGCCGAAGACGACCAGGGCACCGAGCAGTGATTCCATAAAAATGTCGATCATCGACCAACGCCCGATAAAGCGCACGATGTGATAGAGCCGGGTGCGGTCGCGCAGCCATCCCACACGTCCCGTCTGCGTTGCGATCAGCATGGTCGACAGCGCGACGAGCTTTAAGAGCGGCACCAGGATGCTGGCGAAGAGCACGAGAGCGGCCAACGGATACTGCCGGGCGGCCACCAGTTCTTCGACACCGCCGAGGATCGTGCTGGGCGCCCCGGCGCCAAGCTGTACCACCGTCAACACCGGATAGTAGTTCGCCGGCAGGTACAGAACCGCAGCAGCGATGACCAAAGCCCAGGTCTGCGCGATGCTGTCCGGCTTGCGCGCGTGCAGGACGCTTTCGCAGCGCGGGCAACGTCGATCATCGAGCCGCGGCACGCTGACCAGACCGCAAGTCTCGCACCCGATGAGACCGGCGGAGCCGCGACACGAGCCGTCCGGGCGGTCCTGGTGGTCGAGCCTTTCCCACACCGCCTCGCGGTCTAGGGCGGAATCCATCCACACGAGAACAAAGGTCAGCGCTAACAGCGCGTAGACGCCGACCGCCAGCCCGATCGTGACCACGTCGCCGAGCTTCACGTAGGCAACGAACACGCCGAAGACGAAGACGTCGATCATCGACCACGGGCGGAGCTTTTCGGCGAGCGCGAATACCCGGCGCAAATGCCGCGGCGGCATCGCCTCATGCGCTCGGATCAGCACATAGAGTGTCCCAATCAGCCTGATGAGGGGCGCCAGTGCGGTGACGAAGAGCACGAGGATGCCGAGCACCGCCATGTTCCGCCGCGCCAGCTCTGCCGGCCCGGAGAACAAATTGGCGATATGGCTGATGCCTGCCGTTTCCACACTCATCAGCGGCGTCGAGCACCCATAACGACCAGCAAAATGAATGCCGTCAGGCTGAGCGCGACGATGTGGTCGAGACGATGGGTGCTCGTGCGCCTCAGGATCGTCGGACAGCGCGCGCAATAAGCCTTCGTGCCGGGTGGCAGAGCGGGGATGGTCTGGAACAGACCGCAACCGAGGCACTCCTGCAGCCGCGGCTCGGTCGTGGGCCCCTTCGCCGAGGATTTGTTCATCGGCCCACCAGCACGGCCGCGAGGCCGTCAGCGAGTTGGCCGACCGCAGTGCTGATCGCATTGACCTCACCCTGGACGCCCGCTTCCGGCGGCGTCACGACAAGACGAAAATTACGCAAAACCGGCCTGGGCCGTCCCTTGAAGCTGACGCTGGCTTGCGTTTGCAGCACGAGGTTACCGCTGGCGTCCTCATCGAGCCGCTGAACGTTGAGCTCGATCGTCGCGTCCGGCGAGGCCGAAACAGCGCCGGTTTCGCCGAGCACGGTACTCTGTGGCAGCCGCTGGCCCAATTCCTCGATCAGCACGCGGCTCAGCATCGCCGAGAGCGGCTCG
>Ga0210408_10005371_pt1 | contig 11267 bp, 5 predicted proteins | sample IncBWH4MmetaG_FD_155471 | JGI IMG/M metagenome (GOLD analysis project Ga0210408, IMG submission 155471) | Forest soil microbial communities from Barre Woods Harvard Forest LTER site, Petersham, Massachusetts, United States - Inc-BW-H-4-M | ecosystem: Environmental > Terrestrial > Soil >... | reverse complement strand
CTCAGATCGTCGGCGAGTCGCAGAATTTCACGCGCGATCTGGTCAATGAGCCTTCCAATCGCATGACGCCGACCATACTGGCCGAGCGTGCCAAGAAGATGTCGGCGGAAGTCGGTTTGAAATGTGAGGTTTACGGCGCCGACAAAATCAAAGAATTAAAAATGGGAGCGTTCTGGGGCGTGGCGCAAGGCTCCGACGAACCACCCGCGTTGATTGTGATGAGATACGATCCCGCGGACGCTCCGGAAAAGCCTGTTTTAGGCCTTGTGGGCAAAGGAATTACCTTCGATACCGGAGGCATCTCGATCAAGCCCGCAGATGGCATGGAAAAAATGAAGTACGACATGGCAGGTGGCGCCACCATGATCGGAGCTATGCGCGCCATCGCGCTACTGAAGCCGAAAGTCAAAGTCATCGGTATTGTCTGCGCCACCGAAAATATGCCTTCCGGCAAAGCCCAGAAACCCGGCGACGTACAGATCGCCATGTCGGGCAAGTCGATTGAAATCATCAACACGGACGCGGAAGGCCGACTGGTTTTAGCGGACGGTCTATTCTACGCGCGCCAGCTCGGCTGCACCCACCTGGTTGACGCCGCAACGCTTACTGGCGCAGTGGTGGTCGCGCTGGGCTATGCGAATGCGGGAATCTTCGCCAACGATGACGCCACCTACGAACGCTTCAGCAAGGCACTCGGCAAAGCCGGCGAAAAAATGTGGCGCCTGCCGCTCGATGACGACTACAAAGAGAACATCAAGTCGAGCATCGCCGACATCGTCAACTCTGGCGGACGCTGGGGCGGCGCCATCAACGCCGCCATGTTCCTGAAGGAATTCGCCGAGGACACGCCCTGGATTCATCTCGACATCGCCGGCACCGCCTGGATGGAAGAACAAAAACCATGGATCGCGAAGGGGCCGTCTGGCATTGCGCTGCGCAGCCTGGTGCAATTCGTGCGTGACTTCGTAAGCTAAGAACCGCGGGCCACAGATTTACGCAGAGCAACGCAGCCCTGAGAAAACAGGCCCAACCCGTTGGGTGCAAGTTCGCTGTGGCTGCGGGCTAGCTTTGGTGTGGAGGGATCTCATGAAGGCTCTGCTTTCGATTGGGGTGTTGGTGATGGTGTTAGGGATTCTGTCGTTTTTCGTGCCGATTCCACATTCCGAGCGGCACGGCGTCAGTTTTGGTGACGCACAGATCGGTGTCACCACGCACGACGAGGAAAAACTCCCGCCGGCTGTGGGCATCGCTTTGGTCGTAGTGGGAGCAGGATTGATGATCGCAGGCAGAAAACGCTAGCGAGCTAACAGATCTGGCTACAGATCTTCGCGGATAACCTCAACAAAGCCGTATCCGCGAGAACCGCGCAGATCCGTGGCCGATTCTTACTTGACCTTCTGCTCGAATGCCTTTTCTAAATTCGTGACCAGCGGAGTTTCGCTCTGCTGCAGGCCGTTGCGGCTCATCATGCGCCACAAGTATTGATTGCCCGGCCAGCCATGGGCATCGTAGACGGCCAGCAGGTCTTCGCTGGGACGGCTCTGCACCATCACCACGATGTCGGCTTGATGATACTGATAGACCACCGTGAGTTTGCCCCACTTCTGGATGGCATCCTGCACCGAGCTGATCGCCTGGCGATCTTCAGCCAGCAGATTGGGATCGAATTGATCGCCATCGTAACTTGTTACGTACACATAACGCGCGTTCACCAGCGTGCCGGGAAATGGTGGCACACTTTGCGGCGTCTTGGGCTTAGGAACAGCCAGGGATAAAGTCGATGCCAGCAAGACTGCAAGCACAACCGCGAAACCCATTTTTATCTTCATGTCGTTCACCGGGACATCGTTCAGCTAAGGTGGTTCAACAATGCCTTTTCAATCACTTAGATGACGCGGTGCGGCCCCGCGTTGCACGAAAAAACGACAATGTCGCGTAAGTGATTGAATCGATTGTAACCAGAAGATATTCACCAGCCTGGCCGGTTCCAGGCGGCCTTCGATGAGTCGGTGTCCAGTCGTAGGATGCCATTTGCGGGGCCGGAAACAGCCCTAGCGTCGCGAGGAAGCTCCCGCGAGAGCAAGAACGTCGTCCGCCACAGCAAACGCATCCTGGGGCATTCTATCTGGAGGAGAGAGCCTCCCTATATCTTTGCGCTAATCGACTATAAACAGCCACTGAATTTTCAACGACATTGACGAAACATTGACGACTTGCGAGTGAAGGGCTGAGGAAAGCCCATTCCCCAGAATTTTGCCGCGTTATGGGTTGAAGGTGGGTCAAAGTTCGTGATATACCCCCCAAATAACCACCTTCCATTTTGAGCTGTGAGGGGTGCCGCGGGCGAGCAGCAGTCTCGTCGCGGAACAGCAGTCCAGCCAAAGGAAAGCCTTGAGGAGGAAGACGTGAAACTACGCGCAGCCGTGTCGGTGGTGATTGTGGGGTTCGGTCTGTTAAGCGGGCAACTGTTTGCCCAGGGCGGCGCCACGGGCGCCATCAGCGGCGTGGTGCAAGACGCTTCGGGAGCAGTGATCCCCAATGCCAGCGTGAGCGTGAAGAGCGAGTCTACGGGCGAAGCGCTGCGGCAAGTGACAACGGACGCCTCGGGCTTGTTCACGGCAACCCTGTTGCCGGTGGACACTTACACGGTGGAAGTAACCGCCGCCGGCTTTCCCGTAACTCGCTTTCCGGGCATCGCCGTGCGGATCACCGAGACCACGCGCCTGACGGCGGTCATCAAGGTGACTTCCATAGTGAAGGAAGTGGTGGAAGTGCATTCGCAGGTGGAGAACGTGAATACCAGCGACGCCACTACCGGAGAGTCGCTGGGCTCTACCACCATCACGACCCTGCCGCTGGCCACACGCAACTTCCAGCAACTGCTGACCTTGTCGGCCGGTGCGTCGTCCGACTTGAATAACGCTTCGCAGCTGGGACGGGGCAGCGTGTTCATCCACGTCAATGGCGGGCGCGAGGACAACAACAACTACCTGATCGAAGGCATCAGCGCGTCGGACTACGCGTTCGGCGAGTTGACTTATACGCCGTTGCCCAATCCGGACGCGGTGCAGGATTTCAAGGTTTCGACCAGCCTTTACGACGCCTCGCAGGGACGCAACGGCGGCGGCAACATCAACGCCTCGCTCAAGGGCGGGACCAACCATTTCCACGGCGATCTTTGGGAATATTTCCGCAATACGGCGCTCGACGCGCACGACTACTTTCTGGGCAAAGTCGACATCAAGCAAAACATTTTCGGTGGCGATTTCGGCGGGCCGGTCGGGAAAGATGCTAAGTTCGGATTCTTCTACGTGAACTATCAAGGGACGCGACAGCGCAGCGGCGCCTCGGCGGGCACGTTTGTCAACACCTCCATACCTATCGTGCCGAATGATCGTTCTGCGGGAAATCTGGAGTCGGTTTTCAGCAGCCCAGCAGTCGCCGGCTGCCCCGCTATCAACCTCACAACGATTGATCCCGTCGCTTTGGCGCTGTTGAATGCTCCGGGCAACCAGTTTGGAGCTGGGGGCCTCCTCTTTCCCACCGTTCCAGGAACGGCGGGAGTCACGCAGACCTTCAATCCCGCGACTGGTACGTGCAGTTCAGCGATAAACTCTGGGCCGTTGACGCTTACTCGTCCTGGCAGGTTCAGCGACGACCAGTTCACCGCGAACTGGGATCGCGAATTCCGCGGCGGACGTGATCATCTGTCGGAGCGCTTCTTCTGGTCCGACTCCGATACGTTTGAACCCTTTGGCGCAGACTCCTTTCAAATCCAGACAGGAGGCCCGGCGGCGTTTAACAACTTGAACTTCCCTCTGGACGTACCGCTACACAGTCGCTTCGGCAGCTTGACGGAAACCCACGTTTTCACTGGAAACCTGGTGAACGAATTGCGCCTCGGCATCAACATCATCAGCGACAAGTTGAACAATCAAGCGCCGATCACGGGACAACAGCTCGGCATCAATCTGCCTACAGCTTCGGGTCCCTTGGGCGATCCAAATATTTATCGTTTCCAGTTTGGGAGCTGGGCATTCGGGCCTTATCCCACGCAGCTGCAGTATGCGCTGTCGGATAACTTTGCCCTGATCGACACGGTGAGCTGGACGCACCAGAAACACCAGTTCCGTTTCGGTGGTGAAGCAGATCGGGTTTCACTGCGCCGCGCGTTGCCGGTGGCGGATAACGGCCTGATCTTCTTTGCGGGTCCGCAAGCACCCACGGACTTTCAGGGCTTCCTCCAGGGCTCTCCATTCTTTGGCGAGGCGGGCGGAGGCGCGGGGAATCACGACTATCGCATCCCCGCATATTCCTGGTTTGCGCAGGATGACTATCGCGTGAGCAAGAACTTGACCCTGAACTTGGGTTTCCGCAATGAATTCCTGGGGGCTCCGTACGATGAGCTGTGCCACATCGGCAACACGAATCCTTCCCTGGTCAATACCACGGGGCAGCCGTTCATCTACCCGAAGTGCGTGAACAAGTTCAACCTGCCGGGACTTTCCGGGACGCAGCCGCATTCTGGCCTGGGCAACAACTGGGCTACAGTTTGGGAGCCGCGCATTGGCTTTGCTTACGCGCTGCCGGGACGGCATACGACTTCGATCCGAGGCGGCTACAGTATTTACAGCGTGCGCGAAGATCTGGGGGCGGTGGACAATCTTTCGTTCTCGGCGCCGATTTTCCCGATTGGGATTAACTTCCTGCCTGGTCCTTTCGGGTCACCAAATGGCGGACTGCGCGACCTGTTTCAGCCGTGCAACCCAGCCACTCCGCCCTGTGGATTCACCACGGGGATACCACACTTGGGCGAGGTGACAGCGGCGAACAATTCCTCATTCGTACCGCAGGCTGCTATCCTCCAGAGCTTTTCGACTGCGGGTTGCCCGTTTAGTGTGGCTGAACAGTGCTTCCCGGGATTCTCAGGCAATATCGGCAGCCTGATCTCCCTAGCGGTACCCCTGCACTGGGTAGCGGCTACGACGCAGCAATGGAACTTCACAATCCAGCGCGAGCTGGGCATGGACTGGTTCCTCGAGTTGGGGTACGTGGGAACCAAAGGAACGCGTTTACGTTCGACCTTCGATCCGGATCAAGCCACGCTGGCCACGCAGCAAAGTCCAGTCACCATTACGGGAGCCGGTTGTGCAAATCTGCAGGCCGCGGGTCAGTCGTGTACGATCGTGGATTCGACGGCGGAGAATTCCGCGGCCCGAGCACCGTTCCTAGGAATTGCTCCCCCAAATTTCGAGTCATTTTCTCCTAATTCCGACTCGCATTACCACTCCTTGCAGGCAAGCTTAGCTCACCATTTTTCCAAAGGGCTGTATTTTCAGGGTGGCTATACGTGGTCGAAGTCGATTGACGATGTATCGACGGCCAGTGTCGCCTTCGACACGCGGTTTAACGACCAGAACAACGCGCGTGATTCGCGCGGATTGTCCGATTTCGACCGGCGGCATCGCTTTGTCACCAGCTGGGTTTATCAACTCCCGTTCTTCGCCAACGCCGACCGTCTGACCAAGGGCGCTTTGGGAGGATGGGAAGTCAGTGGCGTGCTCACCCTGCAATCGGGTACGCCTTTCACGGTCGTGGATCCGGCAGGAGGTAGTGCGTACGCCCTCAGCAGCCCGAACCTCGCAACGGCAACGTTCGCGCCTGGCTCCAGCTGTGGGAACGCTCTCAGTTCCGGCAGCATCACCTCGCGGCTGGGCAACTGGGTGAAACCGACCGCATACCAGACTGACGCGCTTGCACCGCTTTCCACGGGTGGAAACAGCGATGCCACGGTTTATGGAAATTCGCCGCGCAACTGCATTATTGGGCCGCCGCAGAAGAACGTGGACTTCACGCTGGGCAAGATGTTCAAGATCGGGGAACAGCAGAACGTGCGGTTCCGCGTGGACTTCTTCAACCTGTTCAATCATCCGTCGTTCGCCAATCCGGCGGCGCCGGTGGTTTCAACGGCGGGGGCTTCGGCACCGATCACGGCAGTGGTGGGTACGCCGCGGCTGATTCAGTTCTCGTTGAAGTATGGGTTCTAGCGTTGTGAAATTCCCAGCGGGGCGGCAGATTCGTTCTTTCGCCCCGCTGGGATTTATTCCCTTCCTGTTCGTTACACCGCTACAACATTTCTGCAGTTTGTTAGGGTAACTCCAAGTGCGTGGCGGTTAAGAGAACTCCTTGCCGGGTTTCGTGGCAGTGGAGGCGGGCATGGGGTCCCCTTCGACAGGCTCAGGGCAGGCTTTCACTTCGTTCAGGATGACAGCCCTGTTTTAGAATGACTCTCTGATCGGCAAGGACAAGATTTCGCAGATCAAAAGGGCACCACTCAGAATATTTTTCCGATGGAAAAATTTACTCTTGACTGACCCGTGGGGCTGGCGCTGGCGGCCAGGGCTACAGGGCCGACAATAGTTTCGGCGATTATGCCAGCGTTGAAGGAGCCGCGGACGACGACCTTATCCGGGTCGTTGAAGGCGGTGCCGGCTTCGTACCATCCTCCCCAGTAGATTTTTTTTCCGACAAATTGGGGCAGGCGGTAGAGCTCGCGGCGGAAGCCGAGGGAGGCGTATCCGTAGTGGCTGCCGAGGAATTCCTGCGGAAGATACGCGCCGAGGCGGAAGGGTCCACCGAGTGCAAAGACCTGGAAGGGCCCGGCGGTGCTGCGGAACGTGGTGCCGCCCGAAGCCAGGACGAACATTGAAGTTTTGTCGCTGGTGGGGATGAAGGTGGAAGTCTGCACGTCGAGCTGATTGACGGGGCGGGCGAGGCCGGGGCTCTGGAGCACGCGCGAGAGCTCAGCCAGGATGCGGGTGCCGGTGCTGGGGACGGCGGGGCTATCCTGGCCGTCCCAGACGTAGCGGGCACGCAACTCACCGGTGCTGCCTTTGAGGATGGGGAGTCCGGCGCTGCCGACTAGCGGGGCGAGCTTGCCGCTGAAGATTTCGTAGCCCAGGCGGAATTCGCTGCGGCGTCCCGAATTGTAGCCGAGGTCGAAGCCGCCGCCGGCGCGTTCGTCGCCGAAGATGGCGGTGCGGGTAAGTTCGGTGAAAGCGTTGCGCGCGGTCTTCGAGGCGAAAGCGTACGGAGCCACGAAGAAATGGCTCATGGCCAGAGGCTGATAGAACTCGCTGGCAGCCAGGTTGCTGGAGCCGAGCAGAAGATCGTTGCGCCACTCGCCGCCGTGGCCCTTCACATCCATGAAGGTGATGCGGGCACCGGCGGAGAAATCGAAGGCGGCCACACCTGATCCGTTGACGTTGACCGCAAGGTCGACGAAGGGCGGGCCGTAGGTCTTTTCGTGGGCGACCACACGCAGGCCGGGCAATCCGTTTTGGGTGAAGCCTTCGTAGCCCAGGCGGTCGAACTTCCCTTCTCCGACGATGTGGGTGAGCCGGGCATCGAGGTGGTTGAGGTTGAGATCGTCGTTCAAAGTCTTACCCAGTCGCTTCTGCAGGCGCTGCTGCTCGTCGCCCGTGATGCCAGTGACTTCCAAGACGTTGGCGGATTTCTCAGGCGTGCGCCTGCGTGAGTCGCGGTCGGCAACATATTGCTGCCACTCGTCGTCGGGCAGGGAGAAGCGGAGCAGTGCGGCAGACTGCCGGGCGGCGCCTTCGTATCCCAGGCGGATGATAGCCTCGGCGTCGTGGTAGCTGAAGACACCGTAGTTGCCAAGATCGGGCGCAAGCACGAAATCGGCTTGCTGCAGAGAGCGGCGATCGTGTTCCAGGGTCATGACGGAGATGCTCTGGTCGAGCACGCCGGCGAGAGTTTGCAATTTGTCGCGGCCGCCCAGGGGCGGCACGATGTCGATCGCGATAACGATGTCGGAGTGCATGGCGCGGGCAACATCGGTGGGAATGTTGTTGACTACTCCACCATCGGCGAGCAGGCGTCCATTCAACTCGGTGGGAGTGAAAACGCCGGGGATCGACATGGTGGCGCGAAGAGACTGAGCCAGCGGCTCAGTGCTGAGCGTCACGGCATCGCCGGTAAGCATATCGGTAGCTACGCAGCGGAAGGGCGTGGGCAGGTCGTCGTAGCTGGAAATGGTCGAGTAGGGGAAGGCGATGCGGTCGATGAGCAATCCAACGCCGTGCGCGGGACTGAGGCCGTTGGGGCCGTTGAGGCCATGCTTGAGGCCAAGCATGGCGCCGATCTGGAGCGAGCGGCGGTCCTGCTTGCGGCGGTAGGAAAGCTGGTCGTAGCTGGGCTCGCGGAGCAAGACGTCGTCCCAGTCGATGGTTTGGACGAAGTGGCGCATCTGGGGACCGTTCATGCCGGTGGCAAACATGGCTCCAACCAACGCACCCATGCTTGTGCCTGCGACGGAGTCGACCGGGATGTGATTCTCTTCCATCCACTGCAGGACGCCGATGTGGGCGAGTCCGCGCGCGCCTCCTCCGCTGAGCGCGAGGCCGATGCGGGGGCGATGCGCAAAGGGTAACTGCTGGGCAAAGATGTTTGAGTTGGTCAGGAGTATGAGAACGGCGAGTAAGCGACAGGTACGACGGCGGACGGGGCATGGCCAGGGCATGAGTTCGATCCTCCTGGGAAGCAAGGTTATTGCTTACGGAAAAGCTCACATTAGCAGGTTTGGGGAATACGCGGGCGGGGGCGCCCGCGCCAGACAGTCCGCGTACTCTACATGACCGGCGGCGCGGTTATGCCCATGACCGCCAGGGTGCGGATCAATTCGCGGCGGACTATGGCCACTGTGGCCAGCAGGAACTGCTTTCGTTTCTCATCGGGCTCGCTGAGGATGGGATGGCGGTGGTAGAAAGCGTTGAAGAGTTGCGCGAGCTGGAAGGCGTGCTTGGCCAGATAGGCGGGCTCGGTGGTGACAATGCATTGGTCGACGACGTAGGCGGTCTTCGCGGAGGCGAGCCACAGCTCCCATATCTCGTTAGCCCGGATTTCGTTGGTGGCTTCGGCGTTAAGATTTCTGGCGAGGTCCGCAGTTGAGAAGTTGCAAGCCACGTTTCTACAGAACGTGTCGGGATCGATTCCGGCTTTCTTGAAGATGCTGGCGGCGCGGACTACGGCGTACTGGGCGTAGGGACCGGTGTCGCCTTCGAAACTGAGAGCATCTTTGAAGTCGAACGCGATTACGGACTGCTTGGTGTACTTCAGCATGAAGTAACGCAGGGCGCCGATGGCGATCTGTGTGGCGATGGACTGCCGCTCGGCGTCGGTAAGTTGTGGGTGGCGGGAGTCGACTTCGCTCTTGGCGGCGGCGATCAGGCGGTCGAGCAGGTCGTCGGCTTTTACGCCGAAACCTTTGCGACCGCTCACTTCGATGTAAGAACGCGTCTTGTCCTCTTCACTGAGCGTGTAGCCGAGATCGGCTGCGCAGCGCGGGGTTAGGGCGACCATCTCATACGAAAAATGGGTGTAGTGATCAGCGGCTTCGCTGTGGCCGAGTCCGCGGAGGGCTTCGATGACTGTGCTTTGCGCTTCGGACTGGCGGGCGTCGATCACGTTGTAGATTTCGGCGACGTCGCCGAAGTGGGGATGCGTTGCTTCGCCTTTTGTCGCTGAGATCCAGCAGTCGTGCTGGTTGGGATAGCGGTAGAACTTGCGGTACGCGAAGTCGCGTCCCAGCAGGCCAAACTTCCACATGTGGTAGGCGATGTCTTTGCCGACGTAGCCGACGGTGCCGTTGGAGCGGACGATTACTTTCTGGTCTTCTTCGGAAATTTTCTCGGCTGCATCGGAAACCTTTTCAACCACTGGAAACACAGAGGGCTCAGAGGATTCACCAGTGCCGGCGCGGCGCATGACCCAGCAGCCTTTGTTCTTGCCTTCGGATTCGTACGTCAGCACTCCCGCTTCTTTTAGTTTTATGAAAGCGGCGTCCCAGAAGTGCAAGTTGAGGATTTCGCTCTCGCGGGGGAGGAAGTCGTATTCGATGTCGAGGCGATCCATGGTCTCGAGGTGTCGGCGGAGGACGGCGGTCGAGATCAGGTCGGCGATCGCGGCGGTGTCGCTGGTGGCATCTTCGATGGCGTGCAGGGTGTCACGGCGAGCCTGCTGGTTTTCTTTGCTTTGTTCGTACCACTGTGCGACGCGGGCGTAGAGATCCCAGCAGTAGTAGTCAAAACGGGGCTGGCGCGAGAGAGTTTCGATTTCGGCGCGTGATTTTTTCTCGATGTGAGTAAAGCCCACCACCACATCGGCAACCTGCACACCGGTGTTGTCGATGTAGTTCTGGATGTCGACTTCCCTGCCCGCATAGCGCAGTAGGCGGACGAACGTGTCCCCGAGAATTGCATTGCGTAGGTGACCGATGTGCGCGGCTTTGTTGGGATTAATGCTGGTGTGCTCGACCAAAATCTTGCCGGTGGGCGTGGGAACTGCAGGCCTTTCATCAGCAGCGAGAGCCGAGGCCAGAGCGGCGCGGTTGACGCGGGCGTTGATGTATCCGGCGCCGGCGACTTCGAATTTGTCGAAGCCTTCTACTGGGCCGAGTCCCGCGACAATTTCTTCGGCGATCTTGCGCGGGGCCTTGCGGAGTTTCTTCGCCAGCTCGAAGGCGAGGGGAAGGGCGTATTCGCCCAACTCAACTTTAGGGGGCTGCTCGATCACGATAGCGGGCAACTCGAGCTTGTAGGTGCGGCGCAGAAAGTCGCGCACCGCATGGGCCAGACGGCGTTCCAGGTAACGGTACAAGGATCCCTCTATGTTGTTGAAGAAAATAGTGATTCTAGCAGAATGTGCGGGGGGCGCGGGTTTGACGGAGGCGGAAGGGTTCCCTATGATGAGAATTCCCGTCGCTGGTCGTTCGTCGTGGTCGTTCGCCAACCCGTTGAGGGTCGGAGCGATATGGTTTTGCCAACGACCAAAGGCCAAGGACCAACGGCGGTTTTCCTTATGCGCATTGCCTACCTTGAATGCTTTTCCGGCATGAGCGGCGATATGTTTCTGGGCGCGCTTGTCGATGCTGGAGTTCCGGCTGGGCTGCTCGAGGAGACCGTCGCGGCGCTTGGATTGGGGGCGCGGCTTGAGATTTCGCGGACGGTGCGGAGTGGGATTTCGGCGGCGAAGGTGGATGTGTGGGTGGATGGGGAGAAGGATTTGCCGCGGGAGGAGTATTGGGAGCGGCAGCAGGCACACCAACATCTGCATGAACATTCACACGACGATCATGGGCATGAACATCATAGGCATTCGCATTCTCATAATAGTGAGATTTCGCGGGCGGGAGCGCCCGCGCCACACGAGCATGGACGGGGCATCAGGGAGATTCGCGAAATAATTTC
>Ga0210408_10005370_pt1 | contig 11268 bp, 6 predicted proteins | sample IncBWH4MmetaG_FD_155471 | JGI IMG/M metagenome (GOLD analysis project Ga0210408, IMG submission 155471) | Forest soil microbial communities from Barre Woods Harvard Forest LTER site, Petersham, Massachusetts, United States - Inc-BW-H-4-M | ecosystem: Environmental > Terrestrial > Soil >... | reverse complement strand
GACCAACGCCCTCGGTGGCTTTGCCTGCGGCACCCTCGGGCAAGCGAACACGCGGCGTTATCACGGCCTTCTGGTAGCCTCGCTCCAGCCGCCCGTGCAGCGCGTGCTGATGGTGGCCAAGATGGAAGTTCTCGCGCGCTACCGCAATCGCAGCTACGAGCTCGGCTCGAACGAGTTTGCCGGCGGCACGATCAGCCCACGCGGCTTTGAGCTCCTGAGCACCTTTCAAGATCACGATGGCCTACCGGTATGGACCTATGCCTGTGCGGATGCCCGGCTCGAGCAGCGCCTGTGGATGGCTGACGGACGCAATACCACCTACCTCAGATTCCAGCTTCGGCAAGCCAGCGGTGCCATGGATCTCGAGCTGCGGCCGCTGTGCACGTATCGCGACTATCACGCCCATGCACGGGGCGGTTGGTCACTCGAGGTGGCGGACGAGCCGCGCGGGTGCCGCGTGACGGCCTTCCCGGGGGCGCGCCCCTATCGCGTTCTGATCGAGCGCGGCGATTTTCAACGCGAGCCGGACTGGTACTGGAATTTCTACCATCGTGCCGAGGCCGAACGGGGTCTCGACACTACTGAAGACCTGTTCCGGCCCGGCACCTTCCGGGTGCGCCTCGAGCCTGGCGAGGTGGTGACACTGGTCGCGACAGCGGAGTCCGAATTCGAGCCGCCCGCGACCGCATTCGATCAGGAGCACAAGCGTCGCCGTTCGTTGTTGCGAGCGGTACCCTCCGGAGCACCCGACTGGGTGCAGCGACTGACGCTGGCGGCCGATCAGTTCATCGTCCGCCGCGCGGCGCCGAGCGGCGAGTTACGCGGCACGACCGTCATTGCAGGCTATCCCTGGTTCAGCGACTGGGGGCGGGACACCATGATCGCGCTCCCGGGCCTGGCAGTCGCCACCGGGCGGACCCAAGACGCAGCCGCAATCCTGCGCACGTTCGCCAGCCACGTGAGTGAGGGAATGTTGCCCAACCGCTTTCCGGATGGCGGCGAGGAACCCGAGTACAACACGGTGGACGCGACCTTATGGCTGTTCCATGCCGTCGCGGCCTACTTCGCCGCCACAGCCGATCAGGCGCTGTTGCGCGAACTGTATCTGGCCCTGCGAGACATCATCGACTGGCACCGCCGCGGCACCCGATACGGCATTCATGTCGATCCCGAGGATGGATTGCTATTCGCGGGCCAGTCCGGCGTGCAGCTCACCTGGATGGACGCCAAGCTTGGCGAGTGGGTGGTCACACCGCGGATCGGCAAACCCGTCGAGATCAACGCGCTGTGGCACTACGCCCTCACCCAAATGGCGGGTTGGGCCCGAATCCTTCAGGACCGGCGGGCCGCCGCGGACTACGACACCGCGGCGGGCCGAGTTGCCGCAAGCTTCGCGGAGCGATTCTGGTACCCCGAAGGCGGGTATCTCTATGACGTGATCGACGGACCCGACGGCATCGTGGACATCGAAGGGCGACGTGTGGATGCGAGCCTGCGACCCAATCAGATTTTTGCCGTCTCTCTCGGTACGAACCTGCTGGATCCTGTGTGTGCACGCGCGGTCGTAGATGTGTGTGCCGCAGAGCTGCTGACTCCCGTCGGCTTGCGCAGCCTCGCACCCAGCGACCCGCACTATGCTGGGCGCTACGTAGCAGACTCGCGTCAGCGCGACGGAACCTACCACCAGGGAACCGTCTGGAGCTGGCTTCTCGGCCCCTTTGCACTCGCGCATCACTCTGTATACCGCGATCCCGGACATGCCGTCGCCCTGCTCGAAGGGCTCGCCAACCATCTCGATGAGGGCTGCATCGGGAACGTCAGCGAGATCATGGACGGCGATGCTCCCCACGCGCCGCGCGGCTGCTTCGCCCAGGCGTGGGGGGTCTCTGAGACCCTGCGCGCCTTTCATAGCCTGACGCACGAGCGTGCCCGCACCAACACCGCCCGCGGTCGGAGGTTGATATGACGATGACCCCCGCAAGTGTCGAACACGCCCGGCTCGCAACCGACGGTGAACGGTGGAAGAACTGGGGTCCTTATCTGTCAGAGCGGCAGTGGGGTACGGTTCGCGAGGACTACAGCCTGCACGGCAATGCGTGGGACTACTTCCCGCACGATCATGCGCGCAGCCGCGCGTATCGCTGGGGGGAAGACGGCATTGCAGGTTTTTCGGACCGTGAGCAACGGCTGTGCTTCGCACTGGCACTGTGGAATGGTCGGGATCCGATCCTAAAGGAGCGGCTTTTCGGGTTGACCAACGGAGAGGGCAATCACGGCGAGGACGTCAAGGAGCTCTATTACTATCTCGACGCCACGCCGACGCACTCGTATCTGAAGATGCTCTACAAGTATCCCCAGGGCGAGTATCCCTACGGCCGTCTGGTCGAAGAAAACCGCCGACGCGGCATCGGGCAGCCGGAATTCGAACTCATCGACAGCGGGCTCTTTGAGGCCAATCGCTACTTCGACGTCTTCATCGAGTATGCGCAGGCCGAAGCCGGCGACATTCTGATCCAGATTACGGTCGAAAACCGCGGACCCGAAGCCGCCTCGATTCACCTGCTTCCCCAGCTGTGGTTTCGCAACACCTGGAGCTGGAAGGCCGGCACGGCACGTCCCGCCCTTGTACAGTCGGCTCCGGGGGTCATCAGGGCAGAACATGCCAAGCTCGGCGTCTACCATCTGCACGCCGACGGTAGCCCGAGGGAACTGCTGTTCTGCGAGAACGAGTCGAATAATCACCGGCTCTGGAACCAACCCCGAACCACCGGCTTCTTCAAGGACGGCTTTAACGATCGTGTCGTTCGTGGTGACAGGACGGCCGTGAATCCTGAGCAGTACGGCACCAGAGCCGCGCCCTGGTACACGCAGGAGGTGCCGGCCGACGGACGGATCAAGATCCGACTGCGCCTCTCACGGGAGCTTCACACCGCGGCGTTCCGCCATTTCGACGAAACGTTCGCGCGACGGATCCGGGAAGCCGACGAGTTTTACGCGCAGCTGCAGCGGGGCATTCCTAACCCCGATGCCCGCCTCGTTCAGCGCCAGGCCTTCGCCGGGATGATCTGGAGCAAGCAGTACTTCTATTTCGACGTCGCCGAGTGGATTAAAGGGGACCCCTCACAGCCTGCCCCCCCGGCCAATCGACGCCACGGTCGCAATTGCGATTGGGAGCATCTGAACAACGCCGACATCATCTCGATGCCGGACAAATGGGAATACCCCTGGTACGCAGCGTGGGACCTCGCCTTCCACTGCATTCCGCTCGCGGATCTCGACGCAGAGTTTGCCAAGGAGCAACTCGTGCTGCTGACGCGCGAGTGGTACATGCATCCGAACGGCCAGATACCCGCTTACGAGTGGGCCTTCGGGGACGTTAACCCGCCGGTTCATGCCTGGGCCACGTGGCGCGTGTTCCAGATCGACCGCAAGCAACGCGGGGGCCAGGGCGACCTCGCGTTCCTCGAGCGCGTGTTCCACAAGCTGATGCTGAACTTCACCTGGTGGGTCAACCGCAAGGATGCGGAGGGCCGCAACGTGTTCCAGGGCGGATTCCTCGGGCTCGACAACATCGGGGTGTTCGATCGCAGTAGCCAATTGCCGACCGGCGGTCATCTCGATCAGTCGGATGGCACCAGCTGGATGGCGATGTACGCCTTGAACCTCATGCGCATCGCGCTGGAGCTGGCCCGGCACAACCGGGTGTACGAGGATATCGCCACCAAGTTCTTCGAGCACTTCCTGCACATTGCCGAGGCGATGAGCCACGTCGGTGGGGAGGACGGGGGCATCGGGCTGTGGGACGACCAGGACAAATTCTTCTATGACGTCCTTCACTTACCCGACGGCAGCACGCGACCTTTGAAAGTGCGCTCAATGGTAGGACTCATCCCGCTCTTCGCCGTCGAGACCCTCGAACCGGAGCTGCTGGAAAAGCTCCCGGATTTCAAACGCCGCCTGGAATGGTTCCTCGCCTATCGCCCGAAGCTGGCCGCGCTGGTCTCGCACTGGAACCAGCCAGGCCGTGGTCACCGGCGTCTGCTGTCCTTGCTGCGCGGGCACCGCATGAAGCGTCTCTTGACGCGAATGCTGGACGAGACCGAGTTCCTCTCCCCTTACGGAGTGCGTGCACTCTCTCGGGTCCACGAGCACTCGCCCTACGTGTACCGTCACGACGGCATGGATCTTTCCGTCCGCTACCAACCGGCAGAATCCGACAGCGGGTTGTTCGGGGGAAACTCGAACTGGCGCGGGCCGATCTGGTTTCCGGTCAATTTCCTCATCATCGAGTCCCTGCAAAAGTTCCATCACTACTACGGTGATGACTTCCGGGTCGAATGCCCGACGGGCTCGGGCAACCTCGCAACTCTCAACGAGGTCGCCAACGAGATCGCCAGCCGTTTGACTCGGCTGTTCCTTGCGAATGGGGAGGCACGCCGGCCGGTCCACGGCCTCAACGAACGCACCCAGGTCGACCCGAACTTCCGGGACTACGTCCTCTTCTATGAGTACTTTCACGGCGACACCGGTCGTGGCGTCGGTGCCGCCCATCAGACCGGCTGGACCGGGCTGGTGGCGAAACTCCTCATGCCGCGCTACGCCGCGGAGGTGCGCCCGTGTAAGGGCGAGCTATCAGCTCCCGAGAGTGCTCCTGAACACTTGAAAGTTGCGGCGCCCCCTAAAGACCGTCGTCCACGCGCCGTCCGCCCCACCCCCTGACATCAACGAGGTCCTCTCATGGATGCCCCGGCTTGCTATGCCCACCTGCCCCGACCCGTCATGCCCCGGGTTCCCCCCCAAAAGCTCCTTCTGGGGCACAAGGCGCTCGTCACCGGAGCGAGTTCCGGCACTTCAATGTGGGAGGCACGACCAAATGGTACGGCGCCGCCCTGTTTCGCTTCGGCGCGCACGAGTTTCTGCCCGACGACTCACACGCCTGTCTTGGGTGGCTCATTACCTCTACCGATCTAGCACCGTACTACGAACAGGCAGAGCGCTTGCTGGGCGTGCGCACGTTCGACTACGAACCGGACCTGGCGCGGATCGTTAACCGGCTATGAGCATCTGTGGGGCGTTTTCGGCTTACGCGTGCGCGCCGTGCGGCTGCGCCTGGGCGAGGAGCAGATTGAGCTGCTGCAGTTTCTTGCGCCCGGCGGCCGGCCGATTCCGCTCGATTCGCGCAGCAATGATCGCTGGTTTCAGCACGTGGCCTTCCCGCAGACACACAAGCATCCGATCTTTGGTGCTGGCAGATCAATCTGTGCGCAACTCGGCCTGCGGCGTTCGAATCCTCACTCAGAGAATCTCACCTCCAATTGATTTCGACCGCTACTGCGCTACCGCAAGCCGAGCTCGGCTGGCGCAGCGCCCTCATCACGCGCGATCCGGACGGACATGTGAGCCTGATCGGGGAGGGAACGCCATGTACAGGAACCTAGTCATCGTCGGCGGAGGATTCGCAGGAACTAAGACCGCTCAGCTTTTGGAGCACACGCTGCCGCCGGACTGGACCCTGACGCTGATCAGTCAGGAGAACTTCATCACCTTTAATCCGCTACTTCCCGAGGTCGTGGGGGCGTCGATCATGCCAAGCCACGTGATTGCTCCTCATCGCCAGATGCTGCATTGCAGCCAAGTATGCATGGCGCAGGTGTTCGAGATCGATACTACCGAACGCGTGGTACACCACCTCGGTGAGGGTCCAGGCACTCTGCGATACGACCAACTCGTTCTCGCGTGCGGGACGAACGCGAATCTCGACATTGTCAAGGGGATGGCTCAAGTAGCTTTGCCCCTTAAAACCCTTGGCGATGCTCTCTTCCTGCGCAATCGAATTATCGCGCGTCTGGAGCAGGCGGAGCTGCAGCCGGATCCCGAACACCGGCGTTGGCTGACGAGCTTCATCGTCGTCGGGGGCGGATTCAGCGGCGTGGAGACCGCCGGGGAGCTGGTCGACTTTCTTTACGCGAGTTTGAAGTTTTACAAGCGGGTCAGCCGCGAGGATTTATGCATTGTCCTGCTGCACAGCGGCGACCGACTGCTGCCAGAGCTTTCACCAACCCTGGGCAAGTTCACCCTTCGCAAAATGATGGCCCGAGGGGTTGACGTTCGACTCAATGCCCGCGCCGTGCGCGTGACGGATCGTGCCGTACACTTGGAGAGCGGCGAGATCTTCCCGGGAGGCACCGTTGTCTGCACCATAGGTACACAACCCAATGCGCTTTTGGACTCTATTCCGACGATGAAAAGCCGGGGTCGCCTTGTGGTCAATCCCGATATGTCAGTTCCGGGTCTCGAAGGCGTATGGGCCATCGGGGACTGTGCGGCTGTCATTAACGCGCTGGATAGTAAGGTGAGTCCGCCAACTGCCCAATTTGCCGAGGCGCAAGCGCGACAACTCGCCGCCAACATTGTCTCGCATCTTGCCCGCCAGCCGACACGCCCCTTTGAGTTCCGACCCAAAGGGCAGCTTTCATCGGTCGGACACAACAAAGCCGTTGCCGAGGTGTTTGGCTTGAAGCTTTCGGGTTTTATTGCCTGGCTGATGTGGCGCGGGCTCTATCTCTTGAGAATTCCCACTCTGGCGCGCAAGACACGTCTGTTCCTTGAATGGAACTGGGCGATGTTCTTTCCGCCTGACATCGCGCACCTTGGCTACCGCCGCACGCAGCGACATGGCGCCCAGGCCCTGAGCTCAACACAACCGTCTGCTCCGGCTACCAGCCCGGTCTCAAATGAATGAGCGGCGTGGGTAGCAGATCTGAGCGTCGCGCGCTCAAGCGGACAATGCGGACAATTGGGCTGGAATCCCGGTACGACTTTGCACATGTGCTGGACCGGTTGAATAGCGCGACGAGCCCCCCGAGGGCCACAGACTCGCCGTCTGCGGTGAAGCATCGAAGCATCGGAACAGCATGATTTGGTTTACCCACTCACGTTCTCAGCGGCCTTGAAGTCCGGCTTGGCCGGTCATAATCTGCCAACATGCCTGAGTCCAACTCTATGCAGCGGCGAGCGGGACCTGGAGGGGATCTGGAGGTACACGAGGGACGAATGGGGTCTCGAGCAAGCCGAGCGCTACATCGTATGGTGTTGGCGAAGACGCCGGCTTCGTCGCCGCGAACATTGCGGCGCGCGCCCGGGAGACCGGCATCGCGGTCTCAGCGAATCGGACCCCCACGGTACGCCCAATGAATGGTCGTGCGTCATCAGGTCAGTGGTTGGTTGGCTACCGCCCGATCCGCGTTGCACTTGATTACGCCATCCCGATGCGCTTGGCGCCCTTGCGAAAGAGCGCTTCGCCTTCCGCATCGAATGGGAAAGTGGTGAGAAATTCTGTGATGCCGTAGCGCGGGGCGGTCTTGCGTGCCGCGGCGGCATAGGCACGCGCCTGGTCGAGTGAGCCGACCAGCGCCAGGGTGAAGGCGGCAATCGCGTGGATATGCGGAAAGGCGTTGGGCCGCGCAGCGGCCTTGATTGCCCAGTCGGCGGCCTCCTCGATCTGGCCTAGGCGCACCAGCGCCATGGCGCGTGTGGCGAGCATTCCGAATAGCATCGGATCGAAGGGACTCAGGTTGCGCGAATGATCCGAGTAGGTGATGGCCGCGCGGGCGTCGCCGCTAATTGAATGCACGAACGCGAGGTTGTAATGGCCGAGGGCGAAGTTCGGGCTGAGATCGATGGATCGCTCCAGTTCCACCATGGACTCGGCGGCGCGACCGCGCAGCCATAGAGCTCGGCCCATGGCCCAGTGCACTGCGGGGTCGCGCTCGTCAGCCAGCAGCCCTTGCGCCGCGGCCGCGTAGGCTCGCTCCACTCCCGGCTCGCGCTTTTCCCAGTTCTGGAACGCGTCCTGAAAATGAGTGAAGGACAGGCCGGCGTAGGCGCGCGAGAAGGTCGGATCGAGGCGCACCGCGGCCTGGAAAAAATGGCGGGCCTTGTCGTTGTCCGTCTTGAGATACCGATACATATGCCACAGGCCGCGGTGGTAGGCCTCCCAGGCGTCAAGCGAGTTCGGCGGTTTGAGGATGGCGCGGTTGCGCTCAATGGTCTCAATCTCGGCGGCGACCGAGGCGACGAGCCGGTCACCGATGTCGTCGAGGACGAGGAAGGCGTCGTCCAGCGTACGGTTGTAGGTCTCCGCCCAGACGATCCGGGCGCTGCGCGTCTCGGCCAGTTCCACGTTGACGGTGAGGCGCTTGCCCTTAGCCCGCACGGAGCCGCTGACGACGTAGTCGACGTTTAGGATCCGTCCGGCCTCTTCCGCGCCGATGTGTCGTTCATGGAGCGAGAACACCGTTCCCTGCGCGATGACGAAGAGGCTTCGCAGCTTAGCGAGGCGTGTGATCACGTCGTGCGCGAGCGCGTCAGCAGCTCCGCCGCGTCCGAGCGCCGCCCCGGAATGGTCCAGGAACGGCATGACCGCGATGGACCCGCGATGAGGAGCCGCCGCAGCGGGTTCACTGCGGCCTTCGATCGGAACGACCGTTACTGCCCTGGCTGATCGCCAAGCGGTGCGAATCTGAGCGCTGTCGAGGCCTTCGGCCTCGTACAGTCGCATGGTCGCCGCGAGATGCTCCTCGCCTTCGCGGATCCGGCCGCGGCGCGCGAGCGCGGCGAGCAGCGTCCCGTGGGCACGCTGATCGAATGGCGCGAGCTCGAGCCACTTGTCCAGGTATCCGAACGCTTCATCGTCGGGAACGCTTCCGGTGAGGTGTTCGAGCAAGGCGGCGTGGCAGGCTCGGAATCGCCGGCGCTGTGCGGTGAGCCAGCCGTTGAAGATGGGGCTGCGCTGGACTTCCAGGCCTTCCAAAAAATCGCCGTTGAACAGCATCGACAGTGCACGCAGCCGGTCCGATGTGATTGTGTCAATGCCTTGCGCGGTGGCGCGGGCAATCTCGACGGCGTCGACAGAGCAATCCGTCAGGTCGAGCTGAACGGTGTCCCCGCGCGTGTAGACGCGTTGGCGGTCATGGTCATCAACAATACTTCTGATCTTGCTAAGGCACCAACGAAGTTCTCCGCGCGGATCGTTGGGAACATCCCACAGCAGTTCGCAGAGTCGGCTTCGCAGGATCGGGGCCGGCGCAAGCGCGAGGTACGCGAAAAGAGCGCGTACCTTGCGCGATGCCGGCAACGCCAGTGTCGCGCCGTTCCGAGAGATCGTCATCGGCCCGAGCATGCGCACCTGGACCGATGGCACGCTGCCCGGAAGGTTCAAACGATCATGTTCCACTCACATTTCCACGCGGGTTACCACGTTCGCCTCCACGCCTGACCGCTAAAGTTGAAATCACCGCCACAGCCCGCGGACGGAGGAAGCCGGACTTCAACGATATCTCCTCCATCGCACGCAAAGGCGAAACCACCGCAAACGGAAGGGAGAAGGCTCATGAATTCAGCCGCTGTTACCGATAGTCAACACCGCCAATCCACAAGCGCTGCAGACCTCAAGGCGATCAAAAGCCGCCAACAGGCGGCATGGTCATCGGGCGATTATGCCGTCATCGGCACCACCTTGCAGATCGTAGGCGAGGAGCTGTGCGAGGCACTCGACGTCCGCTCGGGACAGAAGGTGCTCGATGTGGCTGCCGGCAACGGGAACGCCTCCCTCGCGGCTGCGCGTCGCTGGTGTGACGTGGTCGCCACCGACTACGTGCCCGCGCTGCTCGAGCGCGCGCGCGAACGCGCCAGAGCTGACCGCCTCGACATGGAATTCCGCGAGGCCGACGCGGAAGCGCTGCCATTTCCGGACAGCAGCTTCGACGTTGTCGTCTCAGTCTTCGGGGTGATGTTTACACCCGACCAGGACCGTGCTGCGGCCGAAATGACGCGCGTCTGCAAGCGCGGAGGCAAGATCGGCTTGGCCAATTGGACGCCCGATGGCTTCATCGGCCAGCTGTTCAAGACAATTGGCAAGCATGTTCCGCCCGCGCCCGGCGCCAGGTCGCCAGCCCTGTGGGGTACCCGGGCGCGGATCGCCGAGCTGTTCGAGCCGCACGCGGTCTCCGTCGCGTCGGCGCAACGAAACTTTGTGTTTCGCTATCGATCGCCTGCGCACTGGCTGGAAGTCTTCAAGAGCTATTACGGCCCGGTTCTCAAGACCTTCGCGGCGCTCGACCCTACCGCGCAAGCAGCGCTCGAGCGCGATCTCCTAGCATTGATCGATCAGTTCAATCGCTCAACGGACGGCTCCATGGTCGTGCCGAGCGGGTACCTCGAGATCGTTATCACGCGGAACTGAGAGTCCGCCATAAGTGAGAGACCGCAATGGAACGCGTGAGCCAGCCTGAGCCCTTCTTTCGCGAGCCGGGAGCGGTCTCAGGGTCGTATACATTCACTCGAACGCGAGCACTTCGGGGCAATGGCGCGAACTGATGGAACTTCTGGCGCCGAAGTTGCTTGGGGGCGGACGGGTCGGATGCATACGAGACACAGCACACACGTCCGCGCCGTGCTCCCGAAGTTAGGTGTTGAGATCGGCGGTAGAGTACGTAGATTGTGAGTGGCCCTCGCCTAAGGATGCGCGTCAGATTTCGCGACCAAGTAACCAATTGTCACCAACGCATTTCATTAAAATGCAACGTTCGGCGCTGTCTGCCCGCAGCCTGCAGCCGCTCGTCGGATTGCCGTTCCCGCGTGCTTTCAGGAGGTGGCGGGATTTTTCAATGCGGAGTACCAGTGGCCAGACATGTCAGGACCTTCTCACCGAAGACTTGGTGAGGAGGGTCGGTTTGCTGAGTGAGGGAGACGTGACCCCCCCCAGGCCACGGACCGGCCTATCGGCAAAACCCCGTGCGGAACAGTCCGCACGGGGTCTCAGAGGGTCGCGCGAGCCGCGGGTGCGGTTCGCGCGTATGCGGAATGCTTGAGCGTCAGGCCGTGCTCTGCTTCTCGGTCACCCGCAGCGAGATGCGCCGGTTCTTCTGCCGCCCTTCCTCGGTGAAGTTATCGGCGATCGGGTTCTCCGCACCATAGCCCTCCGCGCCGATGCGCGAGAGGTCGATTCCGAGCCTCACCAGCTCCGCTCTCACATTGTCGGCGCGCTCCCCGGAGAGGCGCAGATTGGCCGCTGCGTCGCCGGTGTTGTCGGTATAGCCGCCGATACCGATCTTCACCGGCGGGTACGCCCTGAGAATAGCGGCAATCTTGATGAGCTGCTGCTGCGAGGCCGGTTGCAGCGTCGCCTTGCCGGTATCGAACACCAAGCCGGTCGAAGTCGAACCAGCTCCCCTCGCTCACGGGCGCCGAACTGTCCGCCATCGCCCG
>Ga0210408_10005369_pt1 | contig 11268 bp, 12 predicted proteins | sample IncBWH4MmetaG_FD_155471 | JGI IMG/M metagenome (GOLD analysis project Ga0210408, IMG submission 155471) | Forest soil microbial communities from Barre Woods Harvard Forest LTER site, Petersham, Massachusetts, United States - Inc-BW-H-4-M | ecosystem: Environmental > Terrestrial > Soil >... | reverse complement strand
CCCGAGGTCACGCAGATGCTGACCGGCGAGACCCAGCGCGAAGCCACGTTTGGCGGCTCGGCGGCGCTGTCGCTCCGGCTCGCATCCAATGTCGTGCTAGGTGGCGAGGTTTGGTATCTCAGGCATTACGACGCCGCAAATCTGACGTCGTTCACCGGGGATGCGGTCATGCTGGGACCGACGCTCTATCTTCGCTTCACGCCGAAAATGTTCATGACTGCGGCCTGGAACGCCCAGGTCTGGGGTCGCGAGATCGGCAATCCGGTCTCGCTCAACCTGGCGGAGTTTCAGCGCCATCGCGCCAAACTAAAGTTCGCCTGGGAATTTTGATCTTGCTCAAGCTTGAAGAAGGCCAACAGGTGTCCAAGGTGACCGACATGACGAGAAGACTGGCTTTAGCCGCGCTTTGCGCAACAGCGACACTTGGGGTATCGCCGTCCCAGGCACAGCAGGCGACCGAATTACGGCTGACCTATTCCAACGGCCAGTTCCAGCCTAATCAGGTCAGCGCGCCGGCCGACAAACCCGTGACTTTCCGCATCAAGAACCTCGACGCCAAAGCCATGGAGTTCGAGAGCACTTCGCTGCGGGTCGAAAAGGTGGTCGCCGCCAACAGCGAGGGTGTGATCAACGTGCGCGCATTGAAGCCCGGACGCTACGAATTCTACGACGACTTCAATGACAAGGCGCGCGGCGCCTTGACCGTGCAATAGGCGGCACTACAGACATAGTAGTTGGCAGTGCCCCTTTAGTTTTCCGAAGTTCGTGCAAGGGGGCGCGGCGATGGTTCACGAACTTCGAAAAATAGGGGCACTGGTGCTGGCTGCGCTCATCATCGTCTTTCGCGAGGTGTTCGAGGCCGGGCTGATCATCGGCATCGTGCTCGCTGTCACCGGCTCGGTCCCGCATCGCAATCGCTGGATCGGCGGCGGGGTGCTGGCGGGTGTGCTTGCGGCCTGTCTCGTCGCAGCGTTTGCCGGCGCGCTGTCGCAGCTGTTCGCGGGCATGGGGCAGGAGCTGTTCAACGCCGCAATTCTGGCCATCGCCGTGATGATGTTGACCTGGCACAATGTCTGGATGGCGCATCACGGCCGGGAAATGGCCGGGGAAATGCGTGCGGTCGGCCAGGCGGTCGCGGACGGCACCAAATCGCTGCTGGCGCTGGCCGTGGTGGTCGGCGTAGCGGTGTTGCGCGAAGGCAGCGAGGTCGCGCTGTTCCTGTATGGCGTGGTTGCTTCTGACGGAGGGTCGGCGGCCAACCTCGCGATCGGCGGGTTCATCGGTCTGGCGTTGGGAGCCGCGGTTTGCCTCTTGACCTATTTTGGCCTGATGCGCATCCCGCAGCGGGCGTTGTTTGCCACCACGACCGCCCTGATCACACTGCTCGCGGCCGGCATGGCGGCGCAGGCCGTGGCGTTCCTCGAACGCGCCAGCTGGCTCAACTCGCTCGATACCGTGATGTGGGACAGCGGCTGGCTGCTCTCGGAGACGAGCATTCCCGGCCGGGCACTGCACACCTTAATCGGTTACACCGACCAGCCGACCGAAATGCAGCTTCTTGTCTACGTCGGCGTGCTCGTCGTGACGTTCCTGCTGATGTGGTTGACCGGATCGCAACGAACCGACCGCGCTGTCGCGGTTGGTTGAAGCGTAGCTACTGCAGCGGCGGATCGCCACTGGTGCGCTTCTTGGCGAGGTCCATCTCGGTGACGGCGATCAGGATTTCGGCGCGGGTTTTCAGATCGGGCGCTTCCAGCATCGCCTGCTTTTCCGCCGGTCCATAAGGCGACATCATCGCCAATGCGTTGACCAGTGCCTCGTTGGGCGCGCTCTCGACGCCCTCCCAGTCCACTTTCAGATTGTTGGCTTTCAGAAAATCGGTCAGCACTTCCAAGAGCGCCTCGCGGTCGACCGCTTCCTCGCCCTTGCGCGCGATGAAATCGTCGAGATAGGCGAAGAAATCCACCTTGCATTGCCGATAGGGCGTCAGCACGACCATTTCCTCGATCACCTTGAAGCGCGCAACGCCCGTCAGTTCGAGGATGTAGCGGCCGTCGCCGGATTCGGCGAACTGGGTGATCCGTCCGACGCAGCCGACGCGGAACAGCGCCGGCGTTTGCTCATTGCGCGAATGGCTGGCGTCGGGCTGGATCATGCCGATCAGCCGGTGGCCGTCGCGCAAGGCATCGTCCACCATGGCGAGATAACGCGGCTCGAAGATGTTGAGCGGCATCTGACCGCGCGGCAGCAGCAGCGCGCCGGGCAGCGGAAACACCGGAATGATTTCGGGAAGCTCGCCGGGCCCGCGATATTCGGCATTGATCGGCATCTAGTGCCTCGTTTCCCGAAGTCCGCGGCGGCACGGCGCGGCCCCGGCGTTAGCATGATCTTCCCGAAAAAACCGGTAATCCACTTTTCCGGATCATGCTCTATGAGAACAGGATCGTCGACAGCCTCTTTCGTCCATCCACTGTCGCTTCGTCGGCGCCGCCCCACGCCTCGAAGAACTGCACCAGCTGTTTGCGCGCGCCGTCATCGTTCCATTTGCGATCGCGCCTGACGATCTGCAGCAGCTGCTCGGTGGCTTCAGTGCGCTTACCCATGGCGTTGAGCGCGGTCGCCAAATCGAATCGCGCCTGATGATCGAGTGGGTTTGCGGCGACTTTCTTTTCCAGCTCGGTCACGGGCCCGAGCGAACTCGCCTGTTCGGCGAGGTCGATCGAGGCCTGCACCGCCTTGACACCAGCGTCATTGCGCTTGGATTCCGGTACCATGGCAAGCGTCTGCTTGGCCTGTTCGATCGCGCCCGTCGTCAGGTAGCATTTCGCGAGCCCCGCCAGCGCTGCGATGTTGGTGGCATCGACCGCGAGCGCTTCGGCATAGATTTGGGCTGCGGTCGCGGCGTCGCCCTCGGCGAGCACGGCTTCCGCTTCTTTGAGGATTTCCGCGATATTCGGCTCGCCCGCGGCCGGCACACCCTTGGTCAGCTTCTCGATGAAGGCACTGACCTGGCTTTCCGGCACCGCCCCCATGAAACCGTCGGCTGGCTGCCCATTGACGAACGCGATCACGGCCGGAATCGACTGGATCCCCATCTGGCCCGGTATGGCGGGATGCTCGTCGATGTTCATCTTGACCAGCTTGACCTTGCCCTTGGCGGCGCGCACCGCCTTTTCGAGGGCAGGGGTGAGCTGACGGCACGGGCCGCACCAAGGCGCCCAGAAATCGATCAGCACCGGCTGCCGCTTCGATTCCTCGATGACGTCCTTCACAAACGTCTGGGTGGTAGTGTCCTTGATCAGGTCGGGCGCTGCCTGCGGCGCCGGTCCTGAGCCCTGCTCAACTATCGTCACGGGATCCTCGTCTGATGTCTTCGAAATGGGCCCGTTCTAGCACGGCCCCAGCCATGGGTTCAGGTGTTCCGTTGACCTAAATGGCGGTTTGGCGACGATTTTCAATCGGTTTCGGGGACGCTGCGACCCGCTGCCTGATCGGAGATCGGGTGGGTATTCACCGCGCCGCGTTCCATCGTTGGCCGCTACGCAACGCCAGCAAGGGAGTTTTGGAGATGGCAAGAGCCTATTACAGCACCGTCTTTCAACAGCCGGCGGCGGACATCTGGGAAATCGTCCGCGATTTCAACAATTATCCGGTCTGGGTCGGCGGCGCCGGCGAAAGCCGGATCGAGGACGGCAAATCCGGCGACACCGTCGGCGCGGTCAGGGACGTGCTCTATCAGGAGCGCCGCATCCGGCAGCGGCTGCTGGCGCTGTCCGACGTCGATCGCCCGCAGACCTACGAATTCTGCGACGCACCCTCGCTCCCCGTCCACGGCTTCCAGGCGACCTTGCGCATCACGCCAATTGTCGACGGCGACCGCGCCTTCGTCGAATGGTGGGCGACCTTTGATTGCGAGCCCGCTCGATGCGAGGAGTTTTCGCAGACGCTGCGGGGCTGGTTTGCCAAATGGCTCGGATCGCTGCGAACGGTATTGAGCCGCCAGGGTTCCCTGGAAGCCGCATTGGCGGACCATTAGGAGGCCTTTGGGTGCAGTTCTCAGGCGATTCGCCGCCATCGGCGTCGCTTTCCTCGCGATTTGGCCGTCTTCGGACTGTTGCATTCGCAGTGCGCATTTGGCATAGGTCTGCCATTGTCGGCGAGCGATCGCCGCCATGCGAGAGCATGATCCGGAAAAGGCCTGCCCTCGGGCTTGACCCGAGGGTGGATACCGGTTTTCCGAAAAGATCATGCTCCAACAAAAAGATAGAGCGGGATGACGATTCGAAGAATAGTCGTCACGCTCTAGGACGCGGGTGTAGCTCAGTGGTAGAGCACGACCTTGCCAAGGTCGGGGTCGAGGGTTCGAGCCCCTTCGCCCGCTCCAGGTTTCCCTAGGGTGAACCGAGGTTTGACGAAGGCCCGCTGTCAAGCGGGCTTTTCGTTTGGCACGATTTTGATGCGATCGCGCAACGGGCATCGACGCATGCTGGTGGACCGAGCGAGGCGAAGTGGGCAAGGACCCACGTAGCGGGCCTTCAGGACTTTGCGTCTTGTTCGATGCCGCGATGCAGCGCAGGCCGGCCGACGCGAATTTGTCCCGAACCAATTCTCCTTGACAGAAATTTCTTCTCAATTTCGATCGAGCCCGACCGCGCCGAACGGCGCGCGCTTTTCACAGGTCATGATTGTGCTAACATTTTCACCTCTGATCATCACCCAGACGAAAATTCGTCTCTCAAACGTTCAAAATAAACGACAGACGCAGCCGCCCGGCTGCATAGGGGAGTGACGCGATGAAATCGACATTCAATCGATCCTTAACCGCATTCGCGGCGGTCGCTGTTGTTGTGGGGGCGAGCCTCGCCAATGCGCAGCAACAACAGCAGCAGAACAAGCCGCTTAAGCACTACGAATCCGGCACCAAGGAATTCTGGACCCATCCGCCCGATGATTGGTTCTTGGGCGATGAGACTGAAGCCCAAAAGGGGCTTGCGCCACCGTCGGGCCCGCCGACGGGCTCATCGGATGCCGAACTCGCGACCTTGATCAAGAAGATCAAGCTGCCGCCGGGCTTCAAGATCGAGGTCTATGCCTCGAACGTGCTGCAAGCGCGCCAGATGGCCTGGGGCGACAAGGGTACGCTGTTCGTCGGCTCGTTCGACCTCGGCAACGTCTACGCCATCACCGACAAGGACGGCAAGAAGGAGGTCAAGACCATCCTCAAGGGCCTCAACTTTCCCACGGGTCTCGCGTTCCGCAACGGTGCGCTCTACGTCATCGCCGTCAGCAGGCTGATCAAATACGACAACGCCGAAGCCAATATCGATCATCTCGGCGACGGCAAGGTGGTCTATGACGACATGCCCTCTTACGCGGCGCATGGCTGGAAATATCTCGCCGCCGACAAGGAGGGCTGGTTCTATGTACCGTTCGGGCCTCCCTTCAACGTCGGCATTCCCCCGACCAGCGTGTCGCAGGTCCGCCGCGTCGATCCGCAGACCGGCAACGCCGAAATCTGGGCGCTCGGGGTGCGCAACAGCGTCGGCGGCGACGTCGATCCGCGCACCGGCAAATACTGGTTCACCGAAAACGCGCGCGACTGGATCAGCGACGATCTGCCCTCTGACAAGCTTAACATGATCAACAAAATGGGCGAGCATTTCGGCTACCCCTATTGCCACCAGGGCGACCTGCCGGATGCGAAATTCGCGATGGGTCACAAGTGCTCGGAGTTTGCGCCGCCGGTGCTCAACCTCGGCGCCCACGTCGCTCCGCTCGGCATGAAGTTCTATACCGGCGACCAATTCCCGGCCGATTACAAGAACTCGATCCTGATCGCCGAGCACGGTTCCTGGAACCGGCATAAGTACCAGGGCGCGCGTATCGTGCGCGTCACCGTCGGTCCGGACGGCAAGAACCCCAAGCAGGAGGTGTTCGCCTCCGGCTGGATCGAAGGCGATCAGGGTTATCTCGGCCGTCCCGCCGATATCATTCTGGCCAAGGACGGTTCGATCCTGGTGGCCGACGATTGGGCCGGTGCGATCTATCGCATCAGCTACAGCAAGAAGTAAGCGCCTGACGATCAGAGGCTGCGGTTGCTCGGGAGCGAGCGGCCGCGGCCTTTGTATTTCAACACACGTGTGATGGAACGCGTTTTTGGTGCACGGACTTGGTCCGAGCGTCCAAAGATGACGGCGGAGCGGAGTGATGGTGCGCATTGTTTGGGTCGGGATGCTGGTGATCGCTATATTCTGCTGCGGGCCGCTCGCCCTGGCCGCCGATATTGCTGCGGGCAAGGAAAAAGCCGAGATGTGCGCCGGCTGTCACGGCGAAGGCGGGATTTCGCAGACCGAAAACATTCCCTCGCTCGCCGGACAGCCCGATCAATTCATCCAATGGCAACTGGTGTATTTTCGCGCCGGCACGCGCAAGAACGAGCAGATGCAGCCGATCGTCGAAGGGATCAACAACGAGGATATCCGTAATCTCGGCGCCTATTTCGCCTCGCTCGCGCCGCCCAAGGCGTCGCAGGGCGACGACGATTCGGATCTGTCGAAGAAGGGCGCGCAGGCCGCCGTCGGCCGGCGCTGTGCGTCGTGCCACACCGACAATTTCGCCGGCACCAAGGCGGTCGCCCGTATCGCCAGCCAGCGCGAGGAATATTTGAACAAAGCCCTGCACGATTACAAATCGGGTGTGCGGTCCGGCGGCGGCCAGGCGGCGATGGCGGAAGTCGCCTACCCCTTAAGCGAAGAGGAAATCACCGCGCTCGCGCATTATCTCGCGCATTTGTAGCCTTTTTTGCCCTCCCCCTCCAGGGCAGGGGAATCGCATGTGGGCATTTGTAAGTAGTTGCCAAAGAAGGGGAAGTGGATTCTGAAGGGAGCTCCTGATTTGGAGGGAGCGGCTGGTGGAGCGATTTGCAGAGTGCTTTTCGGAGTTGCCGGACCCGCGGGCCGACAATGCGCTGCACGACCTGACGGAGATTTTGTTCATTGCATTGATGGCGACGCTGTGCGGGGCGACGAATTGCACCGACATGGCGCTGTTTGCCCGGATGAAAGCTTATCTTTGGCAAGATGTATTGGTGCTGAAGAATGGCCTGCCGAGCCACGACACATTCAGTCGCGTCTTCCGCATGCTCGATCCGAAGGCCTTCGAGAGCGCGTTTCGGCGCTTTATGAAGGCCTTTGCGCAAGATGCAAAGATCAAGCGGCCGCGCGGGGTAATCGCTCTCGACGGCAAAGCGCTGCGGCGGGGCTACGAACGCGGGAAGAGCCACATGCCACCTGTCATGGTGACGGCCTGGGCGGCACAGACGCGCATGGCGCTCGCCAATGTGCTGGCGCCGAACAACAACGAAGCCGCTGGCGCCTTGCAGTTGCTTGAACTTTTGCAGCTCAAGGGCTGCGTGGTAACGGCCGATGCGCTGCATTGTCATCGCGCGATGGCCAAAGCGATCGTGGCGCGGGGTGGAGACTATGTACTGGCGGTGAAGGAGAACCAGCCCGCTCTGTTGCAGGACGCCGAGGCTGCAATCCGCGGCGCCGCACGGGCGGGCAAAACATCGCTCACCACCACCGCCGCCGCGCATGGACGCGACGAGCGGCGCGTGGCGCTTGTTGCGCCGGTCAAGGACATGGCCAAAAAGCACGACTTTCCAGGCCTCAAAGCAGTTGCGCGCATCACCAGCAAGCGCGGCAAAGACAAGACCGTCGAGCGCTTCTTTCTGATGAGCCAATCCTACAGCCGCAAAGAGGTGCTGCGCATCGTCCGCACCCATTGGTCCATCGAGAACGGCCTGCATTGGCCGCTCGACGTCACACTCGACGAGGATTTGGCACGCAATCGCAAGGATAACGGACCAGCCAATCTCGCCGTCCTCAGACGTCTGGCTCTCAATGTCGCAAGAGCCCATCCCGATACAACAACCTCTTTGCGTGGTAAGCTCAAACGGGCCGGCTGGAATGATGCTTTCCTCTTTGAACTCCTCGGTCACATGCGATAGCCCTGCCCTCCAGGGGAGGGTAAATAAGATCACCCGCGCTGCTTCTCGTAGGCCTTCAGATGCGTGTAGGCCGTGCGCAGTTTCGGCACCGGGATCTTGGCCGCGTCGGCGCGCATGACGAGGTCGCCGACCACGTGATCGGCCTCGACCTTGGCGCCGGCCTGGATGTCGCGGAACATCGACGCCGTCAGCGGCGAGCCCTCCGTGGTGAGCATCGCCGTGCTGCGTTCGAGGATAGGCGCGCGGGGCGCGTGACCGGCGGCTTTGGCGATCGCGCTGCATTCGTCGAGAATGCCGAGCAGGAAATCCCGGCCGCCGGGCGCAGCCAGGATGTTGCCGACGGAGGTGCGCATCAGGCTGGTCGAAGCCGCCAGCGACGCCAAGAACACCCACTTCTCCCACATTTCCTGCATGATGTTTTTGCTCGCGACCGAGCCGAATTTGCCTGAAGCAAGGATTTCGGCGATGGCGCGAACCCGGTCCGTCATCTCGCCATCGCGTTCGCCGAAATTCAGCGATTGCATCGGCTGCAGCTGGACCACCTCGCGCTTTTCGTCGAGGGTCACCGCGATCGCGCAGAGACCGCCGAGCACGCGATCGCGTCCGAATTTCTCGTCGAGCGTGTCGAGGTGCAGCATGCCGTTGAGCAGCGGGATGATCGAGGTGTTCGGCCCGACTGCAGGTGCAAACGACGTGATGGCATCGTCGAGGTCGAATGCCTTGCAGCTCAACAGCACCACGTCGAATTTTTCCTTCAGCGTGTCCGCCTGCACGGTTGGCGGGTTCTTCAGCGTCACATCGCCGTTCGGGCTTTTGATCACAAGGCCGGCGCTCGCCAGCTCCGAGGCGCGCCGCGGGCGGACCAGGAAGGTGATGTCTTTCCCCGCTTGCAGCATCCTGCCGCCGAAATAACCGCCAATGGCGCCGGCGCCGACCACGAGAACGCGCATGCTCTGAACTCCTTGTTGTTGTTCTTAAGGAGCGAATAGCGAGTAGATTCTATTCGCTACTCCCTATTCGCTATTCGCCACTACCAGCTCCTCGACCTCGCGCAGCTGCTCCTTGCCGAAAAACATTTCGTTGCCGACAAAGAAGGTCGGCGAGCCGAACGCGCCGCGCTCGACCGCGGATTGGGTGTTCGCGATCAGTTTTGCCTTGACGTCGGCATCCTGCGCGCGCGTGAGCAGTTTTGCGCCGTCGAGGCCGGATGCGGAGAGCGCCTTCACTGCTACTTCCGGGTCATCCATCTTCTTCGGCTCCCGCCACATGTGATGGAATGCGGCTTCGACATATTTTTCGAACACGCCCTCCAATTGCGCCGCGATGGCGGCGCGCATCAAATTGAGGGTGTTGACCGGAAAGAACGGATTCCAGACATAGGGCTGGACGTAGAAACGCTTGATGAAACGCTCGGTCTCGAGCGCTTGAAATTCGGGCTTGTTCTTGACGCCGGCCAGCGTCTCGGCGGGCGATTTGTTGTTGGTGGCCTTGAAGATGCCACCGAGCAGGATCGGCACATATTCGAATTTCACACTCGCGCGCTGCTCGATCGCCGGGATCGCTTCATGGCTGAGAAAGGCGTTGGGACTGCCGAAATCGAACATGAATTGCGGGCGTGGGGTCACGGCGGCCTCCTCAAGTCGCGGTTTCTTATATGATCGCTATCATTCCTAGCGGCTCGCCGTGACGGGATCAACCACGCGCTTGCGGTTCGTGATTAAACGCCGGTTCGGCGAGCTTTAAAGCGTGCTTGCGAACATCCGCCGGCCATTCGGCGATCAATGTTGCGAAACGAACGGGTTCGCCGGCGAACAGCGCGCGGATCGCGGCTTCGTAATTCGGCCGGTTGCCGGCCATCGTCGACATGAAGCGATAGGCCGCATCCTGCGCATGGCGGATGCGGTCCTTGCCGTCATGGGTGCGCCGCGCCTCGTCGACCAGCCCGCGCAAGGCGACCGATGCGCCGCCGCGTTGCTGCGCCAGCCAGTCCCAATGCCGCGGCAAGAGCGTGACCTCGCGCGCCACCACGCCGAGTTTCGGCCGGCCGGGACCACGCGCTGCGGGCGGCGCCGCTTGATCCGCTGCCACCGGCGCTTTGGCCGTCTCCGGCAATCGCGCCAGCACATCGGGGACGCTGCCGCGAAAATCGATATCGATCGGCGCGCTGGTCGCGGCGTCAAAGATCAGGATCGCGGCGTCCTTGCGCCGGTCGAGCCGCTCTTTGGCCGCGCGTGCGACCTCACGCAGATCACCCGACGCGATGGCGCGGTCGCCTTCGAAGGCGATGGTGGCGTCAGGCTTTGGGTTCACGGCAGGCTCCGTTAAATGCGGACTTGATATTACCCGGGTGATTTGGCGGCGTAAATAACACCCGGGTAAAATATCGCGCGCCTTGAACCTCGACTTTACCGCGCCCGGCTGGCACCAAACGCGGCGCGACGCGCCATCCAGGGGGACGCCCATGCTGACGGTTCATCATCTCAACAATTCGCGCTCGCAGCGGGTGCTGTGGCTCCTCGAAGAGCTGGGTCTACCTTACGAGATCGTCCGCTATCAGCGTCAGCCCGACATGCGGGCGCCAAAGGAGCTGCGCGACATCCATCCGCTCGGCAAATCGCCGGTCATCACCGACAACGGCAACACCATCGCCGAGTCCGGCGCGATCGTCGAATATCTTGTCGCCACCTATGGCAACGGCCGATTGATTCCGCCTCCGGATACGCCGGAACGGCTGCGCTACAGCTATTGGCTGCATTATGCGGAGGGCTCGGCGATGCCACCGCTGCTCTTGAAACTGCTGTTTACGCTGATGCCGAAGCGCGCGCCGGCGCTGCTGCGTCCATTGGTCCGCAAGGTCTCCAATCAGGCGCTGAGCACGCTGGTCAACCCGCAGCTCAAGCAGCATATGGCGTTCTGGGAAGGCGAGCTTGGCAAGAGCCCATGGTTTGCCGGCCATGATTTCACCGCCGCCGACATCCAGATGAGTTTTCCGCTGGAAGCAGCCGCGGCGCGTGGCGGCCTGGAGCAAGGTCATCCCAGGGCGATGGCGTTCCTGGAGCGCATCCACGCACGCCCGGCCTATGCGCGCGCCTTGGAGAAGGGCGGGCCGTATTCGGTGGGGCGGTAGTCTCGTCATTGCGACGAGTGCAGCGACGAAGCAATCCATTCTTGCTTCGCAGCCCCATGGATTACTTCGTGGAGCTTGTCATCTCTGCGCGAGCGCTATTGCGCTCGTCGGGGGGGCGCGCATTCGCGCGACC
>Ga0210408_10005368_pt1 | contig 11270 bp, 9 predicted proteins | sample IncBWH4MmetaG_FD_155471 | JGI IMG/M metagenome (GOLD analysis project Ga0210408, IMG submission 155471) | Forest soil microbial communities from Barre Woods Harvard Forest LTER site, Petersham, Massachusetts, United States - Inc-BW-H-4-M | ecosystem: Environmental > Terrestrial > Soil >... | reverse complement strand
GGACTGGTAACGGCCGACACCATCAAGGCAGACGCGGCAGCCAGGACTACCGACGGGATCAACTTTGACTTCAGTGACTCCGGATCGTCTTTCCTTCACCTGAAAGTGTCGGGTCATCCCGAAGTCAATGACAACGTTGCTGCCAACACGAAGGTGGCCATTGCCGGATACGGCACGCTTTGGCTGCACCGAGTGATGAAGAGCAACAACCACATTGAAGTTCGGATGATTGAGTTGGAGGTAACTCAATCAAATGTATTGAATGTGCCGATCGGCTCGGACATCCGGGTGGCCGATGCCGAGGCATCGTTGCATAGCAACAGCAATCCATAGATCGGCAGGCCAGTGCGCGAGTTCTACAAATACAGTTCCGGTGTCTGCAGTAAGGAGGCTACTGATTCGAGAACGGAAAACGTCGTGCTGTAGGTAACAGTGGGGTGGGTGTCGGACGGACACCAGACTGAGCGCTGCCCTGTGTGGCGTTCTTCGTCCGCTTCCCCTTTTAACCCACCCCGCGTCACCTCGCCACAATTTTCCTTCGGGCCCGCGCAAGTTCCCTAACGAAGCGGCAGTGTACGGCTCAGGGATTGCGCATACAGCTAACACCCGATTTGCAAAGTGATCGAACGGCTACACAATTAAAAAGGCGGCTCGACAGTAGAACCTCTGGCGTTCGTGGACTCACAAACGTAAAGAACCCTTCCGGGGAAAAAGAGCTCAACCGTATGCTTCTTCGTCAGAAGTGCGCCAGTGTTGCTGCGTGGATGATTTTTGGAACAAGTTTTCTGGCTTATGGAAACAGTGGTATTGACCCAATAGATCAAGGGCTTTCCACGACAGACAACGTTGCTGGTGCGGCGATTGCCAACCGGCCCATGATGACGTCGGGAAAGTGCGTGCTATTCCGCAGCACATTGCAGGCGGTGCGTGAGGAAGGTGTCAGGATTCCAGATACCGACCGGAAGGGTTCTCATCCACTCGAAAGAAACAGTGAGCCTGGAGGCGTTCTATCCCTGCCCGAGCCCGGCACGGGGAGTCTACTAGGCATTGGCCTGTTGCTAATCATCCTGGCATTTGGGCTTAGGGCTCTCTTGAATAAGACGCAGAAGGTCACGGTGCTATCGACTCCGTATACAGGGAATACGGTATGGGCGCGACAGCATCGCTGAGGTAAGACTTGCTCTAGTAAGACTTGCTCTAAACGTGTAGAAGTTTCGCCGCTGGCTACCACCAGTGAGCGAATGTGGTGCGCGTGCAATGGTCTGAATGTGGCAGACCGATTGCGTGCTAAATAGCTGCCGGCTTCGTCTTTCGGAGGTGCAATATGAATCGAAAACGGAGCATATTCACAACAGCCGGCTTCCTGCTGCTGTCGGTATCAGTGTTCGGCCAGGGGTCCCCGATTCAGCCAAGCCCCGCGCTTCCAACTGATGTGCTCGGAGCCCAGCTGGTCGCCTGGTCTCAAGCGCAAAAGCCGCGCCCGGTGCCCCAGCCCCTTCCGCCCCCTGACCGGCAAGAACAACAGCCCAATCAGCAAGCACCCGGACAGCCCGCGAACGGCCAAGCTCAGCAACAACCCGTAGCCCAAACCTTCACCGGCACCATCATGAAGGACGGCTCTAAGTGGATCCTCAAGGACTCGAGCGGTACAACGTACCAGCTTGACGACCAAAACAATGCAAAGCAATACGAGGGCAAGCAGGTAAAAGTAGCCGGCAGTCTAGACGCCAAGACCAACACGCTGCACATCGTCAGCATCCAGTTGATTTCCTAGCCCCCGAGAGACAGAGGGTCAACAGCGGCGGTGGCTACATGCCCCCGCCGCATCCTTCTGTGCTCTGCCTGTGGTACGTTGCCTACTCCGCAGAGTCGACCACACATTTCTTGCCCAGTCCAAGAAAAGCTAACCGACAGGTCCAACACGAGACGTGTGTCAGGAGAAATACAAATGCCCGCTGTAACTTCACACCGGGCATCGTAAAGGAAGGGCCCGACTTGTGCCTAGCCCTCTAAACGCGAGGCGGGAATTCCTACCTGCTCTCGGAAGACGTAATGTCAAGAATATGGAGAGTATTCGTGTTCGGGTCTACGGTTGCCATGACCTTGACGTTCTTGCCTTCAAACTGCTTTGCCTTGTCCTGATCGTCCAATTGGTAGGCGGTCTGCGTTGACGTGTCCTGAAAGACGAGCTTGCTACCTGATTTTGCGATCTTGCCTTCGAACGCGCGAGCCGATTGCTGCTGGCTCTGAGCGTCCGTTGGCTGCTGCTGTTGTTGTGCGCCCGCCCGGTCTTGCGATGTCCGGGCTTGTTGTGCCGACAGATTGATTCCGAGTCCGGTTAAACCGAGAAGCGCCACGATTGTGAGTAGTCTTTTCATTGTTTGCCACCTCCACTCTGAAGTTGTTGCGTTTTAGGTTTTGCAGACTAACCTTGCGCTCGCTTGAGCAACTTCAGTGCCAAATTTAAGGAGGTGCTAAGCGACTTGCCATCAGCGACCTAGGGGCTCCGCGATTCGCGCCATGGTGCAGAAACTCCCACTCGGCCTGAAATTTGTGGTCAGCGTTTTCTTCAAGCGAACTACAGCAAGTCCCCGATGTTCTCAGGCGGGTGTCAATACGATTCGGATCGAGGTGCGTCAGGCAGAAATGCCTATGCAACGGGGCTTTCTGGAGTGTCTTTAACTTCGAGTGGCCTATCGATTTGAATGATGTGGTTCTTGATGGCGTAGACAACCAAATCGCGGATGGAGTGCAGGCTGAGCTTCCGCATGATGTTGCTGCGGTGAGTTTCCACCGTCTTCGTGCTCAAGTTCAGCAGCGCGGCCGCTTCCTTGGAGCTCTTTCCTTCCGCCAGAAGCTGAGTGATTTCGCGCTCCCGTGCGGTCAAGGTTGGCAGGCTGGGAGGCTCTCTCGTGGAAATGGCCCGCCCCTTTTCCAGGAAACCGGTGAGCATTAGATCGTTCACGCGCGGCGTGAAGAACATTCGCTTGTCCTGTAGGGCCTCGACCGCAGACACCAAGTCCCGCGCTGCATCGGACTTCAACACGAACCCACGCGCACCAGCGTTGAGAGCTTCGCGGATAACCTGATCGGAATCGGTAATCGTGAGAACGATGATCTTGGCGTTGGGGTCTTGCTGCAACATCTGACGCGTCGTGGCCAGTCCGTTCAGATTGGGCATGCCAATGTCGAGAATGATGACATCGGGCGCTAGTTGTTTGGCCATTTCAAGCGCTTCACGACCGTCGGCGGCTTCTCCACATACTTCCCATCCCTCGTGCTTCTGTAGAAGAGCGCACAAACCACGGCGTACGATTTCGTGATCGTCAGCCAACAAGATGCGTAGTTTCATAGCATCCTCTTTAGTAGGAAACAGCCTGGTTCACAGAGCCGATGCTGCACCACGTTCAAGACGACTCAAGAGTATCTCGTCGAGTTAGTGCTGTAAACGCCCGGTGCTGACTCACCGCTTTTACAGCCTCCAACAGATCCCGCGCCGCATTGGACTTCACCACATACCCTCTGGCCCCCGCATCCAGCGCCTCCCGCATCATCTGCGGAGAGTCGTGTTGAGTGACGAACAAAATCTCAAGACCGGGCGTGCTGCGCCGGAGCAACCGGCACGTTTCGAGCCCATTCATCTTCGGCATGGTCACGTCGAGCACCATGACATCAGGATGCAAACTGCTTGCCATATCCAAGGCCTCAACCCCGTCCGACGCTTCCCCTACCACTTCCCAGCCGAATTGTCCTTCCAACAGGGTCTTCAGGCCTTGCCGCACGACTGGATGATCGTCCACCAATAGAATGCGAATGGCCATGACCCGTTTCATCTCTCTCCCCCGAAAGCCGATGGTAAACCATTCGCTGGCTTGATGTTTACCTGGCTGGAGGTCTACTCATCCCAAACCGCGCGTAGGGGAATTGCTCTAAGACTAGCACGGACCGTCTTGCGGCCGAATACAGGGAATCCTGTATCCGATGAGGACACACCAGGTGTTCTTTTCAGTGGCCGCCCGAACTAGTTAGCGGGGAAATAGGTTTTCTGCTGCAGCAGTGTTTCCACAGCCTCCACGATGGAGCCCACGTCGGCTTTCGCACACGCTCCGCGAATCCCAACCTCTCGGGCAGCGTCAGCGAGTTGCCTGGAGAAGTGAATCGTAATCATTAGGATCGGAATGTCAGGAAAAGTCCGGCAGATTTGTTTGGCGACATCAAGCCCGTTCAAATCCGGCATCTGGAAATCGAGCAAAATTACGTCGGGCAGTGATTTCCCTACTCGCTGCAACGCTTCGTTCCCCGTCCTTGCCTCGTCGCAGACTCGCCAACTATTCTGCTGCTCCAGGATCGAACGGAGATAATGCCGCACCGCAGGGTTGTCGTCTACCACAAGAATTCTAACCAAGCGGGGCCTCCTCTTCTTTTCTTTCTTTTCTCTCTTCTCGTTCCCACTGCCTGAAGAGGGGCGGCACACATCCCACCGTCACAACCATAGGAGGTTCGGTCATCGGCGGCAATCCGGTTAACGCTGTAGCCGGGTGAATGACTGATTCGCCTGCCATTACACAACAGAGACAGGTTCATGCAGGCAATCGTTTTTTCGACGGGCCATGGCGGTTTCTTCGGACCTCTGGCGGGTTGCGCGGCGCCACACTCCTTTCTTTGGAAACAGAAAATCGCGCATCTTAAGTTTCGCCTTGTGGAGTTGCGACTTGGAGTTCCCAATAGAACAGCGCAGCAGTTCTGCGATCTCGTGATGCTGATATCCTTCGACCTCGTGCAGGGCAAAGATGGTTCTGCAGCCTTCTGGAAGCTTCTGAACTGCCCGGTGCAGGGCGATGCGGTCGATCGCCCCAGCGAGGGCAAGGTCGGTCTTTCCCAAGTCGTGACGTGGAGATGGCGACTCTTCCGACAGAGGCTCGTCAAGCGATAGAGGAGGCGGAGATTTCCGGCGCCGTAGACGCATGAGCACGGTATTCACGGCGACGCGATACAGCCACGTAGAGAACGCCGCATCGCCTCGGAAACTGCCGATGACGCGAAACAGCTGCAGAAATGCCTCCTGCGTCAAGTCCTCGGCTTCGGCGACGTCTTTGGTCATAAGCAGGCACACCGAATACACACGCTTCTTGTGCAGCTGGTAGAGCGTGGAAAACGCCTGCTCGTCGCCACCCTGCGCACGTTGAACAAGGCTGCGTTCGGCATCACGGCGTCTGACTTCCTGCTCCGCGGGGATCACATCCATTGCTGTGGTGAACATTGCACAAGTGGTCATGGCTGTCTCTCCTCGATCGCTTATCGATTTGCTCTGCTGAATTCCCGGTTGCGTCACCTCCACAAAGAGCCTAAAAAAATTGACCCGACCCTTAGTATCAGGTCAGATATGTAATTGGCCTCAAGCCGCGCTGTATTGTGAGTGGATTTTTCCTGACGTCTGCGTAGCCGCAGCCTTTGCAAAAGACTGTGCTTGCAGGAGCGCAGCAGGCGCATTAGGGGACCTGCCGCGCGACCGACACGTGACAGGCCCCATGATTCGATAACAGCATCAGAGGCTGGGAAGCTGTGCACCGCTCGGCGTCACTCCCAACTGCCCACGCTCTTTCTCTTTGGCTTGGTCCGCATACTTTTTCACTGCGGCCAGGAAAGCCTCACTCGTATTGGGTGCCTGAGCTTTCCCGTTCAAAATATCGGGAAACGGAACAAAGCTTCCGTAGAGAATCCGAGTTTCGTCCTTGTCCTGCGTGATGGCAGAACCATTCAGGTCAATCCCGGCAAAAATGCCGCGCGCTCGGGAGTAAGCCAACACTTCTGCCCTCATCTTCCAATCCGTGTCGGCGCCAGCGTCGCGTCCAACAGGACCTGCAGCCGCAGAAGCATCAGCACCGAGCTTGAACCTGCTTGACAACAGGTGCTGCATGCCCTGGTCGTTGGTTACGACCAGGATCAGGTCGACGGCTTGACCGCCGAGTTGCAGACCCCAGCTTCCTCCGGTGATCGTGATCGGCGCCGGGGCGCTCCATCTGCCGTCCTCAGTCCGGCAGGTAGCAATGCCCTTGCCGTGATTGCCTCCGAAGACCACAGCAACCTTCAACATGGAGGGAACCACCGCGACGCACTTCGCGTCGTTCATGACCTTATCGGGGATCGCTTTATCCGGGACCGCCATAATTTCATGCAAAACCGTCGCGGATGCCGCGATGCGCTTTTCGATATCGGATTGTCCCTTGTCATCGGCAGACCAGGCTATGCTAGTGACCAACAGCAGCCCACAGGCAAGTACCGGCCAACGTCGAGCGAATGCTGTGCTGGTTCGTGTCATAATTCACACCTCCAACCTCAGAGTGAACCACTGACAAATTGTTCATGCATGGTTGACGCTAGCCTTCGGACATTGGTTGTTCTATCCCGTATTCGCTGTATGTGCTTGGGGACATGTCTGAGAATTGGCAGCCTGTGAAGGGGAGCGCCAGTACTGTGAGGCTAGGGAGTTTCTATCCTTATTCTAAGAGTGTGCAACTGCGTACATACAATGTCGACTGTACTGCCGCAATCAAAATCTGCGCAATGGGGGACATTCGGGAAGTGCAATCAGCGACACGCGTCAAGCACTGCACACTTCTGGGGACACAGCCTTCACAGAAGGAATGACGAGTTCGACGAGCGTGCCGGGATGAGTATTGGTCAGCCGCAATTCTCCGCCAAATTCCTTGGCGCGCTGGTTCATCCCACTAATGCCAATTCCGACGCTATCTGGCTGCAGCTCAGCAATCCTCTTTCCGATTCCTTTGCCATCGTCGCGCACCGCAATGACGGTGGCATCTTCCCTTTGAGTCAAAGCAATCCAGACATTGCGTGCCTCCGAATGCCGGAACACGTTGGTCAGCGCCTCCTGAACGATTCGAAAGACTGCGGTTTCCAGGTCGAGTGCGAGCCGCGGAAAGTCGGCGGGCTGAACCTCGAGATAGGTTTCGATCCCACTGCGATCGGTCAATCCCTCTAAGTACCATCGAAGCGCCGACAAAAGTCCGACTTCATCCAGCAGCGGTGGATGCAAGAGATGAGACATGCTGCGCACTTGCTGAATGGCGCGATCAACAATATCACTTGCCTCGCTGCAGGCCTGCTTTTCTGACTCAGCCGAATTCTGCTGAAACACCTTGTCCAGCACCATTTTGGCGACAGCAAGTTCCTGTCCCAGACCATCGTGGAGGTCACGCGCGATGCGGCGGCGTTCCTGATCCTGCAGGTTCATCAGCCTCACAGAAAGGTGCCGCAAGGCCGACGTACGCTCATCGACCATCCTTTCCAATTCGATGGCGCTGTCACGAATCGACTGCTCGAGCAGCTTGCTGTCATGGATGTCGGAACAGGTCCCGTACCATTTGATGACCTTCCCGGTATGATCTCGAATCGGCACGGCCCGGGCGCGAAACCAGCGATAGTCACCGTTTTTCCCGCGCCAGCGATATTCCGCTTCGTAGTTGCCGCCCGATTCGACCGACTGCATCCAGCCCAGTTTGCTGCGCTCTGCCTCGTCGGGATGAACGTAGTCCAGCCAACTGACGCCGTTTGCGGAAGCGGCCGGAGTTCCGGTGTACTCATAAAACCGGTCGCTTACATAGTCGTACCGACCATCGCCCTGTGTGCTAAAGATCACATCCGGAGCCGTGCTGACAATGGCGTCGAGTTCCTGGTTCTTCCGGGCCAGCTCACTGTTGAGGCGTAGCAGCATTTGCGCCTTGCTCACGAGTTCCTCGGTGCGCTCGTGTACTCGATGTTCCAGCTCGCGATTCAATGTCTCCAGCTGCCTGGTCTTGCGGTGCAACTCGGCGAATACTCTGACTTTCGCCCGTAACAATTCCGCAACGACCGGGACAGAAATGTAGTCCACCGCTCCATGTTCATAGCCCTTAAGGCGGTCCAGGTCTGTCAGTCGTACTGCTGAGATAAAGATGATTGCGATTCGCTGAAAGCGTGGATGCTGACGAATCATGGTTGCCAGCTCGAAACCGTCGAGCTCAGGCATGCTTACATCCATCAGGACAACCGCGATGTCGTTCTTAAGCAGTTGCTCGAGGGCAGTCTTTCCGGAGGTAGCTTTGATCAGATTCTCATCGAGTTCTCCCAGCATAACCTCGTAGCTCAACAGCTTGGCTGGCTGATCATCGACCATCAAGATATTGACTTTTTCTTTCGAGGTCATCGGTTCGCTCCCTTTGGATCACTCGCGAATCGTTCGCGATTCTTCACAAGACTTCCGGCTACCGGTGAAGCCACATGCGGAGTGCGGAAAGCAGTTGCTCCGTATTAACCGGTTTGGCCAAATACTCGGATGCACCCGCTTCGAGACATTTCTCACGATCACCCTTCATCGCTTTTGCCGTGAGCGCAATGATGGGCAGGCGTCGAAGCGTGGAATTCTGGCGGATCACCTGCATAGTCTCGTACCCGTCCATCTCCGGCATCATAATGTCCATCAGTAGAATCGCCACGTCAGGCGTGGACTCGAGAATAGCGATCGCTTCACGGCCGGTCCCGGCAGTAAGCACGCTCATTCCGCGACGCTCCAGGACACTGCTAAGGGCGAAGATGTTGCGTACGTCATCATCGACCACCAGCACCTTCCTCCCCAACAGGGCGTCGTCGGAGCGATGCAACTGCTCGATCATTCGTTGTTTTTCGGGCGGAAGATCGGCCACCACCCGGTGCAGGAACAGAGCAGTCTCATCCAGTAGCCGTTCCGGTGACTCGACTCCCTTGACCACGACGCTGCGCGCCAGGGTGTGTAAACGGGCATCTTCCTCAGCCGAGAGCTCCTTTCCGGTAAAGACCACAACGGGCAAGTCCCTGAGCGAAGGAGTGTCCCGGAAACGTTCCAACACATCGAAGCCCGATATGTCGGGGAGGCGCAGATCGAGCACAACGCAGTCGAACTGCTCCTGAGCGACTCTGGCGAGGGCCTGCTCGCCGGAGGTAACAATCGTAACGTCAACGTCATCGTGGCCAAGCAACTCCCTGATACTTAACTGCTCTGCGGGATTGTCTTCCACCACGAGCAATCGCTTCCTCCGCGGGACCGTATATTGTTTGATCCGCGTCAGGGCGGCGTTGATCCCGTCCGGCGTGTTGGGTTTGGATACGAATGTGAACGCTCCGCGCGCCAGACCGTGCTGCCGCTCTTCATCAAGGGTCAACATTTGCACAGGAATGTGCCGGGTGGAGGGATCCTGCTTCAGGTGGTTGAGCACCGTCCAACCCAGCATGTCAGGCAAAAACACGTCCAGGGAGACGGCTGACGGATGATACTCGCGCGCCAGCTCCAACGCCTCTGCACCGCGGGTTGCCACAAGCACCTTAAACCCCTTATCGCGCGAAAGATCGCACAATACGCGGGCATAATGCAAGTCATCCTCGACGATCAGTAAAACAGCATCTCCAGGTTTAAGATTTTCACGGTCGTCGCCGATGCGCTCAACCGGGTGTTCCGGCGCACTAGCAGCAGACAACGCAAGAGACGAGATCGACGAAACCGGCTTCCGTTCCATCGCCGTGCCGCCGCTTGCCGAGGCACCCATATAAGTCTGGGGCAAGTAGAGGATAAACGTGCTGCCTTTTCCGGGAGCGCTACGCAGTTGAATTTCGCCCCCTAGCAGGTTGGCCAGCTCGCGGCTGATAGCCAGTCCGAGTCCCGTGCCGCCGTACTTGCGACTGGTGCTTGCATCCGCCTGCTGAAACGCTTCGAAGACGATCCTTTGTTTCTCGAACGGGATGCCAATTCCACTGTCAGTCACCTCGAAGGCAATCACCGACCCCGCCTTTCCCAGGACCACATGATCCTCGCTCCAGCCGGCGGTAGCGGCCGAAACCGACAGAACGACGCCTCCCTGATCGGTGAATTTGAAAGCGTTGGACAGCAGGTTCTTGAGCACCTGCTGCAGACGCTTTGAATCGGTGACCAGGCTGCGAGGCAGCTTCGAGTCCATGCGCACTTCGAAATTCAATTTGCGGTTCTCCGCTTCATGCCGGAAGGGACGCTCTACGGCTTCTAGCAGACTGGCAAAGAAGACTTCTTCCGCGTCGACTGAAACCGTACCCGACTCAATCTTCGACAGATCGAGAATGTCGGTGATCAGATTCAGCAGGTCCGTCCCCGCACCATGAATCGTGCGGGCGAACTCCACCTGCTTTGACGTCAAGTTGCTATCGGGATTTTCACTGAGTTGCTGGCCCAAGACCAGAATGCTGTTGAGCGGTGTGCGCAACTCATGCGACATGTTCGCCAGAAATTCGGACTTGTATTTGGAAGTCAGCGCCAGTTCCTTGGCTTTCTCCTCCAGCGCGCGCCGAGCTTGTTCAATTTCCTGGTTCTTGCGTTCGACTTCAACGTTCTGTTCGGCCAGCTGCTGGGCTTTTTGCGCCAGCTGTTCGTTGGTCTGCTGCAACTCCGTTTGCTGCATCTGTAGTTCCGTCGCCAGCTGTTGGGATTGCTTCAAGAGTCCTTCTGTCTGCATGGTTGCTTCAATGCTATTGAGCACAATTCCGATGCTGGCGGTCAGTTGCTCCAGGAAGGCCAGATGCGAAGTTGTGAAGTTGCTCAGCGAAGCCAGCTCAATCACAGCCTTTACGCGATCTTCAAATAGAACAGGCAGAACGATAACGTTTCGCGGGATAGCGTGGAACAAACCCGAACGAATCGAAATGGTGTTCGACGGAAGGTCCGTGATCAGCATTCGCCGCTTCTCGGCTGCACATTGTCCGATCAGGCCCTCGCCGATCTTCACCCGCCGCAGGTGCCCGTCTTCTCCGTCACCGGCAAACGCGGAGAGGAGGGCCATTTCCGCGGATTCGTCCGTTTCCATCTGGTAGATCACGCCTTGTTGAGCGCTAACCAGCGGGGCCAACTCCGACAACAGCAGGCGACCGACGGTGGCAAGATCGCGCTGGCCTTGCAACATGCCGGTAAAGCGGGCCAGGTTCGTCTTGAGCCAGTCCTGCTCCGTGTTGCGGTCGGTGGTGAGTCGGAGATTGTCGATCATGGTATTGATGTTGTCTTTCAGTTCAGCAACCTCACCGCTGGCTTCGACTTGAATCGACCGAGTGAGATCGCCCTTGGTCACGGCAGTCGCCACTTCTGCGATGGCTCGGACCTGGTTCGTCAAGTTGTCAGCCAAGAGATTGACGTTTCCTGTGAGGTCCTTCCACGTGCCTGCAGCTCCCGGCACATTGGCTTGCCCGCCGAGACGTCCTTCGACTCCAACCTCGCGCGCGAC
>Ga0210408_10005366_pt1 | contig 11279 bp, 6 predicted proteins | sample IncBWH4MmetaG_FD_155471 | JGI IMG/M metagenome (GOLD analysis project Ga0210408, IMG submission 155471) | Forest soil microbial communities from Barre Woods Harvard Forest LTER site, Petersham, Massachusetts, United States - Inc-BW-H-4-M | ecosystem: Environmental > Terrestrial > Soil >... | reverse complement strand
GCGACATCGTGAGGATCAGTTTGTTCCGGGTTCGGCATGGAATTCATTTGGCGCACCTTGTCCGCCCAACGTCACCCAAGGAGGACGGCCGTCTGGCAGACTAACACCATCCTGATCAAAACGTCTGGCCCGAATGACGGCAGCCAGCGCGATAATTATAAGGGCCGAGGGTAGGAATAACGGCGGGGGCTGATGTCCCCTCTGGGTTGCCGGCTCAACCGGTCTAAACCGAAAATACTCGCCGCGAGCAGATGTTTTCCGCTTTGCTCCCGATAGTGTTGCAAAAGTCCCAAAACGCCGTGCGACTAAATTTCCGCTAAACGACAAAACAAGCGGCAACCGTCGATCGATGTAGCCTCAAACGCGCCACCGAAGTCGCCAGTGAGTTCTTCACAGAATGAAGTGGTCCCCCACATCAATATTCGATCGCCGCGCCTACAGCCCGGAAAATTTGTGATCGGTGAGACAAAAAGACTTTTGCAACAGTATCCTCCCGAAAGCAGACATCGGCCAGCGCCGCCGCGATGACCAACCCTGATCGTAGCCCGTTATTCGCTGACGGATGCAGCGTGATCTGCGGCGGCGCGAAGCCTACTGATGAGCATCTCGCGTCAATCATCCATTGCGTTGATGAAGAGATCATTGAATTTCTGAAGCGGCGGGAGCGGCGCGTGATCGCTCGTCGCAAATCGAAAAGGTACGTTTCACGCCGATCCACTCGGCATTGATTTGCTCTTGTTCGGTCTTTGAAAATCACTAGACTAAAATGTGAGAGTAGGAAGTTTCGAACTTCCCTGTTTCGCTGCGGCAGTGGGCCGAGGTGCTTTGAACGCTCTCAATCAGGAGATAGAATATGTTTGAAGTTTGTAAAAGCTATTCAATCAAGATGTGGTCCGATGATGACAACAGAGGCATCATAACAGAGCATCACGGTTGTAAGGTGTTAGAGGTCCAAATGCCGGTGATAAGAATCCGACAAACTCTAATGGGGGGCGAAATTATCGAAATTATAAATACGGCCTCAATCGCATTTGTAAGCGCGGTCCCCGAAGAGGTCTAACATTCAAATTAGGACCGTTACAGAAACCCTTAGCTGAAAAAGCTAGGGGGTTTCTCTTTTGTAGCGGATGTAGCGCGTTGTTCGCTGATGGCACGGCCATCGCCTGCTACGGCAACGCCAAGCCACCGACACGCACCTGGCTTCGACCATTCATTGCGTTGACGACGAGATTATCGGATGGCTGAAGCGGCGGGAGCGGCGATCCAAAAACAAAAGCTGCCTTAAGGCGGCTCCCAATTCAAACCCGATGATAGCAAAATCAGGGCAGTCAGCAGCATCGGCTTCGACTTCCGAGGATAAGCTATAAAGCCGAGACCAGCGAAGCCATGGGAGCCGACCTTCGGCAAGTCGGAGACGGTGCCGGAACCGGTTAAAACAATTCGATCGTTACTTTGGGGAGATGCGTGCCCTTGCACATGGCTTCGTGCAACTTACCTCCCGCAACCGCGTCCAGTTGCTGATCGTTCAATTCGATCAACTTGGATTGGTCGCCGGTTTCCTGCCGGATGATCTCGTTTTCAGACTGCTGCTTGCTCATGAACTTGCCTCCGCGTCAGGCTCGGGACGTGATTGCCCTCAATTGCCATTGCATACCCTAGCGCCAGTGACACCAAGACAATGTGACGGTGGTCACAACGCCTTACACCCTGCCCACAAAGGCATCTCACAAGTCCTTGTTTCCCAAATTTGTTTTAATCTCCTTGCCTGCACGAATTGGGTTGACACAAGCCTTCGGAGGGCAGGGGTTCTTCGAAAGGCGTACGCTGTCTCAAAATTTACGCTGGATCAGTGAGCGTTACTGGTTTCGGTAAAGCGCGTTTTCTTGCTCTAAGGCCGCCGGATCCCCGATCAAAGCTTCGCAGCCCTTAACGCGCCCCACGCCTCGTGTTACTTCGAGATCGATGGCTCAAACGATCAGTTTGATGGTGCCAACTCAAGCCCAGATCCGGTCGAAAGCTTTTGCAATGTCCATGAACAAAGATGCGCTCACGGGTACCAACCTCGCGGTTTCGACTCGCAGCATGGCTCTGGCTTGGATGCTTGACGTACAGGAGGCAGGAGCTGATTGCATGTTTTCGTTTGAAGAAAGGATCTGCCGGAACAGCCGGACGTCGGTATCAGCCACCGTCGGTCGGATGCAGGGTCGAACCCAAAGAGCCGCCAACGATAGGCTCGCATGCGCGGGAGGTCAGTTTCGGGGTGACCTCAATGCGCCTTCTCTCGAAAGGTACTTTCGGGCTCGAAATGCACCTTATTCCTTAGATGATCCAGGCAACTCCTTGAAATCGCAGCGAATGCGACCGCCCTCCGAGCGCACCATAAACCCACGTTTAGCATTGAAATCGCTACGACTCGAACCCCCGACATTTCCTCAGGGGAGGGTGAGCCGATTGCGCCGATGAAAGTCGTTTGTCAGGCAAAGCTTGGCCGGTAAGCTGAAGAAGGAACGCGCGACGCAATCGCATTTGATGGGATGGTTTGCGCCCTCATGATTGCCAATGCGTAGGAGGCTAGCAAAGCGCTCGCCGACCTGGATGAACTTTGGAAGATCATGATTGAGAAGTCCGGCATATCCGTTTGGGAAACCATGAGCCAAAGAGAGCGCACCGTTACGTTCATCTCGAAACTGGCGGACGACCAAAAGCCCGCCGAAGCGGGTTAGCTCGCGCGCGCGTTGGCAAACTAGGAAGGCAGCAACGGTGAGCCCAGTTTCCCGATGGCAATAACCCTCCCATCGTGCATCAACGCGAATGTCAAACTGCATCAAAATTGGGTCATTTGGTGCGACTGACATCAGCGCGACGTTGGGCAGCGGCATCAACATGAGCCGCGCGGAGTCCTGCTGCACGCGCCTTTTGCTGGAATTCAGAAGCCAGAAGCGTTTTGCAAATCACGTCTTGTTCGGGCGGGTTCGGCGAGAAACTTGGCGGGCGTTTTGCAAAAAACCGCTTTGCTCTCAGCAGGCGCAGCGAATTTTAAGTCCCTTGCGTCTACCAGTTCCGCCACGTCCGCATCGTTGATTTCTATAGGCTTTTTGCCCTGTACCTGCAAATGTTAGACAGCAAATCCCTCGCGGTTTAACTGAACAAACTTTTCCCGCAGCATGCGAGAGCTCTGACGATGTCCGCAATTAGGGTGCAATCCGGAAGTCGTTTACCCCGGGCGGCCTTTTTCTCATGTCGCTAGTTTGGTGATGGTCTTCGATTTCGGAGGTGATCCGGCAGCGGACTTTGTGCGAATGCGCATGGAGCCCCCTTTTGGATGATCGATTTCGAACGAATTTGTCCTTCGCACCAGATCGCTTAGCTTGCGAAAGCCGAATGTTCTCGGATCGAAGTCGGAAGCTAGGTTGGCAAGCTGTTTTCCAACTTCGCCCAGAGGCACCCAGCCGTCTTCGCTTTCCATCTGTGTGATGACCTTCATAATGATGGGCGTGGCTGCGCTAGGGGGCTGAAGAGGTTTTGAAGTTGAGGCGGCATCTTGACTGTTCGCAGCACCGGTAAGCAGGTTCTCGGTGTACACGAACCTTCGACAGGCCTGCCGGAAGCTCTCCGGAGTTTTCTGCTCACCGAACCCAAAAACATCGATGCCTTGCTCACGGATGCGGGCGGCAAGGCGGGTAAAATCACTGTCCGAGGAAACCAGACAAAATCCATCGAACCGACCGCTATGAAGCAGGTCCATTGCATCGATGACCAACGTGATGTCGGATGCATTCTTTCCGGTGGTGTAGGCAAACTGCTGTTGAGGTATGATGGCATGTTTCGATAGCGTATCGGCCCAGCCCTTAGAGCGAGGATTGGAGAAGTCGCCGTATATACGGCGAACGCTTGCCTCCCCGATCTTCGCAATCTCCTCGAAAAGTCCATCCACGATCTTCGCGGAAGCATTGTCCGCATCAATTAGAACAGCGAGACGAGGCGAGCGGAGTTCAGAAGGCATGACGTATCCCCACGATAGATGGTGAAGTAAGCAGAAAATCTGGAGACGGCGACGGTGTTGGGTCAGCCAGCCAAATGGGCGCGTTCATCGGCTGTCTCAGGACACAGGATGTTTGTTGTCGCGCGATCGCCTCAAATGCTTCCTCCATCCCGGCGTCCACCCGCCGGGTAACAACCATGTCCATCATCGTCCCCTCTGCTATTTGAGCCAATGATCCTATGCTATGACCCGCCGCGCACCAACTTGCCAGACTATGCTTCGTGCTATGTGTTGAGACCATCAGGAAGAGGAGACCCAAATGTTCATTGCCATGAACCGCTTTCGCGTTGCCAAGGGGTCTGAAACAGCCTTCGAGCAGGTCTGGATGTCGCGCGACAGCCATCTGGAAAAAGTCCCGGGATTTGTAGAGTTTCACCTTCTCAAAGGCCCCGAAGCTGAAGACCATACGCTCTACGCCTCCCACACAATCTGGGAAAACCGCGCGACCTTTGAAGCGTGGACAAGATCAGAGGCGTTCCGTGCAGCACATAATCGGGCAGGGGATAACAAGCCGCTGTATCTGGATCACCCACAGTTCGAGGGGTTCGAGGTGCGCCAGACGGTGGGACGCGGCAGGACAGCATGACGCTCATATGCCGAGCAGCGTGCGAGAACTCTGGCGATGTACGTTGTTAGGGGCAACCCGGAAGTCTTCTACTCCGGGCGAGTATTTCGCGTTTTGACCCTGGATGCGTGAAAACTCAAGTAATCGAAAGACGAAGAGAATAATTTTCCGAAATCAATTGTAACCGAACGAGCCACGAAGTTTAGACGACCAGAAACGACACTTGGTGAAATGCTCATTCTACGCCATTGCAGCGCCGCTGCGTTTTTACACAGCCAAGACCCACAGCAGAACTCGCGGTCGGGTTGCCCGTTCTTTAGGACGGCTCACGAGTGCAGCATCACGAGGCAGTGTTTGCGACCGCCGGCAGGGCGAATTGAAAGCTGGCGCCGCGGGGCAGGTTCGCGCTCGCCCACAATCGTCCGTTATGCGCTTCGATAATCGACCGGCAGATCGACAGCCCAAGCCCCAAACCGCTCGGTTTCGTGGTGTAGAAAGCCTCGAACACACGCTCAAGAGCCGCCGGCGCAAAGCCTGGACCCGAATCTCGCACCTCGACTGACACGCCATCCGGTTCGTTACGGGTCCTGATGAGTAATTCCCGCTCCTCGTCGCCGACGTCGCGCATCGCTTCGATGGCATTAATGATCAAGTTAAGTAGTACCTGTTGCAGCTGGACCCGATCTCCCTGGACACGCGGCAAGCCCTCCGCCAACTGCGTTCGTACCGAGACGCCATTGTTTGCGGCCTCCGTACGGGTGAGAGCAATAACCTCGAGGATGGCATCGTTGATCTCTACGGCGTCTTTTCGTGCAGGTGCCTTCTTAATGAGCGCGCGGATTCGCCCGACGACCTCGCCTGCGCGATTCCCCTCCTTGACAATAATAGAGAGCGCGTCATCCACTTCGCGAAAATTCGGTGGCTCCGCGCTTAGCCAGCGCCGAGCGGCTAACGCGTATGTGACTGCTGCTGTGATCGGCTGGTTCACTTCATGCCCGATTGATGACGTCAGCTGTCCCATCGTTGCCACGCGGTTGGCGTGCGCGAGTTCCAGTTGCACCTCGCGATATCGCCGCTCGCTTGCGCGCGCCTCTGCCTCGGCGCGCCTACGCTCGATGAACTGACCGATCTGGCTGCCGATGGTAGCCAGCATGTTGAGCAGCTCCTGATCGGGCTGCCTGATCTCGCGACTGAAAAACTCGATCACGCCCAAGACTTCGCCCCCGAGCAGGATAGGAAAGCCGAAGGCCGCGTGTAGTCCTTCGCGTTCGGCGATGGATACGCGCGGAAAGTTTTCATCAGGAACGACATCGGGAATGTATTCGGGCTCAAGGCTGGACCACACCCGGCCCGGTAGTCCCAAGCCCGGAACGAAAGTGAACTCCCGGCTGACTCTTTCAAATTCCGGGACTTCTATCGACGCTTTATGCCAAAGCTCGACACAGTGCAGCGCCTCGGCCTCCCGGTCCACGCGCCAGAGCGCGCCCACGTCCCATCCCAGACACTCGCCCATAGCCTGCAGTATTCTCGGAGTGGCCTCTTCGATCGTGGCCGCTTCCGCCAAGATCTGCGCGACCGTGTGCTGCACGCGGAGGCGTTCCTCTAAGCGCTTGCGCTCCGTCAGGTCGAGCACGAATGCGACGCCCTGGTGACCGCCCTCTTCAAATGTTGCCCCACCAATCAGCACCGGCACACGGCTACCGTCTTTTCTCCCGTATTCCTTTTCGAACGGTTCGAACCGGCCGCCACCTTTTTTCTGTTCGATCCCTGCGTTATTCCTGTCGCGCCAGTCGGGCGGCGTCAGGTCCGCCCACCTTACGCGGCCCGAAACCAGGTCTTCCCGGTCGTACCTCATCATGCGAAGAAATTCATCGTTGGCCTCAAGAACGCGACCTTCGAGATCCCAGACGAAAATTCCGATGATGTTGGAATCGACCAGGCGCCGGATCTTCGCTTCGCGTCCCGCGAGATCGCGGTTGGCATGTGCAAGCGCCAACGTGCGCTGCTTCTCGGCTTCGAACAGCCGCGCGTTTTCGACCGCGATCACCGCTTGGTCGGCGAAGGTTTCGATAAGCGCGATCTGTTGGTCGGAGAACGGTCGGACCTCCCTTCGCCGTACTAGAATTATTCCAATGGGGATACCCTCGCGCAACAACGGCGTCCCAAGCGTGGTACGGTGGCCCTCGCGTTTTGCGTTACTGCTGCCCACCGGGTACTCGCCGTCCTCTGCGGCGAGATCATGGACATGAATGGTCCGACGATCGCATGCGGCTCGTCCGGTCACCGTGTCTCTGTTTACGGGAACGCCCTGGTAGGCATGGATTACCACCGGAATTTCCCCGTATGAAGCTGCCAAGCGAAGAAGATTGTCCTCCAGGCGGAAGATCTCCGCGTTGTTCGCGCCGGACAGCTGCGCGGCATTTTCGGCTACCGCGTCGAGCACCGACTGAATCGGCGAGTTCGCGATGATGCGCAGCATCTTAGAGGTGGCAGTTTGTTGCTTCTCGCGCTCCGCAAGGTCGCGATACAAATGGGCGTTCTCCAATGCGATCGCGGCCTGAGAGGCGAGCAGTTTCAGGACCGAGATCCGGGCAGGCGCGAAGACGCGAGGCGTCAGGTTATTTTCGAGGTAGAGCACGCCGATGAGTTTGGCCTGATTGAGCAGCGGCAGGCAGAGAATGGACCGGGCCTGGCGCTGACGGATATAGGAATCGACGCCAAACGGGGACTGGGCCGCGGCATCATCCAGAATAACAATCTCGCGGGTATGCAGGGCGTAGTGCAGCACCGACTCGGGCAGCACGCGTTCGGTCACAGCCTCGTCGACCATACGTACGGTCACCGTATCGTCGCTGGTTGTAGCTTCTGCCTCGATATGAGGCTCTTTCCCGCGCGGCATAATCAATAACGCTCGCTCGGCACCTGCCTGCACCACCGCAGTACGCATGAGCGTGTCGATCAGATTTTCGAGCACGATCTCACTTGAAACGGCTTGCGAAACCTTGATCACCGTCGCGAGATCGAGGTGCTCAACCGGCGCACCAATGGTGCTCGTCGGGCCGGGAAGTGAGTCTTCCTGTCTAAGGTCTGGGTACGTCTCGTCGAGTTGTCGCACCTTCCCGACGGCTCCCCAACGGAGGTAGCCATAGCGGGCGCTTCGCAGATACAGGTCCGCGATCTGCTTGAACCCCCGCGCCGCGTAAAAGCGCGCAGCCAGTTCGTAAGCGAGCGCCTCATTGTGGATAAAGCCATTTGCACGGGCCGAGCCGATCGCCTGCTCGTAGAGACGCTCAGCATCGAGCTCGCGGCTTTCGATCCGGGCGATCTCTGCGCCGACAAGTGCAACGCGGTTCTCGAAAGTCTCCGGGCAGTTTTCAGCCCAGACAGCGATCTGCCTGCTATGATCCGCTAGAGCCGCCAAATGCTGGGATCGCTCCTCGGCTGGAGCTTCATCGCACCGTGCCGCCCGGGCAAGCGCACCATAGAACTGATATTCCGACTGCTCCACTTGCGTCGGCGCGGTCCATAGCAAAGGCGCCAGTTTCGTTACGGCCGTGATCGCAGCCATGGAGTCGATGGCGTAGACGCCAGCTTGTAGCTTGCGAATCCAATACCAACACGCGCAAATGCTCAGCTCGCGATTGTTCTCAAATCGCTGCACGAAGCGGCTCTCGTCGAACGTTGCATCAGTGAAGGAACCAAAGTCCAGTGTCAGTCCACGCAACATCCGGACCAGCCTGAACTGTACAGTGAGATTGTTGTCGGCAAGACCAAAGCCCACGTCCTGCGCGAATTTTATCCCAATTTCGGCCTCTCGTTCGACTTGGTCGAGTGGAGCACCGGAGACGAAGAGGTTCGCCGTCAGGTCAATGCAACTGTAAGCGGCGTAGGAAAGATCGCCCGCTTCCTGCGCCGCCTCGAAAGCCCGCCGCAGCAAGCCGCGGCTCATCGACAGGTTCTGCGTCCAGTTGACGACATGGACTGCGAAAACCAGGTAGACGCGGGCTCGGAACCGATCAAGGCCACGCTTCTCAACCAGATCCAGGCCAAGCTTGCCGAAGCGGAACCCTGCCTGGTAATCGCCGAAGTGTGTCCCGAGCACACCACCCAGCCATGCATACGCAAGGGACGATCCGTCGCTGTTGCCATACTCCAGGCTGAGGCTCGCCATCCGGCCGACAACGAGGCGGAAAAGATTCAAATCGGTGAACAAGGCGGGCGATGTTAGTACCGTGAGCACGTCCATGGTTGCGCGCCGGTCGGGATCGGTCATCAGCGGCAAGTCGAGCAGCCCCTCGATCGAGCCGGACCCGAGCCGTTGCCGCAGCCGATCATACTCCTGCTGGACGTCCTGGGCTGTCGCGTGCTGCCGCCATCGGGCCTCATCAACCCGTCGTAGATAGTCCAAGCCCACCTCGACCGCGCTGTCGCTATGGTCCAAGGTCGTGTAGAGATTGAGGCGCACGCAGGTGATGGCGGCAGAGTCGACGATCGTCCGCGCCCGCGTCGATAGTTGCGAGAGCCGTTCTTCCGCTGCCGCCAATTCCCCGGTCAGGTATTCGCACTCGCCCCTGTTGAGTTCAAGGTCGAAGGTGAGCTGGGAGCACTGCTCCCAACCATTTTCGCCCAGCAGCAAGCGTCCGACAACAAAATACCGCAGGGCTGCGGCGTAGGCGGTTGCCGCTTTGGCGCGCTTACCTGCCATTAGATTGAATGTGGCGACCTGCTCGCGCTCCCGCTCTGTGCTGATCAGCGCCGCGCAGCGGTCGAACTGGTTCACGATGTCGAAGATGTTCTCTTCGAGGTGCTCCGGTGGGGTGCGCGCGGCAAGTGATCGGCCAATGCGAAGATGCGCCATGGCCCGCTCGTCCTCGACGATGCGCGTATAGGCCGCCTCCTGGACGCGATCGTGGAGGAATGCGTACGTGCCGCCCGAACGAAGGACGAGGCCGGCCCGAACGGCTTCCCACAGCGCTGCGTTTGTCGCTTCGTCGCTCGCCTCGTGAACCAGCGCAAGCGTCTCCGACTCGGCAGCATTCCCCAGGCAGGCCAACTGGCCGAGAACCTTCTGAGTCGCTGGCGGCAGACGGCTCAGCTTCGCCGCCATGAAATCTGCGACGTTGTCGGTATAACCCTTGGCGCGAATGCTATTCAGGTCCCAGGACCATCGCCCTTCACCATAATCGAATGTGAGCAGGCCCTCCTCAACGAGTACAGAGATCAACTGATTGGCGAAGAATGGATTGCCCGCCGTCTTCTCATGGATCAGTTCTGCCAGTGCGGTGACGCGTTCGGGTTCGCAGTGAAGAGCATCCCCAATCAACTGTCCGAGGTCTTCACGGGCGAGAGGCGCAAGCTTAATTTCGTGCACGACCGCGCCCGCCTTGCCGATCGCCTCGAGCTTGCGGATCAGAGGATGGGCGGAATTGACCTCGTTATCTCGGTAAGCCCCGATCAACATCAGATGCTGCACGTCCGGCTGGGTCAACAAATCCTCCAGCAGGTCCAGCGTTGCCGAGTCGAGCCATTGCAAATCGTCGAGGAACAGCGCCAGCGGGTGCTCCGGCCGGGCGAACACGGCGAGAAAGCGCCGGAAAACCAGCTGAAAGCGGCGTTGCGCTTCATGGGGCGGCAGCTCAGGGACCGGCGGCTGGTCACCGACGATGAGCTTCAGCTCCGGAACCAGTTCTATGATAAGCTGCCCGTTCGGGCCTAATGCTTCCCGAAAAGCCTCGCGCCATCCAGCCAACTCCGGATCGCTCTTGCCAAGCAGTGACCGGATCAAGCTCTGAAAGGCTTGCGCCAGGGTTGAATACGGGATGTCACGCTTGTACTGGTCGAACTTGCCTGATGCGAAGAGCCCGCGCGGTTGAACAAGCACTCTATGCAGTTCATTGACGACCGAGGATTTGCCGACGCCGGAATATCCGGAGACCAGCACCAGCTCCGCCGCGCCGCTGTCGACCAATCGATCGAAGCAGGCGAGCAAGGTCTCTATTTCGCGCGCCCTTCCGTATAGCTTCTCGGGAAGCAGCAGCCGATCGGGCGCGTCGTGTTCGCCAAGGGCAAAGGGATCGATGCGCCCCTGGCGCTCCCATTCGGCAAGACAGCGCCGAAGATCACTCTCGACGCCTGCTGCAGTCTGGTAGCGCTCCTCGGCGGTCTTCGCGAGCAGCTTCATGATGATTTCGGAGACCGGAGCAGGGATATTCTCCAACCTTTCACTAGGCGGCAGCGGCTTTCTGGCGATATGGCAGTGCACCCACTCCATCGGATCGGACGCCGTGAACGGCAGGGAGCCCGTGAGCATCTGGTAGAACGTGACGCCGAGCGCGTAGAGGTCGCTGCGGGAATCGATCGAACGATTCATCCGTCTGGTTTGTTCCGGCGCCATGTAAGCGAGCGTGCCCGCGATCACCTCTGGCGGGGCGGGGGCTTGATGCTCGCGCGGCAGACGCGAGGCAATACCGAACCCGGTCAGCCACACGCCACCGCTTGCCGCGTTCACCAGGATATTTGCCGGCTTGACGTCCTTATGGATGAGGCCACGCTCATGCACATGGCGGAGCGCGCCCGCGAGCGGGATCGCGATGCGCAGGAAATGCGATATCTCCAATGGCCGGCCAAGCAGTCGATCGAGCGGCGTACCGCCGGGATCCTCAAGCACCAGCG
>Ga0210408_10005365_pt1 | contig 11280 bp, 20 predicted proteins | sample IncBWH4MmetaG_FD_155471 | JGI IMG/M metagenome (GOLD analysis project Ga0210408, IMG submission 155471) | Forest soil microbial communities from Barre Woods Harvard Forest LTER site, Petersham, Massachusetts, United States - Inc-BW-H-4-M | ecosystem: Environmental > Terrestrial > Soil >... | reverse complement strand
TCACGGGAACAGCAGAAATATATATCTGCACGTCAACATGCAGCATCACGCCGCCGACGCCAGCCGCTGGTGTCCAGTTCTGTGTCGAGAATGACGCTACGGTTTCGACCGTGATCACTATGGTGGGCGTGACAAGCGTGTTTTATCAAAAGGCCGTCGCGCCAGGGACAGCAAATGGCTATGGCTCAAGTGCCGGAACGATGACCTCCGGCGGCGCGGTAGGTGACATGGTTTGTCTGATCGGGCGGGACGCGACTCATTATCTCGTTGGCGCGTTCGGCGGGACTTGGACTAACACATGACTACGAAGCTTCGCAAAGTCCTGACGCTCTCTGCGGCGGCTTTTATTCTTTCCGCGCCAGAGGCTGACGCCCAACGCATCCTCGCGCCCATTCTCTACACGCACCACAACGCGGCTGCGGCTGGATATTCCGGCCCTGGAGATGTAAAGACCTTCGCCGTGTGGTGGGGAACCTATGCTTACAGTGCGGCGAAGCGCGGCACCAAAGCGCTCAATGTCTGCAATGTATCCGATGTGGCTTGCGCAGACGTAAATTCCGACGCGACCACAGGCCTCGTTCCCGACCCGACAATTGGTGGGGTCCTCTGCGGCACAACGGTTGGCGTGAATGTCTGCACGATCAAGACTTGGTACGATCAGACTGGTAATGGTTTTGATGAAGTTCAAGCGACGATTGCAAATCGGGCCACTTTTGTCCCTAGTTGTTCAGGGCTTACGGGTGCAGTTTGTGGGACAGCATCATCAACAGCGGCCTATGCTACCGCAAGTAATTTCACACAAACCCAAGGTTTCAGTGTCGCCTGGGTCGCAAAACATAACAGTGCGACGGGAACAATAGATGATGTCATTGGTGGTCGGGACGCTTCTACGCCGTTAGACTTTGGTTCTACCACAGTGGCTAATCAGATACAGATAAATGCAGGCGCCTCTACGCCTGCGACAGCAAGCGATGCGGCTTGGCATGGCGTTTCTGGTAGTATCAATAATGGAGTAATTACCGCTAATGTGACCGTAGATGCAACAAACTCAGCCCCTGGTGGAGGCGGATCGCATGATTTCAGTGGGGGCTTCCCGCTTGAGTTTCTGACTAACTATTCCAGTAGTTCACCCTGGAAAGGCCAAGTCGCCTCAGGTGGAGTGGCAGCGGGCACTTTTAACACCACCGAACAAGCAGCAGTGAATGCAGCATCTAAAACTATTCTGGGATACTGATATAAAATGATCGAGCTTGACCGGCGGGCAGTTATGGCCGGAACACTCGCGGCGCTGGGAGAGTGCGCGTCATCCGAAGCGCGTCCGTTGCATGGCGGGATTTCGACAGGCGGCGGCGGAAGCACGCTTCTCAAAACCCTAACCGTTGTGAACACAAGCGGATCGACAGTTGCTGCCAATTCGCATACGCCAACCATTGGTCTTCTATTCAAGAAAGGCGACGTTCCAACTGGCTATCCGATATTAAAGGATGGCGCCAACACAGTTCTTTCCTACACATATTGGAACAAGGTCACATGGTCTGACGGATCATTAAAATTCCTTGCGTGTATGCCGCGCATGTCAGCATCAATTGCTGGCAGCGGGACGGACTCCATCAAGGTCTATAACGGCGGTTCCGCGCAATCCGCATCTAATCGCACATTATCCGAGGTCTACGCCGCCAATATCACCATGGTTGGGACCAACGGACTTGGTCCCGGAATATCCGGCAATTACACCTGCGATCTCCAAGCCGCAAACGTCATCGAGACAATTGACTATGGCAATGGTCCCGCTGGGCGCGTCTGGCGCTTTCTCTGCAATTTCAATCAGGCAGGAACACCGCACGGTCAGCTTGTCACATATTTCTATCTCATGGCCTTGCAGGATGCTTCCGGCAATCTCGCGGGCTTCCGTGTTCTCCCGCGCAGCACACAGCCTTGGTATAATATAGACAGCCCAGCGAAGGATTACGTCAGTTTCGCATCTCTGGTCTTACAGTATGGGGCTGGTCCGACAACCTATGACCCAATGGCGACGAGCTATTCGGCGAAGACGTTCACCTGGTCTTCTGGAAGCACTTACACCGCTACAAATCACGGCTACACCAACGGCATGGCGGTCCGGCTAACAACGACCGGAACACTGCCTGCGGGCCTTTCTACAAACACGACGTATTGGGTTTATCTGCCGGGGGGCGCGAGCACGCTGCAGCTCGTCAACGGATCATCGGTCGGAAATCTCGGCAATGGTGTGAGCGGCGTCGCCGCTACGAATGCCGGAACCGGTACCCACACCATGACGCCGATAGCTTACATCAGCTATTTCTGCTCATATTTTGTTGCCGATACAAACGGAAAATATATCTATGTCCAAGGCGGCGGTTCGGTGGCGTCCGAAGCGACGCTCAGGATTCAGTTTGATAATGCATACGACACAGCCACAAAAATCATTCCGATATACGATCTCACCATCGGCAGCGTCACCAGCAACTCATCTTATAATTGGGCTCCATATTCCATCGGCCCTCTGTACATCACGACAGGTTCAGGCGGGGAGCGAGATGATATCGGGCCGTATTCTGCTTACCAATGTCGCCACTTATACACGCAGGCGGAAGTAGATGAGAGAATGGTGCGTATCACCGGCTTGGCGCTGGCGATGCAGCCAACATGCTTGAAGGATCACACAACTAAAAATCTCGCCAACATCAGCAACAATTCATATACCGGAATGCCAGCCGCAGGTGCGACAACATTTCAATATCGGCCGACAAATTCTAGCTGCGCGCCATTTACCGCGCCTGCCTCTGGGACTGGTGGGGCTTATACCGGAGCAAATTGGACGCAGGTTTTTGATGGCCCTGGAGCTACGCACTCATCTCAATTTGCACATTACCCGCTTGTGATCACGGGAGAGCCGCAATATTCAGATCTCTTAGCTGAACAGTGCAATGCGGAACTTCTCGTTCCTCCAAGCAACGAGCGCAATCTGGTTGTCGGGGGCACTACATACTATTCCATCGGTCCGGCTTTCAAGGATTCCGTCCGAAGCGGCGCATGGCTGTACCGCGATATAGTTCTTGCCGCGTCCTTGGCGCCCGATACTCCGCCTGATGGGTCCGACTCCACATCTTACTTCAAAGACAATGCTGCCCGTCAGAGCACCTACATGCTCGCATATAACGCGACGCAATCTGCTTGGTGGACCACAAACGGCTTCTGGTTTCCGCAGAGCATGTTGAACGATACGGGAAGTTGGCAAAATGGATATGATTCATTCGCGGTAGCTTGGCACGCCGCAGTATTGGAAGATGCAAATGCACTGACGATGCTGGGTAAATTTGCTTTGTGGCCTCCACACGTCCAGACATTCACGGGGAACCTCTGGTGTTTGGCGTCTTATTATCATCGTTCTGGCGCAACACCCGGAACGGTTGGCGTTCCTATCATCACAAGTGATCTGGAATGGGTTCCGTTTATGAACAATGCGGGCGGCCTGAGTTGGGCGACTGCCACGGATGTTTTCACTTGGACGACGCCGCAGTTTACCCCGGCAAATAACGACAAGATCATTTTCTGGACGACAGAAAAACCCGGCGGATTTACTGCTGGTACGGCTTATTACGCCGTCAGCGTTTCTGGCAACACCTTTAAACTCGCCACCTCCATAGGAGGCTCCGCTGTCCACGTCACCGCTGACGGCAGCATAAGTACTTGCCTGAACGTCGGGTGTATTCCAACCAATCCTCCATCAACAGGTTCGGTCGGAGAAGGTCCTGGCGTTTCAAACGCTGGCTATGTCTCCAATCAATGCGGATGGATTAATTGGGCGTTGGCGTTGGGAGTCTCTGTGACAGGACTTGCGGGATGCTCAACCGAATTGCTAGGCCGACTGTCCGGGGTGACATGGGGGACAAACCCGAAATATAAGTTTAGGACGGCTTACTGATGTCGGCGCTCAAGGCAAATGTGGTGCATAGATGAATAGCGAACTTCTCCTTGCCGATCTGACCGACCAAGAGGGTTTTCGCCCTGTGGCCTATGATGATGCCACAGGCAAGAAAGTGGTGGCCGGTACGATGGTGCAGGGAAATATAACGGTTGCGATCGGCTGGAACGTTGCTGGCCGCCCATGTTCTCTGGAATTGGCCCAGATCATCAACCGCTATCAAACCAATGAGACATGGACGGAGCTTTGCGCTGCGGCACCATGGGTTACAACAGCCCCGGAGCCCTGCCAGCGCGCGCTGTGCAACATGGCTTTCAATTTAGGCGTGCCAAGCCTCATGGCATTCAACACCTTCCTATCCCTCATGCAGCTTGGGCATTATAACGAAGCAGCAGATGATTTGGCCGGAACACTTTGGAGCCGCCAAGTTGGGTCGCGTTCAGGAAAGATCCAAGCGCTGATAAAGGAAGGGATACCTAGTGGCTGATCCTGCAACGGGAAGTTTGGCGGCGACCGCAGCGGTGGTGACCTCTGCTGGCGGTGTCGCGCTTCTTTCGACATTCAATTCGATCCCTCTTGGGGAATATGTTCCCGGCACGGTGTTCGCCATTCTGGGAGCGGTAGGATGGCAATTCATCGCCGCCCAGGTCGCGCGCGAGAAATCTGCCCAGAATGGGGTCGCTGTCAAAGATCGTCCGACAATTGATTTTGTGACACTCGGCTATGCGATATTTGGCGCCCCGCTGGCCTCCGGTGCCTTGATTGCCTTAATTCACATGTTCGGCGGAACAGCGAACTTTCTGTCACTTGGTGGGTTTATGTTGGCAGGTGCCGCAGCCCCTACTATTGTGACGCGCGCTGTGGGGCTGTTTGTCGGCATGCTGCCGAACAAGACAGGAACTAAGCCATGACACTCGTAAAGTCTCCGACCGTAATGCTCACAAGCGCGATTGGCCCGTCGCCGTGGACCAAAATACAAGCGGTCGTGAAACCTGTTGGGCTAGCGCTTGGATTCATCGGACTAGGCGTATGGATCGAAGCCGTCCACGACGGAACCGCCAAGCTGCCATTCCTGCAGCAGCAAGCCGCTACGCTTAATGTTGTAGAGCACAAGACACTGCCCGACACTCTAGGAAAACTGGCCAAGGCCCAGACGCAGGTCAAGCAGCTAGATTGCGACAAAACCAAACTCGCCGGCGTGGCCTTCAAAGGTATTCTGGCAAATCAGAGTGCCACCGCCCGTGGACCGGATTGGTCGGAGCTTAAAGACTGCCCCAAAGTTGCGCCAATCAAGCCACCGCCGGTCTCGACCGTCATTCCTAAGGTCGGGGATAAGAGCTAGCGCTATTTTGGTGGCGTAGGGTTGGCGCGCTCTTGATCCATGCCCTCCCTGAAGCCTTTAGCCTCAGACATGGCATTGATTTTCAGGGACTGGCCATTCACAAGATCATGGATTTGCGCCATCTTTTCATCGCGGACGTTTCCACGGTTTAGATTCATGAGTGAAACGATCGCCGCAATAATGGAAGGCACCGCCACGCCAACCGCAGCAATTACCAATGCGATGCCCTGGTAATCGGTTTCCCCTGACATGACGCCTATCTAGCATAAATGGAACTCACGCTCTAGCGCGGCGTTCCTAATCGTCTCAGAGGGCTTCGCCCATGATTGGTCTCATCATAACGATTGCGGTTGTCGGATTTTTAATTTGGCTACTGATTACCTATGTGCCTATGCCCGCACCATTCCCCGCCGTCATAATTTTCATTGCCGTATTGCTGCTGCTCCTTATGGTCTTTGGCGGCGGAAACTTCGGTAATATTGGAAGCTTTGGCTGTGGCGCAGGGTCTGGCCTTTTCCATCGCTAATTGCCTTTATCCATATTTGGTGTAGGGTACGCCGTCCTTCGCAGGAGAATCCATGCGCCATATTACGGCAGCCCTCATCCTAAGCCTCTTGTTCCTTCCGGCCTGTACCGGACTTAACACCGTCCTAGGTGCCACCAGCGGCTCTGTAGCGTCAGTCGCGCCCGATACGGTCAACACTGCCAAGAAGGCGCTGACCGCCACCCACGAGCTTCACAGGGCCACAGCAGATTTTTTAACCATCGCCGCTACGACCAATTTGTGCCACGCCACATGCGCTAGTCAGGCCAAGGCCTATCTGGACCAATCCGAAGCCGCGCTTGTCGCCGCAGATACCGCCATTAAGCTCGGCGATGCTGTTGGCGTGGAAGCCAAGATTGCAACGGCGACAACCCTTATCGGACAGGTCCAAGCTCTAGTTGGAAAGAAATAGCCCATGCCCGCAATCGCGCTTTCCATTCTTTCGCTCCTGCAATATGCCCCACAAGCGATTAACGAAATCATGGCCGTCTACGCCGCCGTGAAGGGTGATTTGTCCGCCACCGACCAAGCCACGATTGATGCGGCGCTTTTGGCAGCCCAGAACGCAGACACTCAGGCAACTGCCAGTGCAGACGCGGCCTTGGATACTGCCGCAGGGCGCTAGAGCTTTGACCTACACCGTCAACATCTCGCTAGCGGGGACCGCCTATGTCTATGATATGGCGAATGCTACGCGGCTAGATGATTTTCACGGGCCGGGATTTATCCAGCAGTGCTATCGCTGCGCTGACCAGATTCCGGCCCTGACGGTTTTTATCCGGCCAGACGCGAATAGCAGTCGGGTTGAGGTCGTGGTGGAGTTGGGTCGCGTCTGGGGTGCAGCGAATGCTGCGGCTGCCCATCTTGGCCCTTATACCCTCCAGGTGTTGAAAGACGGCGTTGCGATATCGCCCGTCATTTCTGTGCCGATGCATTGGTGGATGGCGCGGTGGCGCTGGCAGTCTGCACCACGTCCTATCATCCGGTCGTGGTCACAGCTTCTTGCGGCAAAACTTATTCCGCCGTATGGGACGAAAGGCATTCCAGGCACCATCACTCCGATCGATCCGAAAGCCTTCGTCTACAAAGGCCCAATGGATAATGCGGGCGTCATGGAATACATGCCGGAGACCGGCGGACGGCTCGATATTGGTCTTTGGACCGAGATCGCGGCAAACGCCGTGCTTAATCCGAATGACGCGGCTGCACAGGCGGCGGTGCTGGCCTGGGGAGAAGTTGCCGGCACAGTTCCCAATCATCCGCGCGATGAGAATACCGGCGCGCTGGTCAGCGTCCTACAGTACCCGCTTTTCAACACCACCTCCGTAAACCGCGGCGGCACATGGGCGCGCGGCAACGCTTCCATCTTCAATCCAACGGATCCGAATGCCGCGCCGACTTCTGGCTGGACAGACGATGACGCGCACTATCCGTCGCTTTCCTATCCCGCCTTCGTGATGACGGGCGACCCATATTTTCTGGAAAATATGGAGGGGGAGGCGTTGGAGGTCTTTACCGAAACCGCCTATTGGAGTGGCATCGCTGGAGGCACGACAGCATACATTAATCGCGATCAGGACCGCGACTATGGATGGAGCCTGCGCGCCCTGCTTGAAACGCGTCGCGCCATGGAGTTGGCAGAAGTTGATGGTCCAATCCCCTCATGGATGCACAATTCCGCTTATTACAAAACCATCTGCGACAACCAGCTCACGCAATATACGTCCACATGGGTCAACAACCCGACGGCCGCTGGAACGGTATTCTCCGCCGGCCCGGAAATAGCGATGCACGCGACATGGCAGGGAGATTTCGAGGGCCAGGTTCTCAATACGGCTGTCTGGCTCGGTTACGATGAATGGCGCCCCGCGCTGACATGGAAAACGAAGTCCGTCATTGATCGTGTGAATCTCTATCCCGCGTATCCCAGCTTCTATTGGTTTTCGCTGGGTCCAGGCCTTTTCAACGTCCGCAATCCTGACCCGACAAGCCCAAGCGCGCCCAAGGCTGCCGATTATTACCCAGACTGGAAGACGGCTATTGCAGGCTATCCCGCCGCCGATCCAAGCCAATGGAAGCCCGGCGAGTATGATGCGCTAGTGGCCGATCCCACCAATGGCGGAAAACTATCGCCCAGCGCCAGCCCGGACTATGCATTGCAGGCCTATGCCCACTTGGCGTTCTCGACAGCCAATGGTGTTCCGGGCGCGGCGCAAGCGCTGGCCAAAATCACGCCCATGATCATCACTCAGGAAGCTCGCTGCTCGATCATGGCGTCAGCAGACGGAACAGTTGTTGTCCCACCACCCGTCAATCCCCCACCCACGGAGATTCAAATGCCCACCACCGCCTCTCTCAATGTCGGACAGACCATTACGCTGAAGCTCAACAATACCCAGCCGCCCAATGCTGATCTGAGCAGCCTGACGTATCACACGCCACCGGATGGCATTGTCTCCACGCTCAAGGTCGGGAACGATGTACAGGTGAAGGGCCTCAAGGCTGGCACGACCAAAGTGCTTGGCGATGCGAACGGGGTCGATACCGCCGGGAACCCCGTTGCTCTCGAAACAGAATGCGATGTGACGGTTTCGGTGGCGATCCCTTTAGCCGTAAGCCTGGGAACCCTGGACAAGGTTTCCTAGGTCGTTTTTGGGCTTGGTTGTCCGCTCAGTTTCGCGGTTGAAGTTGCAACATCGGATCCGCCAATAGGCCGCCATCGATCTTGTGAGAAAGGTCTTTGCCGCAGTCCATGCAATGGCCGATAAAGCTACTTGACCCGTCGCTACTAGCTGAACCGATACCGTCCCTGTGCAGATGCTTGCATGTCGCCTGATCGACTGGAGCCTTGACGGTCCATCCTTTAGCCCGGAGTTCATCGGCCATTTCTTGGTCTGTCATCTGACACTCCTTATCTGTTCCAGCCGACGGCGAGGAAGGCCAACCCAGCAATAACGGCATCTCCGGCCCATGCCGCGTGCATGTCGCCGAAATGATCCCAGGTATGAATTGCGATCACCGCGTCTGTAAACGCAAGAAAGGCGAAGAATGTGAACGATATTTTCCAAAACATTCAGGCCCCCTATTTCGCTTTCAACTTCTTGAGCCGCTCACAGTCCGGCGTCTCAAACTCTATCCGCGCGTAACCATGGTCCACCACGATATCGGTTAGCCGCATGTTCAGCGTTCCAGCGCGGATGGCTTCCGCCAATACCCGCAAGGAATGGCAGGCTGCATCGCGGGTGGAGAAGTTGAGGCCGGAGAGCGGGTTCATTTTGATTTAGCTATCGTGCTTGCTGATGTTGAACTGCATTCGGTTGATTGGACTTGGCTGCACGCCTTGCGGTGAAATCGCCAACCGCGCTTCCAATCCATCCACGCTCACGCGTGCGCCGTGGGTATCAACACCCATCGGCAGGCCTAGGAACTGGAACGGCTTGCCGCACTCGGCGCATTTGACGTGTATTTCTGCACTGTAACCGACAACATGGCTTTCCGTCTTATTGTCAAGGCACCGCGCAACGCGGACGTCAGCGTGGAAATTCATGTGCGGGCAATGCTCTTTCTCAATCCGTTCCATCCACCATTCCTTTGAGCGTTCGAGGTTCATGCCGTCCCCGCATATTCACCGCCCAGGTCCAGCCCGAAGGTCAGCGGCTTGCGTCCGCACTCGGTCGTGCCATCGGGGCGCACGATGATTGTGTCCTGGCTGTCCACCGCCAGAGACGGGGCTTTCATGGTGGCAATCCACTTTCCCTGCTTAGTGATGCGAACCTCCAGCCCGCGACTCACGCGATCAAGTATCTCGCCGGGGTTCATTCGCAGTTCCATCATCGTGATGGTGGCGACCTCGCCCACAAAGCTCAGTTGCGGTATTGGCATCTGCTTACTTTCTCTCGCGGCTCAGTGAAAACTTGGTAGTTTTCAGGTGGTGCATACTGGTCTTGCTGGTGATCGCCGGGCCGAGCAGTGCTTCCTCGCGGTACACTTTCTCAGCTTCTTCGATGCTCAACGAACGTTGCTTTGGAATACAGCGGCGATGTGCGTGCTGGTGAAAATGGTTACGCGACCGTGCGCCGACCCCGCCGCAATAAACGCAGACGCGCGACTTGCCGCCATCATGGCGCTTCGTCTGTATCTTGTTTCGACCGGCAGGCATCAGGAATATTCCTCATCAAAACTACAGGCGTGTTCGGCGTGGCGTCCACAGACCGAACATTCGTCAAGGTCGCGGTCATCGGCGCAGGCAATGGTGCGCCACCGATGCGCGCCGGGCGAACATGGCGTGTCAGTCTCCTGCTTGTGCATGGAGCAATCGCAATGCGGGCGCTCGCCTCTGCGGTGAGCCTCAATTGCTGCCCTGCATTCCGACTTCTTCACGCCAATCGCTCCTATTTTCTACGGTATGTATCGCGGGCATTTGCCCACTGGACGATCATGTAACCCGCAAGGGCGCCGTTGAGCGGTGTGAAATACCAAAGACCTTGCGACCAGAAAAACCCTGCTGTGAGGATGCAAAGAGCAACTGTCACAGCGCAGAGAGCATCTCGCTCAAGATTTGTCATGGCATCGCTCCCTACTTGTTGACGATATTGCTAGCACGTTCTAGCAAAAGCATTTCTTCCGGTGTGCGTTCCTCGTTGTCCATGACAGCGAGGATTTCACAGATGATGGCGCGCAGCTTGTCGCGTTCGTCCATCGCCTTGCGACACTCATACGACCAATCCCTCACGCCCAACTCGCTTTCTACAAATAGTCCGGATCGTCCATGCCGCGCTCTTGGTCTGCGCGCTGTACGATCTCATTGATGTCGTCACGCTCGTAAAGATGATTGGCGATCAAATCATGAAGCCAAGTCGGCAATTCAAGAGTAACATCGGCATGCTGATTAGGGACGGCGATGCTGAGAATTGTAAGGTCGAACTCCGCTGGCTCTGCCGGGTCGCCGCCATATGCCGACCATGATTCGCCGCATCCGCTGGCGGTAATGTCGAAATCATATTCGACATCGAAATTGGTTTCTAAGATGGTGACGGTCGCTTTCATCACGCTCTCTCCGTCGCCCAATACCAGCCTTCGACAAACTCACGGGCGCACAGCATCTTGACGCGGCGCTCTTGCTCGTTGGCGTAGCTCCATCCCCGAACTTCCTTGTCGCCGTCCATGACGGTGATTTCGTCGCGGTTATTGTCTTTAACTTTCAGATCCATCAAATCACCCCGCACAAATGAGCAAACAGAACAACAGCAGCTATAGTGGCGAGCATTCCGAGGAAGTGGGTCATTCCGCAGCCTCAATAATTTCCGAGGTTGCGTAGTCTGAATGCTTTGACGCCATATGGCGCTGCAAGTCTGAAAATGAACGATTGCAGCATGGGCAAACACCGCGACCCACGCGGTTTTTTATCTTGGTCACTTGTCCGCGCGTGGCCGATAGGCGCCGTTCTGT
>Ga0210408_10005362_pt1 | contig 11282 bp, 9 predicted proteins | sample IncBWH4MmetaG_FD_155471 | JGI IMG/M metagenome (GOLD analysis project Ga0210408, IMG submission 155471) | Forest soil microbial communities from Barre Woods Harvard Forest LTER site, Petersham, Massachusetts, United States - Inc-BW-H-4-M | ecosystem: Environmental > Terrestrial > Soil >... | reverse complement strand
CAGAAGCTTTTGCTGAATATCGATGACGACCAAGGCGCAGCGCTCCGCTTCCAGCGGACGGCGCGCGGTCTCAGCATAGCCGGAAGTGGCAGCCATGTTTTCGAAGGCGGTAACCATAATGGGCTCCAGGGTGAGCAGAACACCTCAGACGAGATTCTAGCGCGTAGAGAGCTATAGGACCTTCGAACTTCTTGAACTTAAACCCCAAGGCACACGCGAATCTTGCTGGTTGACCGTATTTGTTTGAGACCATAAAATCACATCAGGCTGGCGGCCAGCCTGTAGCAAATGCTGCCCCCTCGTTCAACGGCTAGGACACCTGCCTCTGGAGCAGGCTATCGGGGTTCGAATCCCTGGGGGGCAGCCAAATCGAATCAATCAGTTACCCCCCCGATTCCTCTACAAGACCGCAGCCATAACGAAAGGCATAACATCCGGTTAGAGAATACGGCAGCAAGCGTCATCTGATTTGCGACGGACGAGGAACTCCCCTGGCCATCCAGCTCACTGGGGCCAAATCGTAACGACTCGCAGCAAGCTCCGCAGGCGGAACTGGTTCAGTCAGCCGAACGTCCGCTCCACGACCCAGCACCTCGGCCTAATCCACTGCCATGTTTGGTGTTGCGCCTCGCAAGAAGCGGAAGAATGTGGCGGGCAACAGATCTTTGTGGATTGCCTCAGCGTCATAGCCCCGGTCGCCCAAACACGCAAGCAGGCCGATGGCGCGGCCTTCTTTTCCCTGCAACGGTGGGATGCCATCGACGAGCGCGAGGTTCGCTACGAGAAACGAGCAGACATCCACGAAGCATTCCTAGCTTTGGGTTGCATTCTCATCTGCTGGAGGTTTCTGGGCGGATAGGAATCCGAGGCTTCGCCTCCCAGCTCGAGCCGCATTCACGAGAATCCCCATCCTGTTCGATCACTGCACTGCCACGGTCACCTGAGTTGTGGGTGCGGTGGGCGCCGGAGTGCTCGTGACAGTGACTCGCTTTTCCCTTCCCTCACTGCACCTGGAGCGTGGTGCTGGTGGAGCGCACCAGTGAACCCGTGGCGGCCGACGACGTTCCGGTCATCGTGATGGTATAAGCACCCGCAGGTGTGCCCGAGTTTCCTCCGCCAGTGCCACTGCTCCCACCGCCGCAAGCAACCTGAAACATCACTCCGGCGAGGAGTACGCAGCTCAGCAGCAGGGATGCGATCCTTCTTTGCTTCGTGCCGAAGCGGCTTCCAACGCCCACCAGTCCTAGGAGCGGCAGCCAAAGGGCATACGAAAAGGCCGTCCCGGAATTCGAGACCAGATTCGCGCTTGGTCCAGTGGTGGTCACCGATACGGTCACCTGAGTTCCGGGCGTTGCCGAAGCGGGGACGGAGCACTGCGGCGCTTTCGCGGGAGTCGGCGACACGGAGCAGGCGAGCGTCACCGTGTCGGTGAATCCGCTGACCGCGATCAGGTTCAGATTTGCCGATGCCGGCGAGCCCGGCGCAACTGTGGCCGGCGTGAGCGTGAAGGTCGGCACGGCAAAATCCGGCGGCGTGGTCAGCTTGAACACGCTACCAAAACCGCTGGTGCCATTGGGCGTCGTGCCATACAGGTTGCCGGCTGCGTCTTGCACCAATTCACCCGAAGCCAGATTGTCGTTGCCGGTGAAGGTGAACAGGACGGACTCCTTGCCGGTGGAATCCAGTTTGAAGACGTTGCCGCTAGAAAGGCCGTAGAAATTCCCAGCCGCGTCCTGCACCAAGCCAGCGGTGGGCATCGCGGCGCCGTCCCCGGGACCAAAGGAGTGGAGCAGGGTTTCCTTGCCGGCGGGTGTCACCTGGAAGATTGTGCCGCAAGCGAATCCCACCGAACACGGAGTGCCGGTGCCCCCGGCATTGGTGGTTCCGAGGAGATTGCCCGACGCGTCTAACAGCAGGCTGGATAAAGGAGTGGCGCCGTCCGGCCCCGTGCTTGCGCCCTGGAATGAGTACAACATGCTGAACAGGCCGGTCGTATCCACCTTGAAAACCGTGCCACATTTGCCGAAGAGAGCGGTGCAGTTCATCACGCCGCCGGTGGAAGCGGTTCCGAAAAGATTTCCAGAGGCGTCCTGGGTCAGGCCCGCGCGCGGGAAAGCGCCATCGGTGGCATTTATGAAACTGTAGACGATGGTTTCGTTGCCGGTCGCGTCCACCTTGAACACCGTGCCGCAACCGACGTCGACCAGGTTCTTGCCAATGAAGATCTTGCACCCGGCGTGACGGCCCATTTGAGTGGTGCCGAAAAGGTTGAGTGAACTGTCCAGGATTAGCCGTCCCAGGGGGCCGGTCCCATCGGGGCCATTCGAACCAAAGCGGTGCAGCACCGTCTCGGTTCCGGCCGGATCGAGTTTGAATACGATTCCACAACCGATAAGAAACGGACAGGCGATTGAGCTACCACCGTTGGATGTCACTCCGTACAGATTCCCGGCAGCGTCCCGCGCCAGCCCAGCTGACGGCAAGTTTCCGTCGGGCGGTCCCCCGAAACTGTGGAGCAGGGATTCGGTGCCGTTCGGGTCCAGCTTGAACACGGTTCCGGAGTCAGTGGCTCCACCGTTGCTGGTCACCCCGTAGAGGTTGCCCGCTGGATCGAACAGCAGCCCACCGGTGGGTTTCGCCCCGTCGGCTGGCAAACCGGCAAAATTGTGGAGCACGGTAAGGGTTTGCGTCTGCGCGGGCAGAGTGATGACCAGCGCGAACAATACACAGACCAGGACCAGTGCGGTGCGGAGCGCTTGCCGAAGTCGTGGTGAAGTCGAGCCAGAATGTCTTTTCATTTTGTGTGTCCTCGTGTCCGATTTTTTACCTACTTCGTTACCGGCTGTGGCGTCCCGAACCGCCGATTGCGACTCGTCGTGAACTGACTAACTGGACTAACAGGCGATTCGCTTTTCTGTGCCGGTGCTGGATGCTGCATTGTCGAGGCAGCAGTTTCAGCATCCGCCACTTCGATTTCGGAAAAATCGCACCCCTCAACTTCTGCGTGATGCTCGTCGCACGGGATCAGCACGAGCGAATGTGTGTCGCCGTTGGAAAATGTTCCCCTAGCAGCAATCTCTCCGCGATCGTTGATTTGAAACGCATGGTCTAGTTGCATGCCGGTGATGGGAGGGACCAGGGTGCCCAGGTCAACCATCGGCCCGCCGTCCTCCCATAGGAATCCGCCGATTTCGTTGCCATTGTTATCCAGCAAATTGCCCACAATCTGGCGTCGCGAATTGATGCTGAGAGCTTGACTGCTGATATTTGCGCCCACGACGGTGCCCAGATCTGTCATCACACCGTCGTGCCAGAGAAATGAGCCTCCTGACCCATCGGCCCGGCTGTCGCCGCCGGCTATATCGCCTGCATCATTGATAGACAGTGCACCTCCAGTAGAGCCCCCCAAGGTGCCGAGATCCTGCATGCCCGCTTTCCTATCCCAAAGGAAAGCGTGCCCACCGTTGTCTCCAACCAAGTTGGACGCGCCGACCACCTGACCTCGGTTATTGAGGGCGAACGCCACACCGCTAGTGCCTCCCAGAGTGCCAAGATCCAGCATCTTGCCGTTTTCCCAAAGGAACGGGTCGAGGGTTGGAACTCCCGTAGAGGAATTCACCGTCGTATTGATGAAAGACATTCCAGCGATCTGACCCCGCTCGTTAATAGAGAACGCCGCACTGTCCGTACCCCCAAGTGTGCCCAGATCCTGCATGCCCCGGGATCTGGTCCAGCGAAATGCATGCACCTGGGTGGCGCCGCCGATGTAAAAGTTATTGAAATTGCTGGTATAAGGGTCGGGAATTGTATTCAGCGCCTCGCCGGTTACTTGTCCACGGTTGTTGACGGCGTTCGCGGTGCTCGCGTTACCCCCGAGCGTCCCCAGGTCGGAGAGGGAATTGTCTGTTCCCCAGAGAACGGCTTCCACTGCCGGACCTCCGGTCAGAGGATCGAGGCCGTTTTCGGATATTCCCACGGTGAGCCCGCTATCGCTGATCCAGAAACCGGTGGCGCTGTTAAGACCGTTGAAACCAGGGAGTGGACTTAACGCGTTGGCGACGCCATCATGCCACTTGAATCCGTCACCGACATAACAATCGAAGTTAAAGGCAATGCAGAAGGGATCGGGGGCGGAGGTATCGCCAGATCCCACCGCCGTCCCACTGCTGTTCAGCAGCCTGCCCCCCGGCTCCGGAAGGGGTTGGAGATAGCTGCTGCTGGGCCCGCCGAATGTACCGATGTCGATGAGCTGGTAGTGATGGTGCTTGTGGTGACGTCGATTGTCCTTATCATGATCTGGGCCCTGCGCGGCCAGCGAAACGGGCATCGCCACTGCGGTGAACAGTGCGATAACGGAGATCCACATCGATATTTTGGAGTTCATTGTCTCCTCCAGCAGATTTGCCACAAGCGTGTCGTTCAGAGGAAGAGTGGTTGGGAAATAGGGAACGTGACAATTTTCGTCGCAGAATCTGCGACATCCCCGGCATTGGGGCCTTATCTGAAAGGAACGCCGGGCCAAGGTATAATCCGCCGCTACAGGGATATGGGGTGAGTCTGCCGTCAGCCACGAGCGCCGGAGAACTGCGAAATCTGGCCGAACGAATCCGTCAGGGAGATGCCTCGGCCGAGACGGAATTGGTGCACGAGTTCAGCCACCGGATTTTTGTGATGGGCGTGGTGCGCACTCACGACCGGGAGGCCGCGCGCGAATTGGTGCAAGACGTTCTGATGGCGGTGATCGGTGCGCTACGCAACGGTCAACTCCAGGACGCGGACAAGCTGGCGGCTTTTGTCCACGGCACCGCCCGGAATCTGATCAACAACCAGTTGCGCGCACAAAGCCAAGCACCTGCTCTGGATCCGCTTCCTGAAGATCTGGCACAGGCTTGCTCGGCTGAGCAACTCGAAGACGCGGAACGGGTGGGGTTGGTCCATCAGGCCCTGGAGCGGTTAGGGCAGCAAGACCGGAAGATCCTGTGGATGACGCTGGTGCAAGGCCACAAGCCCGGCGAGATTGCGGCCGCTCTTGGCCTCTCCGCGGAAGTGGTGCGGACGCGCAAGACGCGGGCCGTGAAGAAGGTCGCGGATCTCATAAGAAAGAAGTTGTCACGAACTTGAGCAAATTTGCCACATAGCTATCAAGCCATGAACTGCACCGAAGTAGAAGAGAGAGAAATTCTGGAGAGGTACCTGCTCGACCGGCTGACCGAGCCGGAGCGGGAAGAATTCGAGAAGCACTACTTTGAATGCGGAACGTGTTTTGCCCAAGTGCAGACTGGACTGGCTTTGCAGACTGAGTTAAGGCGTCAGCCGGCAATGCCGGTCCGGGCGCGGGGAGCCAGTTTGCTCCGCACTTGGGTCTGGGCACCGGCGTTCGCCGCCATAGTTATCTTATTGACTGCGGGAATCTGGTGGTATTCGGCGCGCAATCGCCAACCTCTGCAACAGGTCGCAGCGCCGCCACCCAAGGTTAGTCCCAATGTGCCAGTAAAAGTGCAGTCGCCCTCGACGACGCCATCCCTCGAAGAGTTGGCCCGCGTGGAACCACCTCCTTACTCGGCCGTGGTGCTGCGCGGTGCTGAAGATGAATCACACGAAGCTTTTCACAAGGCGATGCAGTATTACGTGAAAGAAGACTACGCACACGCTATTCCCGGTGTGCGTGCCGCGGTAGAAGCCAGCCCTCAGACCGCTAGTTTTAGCTTTTATCTGGGTGCATGTTATTTGCTGACTGGCCAAACCGACCTGGCCATCATATCGTTCCGTAAGACCGTTTCACTCGGCGACTCCGCATACTCCGAATCTGCACACTTTTATCTGGCGAAAGCATACTTAGGAAACAAGGATGTTGCCCGTGCCCAAGATGAACTGCAGAGGACCGTGCAGTTCCACGGCAGCCTGGAAGCTCCGGCGGCAGAGATTCTCCGGCAACTTCGCAACTGAAGGTCGCGCCGTCTTGTGGTGGAAGGAGCGCATCGTGACCACTCGACCCGTCCGAGTCTTGTCAATCTTACTGGCATGTTTTGTATTCCTGCCCGGTGCAAGAGCCGCGAGTGATACAGCCCAGCAAGCAGCAGCTGCCGAACCACCCGGCCCGAAGGCAGCGGCAGCGGTGGAAAAGATTCTGACTGAGGCCAACCGCCTCGTCGACGCCAAACAACCGCTCGACTCGCTGAAAGCAGCAGACCAGGCCCTCGAAGCAGCCCGACAAACAAACGATACAGCCGGTACGGCGCTGGCGCAGCAGGCGCGGGCAAGAGCCCTGCAGGATCTCCAGCGTACAGACGAGGCTCTGGCAGCGTGGCAGGATGCTCAGCAGATATGGGCCAGCGCCGGCGATACTCCCGAGCAGATTGCCGCATTGGTGCAGGCGGGATTGCTTTGTGTCCCAGACAAGGAGAGCGAGTCAGAAAGGCTCTTTGCCCAAGGGTTGGCGGTAGGAAAGGAGAAGACTCGGCGTCCGGTCGCGCTCGCCCAAACGCTGCACGACTCTGGGGTTGCAATTGCAGATCACGACCTCGAACCGATGGCGATTGAATACCTCATGGCGGCTCTGGCCATTAGGGAGAACCAGACACCCGAATCGGTGAAAGTCGTGGAGACCTTGAACGCCTTGGGTGAAAGGTTGAAAGACCGCGCGGACCGTAACACTGACGATGTGTATTTAGCGCCTGCGAAACGTTATTTGACCCGGGCAGTCGAGATGGGCCACCGGGTTGCCCCGGATTCGTCTTTGGTGGCTGAGAGCCTTCGCCTGTTAGGCCTTGTCGAAAGCGATGCCGGCGAAAATGTTCCGGCACAACAGCACTACCTGGCTGCTTTGGGGATAGAGAAAAAACTCGCGCCCGGCGGATCCTTGCTGCAAGTCAGAATCCTGCGAAACCTAGGGTCGCTCGAATTGGGGCTAACAGACCTTGCCCCGGCGCACGAACACCTTGCCGAGTCGGTTGCCATGGCGGAGAGACTAGCCCCAGAGTCTGTGCAGCTCAAGTTTAGTCTAGAGAACTTAGGGCTTGTGGAGAAGAACGAAGGGGATCTCTCCAGCGCTCGCTACCACCTACAGCACGTGTTAGCTATCGGGGAAAAGTTGCATGCCAATTTGGCCGGCACTTTTGTAAATCTTGGAGCCGTAGCCGAAGACCAATATGATTTTGCCGCCGCGCGCGACTACTTCGAACGGGCGCTGGCTATCTTCACCAAGATTTCTCCCAATACGACTGGAATTCCAACGGCTCTCCAGAATTTGAGCTTCACATTCTATTTCCAAGGCGACCTGGTGTCTGCCCTCGAATATGGCGACCGGGCTCTTGCCAGTGCTGAACAGACATTTAAAGGTGGGGAATCTGATCTGATGGCCAGCGATTTAGTCCTGCTGGGAGACATATTACGAGAACAAGGTAAGTTCAGTTCAGCCGCCGACCACTATCACCGAGGACTTGACATGTGGGAGAGGATGCTTCCAGGGTCGCTTGACGTTTCGAATACTCTGGTCAGTCTCGCCAAGTTGGCACGCGCGCAGGGAGACCCAAGCCTGGCCGTGGAATACGAGCGGCGAGCGCTCCAGCTGGGACAGAAATCATGCCCGAATTCCTGGTGCGTGGCAGGGATATTGAACGACCTTGGAGAACTGGCTTATGAGCAAGGGGACCTCGCCGGTTCCGAGAACTACCTGCGCCAAGCGGTAGATATACGGGGAAAGAGCCTCGGGCCCATGCACCCGGATCTGGCACGCAGTCTGAATAACCTCGCACTCACGGTGGCGGCATTGGGGAGAGCTCCAGAGGCCGTGGAGATGGCATTGCGGGCTGAGAGAATCGGTGCCGATCATCTGCGCGTGTCAGCCCGCACGCTGTCGGAGCGGCAGGCGCTGGCATATGAGGGCATCCGAGCTTCAGGTTTGGATGTTGCTTTGACTCTTACCGGTAGCGCAAATGCCCCTGCGGCTCGCAGCGAAGTCTTCGATGCCGTGATCCACTCGCGCGCACTGGTGTTTGATGAACTGGCCGCGCGCCATCGTTCCGCCTACGGAAGCGGGAATCCCGAGGTTAAGCAATTTGCTGACCAGCTTTCGTCTGCCCGCGCGCAACTGGCGACGCTGGTGTTCCGTGGCGCCGAGGATCAACCGCCAGCGGTATATCGAAAGCTGCTCGACAACGCTCGTGACCGGAAAGAAAAAACGGAACGGATGCTGGCGGAGAAGAGCATTGCCTTCCGGCAGGATCAGGCCCGGGCGCAGCTTGGACTGAAGGAAATCGCCGCGTCTCTGCCGGAGGGAGCTGCCCTGGTGGCCTTCGTTCGATATGCCAGGCGCGATCTGCAAAAACCCGGGGCAAGGAAAGCGGCCCCAGAACCGGTTCCCTCGTATGCGGCATTTGTGCTGCGAGCCGGGAAACATGCCCCCGAATTCGTGCCCCTTGGACAGGCCCGCAAGATCGAGGGTCTGATAGCCGCATGGCGGAGCGACATCGCTCGCCAGGGGGAGCCGAATGTATCCAACACGGCCGAGGATGCATACCGTCGCGCCGGAGCGGCCCTTCGCCGGAGAATTTGGGACCCACTACTCCCAGCACTCGGTGACGCTAGGGAAGTGTTCGTGGTGCCGGATGGCGCTCTCCATCTGGTGAGTCTGCCTTCGCTCCCGGTCGGCACTTCACAGTATCTAGTCGAAACTAGACCCTTAATCCACTACCTTTCTACGGAGCATGATCTGGTGCCCGCACAATCCCGCCACGGAGAAGGCATTCTGGTGGTAGGTAATCCTGCATTTGATCAGGCCGGCAAGATTGCTGTGGCCTCAAATCAGCAATCCGCCCCCGCGGGCGCGGTGAGTGGCACAACGGCAACCCTTCTACGAGGCACTCGTTCGGCTTGCGGAACGTTCCAGACTCTTCACTTCTCGTCCTTGCCTGCATCCCAGAAAGAAGCGGAAGACATTGCTGCTCTATGGATGCAATCCAGCGCGGGAGCAGGCACCCAGATCATAAGAGGATCTGATGCGAAGGCGGGCAACGGTGAATCGCAGCAAATGACAGGTGCCGACGCGAGCCCGGAAGCATTCACACAGTACGCTCCCGGCAAGAGGGTGTTGCACGTGGCCACCCACGGGTTTTTTCTGGAGGGCAGTTGCGAGTCAGCGGTACAACGACGATTAGATCCCAGCAAGCGGGACGAACGCGTGCTGCCAGCAACCGCCGAGAATCCGTTGCTGTTATCGGGATTGGCGTTCGCCGGGGCGAACCGTCGAAGCTCAGCCAAGGCTGACGAAACCGATGGGATCCTTACGGCAGAAGAAATTGCCGGGATCAACCTGGAGGGTGTGGACTGGGCAGTGCTGTCCGCTTGTGATACGGGAGTGGGCGAGATCAAAGTGGGAGAGGGAGTCTTTGGCCTGCGGCGGGCGTTCCAAGTCGCTGGCGCAAAAACCGTGATCATGAGCCTTTGGCCAGTCGAGGACAAAACAACGGAGCAGTGGATGGGAACGTTGTACCGCGAACACTTCTTGAACGGGAAGGACACCGCGGAATCGGTGCGGGCTGCGAGCTTGCAGATTCTGCGGCAACGTCGAGCGAAACACCAGAGCACTCATCCCTTCTACTGGGGAGCCTTCATTGCGGCTGGAGACTGGCACTGAATTGCTCCGTTCGCGAGAGGTCTCCGAAGCAAACGAGTAGCGACAACTCTCCGCGCTGTCGGCCTCGATCTGCCGGCAACGAGGCTCGGGCGTCTTATGAGAAGGCGCTGGCCCTGACCCATCAGGAACCAGAGCGGGAATTCCTGCAAGATCGGATTCGGCAGTTGAAATAAGAAAGACTCGTCAGAAGTCTAAGCGCGACGTAGAGGCTGAAAGTAATAATCGTAGTTCGGCACTTTTTCTCCTAGCAGCTTCAGCAGCGTGATGCCTACGGTCGAGAGCCGGAAGCTGTAGTTGGTCAAGGGCAGTTCGCGAGCTTGGACGTTTATCTCGTGCGCCAGGCCGAAGCCCTGCAATCGGCAGCAGACGCCCGCCGCCTTTGTCGTTGATCTTTTGACGTTGCCCATCCCGCACGCAAAACTTTGTCATCCCGACCGGAGCAGAGCGCCAGCGAGCGCAGTGGAGGGACCTGCTGTTCCCCCCCGAGCCTGCCGAAGGGCCGCGTCAGATTGCACAAGAGATGATGAGCTTTACAGACGCGAACGCGCGTAAGATACCGCCACCACGGACGCCACCACACCGTGGAAGAGCGGCCCTTTGAGGGCCGCGTCAGATCGCACAAGAGATGATGGGCTTTACAGCCGCGAACGCGCGTAAGACACCGCACCACGGACGCCACCACACCGTGGAAGAGCGGCCCTTACAGGGCCGCGTCAGATCCCACAAGAGATCACGGGCTTCAGCCCCTGTGGTCATAGTCCCATGCACCTCTAGCGAAACCGATCCACCAAAGCTAAAGCCCATTCCCCAAGGCTGCTTCACGCGGCGCTGAAGCGCCGCTCTTCCACATCACCGCATGCGGCTCAAACGCGATAGGACCTGCGTCAGGATGGGCCCAGCCCGTCCTTGTTCCTCCGCTCTTTGGAGGGACAGGGCGGGGGTTTTAATCCCAGGAATGCTACAGTCGCAGTAGCGTCCACCCATGCCCTACCCAATCCTCCTCTACGACGGCGTCTGCGGACTCTGCAACCGCATGAACCATTTCGTCCTCCGCCACGATCCCGCCGGCATCTTCCGCTTCGCCTCGCTGCAGAGTCCGCTGGCCGCCCGCATCCTCGCCCGCCACGGAGCAAATCCGCAAGACCTCGATACCGTCTACGTCGTCGTCGATCACGAACTTCCCGACGAACATCTCCTTCCTCGGTCTGACGCCGTGATCTTCATCCTGACCCAGCTGCCTGGAGTCTGGCGCCTTTTCGCCTCACTGATTCGACTCATGCCGCGCTTTCTCCGCGACTGGGGCTACCGTGTCGTCGCACGCAACCGCTACCGCGTCTTTGGCCGCTCGGAAACCTGCATGCTGCCTCATCCCGAAGATCGGGACCGCTTTCTCGATGTTTAGCAATCTCCTGTCGGGTTCAGGCGTCCCATTCTGCACGCCAACGAGTTCTTCCCCTCACCTCGGCCCGCGATTCCTCATTGCTTGATAAAATTGTGCACGGCTCGCGCCACCCGATCCCTCTACGAGGCCATCATGCCCGACAAGCCAGCCACTGATATGCAGGCCACCAATATCGATTCCATCCTGCACGAGGACCGCAAGTTCGAGTGCCCCACGGAATTCAGCCAGCAGGCCCACATCAAAAGC
>Ga0210408_10005361_pt1 | contig 11283 bp, 10 predicted proteins | sample IncBWH4MmetaG_FD_155471 | JGI IMG/M metagenome (GOLD analysis project Ga0210408, IMG submission 155471) | Forest soil microbial communities from Barre Woods Harvard Forest LTER site, Petersham, Massachusetts, United States - Inc-BW-H-4-M | ecosystem: Environmental > Terrestrial > Soil >... | reverse complement strand
CTTCCTTGATGGCGCGCGCCCCCTGCCCCCGCGGCGTCAGCCCCATCGCTTCATATTCGATCAGTTCGGCAACGGTGAAGCAATCGTGGGTTTCGACGAACGACAGGTCGGACAGCTTGACGCCGGCTTTCTCCAGCGCGCGCTGCCAGGCCACCGTGCAGCCCTCGAATTGCAGGATGTCGCGCTTGGACATCGGCAGGAAATCCTGCGCATGCGCGGTGGCGCGAATGTTGACGGCCTTGCCCATGGTCTTCGCGGTCTCGGAATCCGTCAGCACCAGTGCCGCGGCGCCGTCGGAGACCAGCGAGCAATCGGTGCGCTTCAAGGGGCCCGCCACGAACGGATTCTTCTCGCTCTCGGCGCGGCAGAAATCGTAGCCAAAATCCTTGCGCATCTGCGCATAGGGGTTGGCGACGCCGTTCTTGTGGTTTTTGGCGGCGATCAGCGCCAGCGCATCGGACTGGTCGCCATATTTCTGGAAATACGACTGCGCGATCTTGCCGAACACGCCGGCAAAGCCGCCGACGATGTCGCCGTCTTCCGGCAGATAAGACGCCTTCAGCAGGTTGCGGCCGATCTCGGCAGGCGGCGTGCGCGTCATCTGCTCGACGCCGACCACCAGCACGATCCTCGCCTGCCCCGCCGCGATCGCGCGGATGCCCTGATGCACCGCCGCCGATCCGGTGGCGCAGGCGTTCTCGACCCGCGTCGCCGGCTTGAAGCGCAATTGCGGATCGGCCTGCAACACCAGTGACGCCGTAAAGTCCTGTGGCGAGAAGCCGGCATTGAAATGCCCGAGCACGATCTCGTCGACATCGCCCGCGGAAATGCCGGCATCGGCCAGCGCCTCGTTGGCGACCTTGACCACAAGGCTTTCGACGGTTTCGGTATCGAACTTGCCGAACGGGGTATGCGCCCATCCGACGATGCTGGCTGTCATGGTTGGACTCTCCTCAATTTCCGCGAACCGGTCAGTTGACGAACTTACCACCAAGTTCATCGTCGATGTGAATCCGGATGATATCGTCAAAGGTCTTTTCGGCGGTGGTAAAGCCGAGCTGGCGGGCCCGCTTGGCCTCGAAATTGCGCGGCCAGCCGTCGACCACACCGACGATGAAGGCGTCCGTTTCGCGTCGGATCCGCGCAGCCACCCTATCGCCCGCCACCCGCTTCAGGGCTGCGATCTCCTCACCGACGGTCGCCGAAAGGCCGGGCATGGTGAGGTTGCGGCGCGCGCCGACGGCCGCACTGTCCATGGTCGCGGCGTGCAGCAGAAAACCGACCGCCGAGCGCGGCGAGGCGTGCCAATGGCGGACATCCTCGGACACTGGCAATATTGCTTCCTTGCCGGCCAGGGGTTCGCGCAGGATGCTGGAGAAGAAGCCGGAAGCCGCCTTGTTCGGCAATCCCGGGCGGATGCAGATCGTCGGCAACCTGATACCGATGCCGTCCATGAATCCGCGGCGCGAATAATCCGCCAGCAGGAGTTCACCGATCGCCTTCTGCGTTCCGTAACTCATCAGCGGCGTATTGAAGAATTCATCGCCGATCGCTTCCGGGAACGGCGCTCCGAACACGGCGATGGACGATGTAAAGACCACCCGCGGCTTGTAGCCGCCGCCGATCAGCCTGATGGCGTCGAGCAGCATCCGGGTGCCGTCGAGGTTGATGCGATAGCCCTTGTCGAAATCGTGCTCGGCCTCGCCGGAGACGATCGCAGCCAGATGGAAGATCGCATCGGGGCGATCCGCGACCAGCTTTTGGGCGAAACCGGCGACGGCGAAATCACCGGCCACGACATCGACCGGAAATCCCGCCTTCTCAGGCTTATTCGGCGCCACGACATCCTGGAGGGTCAGGCGGGTGATATCGCGTTTGCCGAGATGCCCGTCGCGCAACAGCCGCTCGGACAATTTGCGGCCGACCATGCCGGCGGCGCCCAGAACCAGAACGTGCAAGAGCCAACTCCTTCTTGTTGATTATTGCTCCATCGCGTTTTCGACGAAAGCCTGCCCCGGACTTGATCCGGGGTGGGAACCGGTTCGCGTAACGCGTCAAAACAAAAGTTCAGGACCGGCCCGCGTGGCTTATTCCTTCACGGCTCCGGTCATCGCCGACACATAATGCTCGACGAAGAAGGCGTAAAGGATAACCAGCGGCAGCGAGCCCGCCAGCGCGCCCGCCATCAGCGATCCCCAGCGGTAGATGTCGCCGTCGACGAACTCGTTGACGATCGCGACCGGCACCGTCTTGTTCTGGGTCGATTGCAGGAAGGTGAGCGCGTAGATGAATTCGTTCCAGCACAGCGTGAAGCAGAAGATGAAGGCCGAGATCAGGCCGGGGATCGCGAGCGGCAGCACGATCTTGATCAGGATCTGCCAGCGGCTCGCGCCGTCGATCAACGCGCACTCCTCGAGCTCGAACGGGATGGTCTTGAAATAGCCCATCAACAGCCAGGTCGAGAACGGGATCAGGATGGTCGGATAGGTCAGGATCAGCGCCATCGGCGAGTCGAACAGGCCGTACTGGAACACGACGGTCGCAAGCGGAATGAACAGGATCGACGGCGGCACCAAGTAAGCCAGGAAGATCAGCCCGCCGACCAGATTGGCACCCTTGTAGCGCAGCCGTACGATGGCATAGGCCGCGAGCACGCTGGCGATGATCGACAACACGGTGGCGCAGACCGCGACATACATCGTGTTCCACAGCCAATGCGGATAATAGCTTTCAAACAACAGCTTATGGATATGTTTGAAAGTCGGGTTCCAGGTCCAGAACGGATTGAACTTGTCGAGATCGAGCAGTTGCTCGTCCGGCTTCACCGCCGTCAGCGCCATCCAGTAGAACGGAAACAATAGGATAATGACGATGATCGACAGCGGCAGATAGACGGTGACGAGCTTGCGCGGCAGCGATTGCAGATAGCTCATGCCCTCGCTGTGGTCGGCAAGCGCGACCGCCGGCGAGGAGCCCGACAGCACGGCCTTCAGATCAATGGACCTCGTGGGCAGGTCAGTCATTATTCTCTCCCTGCTGCCACTTCCGCCGCTGCAAGCCGAACCAGGACACCATGATCGCGGCGAGCAGGAACGGGATCATGGCGCTCGAGATCGCGGCGCCCTCGCCCAACTGCCCGGCGATGATGGCGCGCTGATAGGACAAGGTCGACCTCAGATGGGTGGCGTTGACCGGGCCGCCGCGGGTCATCGCCCAGATCAGCTGGAAGTCGGTGAAGGTGAACAGCACCGAGAACGTCATCACCACAGCGATGATCGGGGTCAGCAGCGGATAGGTGATGTGGCGGAACATCTGCCAGCGCGTTGCGCCGTCAAGCGTTGCGGCCTCATAGAGCGAGGGCTGCACGGTCTGGAGGCCCGCCAGAAGCGTGATCGCGACGAATGGAACGCCGCGCCAGATATTGGCGAAGATCACACAGATCCGCGCCCAGGTGGTGTCGCCGAGGAAATTGATGTTCTGGGTGATCAGCCCGAGATGCTTCAGCGACCATGAAATGATCGAGAATTGCGAATCGAAGATCCACCAGAACGCCAGCGCCGAGAGCACCGTCGGCACGATGAAGGGGATCAGCACCATCGCGCGCAGCATCGCCTTGAACGGCATGTTCTCGTTCAATAGCAGCGCCAGATAAAGGCCGATCGCGAATTTGAAGGCGCTGGCGACGAAGGTGTAGAGCAGCGTGTTGGTGACCGAGAGCCAGAAGATGGCGTCGTCCCACAGCCACTCGTAATTCTCGGTGCCGATGAATTGCCCGATGCGGCCGATCCGGGTGTCGGTGAATGACAGCCAGATGCCGAGCCCTAACGGATAGGCTAGGAAGAAGATCAGGAACGCCATTGCCGGCATCATGAACCAGAAGCCGAGCCAGTTCCTGTTGTGCTTGAGCTGATCCCACGCGGTCGCTTCGCGGATTTGCGTCTTGGCGCTTCGCGGCGCGAGTGCAATGTCAGCCATCGATGATGTCCCGTCTCAGTTAAATGGAGCGGGCGGCGTCGCCACCGCCCGCTTCCTTAAACGTCAGCGATAAATCCGCTTCAATTGCCGCTCGGCGTCGGCCATGGCGCTTTTCGCGTCCTTGGTGCCGGTGCAGTAATTGGCGAACATGTCGACCACGATGAAGTCTGCGATCGCGGTTGCCGCCTTCTCGCCGGGCGTGCCGATGCCGGAGGCCGGCAATGCGCGCTTGGAGGCTTGCGCAAACACGGCATTCTTCGGGTCCGCGGTCCATACCGGCGCCGAGTCGTAAGCATTGAGCGTGTGGGTCAGATAACCCCGGGCGCCCGACAGCCACTTCTCAAAATTCTCCTTCTCCAGCATGAAAGCGACGAAGGCCTTTGCCGCGTTCGGATATTTGGTGAAGTTGAACGCCAGGATCGGAACCGCGAGCTGTAGTTCGGTCGGTTTTCCGATCGGGCCGACCGGCATCAATGCATGATAGGTGTCCTCGGCGAGATCCTTCTTGGTCGGGTCGTCCTTGGCGGCGACATAGATCGAGATACCGTTGGCGGTGCAATAGAGTTCGCCCGCCAGGAACGCCTTGTTGTTGGAGGAGTCGTTCCAGGACGCGACGCCCGGAATAAAGGTATCGGAGAGCGCCTTGCAGTATTCCAGCGCCTTCACGGTCTCGGGCGAGTTGATGCTGACCTTGTCGTCCTTGTCGACGGTATAGGCACCGTGACCCCACAAGACCCAGTGCAGCCAGCCATTGGCATCGCCGGTGGCATGGCCAAGCGCGAAGCCGGCCGGCGTGTTGTTCGCTTTTAGCGCTTTGCACGCTTCAAGGAAGCCTGGGAAATCCTTGGGGAATTCCTTGAAGCCGGCCTTGTCGGTCGCCGACTTGCGATAGGTCATATAGCCGCCGACGGTCGCGACGGGAATGCCGAGCCAGTCTTCGCCGTGCTTGCAGGTTTTTGCGGCCGCGTCCGTCCACCCACCATACTTCTTGCCGAGGTAATCGGCGACGTCGTTCATCGGCAGCACTTTGGTCGGGAACAATTGTGGCAGCGTGTGCAGGCCCCAGGCGAGATCGAGGCCGGAACCGGTATTGGCGGCGACGGAAGCTTTCGGCTGCACGTCCTCGAAGGACTCGCTGAACACATTCATCTCGGTTCCGGTCGCAGTCTTGAACGCCGCCACCATCGCGTTGAACGCATCATCCTCCGCCGGGACGAAGCGCTTCCAGCGCATCACCGTGAGCTTGGCGCCCGACTCCGCCTTCCACGGCGCCGTTTGCGCCCAGGCCTTGGCAAAGTCGAACAGCGCAGGCCCGGTCAAAGCACCGGTTGCTGCCAGCGCGGTGCCGCCCTGAAGCAGAGAGCGGCGGGTAAAGTCGTGCATTTTCATTTCCTCCGTTTGGTGTTTCTTATTGCTCAGCCGTTTAGTCGCTTGCCCGTCGTTTCATCGAACAAATGCACGAGCGACGGGTCGGGTTTCAGCCGGATCTTCTCGCCCGGATTGAACTGGTGACGCTCGCGGAACACGGCGACGACCTGTTCGCCGCCGAGTTTTGCAAAAACCTGGGTCTCCGATCCCGTCGGTTCCACCACGATGATTTCGGCATCGGCGCCGTCATCGGCGATGGTGAAGTGCTCGGGCCGCACGCCATAGACCGCGGGCTGGCCGTCCGAATTGGCCGGCGCCGATTGCAGCGGCAGCTTGACGCCGTTGGGGCCCTCGAAACCGGCGCTGCCGTTCGCCTTGACCTTGCCTTTGAGGAAGTTCATCGCCGGCGATCCGATGAAGCCAGCGACAAACTGGTTGTCCGGCTTGTCATAGAGCTCGAGCGGCGTGCCGATCTGCTCGACGATGCCGTCATGCATCACCACAATCTTGTCGGCCATGGTCATGGCCTCGATCTGGTCATGGGTGACGTAGACGGTCGTGGTCTTCAGCCGCTGATGCAGTTCCTTGATTTCGGTGCGCATCGCAACGCGCAGCTTGGCGTCAAGGTTGGACAACGGCTCGTCGAACAGGAACACCTGGGGATCGCGCACGATGGCGCGTCCCATGGCGACGCGCTGGCGCTGGCCGCCGGACAATTGCCGGGGATAGCGGTCGAGCAGCGGGGTCAGCGCCAGGATCTCGGCGGCGCGCTTGACCCCCTTGTTGATCTCGTCCGCGCTCGCCCCGCGCAATTTCAGCGAGAAGCCCATATTGTCGGCGACCGTCATGTGCGGATAGAGCGCGTAGTTCTGGAACACCATCGCAATGTCGCGCTCTTTGGGCTGGACATTGTTGACGACGCGATCGCCGATCGAAATCGTCCCCGAGGTGATGTTTTCCAGCCCTGCGAGCATCCGCAGCAACGTCGATTTGCCGCAGCCGGAGGGACCGACCAGAACGACGAAGGCGCCGTCTTCGATCGGGATCGTCACGCCATGCAGGACTTCAAAGTTCCCAAAAGACTTCCGCACGTCGCGAATTTGCACCGACGACATTCATTCCCCTCCCAAAAAAGCACGCGGCCCGGCGGGCTTAGCTCGGTAGCCGCCCTTTTCATCGGGAGGCTCATAGCAGAATTTTTTGCTGATGTCGTTGGATCAAAGTCGTAAACAGAGCCGCTTGCCGCCGCCGTTGCGGTCCGAGCGTCGGCGTGTAAACATCGGCCGCCAATCAAGAAAATGCCGCACAGGAATAAGGCATGTGCGCTGCGGGAGAAACCATGAACAAACCGCTCACTAGCGTCACCAGGCGCAAGCTCCGCTCCAGCCAATGGTTCAACGACCCGCATAATCCGGGCATGACCGCGCTCTACCTCGAGCGCTACCTCAATTACGGCTTGACCCGGCAGGAACTCCAGTCAGGCAAGCCGATCATCGGGATCGCGCAAACCGGCAACGACCTTTCGCCGTGCAACCGCCATCATCTCGAATTGGCACACCGGGTGCGGGAGGGAATCCGCGCCGCCGGCGGCATCGCGATGGAATTTCCGACCCATCCGATCCAGGAAACCGGAAAGCGCCCGACTGCGGCGCTCGACCGCAACCTTGCCTATCTTGGGCTGGTCGAAATCCTGTTCGGCTACCCCCTCGACGGCGTGGTGCTGACGACTGGCTGCGACAAGACGACCCCGGCCTGCCTGATGGCGGCCGCCACCGTCAATCTGCCGGCGATCGTGCTCTCGGGCGGGCCGATGCTGAACGGCTGGTTCAACGGCGAACGCTCGGGCTCCGGTACCGTGGTCTGGAAATCCCGCGAGCGGCTGGCCGCGGGCGAGATCGACTACGAGGAATTCATGAATATCGTGGCCTCCTCGGCGCCCTCGATCGGCCATTGCAACACCATGGGCACCGCCTCGACCATGAATTCACTGGCCGAAGCGCTCGGCATGTCGCTGCCCGGATGTGCGGCGATCCCCGCCCCCTACCGCGAGCGCGGGCAGATCGCCTATGACACCGGCACCCGCATTGTCGGGATGGTCTGGGAGGATCTGAAACCGTCCGACATCCTGACGCGCAAGGCGTTCGAGAACTGCATCGTGGTCAATTCGGCGATCGGCGGCTCGACCAACGCGCCGATCCATATCAATGCGCTGGCGCGCCATGTCGGCGTGGAGCTTTCGATCGACGACTGGCAGAAATACGGTCACGACGTTCCGCTGCTCGTCAACATGCAGCCGGCCGGCTTCTATCTCGGCGAGGAATATCACCGCGCCGGCGGCGTGCCGGCGGTGGTGCGCGAATTGATGAAGCACAAGCGCATCCATGAAGACGCCGTGACCGTCAACGGCCACACCATGGGCGCCAATTGCCGCGAGGCGGCAACGCCGGACGGCGACGTGATCTGGGGCTATGACAAGCCGCTGGTGAAGGATGCGGGCTTCTTGGTGCTGCGCGGCAATCTGTTTGATTCCGCGATCATGAAGACCAGCGTGATATCAAAGGAATTCCGCGACCGTTACTTGAGCAATCCGAAGGATCCGAATGCGTTCGAGGGCCGCGCCATCGTGTTCGAAGGCCCGGAGGATTATCACGCGCGGATCGACGATGCCTCGCTCGATATCGACGAGCGCTGCGTCCTGTTCATCCGCGGCACCGGTCCGATCGGTTATCCCGGCGGCGCCGAGGTCGTGAACATGCAGCCGCCGGCCGCCTTGATTAAACGCGGCATCCTGTCGCTACCGTGCATCGGCGACGGCCGCCAATCCGGCACTTCCGGATCGCCCTCGATCCTCAACGCCACGCCAGAAGCCGCCGCCGACGGCGGACTGGCGATCCTCAAGAATGGCGACAAGGTCCGCGTCGACCTCAACAAGGGCAGCGCCAACATCCTGATTTCGGAAGAGGAACTGAAGAAACGCCGCGCCGAACTCAAGGCCAAGGGCGGCTTCCCCTATCCCGCCCATCAGACGCCATGGCAGGAGCTCTATCGCGCGACCGTCGGCCAACAGGCCACCGGCGCCTGCATGGAATTGGCGACGCGCTATCACGACATCGCCGGCAAGGTCGGTGTGGCGCGGGATAATCATTAGTCACCGCCGCCGTCATTGCGAGCACAGCGAAGCAATCCAGAAATTCCACCGCGGAAGCAGGTCTGGATTGCTTCATCGCTTCGCTCCTCGCAATGACGGAAAAAATACAGGAGACGAGACATGTCAGACCGCCTCAAGGGCAAACGCGCCTTCGTGACCGCCGCCGCGGCCGGAATTGGCCGCGCAAGCGCCATCGCCTTTGCGCGCGAGGGCGCAACCGTCTTCGCAACCGACATCGACGAGAAAGGCTTGGCTGCGCTCAAGAACGAGGGCGTCGCGGACGTGGCGCGGCTTGATGCGCGCGACAGCGCCGCGGTCGCAGCGATCGCCAAGCGCGCGGGTCCGGTCGATATCCTCCTGAACGCCGCCGGCTTCGTGCATCATGGCACGGTGCTCGATTGCTCCGATGAGGACTGGGATTTCTCCTTCGACCTCAACGTCAAGTCGATGCATCGCACGATCAGATCGTTCCTGCCGGGCATGCTGGAACGAGGCCGCGGCTCGATCGTGAACATCTCGTCGGCCGCCGGCGTGTTCAAGGCCGCGCCCAACCGTTACGTCTACGGCGCAACGAAAGCGGCGGTCGCGGCGCTGACCCGTGCGGTCGCCGCCGATTTCATCACCAAGGGCATCCGCTGCAATTGCATTTGCCCGGGCACCATCGAGACCCCGTCGATGCTGAACCGTGCCGCTGCCGCCGGTCCCGGCGGCCGCGAGATGTTCGTCAGCCGCCAGCCGATGGGGCGGCTCGGCACCGCCGAGGAAATCGCTTCGCTCGCAGTCTATCTCGCAAGCGACGAGAGCGCGTTCACCACCGGCGTCGCGCACATCATCGACGGCGGCTGGACGCTTTGACCTAGAGGACAGCCATGAACAAGATCGATCTGAACGGCCGCTGCGCCGTCGTCACCGGCGGTGCGCAGGGCTTTGGGCGTGCGATCACCGAACGTTTCGTTTCCTCCGGCGCCAAGGTCGCGATCTGGGATCACGACCTGCCGTTTGCCGAAAAGACCGCCAAGGAGATCGGTAATGCCGTCAGCGCGTTCAAGGTCGACGTGTCGGATCTTGCCGCGGTGGAAAAGACGCGGGACGAGACGCTGAAAGCGTTCGGCAAGATCGACATCCTCGTCAACAATGCCGGCATTGCCGGCGTCAACAAGACGGTGTGGGAAACCGATTTCGAGGAATGGCGCAAGGTTTTGCGCATCAATCTCGACGGTCCCTTCATCTGCTGCAAGGCGATCGTGCCCGCGATGCTGAAACAGAAGTATGGCCGCATCGTCAACATCGCCTCCATCGCCGGCAAGGAAGGCAACCCCAATGCCGCGCATTATTCGGCGTCGAAAGCCGGCCTGATCGCACTGACGAAATCGCTCGGCAAGGAACTTGCCGCCTACGACATCCTCGTCAATGCGGTGACGCCGGCCGCCGCCAAGACCGCAATCTTCGACCAGCTGACGCAGCAGCATATCGACTTCATGCTGTCGAAGATTCCGAAGGGCCGTTTCGTGCTGGTGGAGGAACTCGCCGCGATGGTGGCGTGGCTTGCGTCGGAAGATTGCGCATTCTCCACGGGAGCCGTGTTCGATATTTCCGGCGGGCGAGCGACCTATTAGACCGGCTCTCCTCGTGCGATCATTCCGAGCGTTATCCTGTTCGGATCAGGGCGCGCACATGACAAGGCACATCCTCCAAATCATTGCTTGCTATTTCGTCGGCCTTATCGTGGGCAATCTGATTTTCATACCGTACACCGGTTCACTTGCACTTGTGCTGGCTTTCGGCGGCACATTTTTCGCGTTGCCCATTCTCGTCCTCGTTGTGGTCGTGTTCGCCCTCATGAGCGATCGAATACTGCGGTATTTGGCGATCTGGTGCATCATTACACCTTGGTTGGTTGTCGTGATCTGGCTGGCTGTGGAGTGGGAAACGAACTATTCCCATCGTGGGCATGACATTTACTGGTATCTCTCATTGAGAAATGTGTGGGAGCGCGCGGTACTCGCGTTCACCTGCGCGTCGGTCTCGTCGGCGCTCTTTTGGCACTGGAACCGTGCTCAAGTGCGGCCCCTGGCTCCAACCGAGCGCGAGCAGGCCGAGCAGCCAGAGAGCAATTTGCAAGGTTAAGAGATGAATGTCATGACCCGAGAAGGCGGATGCCTGTGCGGCGCGGTGCGGTTCAAGGCCGAAGGCGAGCCGGTCAATGTCCGCATCTGCCATTGCCGCACCTGCCAGAAGGCGATGGGATCGCCGTTCTTCGCCCGCGCGCTGTTCGACCAGCGCGCGCTGACCGTCGAAGGTCCGACCGGCCGCTACCCGTCCTCGGAGGCACTCGACCGGGTGTTCTGCACGGTTTGCGGCACCCGCCTGTTCGGCTGGCGCAAGATCGGGACCATGGCCGGCGTGGCGCTCGCGGCCTTCGACGACCGCAACGCGTTTGCGCCGACCGATCACATGTGGGTCACGGAAAAAATGGATTGGGTGAAGCTCGACGATGGGCTGCCGCAATATTCGGGGACCGCGCCTTGAGGACCGTCGCTTTCGAAAGGGACGACGGATGGATCGACGCAAATCCGTGCTAGCTTTATCCGCCGGTTGAACCAGGCGGGACAAGCATTGGCCTCAAACATCACCCTTTATGGCGCGTCGGTCTGGGTGCTGCCGCTGCTATTCGCCATCACCTTTCATGAGGCGGCCCACGGCTTTGTCGCGCACCGGCTCGGCGACGACACCGCCTACCAGCTCGGCCGCGTCAGCTTCAATCCGCTGCGCCATATCGATCCGTTCGGGAC
>Ga0210408_10005359_pt1 | contig 11284 bp, 8 predicted proteins | sample IncBWH4MmetaG_FD_155471 | JGI IMG/M metagenome (GOLD analysis project Ga0210408, IMG submission 155471) | Forest soil microbial communities from Barre Woods Harvard Forest LTER site, Petersham, Massachusetts, United States - Inc-BW-H-4-M | ecosystem: Environmental > Terrestrial > Soil >... | reverse complement strand
TTTCACCTCGCCGCCCAGCACGCCACCCTGAATCGCGGCGCCCACGGCCACGACTTCATCCGGATTGACGCCCTTGTGGCCTTCGCGCCCAAACAGTTCCTTCACCAGCGCCTGGATGCGCGGCATGCGAGTCTGTCCGCCCACCAACACCACTTCGTTGATCTTGCTGGCGTCCACTCCGGCGTCTTTCAGGCACTGTTTGCACGGACCCGCTGAGCGCTGAATGATGTCCTCCACCATGCCTTCAAGCTTCGCTCGCGTCAGCTTCTTCACCAGATGCTTCGGACCGCTGGCATCCGCCGTGATGAACGGCAGGTTGATCTCGTGTTCCATCGTCGTCGAGAGCTCGATCTTCGCCCGCTCCGCCGCATCACGCAGACGCTGCAGCGCCATTTCATTGCCCTTGCCGCGCAGGTCGAGGCCTTCGTCCTTCTTGAACTCGTCAATCAGCCAGTCCACAATGCGCTGGTCGAGGTTGTCGCCGCCCAGGTGCGTGTCGCCATTGGTAGCCTTCACTTCGATGACGCCCTCGCCGACTTCGAGCACCGAAATATCGAATGTGCCACCGCCGAAGTCATAAACGGCGATAGTCTCGTCCTTGCCTTTGTCGAGCCCGTATGCCAGCGCCGCCGCCGTCGGCTCGTTGATGATGCGCTTCACCTCTAGCCCGGCAATTTGACCGGCATCCTTCGTGGCCTGCCGCTGCGCGTCGTTGAAATATGCGGGCACGGTGATGACCGCCTCGGTCACCTTCTCACCGAGGTAGTCTTCCGCTGCCTTCTTGAGCTTCTGCAGAATCAGCGCCGAAATCTGAGGAGGCGTATGCTCCTTGCCTTGCGCCAGAACCGCAACGTGGTCGCCCGACTTGGTAACCTTGTAGGGAACCATCTTGAGCTCTTCGGTCACTTCGTCGTAGCGCCGTCCCATGAAGCGCTTGATCGAATAGACGGTATTCTCAGGATTAGTGATGGCCTGCCTCTTGGCCACTTGCCCGACCAGCCGCTCACCGGTCTTGGTGAAGCCCACCACGGAAGGCGTAGTCCGCCCTCCTTCTTCATTAGCAATCACCTTGGGCTCACCACCTTCCATCACTGCGACGCAGGAATTCGTGGTCCCCAGGTCAATTCCGATAATCTTTCCCATAAAACGTCCTCCTAAACTAAAATAAGTGCTTTAAAATCAGTGCAAATGTGATTGCGCCCAAGGCCATGCTAAGACTTGAGTGGATCGTTGTCAAGGTTTAGATGCGCAGGATGCTGGGGAGGATGCGACAGTCAGGGCGGCTTCATAGCTGCGATTTCGCATGACTTGCGCCATCTGTGTGAGGTAGTTTAGTTGTCGCGCGCGGTGCCGTTGTCGACAGAGCGTGGAAAATGCTCGCGACTGGACATTCCGGCGGCAAGCCGGCGGCGAATTCACAGAAAGGTGTTTCGACCATGTTAAGGAAAGCAGGCTGCAACTGGAAGAAAATTGTCTTTGTGCTCTGGCTTGCCGCATCTTTTTGTTCGGCTCATGCGGCCGATATGAAGCCGGAAGAGATCGTTGCGAAGCACCTTGATTCCATCGGCACAGCTCAAGCCCGCGCTGCTCTCAAGTCACGGGTGGTCCAGGGAACATCGCATTTCAAAGTGGTGGTGAACGGCGGCGGCCAACTCCAAGGAACTGCCGGAATTGTTTCTGAGCAGCGAAAGGCTGCGATGGTACTGAAGTTCGCGGATAACCAGTACCGCGGCGAGCAAATGGTATGCGACGGGGATAAGTTTTCCATCGCCGCCACAACTTCCTCGCACCACCGTTCCATCCTCGGCGAATTCATCTGGAGCCAAAGCCTCATTCTGCGCGAGGGCCTCCTGGGTGGGGAACTGTCGACCGCGTGGAGCCTCGCCAATCTGGATGTCACCAAGCCCACACTGAGCTATGCGGGCCTCAAGAAGGTGGATGGGCGGCAGGTGCATGATCTCCGCTATCGCTCCAAAAAGGGCAACGACATGGATATTCATATGTACTTCGACGCGGAGACCTTTCAACACGTGTCCACGGTCTACAAGATCACCCTGCCCTCGGGGCTGGGGGGATTCGTGCCCTCCGCCAGCGACCAGGCCGGTTTGACCCACGGCACCGACCCAGGTGGCTCAGATCCGACCCAAAGTGTCAACCAAAGAGAGACCCGCTACACGCTGGAGGAGCGCTTCAGCGATTTTAAGACCGCCGACGGCATCACTCTCCCAACACACTACAACATTCAGTTCACGCAAGAGCTGCAAGACAACCGCACTACGGTTTATGAATGGGACGCTACTTTCGATCAGGTTTCAGAGAATGTGACGCTAGACCCGCGAAATTTCCAGGTGAAGTAATCTAGTGACGAACCTGTGGGCGGACTGGTGAGTCCAGGTCTAGCGTTTCTTGCGGGATTGGAGAGGCTGATCTCGAGTACGGGTGCCTCGCGCAGGTGAGACCATCCTCGTAGCCATTTCGTGTCGGCGCAGGAGAACAGAAACTTAAGGAACGCGCTATGGCTTGGTAGATGGCGCATCGGAAGCAAGAGTATCGTTCTTAGCGCCTTCCACAGCCTTCTTGCCCTCTATTTTGCACTTGAATTCTTTGCCTTCGTCACGGCGAATGTAGAGTCTCTCACCGTCTACTCGGTAGTCCACCGGTTGCACCGCTTCGAATTTTCCTGCCTGGAAATCGCCACAATGGTCGATCTGATAGAGAAAATCGGTGCCTTTCAATTCGTAAACTTTTGCCCGACGCTTATTGGAGTTACTGCTCAGGTACCAAGTATCGAGGCGCGTTTCATACCCGGTGATTGTTTCCTTCTGGGTAAGTGGGTTGTGTTTTTTTGGGCACCGGCCGCAATCGTGGCCAGTAGCAGTATGAACAGTGCTGAGCGGGTTCGCGTCAAAGTCATAAGTTTCGCGTTTAAGCTACTGCCAACGCGCAGGGTTGTCAAATTTAGTGCATGTCCCAAATACTGGAAATTTCGCAGATGAAATCGTCACGCCCGATTTACCATCTTAGCGATGACTTCTCGCTTGGGGCGCTGGCTGCGCGATCCTCTATTTCTCTTGTGCGTGACCGCGGGCCTGCTGGCTTTTGTGGTGCAATCCGGCGAACTCGGCACGGCCGACACCATGCACCGCCTTCAGACCACACACTGGATTTGGACCTCGCAGCCACAGGTATTTCCCGGCGACTATCCGGAGTTCGGCCTGCACGGCCGTGGAGGTCGGCTCTACAGCTGGTACGGCATCGGCCAGTCGCTGCTGATGCTGCCCGCGGATCTGATCGGAACCGGGCTGGCCCATCTGTCTATCTTCTCCGAGTACAAGGACGATCCCGCCGTCCGCAGCATCGTGGTCAGCTACCTCACCAACATTCTCGTGAATGTACTTACGGCCTGGATCGCGTTTCGAATGCTGCGCCAACTGAACTTCAGTGTGAAGGAATCTGTTGCCGGGGTCCTCGCGCTGATGTTCTGCACCACGCATCTGCACTACACCCAGAACATGATGGAGAACAACTACATCATGCTTCTAACCCTGGGCGGCTTCTCTTTTCAGTATGAGTGGCTGCGCACCGGGAGCAAGCGGGCCTTGTTCCTGGGCTCGGGAGCCTTGGGGTTGAACCTGCTGACTCGCCTCACGACCGGCCTGGACCTAATTGCCGCAGGGCTTTTTCTGCTGGCTGTGTTGTGGTTCGGGCAGGTTCGTGGGCGCGAGCTGTGGCGGCGCTTCCTGGCGTACTGCAAGATTGCAGCACCCGTTTACGCTGTCTTTCTGTTGATCGATCGCGTCTACCAGTTCTACCGCTTCGGATCGTTTACCAACACTTATGTTCCTCTGTTCGCCAAAGAGCAACGACTGCAGGATCCGACTCTGCCAGCAAATTTTCCCTGGAGCACACCCTTCCACGAAGGGTTTCTGGGCGCGCTGTTCAAACCGGAAAAGTCGATCTTTCTTTTCGATCCCCTGCTGGCGCTGGCCATCGTGATCCTGGTTCTGCTTTGGAAGCGTCTGTCTGCTGAAATCCGCGCCTACGGCGTGACTTCGTTGCTGCTGCTGCTCGGCTACATCAGCTTCTACGCCAGGTACACCTATTGGAGCGGTGACTTCGCCTGGGGCGATCGCTACGTGTCGACGGCCGTGGAACTGGCGACGCTTCTTGCTGTGCCCTTACTCCTGCGTTATCGGGAGAATCTGTCTCCGTTTCTCTGGCGCGCGGCCATTGTGCTCATCGCAGCCAGCCTGGTCATTCAAGTCGCGTCGCTGGCCTTCTGGTTGCCGCTGGAGATTTACCAGATGGAGTCACTCGGACATCCCACGTTTGTGATCGCGCTGCGCTTCAAGAACATCACCGCCTTCGCGCTCGGGAAAATGGACGCGTGGGGATTGAATACCGAGGAGATGACGCAGGACGCGTGGGATTACGTCCACATCACCACGTGGAATTTCCTGCCATTTTTACTGCGGCGGGTGGGAGTTGCTCCACGCTGGGTAGTGGATACGACATTTGCAGTTTGGCTGGCTGGAATCGCGGCATTGCTGGTTGTTGGCGGGCAGCTGAGGCGTATGGTAGACTGGTAGAATATTTATGGTAGAAGGTAGAAAATGAGCTTAAACATCAAAAACGAGAAAACTCATAGCCTGGCCCGGGAGTTAGCGCGGCTTACCGGCGAAAGCATGACTGCCGCGGTTGATAAGGCGGTTAAAGAGCGCCTCGAACGGGTGCGCCACCACAAGAAAGTTGGATTGGCGGAACGTTGGTTGAAGATTGGGCAGGAATGCGCCCGTCGGTGGAAAGAGCCCTACCGTTCTACCGATCACGGCGATCTGTTATACGACGAAAAGGGCTTACCGAAATGATCGTCGACACATCGGTGGTCATCGCCATTCTGAAAGGCGAGGCGGAAACGACCGCATTTGTGACGGCGTTGCAGCAGGCCAGAGTTCGCCGCATATCCGCGGCAAGCTATGTCGAGGCTGCCGTGGTCACCGATGGCAATCGGGATCCGGTGTTAAGCCGACGTTTGGATGATCTATTGCACGAGGCCGTGGTCACAATCGAACCTGTGACGGTGCAGCAGGCCAAGATAGCGCGCGAAGCTTATCGCGATTTCGGCAAGGGACGACATCGCGCAGGACTCAACTTTGGCGATTGCTTTGCCTATGCGCTGGCGAAAGAGAAGGGCGAGGCGCTCCTGTTCAAAGGAGATGACTTTTGCCACACCGATGTGGAAGCCGCTGAAGTCTAGGCCTACCAACCGAGGCTCGTGCGGGATGATCCCACGGCAACTGAAGGCGGCGATCCAGTACACGAAGGCCTGATAAACTTCCCCCCTCTTTATCGAGCTACGATTGCTGGCTGGGGTGAAAGACATGCGGAACGATCCAACTACAGCATCTCTTATCTGCGGCGTGGTTGCTGCCTTCCTCATTTTCGTCGGAGTGTCCAGCGCACAATCGCCCGCGGCCCCCAAGCTCTCGCCAGAGGTCAGGGAGTACGTGAAGTTCGACGATGCCGCCATTGCGCTCTCCCATATCCGCGTAATCGACGGTACTGGGCAGGCTCCCCGCACCGATCAGACCCTGATCATTCGCGACGGCACCATCGCGGCCTTAGGAGACGCGGCCTCGACGCCGATCCCGCCAGGCGCGAAAGTGTTAAACCTCACCGATCACTCCGTGATGCCCGGCCTGGTCGGTATGCACGATCACATGTACTATCCCCAGCCGGTCAACCTGGCAGGTCAACGAGTCAGGGGAACTCTCCAGTTCGAGCAGCAGTCCAGTTTCACTTTCCCGCGATTGTATCTGGCTGCCGGAGTCACGAGCCTCCGCACCACTGCCAGCGTCGAGCCGTACGCTGACTTGAATCTGAAAACTTGGATCGATGCCGGCAAGATTCCCGGGCCGAAAATCCATGTGACGAGCCCCTACATGGAAGGCCTGGGGAATTATCGCCTTCCCGTCCACGAACTCACCGGGCCGGAGGATGCCCGCGAGACCACAGAGTTCTGGGCCGATCAGGGCGTGACCTCCTTCAAAGCCTTCGTGCACATTACCCGGGCTGAGTTGAAAGAAGTCCTCGACGTTGCCCACAAGCGCGGCCTCACCGTGACTGGTCACCTCTGCTCGATCACGTATCGCGAAGCTGCCGAGCTCGGCATCGACGATATTGAACACGGATTCATCGCGGACTTTGGCTGGGATCCCGCGAAGGAACCTGACACATGCCCGACCTCCAATGAAGGGAAGGATGCGGTATTTATTAATCTCACGCCCGAGAGTCCGCAGGTTCGCGAGCTGTTTCAAATTCTGATCCAGCGCCATGTGGCCGTCACTTCGACTCTGACAGCCATAGAAGGTTATTCCTCGGACCGGCCTCCGCTCCAGCAACGCTTTCTAGATGTTCTGTCGCCGCAAGCCCAGGCGGGATACCTTTCCCAGCGAGTCGCGCGATCCTCCAACACCCGCTTTCTGAAAAAGGAGATGGAACTGCAATATGCGTTCGTCAAAGCCGGCGGAACGTTGTTAGCGGGTCCAGACCCGACCGGCATCGGCGGTGTCGTGGCGGGATTCGGCGATCAACGCGAAGTGGAACTTCTGGTAGAAGCTGGCTTCACTCCCGTCGAGGCGATTCACATCGCCACTGAGAACGGCGCGCGATTTCTGCACGAGGATGATCGCATCGGCACGCTGGCTCCAGGCAAGGTCGCGGATCTGGTCGTCGTCCGCGGTGATCCCTCGTCGAAAATATCCGACATCGAAAACGTGGAACTCGTCTTCAAGGATGGCGTTGGCTACGATTCCGCCAAGCTGATTGAGTCGGTGCGTGGCCTCGTCGGGCTACGCTAGCACAGCGCGCCCGCTGTTGCTTAGTTCGAAAGACTAAGCCTTTGGAGCTGCGCTGAAGATCTCGACCAGTCGCTCCGCAATCATCCTGTCCTCGCCGTCCTTAAGCTGCCAGACGGCAAAGCCGAAGCTGTTCGGGTCGCTGGGATGGCCGTGATGGCCGCCGTGATTGTCACCGGGCTGCGCGTCCGGATTGCGTCCGCGCATGCCGCTCGCACCGGCGCCCATGCTGCCGATACCGATTGGCTGGGTGTCGGCCAGCTTCTGCATGACCTCCGGCCCGGTGATGTTGAGCTTCGATGGATCGATTTGCCAGCTGTATCGCGGCGTCACATTGCCGAGAGCCTGAGGGTTGAACTGCCGAGGGCGCGCCGTCACTCCGAATTTTTTCACCGCATCAGTGATGACCTGCGCGCGCTCGTCATACATCCTCAGCGTCGCGTCGTAGTTCTGATTCACGAAGATCTCGAGCGCTTTGAGCAGGCCGAAAATAGTCTCCTTGCCAACCTTGCAGCAGCGTCCAATGCGATCTTCCTGCGGGCTCATGTTCAGCAGGGAGTAGTGGATCAGCTCTTCTTTGCCGATCAGGACGCCCGATGCCTGCGGTCCGCAAATATCCTTGCCGCCGCTGAAGGTGACCATGTCGAAACCGATTGCCGGATACTCCCAGAGCCGCTCGATCGGCGGCACGTCCGCGGCGGCATCGTTGAAGGTGTAGAGGTTGTGTGCCCTGGCAATCTCGACCGTCTCAGGCCCGCTGACCTTGCCCTTGTCGGACAAAATATTGGTGAAGTGGATGGCCACTGTCTTCGGATTGATGGCGGCAATCATCTCTTCGCGGGTCTCGACTTCGACCAGCTTCGCGCCGGTCTGGCGGATCTGGTGGTCAAACGGGTAGCGATGGCTCTTCTGGATGATGACTTCGTTCCGGGGGAAGTTGCTTACGTCGGGAATGTCGCGCATGCGCGGCTCGAGGTCTTCCGTCATCATGCCGGCGTAGCCGACGACCAGGGCCGCGGCCGCGCCACCCGTCACCAGACCGGTGTAGCCGGCGGGGGACTTACACAGCTTCGCGATGAACTTCCCGGCCGCGATTTCCAAGTCGTCGATCAAAACGAAATGCGCGTTGCCTCTCCGGATCAGCTCCATGACCTCCGGCTTCATCACCGAACCACCAATGACGGTTACGGTGCCATTGATGTTGACGAGCGGCGTTACCCCAAGCTCGGCATAAATGTCGCCGGTGGAACCAAGGCCAGTTGTGATCGGTACGATGGGGCTGCCGTCGACAGCGGGCATGGACGGCTTGGGCTTCTTCTTGCCGAAGATGCCAGCAGCATTCAGCTTGCCCGGAGCGAACAGGCTACCACTGGCGGCCCCGAGCGCGGCTAGAAAAGAACGGCGGCTCCAACCAAGCTTCAAATTCATTTGGAGTTTCCTCTCTTTCACGAAATTACTTATCGGCCAGCGGCGAGGGCGGATTCACGACCTTTGCGCTGCCCACGATTTCAATCAGCGAATCGCCGGGAATCCACTCCAGCGCCATGCAGGCGCGGGACGGCGCTTTCCCGGGTGAAAAATAGGTCCCATAGATCTTATTCAACGCGTCGTACTGCGCTTTATGCGCATCGAACCGTGCCTTGCTGGTGGGCATGGGGATATTGTCGGCGAGAGGCAGACAGAGAAAAACCGTGAGATGGATGATGCTGTCCATGGTGCAGCCAGCCCGCTCGACCGACTTCTTAAGTGCATCCATGGTTCGCGTGACGTGCTTTTCGAAGGGGTCAGTTACGAGGACGTGATCCTCCTTGGGATAGCCGTCATTGGAACCCGTTCCAGAGAAGTAGTAGATCCCATCGTGTGTGTGATTGCCGCCACCGGGGCGACGAGGCGCATCGTCACCAGGCTTGCCCACGGATGTAGTAGCGGGTGTGGGTGCGTTGGCCGGAGCCTGCGCAGGGGTAGACTGCTGAGCGAACAGTCTGGGCGCGCCGGTTACGAGAGCCGCCAGCGCCGCGATCTTGCCAAAGAAATTGCGTCGAGTCTTGATTTCCATCGAATCCCTCCTTCGGATCTTGCGATCCACGAAAGCAAACCTGATAGGCGGCAATGATAGCGCAGGGACGAGTTGTCAAGATGTCGCACTTTCACGTCATGGGATTGACCCACGACAGCTGCAGTCCGTGGTCTGGAGTGATGGACCGTCAGAAGACAATCCCGAGGGCAGTCTCTCCAGGCACGCGCGGAAAGACCGAAGTTTGAAAAGCTCAGGGCTGGTTGGTTACTCCACCGTGACCGACTTCGCCAGATTCCGCGGCTGATCCACGTCACACCCGCGCCGCACAGCGATGTGATACGCCAGCAACTGCAGCGGCACGATCTCGAGAATCGGCGACAGCTCTTCGGGTGCCGCCGGGATGTACAAAACGTGGTCGGCGGCTTCTTTGATCTCTTCATCCCCCTCGGTCGCCAACGCGATTACAACGCCGGACCGTGCTTTCACTTCCTTCAGGTTCGAGCACGTCTTCTCGTAGCGCGTCATCGAGCCGGGATTGTTCACGTCTCTCGTGGCGATGATGACTACCGGCAAATTTTCGTCGATCAAGGCGTTCGGCCCGTGCTTCATCTCGCCGGCGGGATATCCCTCGGCGTGGATGTAGGAAATTTCCTTCAGCTTGAGTGCACCTTCCAAAGCTATGGGGTAGTGAATGCCGCGCCCCAGAAATAGAAAGTCATGTGCCCGCTGGTAGAGCTTGGCGAGTTCTTCACACTGTTCGTCGTGAGCGAGAAGGTGCTCGAGCTTGCCCGGGATATGCGTGAGTTCCTGCACCGCGGCGCGCGCCTGCTCCGGAGTCATGGTTCCACGCACCTGCGCCAGATATAACGCGAAAAGGTAGAGGGCGGTGAGTTGTCCAGTAAAAGCTTTGGTCGAGGCCACGCCAATTTCTGGACCCGCGTGGGTGTAAATGGTTCCAGCTGCTTCGCGAGTGATCATCGATCCCACCACATTGCAGATCGCCAGAGTCTTCGATCCCTTGGACTTAGCCTCGCGCTGCGCGGCAATGGTGTCGGCGGTTTCGCCCGACTGCGAGATCACCAGCGTGATCGTGTCCGCGCCGACAATGGGATCGCGGTAGCGCCACTCGCTGGCATAGTCCACTTCGACGGGAACACGGGCCAGCGTCTCGATCATGAATTTGCCGGCCTGGCCAGCATGCCAGCTTGTTCCGCAGGCCGTGATGTTGATCTTTCTCGCGCTACGGAACTCGTCCTCGCTGATCTGCATCTCGTCGAGAAAAATTTGGCCAGTATCCTGCGACACGCGCCCCAGGGTCGTATCCCGCACCGAGCGCGGCTGCTCGTAAATCTCCTTGAGCATGAAGTGCTTGAAGCCGCCCTTCTCCGCCATGATCGGATCCCAGGTGACGTGCTGCACCTGGCGCTGAATGGGTTTGCCGTCAAAGTCGGTGAGCTGCACGCCGTGCGGAGTGACTACGGCCAGATCGCCGTCGCCCAGAAAGAAAATGTCGCGCGTGTGATAAAGAATTGCGGGCACGTCAGAAGCGACAAAGTATTCGTCGTTGCCCAGGCCAATCACCGCAGGTGGTCCGTTGCGCGCGGCAACAATCTTGTTGGGCTCATCCACCGAAATCACGGCGAGCGCGAACACTCCCGTCAGTTGCTTCACTGTCTTGCGGACAGCTTCTTCCAGCGCTGGACCGTGTCCGTGGTCAGGCTGGGAATGTCTCTCGACCAGGTGGGCGATGATCTCCGTATCGGTTTCCGTGGTGAACTTGTGGCCGTCTGCCATCAGCTGCTTTTTCAGGCTGAGGTAGTTCTCGACAATGCCGTTGTGCACGACCACAATCTTGCCGGTGCAGTCGCGGTGTGGGTGGGCGTTTTCTTCGGTGGGGCGCCCGTGTGTGGCCCAGCGCGTATGCCCGATGCCGTAGGTTCCATCCAGAGGCTTCAGCCGGATGGCTTCTTCCAGATTGTGCAGCTTGCCTTCGGCGCGGCGGATCTGTAGCCCGTCTCCATCGCCGGCCACGGCGATTCCCGCCGAATCATAGCCGCGATATTCCAGCCGTCTCAGTCCCTCGATGATGACCGGAACCACACGCTTCTTTCCGACATAGCCAACAATGCCGCACATAGCGAGACCCCCAAGTGTTCTCTATTCTGCGAGGGAGCAACGGAATTCTTCAATCACCGGGTTGGTGAGCACCTCGCGGGCAATGCGCTCGACTTCGCTCTGTGCGTCTTCACGGGACAGGTCCCCGTCGAGCGTGAGTTCGAAGTACTTGCCCTGGCGCACGTCTTCCAGACCCTTATATCCCATCTTCTTCAGAGCGCCCTGGATAGTCTTGCCTTGGGGGTCGAGAACGCTCTTCTTCAACGAAACGTAGACGTAGGCCTTCATGGGGATT
>Ga0210408_10005355_pt1 | contig 11289 bp, 10 predicted proteins | sample IncBWH4MmetaG_FD_155471 | JGI IMG/M metagenome (GOLD analysis project Ga0210408, IMG submission 155471) | Forest soil microbial communities from Barre Woods Harvard Forest LTER site, Petersham, Massachusetts, United States - Inc-BW-H-4-M | ecosystem: Environmental > Terrestrial > Soil >... | reverse complement strand
CAAGCAACTAGGACGGCTGCGTCGGGACACACCCAAATAGCGCCTCCCCGCGCCTCTTTCCGCTTGCGCCGACCAGGAACAGCGGAGGCGATGAGCTACAGTCGAGGACAACGAGCACACCGATGACGATCAGGAGACTCGCCACCGTTCTGGGTGTCGTATCGCTCGCGGGTGCGCTGATCGCAGGGGCGTTGGCGGCCACGATGCCATCCAGGCCCTCGTACGGCCCGCCGGCACCGATCAAGCTGAGGGGTCCGGCTCGAACGACGGTCAGCCGGGCGGCGGTGTTCACGTGGGCGCGGACGACCGCTCAGACATCCGCCTTCCGCTGCCGGCTCGATCGCGGTCCGTTCAGGAGCTGCGGAAGCGGCATCGCATACAGGCGTCTACGTCGCGGGCGGCACGCGTTCACCCTGGTTGCGATCGATGCCGCGGGTCGCCGAAGCGCCGCGGCACGGGGCAACGCGGGATCGCCGACATCCTCCTGGTCATGGACCATCGTCGCGCCCGTCCAAGCTCTGACGGTTTGGAGCAAAGTTGACTCGCGGCTGTACCCGGGGGCGTCGCCGATTCCCATCGACCCCTCACTGCGCAACCCGCACGGATACCCGCTGCGTGTAACTCGGCTAACACTCAAGGTGCGTGCGGTGATAGCCCCGCATGCGACTCCGGCGCTGCCCTGCACGACGGCTGATTTCGCCACCACTAACTACACGGGTCATGCGTTCGTCGTGCCGTCCGGATCGAGCACGCTTGCCCACGACCGCGTGCCCCGGACGCAGTGGCCGACGGTTGCGATGCTCAACCGGCCGGTGAACCAGGATGGATGCATGGGCGCAACCCTCGAGCTCGCCTATCGAGAGTCCACGGTCCGCCCTGCGGGTAGGCGATGAGGGATCTGATCCGGAGGTATGGCCTGGGACTGCTGCCGGCGGCAGTGGTGTTCGGCACGGCGGTCGCGGGCGCGCACGCCTATATCTCCGCCACCGGCAGCGGCACGGCCGGCGCCGGCGTATCGAGCTTGACGTCTCCGGGAGATCCACACGCGAGCTTCGCCGCAACCAACGTCAGTGTGACCTGGACCGCCTCGACGATCGGCGCAGCGGTAGCGGCGAGCAGCTATACGGTGGAGCGCTACAACGGCAGTGGCGCCGATTTGGGCGAAGCCTCGTGCGGCGCCGTGCCGTCAAACGTGGGGGTCCCGGACGCATTCGGCAGCTTCTCCTGCACGGACTCGCCCACGGCCGGAACGTTCAAGTACAAGATCACGGCGCATTATCGATCCTGGATGGCGAGCAGCGGATTCACGAACAGCGTGTCGGTCGGCGCCACCGCGACGACAGTAGCTTCGACGATGAACCCCTCAAGGCCCAACCAGCAGGTCTCCTACACCGCCACGGTGACGGTCGAACCCGCCGGGACGCCGACCGGCAGGGTTCGGTTCCTCGACGGCGCCAGTACGATCGCCGGCTGCGCCGAACAACCGCTCACCGCGAACAGCCCCTACCGCGCGACCTGCGATGTCACCTACGGCGCCCCCGGCAGCCACTCGATCACAGCCCGATATCTTGGCGACGGCGCCTATCCGAGCTCGACATCGTCGGTGCTGACGCAGACGATCGCCAGGGGCAGCCAGTCGATCGTATTCGAAGGCCTGCCCGCCGGCAAGAGACTCGACGAAGGCCCGATAATCGTCAAAGCGAAAGCGTCCTCGGGTCTGCCTGTGACCTTTGCATCGGAAACCACGAGCGTCTGCACCACCTCCGGCGGCTCAGGTGAAAAAGTCACCTTTCTCACCATCGGCACCTGCACGATCAAAGCCACTCAGGCCGGCAACGAAGAATGGAGCTCAGCGACCGAAGAACAGAGCTTCGCGATCACCAAGGGCAACCAGACGATCACGTTCGCCAAACCACCCGGCAAGAACCTCGACGAAGAATCGACGATCCTCACCGCGACGGCATCCTCAGGCCTGGCGGTCATGTTCGAATCGAAGACCACCAGCATCTGCACGACCTCCGGCGGAGCGGGCGAAAAAGTAACGTTCGTCACGACGGGCACGTGCACGATCAAGGCCGGCCAGGCCGGCAGCGCCAACTGGAACGCGGCGGCGCCTGTCGAACAGAGCTTCGCCATCGCCTCGACGGCAACCGCGCTGACGGCGTTGTCCCCGGCGACCGTGGAAGCGGGCGAAGGCACCTCGCGCGTGGCGGTCAGCCCCGACGGCAAGAACGTATACGCCACGAACCGAGGCGCAGGCGCGAATACGGTCTCGCAGTATGCGCGCAACACCGAAACGGGCAAGCTCACGGCGCTCGCGCAGGCGACGGTGGCGACGGGGACAGAACCCGAGAGCGTCGTCGTGAGCCCGGACGCCAACAGCGTGTATGTGGCGAACCGCGCCTCCAACACGGTCTCGCAGTATGCGCGCAACCTCGCGACCGGAGCGCTCACCCTGCAGGCATCGGTCGCCACCGGCACAGGCCCCATCGGTCTCGCGATCAGCCCCGACGGCAAACAGGTCTACGCGGCGAATGCGACCTCGGGCACGCTTTCTCAGTTCTCGCGCAACACGGAAACGGGCGAACTGAAAGCGCTTGCCAAAGCGACGGTTCCAGCTGGCGCGAACGCTCACGGGATCCTCGTCAGCCCCGACGGCAAGAACGTGTATGCGGCCAACTACAGCGCCGACACCGTGAGCGAATATGCGCGCAACGAAGTCAGCGGGGAACTCACGGCCCTCGGGACGGTGGCGGCCGGGACAAACCCTCACGATCTCGCCATCAGCCCTGACGGGAACAGCATGTACGTAGCGGACAGCACCGAATCGGGCAGCGTGTTGGAGCTGGCCCGCAACGCGGAAACCGGGATGCTCACGTCCCAGACGACGATCGCGGCAGGCAAATTCACCGAATGCATCGTGGTGAGCCCTGACGGGAACAGCGTGTACGCGACGAACGAAGCCACCGACAACGTGTCCCAATACTCGCGTGACACGGAAACGGGCGATCTCACGGCCCTCGCGCCGACGGCCGTGGCGACCGGAACCCATCCGGAAGGAATCGCCGTCAGCGCCGACGGCCACAGCGTCTACATAGCCAACGGCGGGTCCGGCAGCATCTCGCAGTACTCGCGATAGCCCGGGCTCAGGCCCACGCCGAAACTAGGTGCGGCCAGACGCCCCGTTCTCATCTGCCGGCGTGCCGAGCCGGAAGCTGGCGCGATGCACCCAGCGACCGGCCATCCTGCTCATCAGCCATACCTCCTGGGCGCGTGCGCTCACCGGCAGCCGCTCGACCAATCCGCGTGGCACGGTCTCACCAAAGGCGACGGTGAGATGGGGGATTATCTCCTCGTGGACGCCCCCGTATGCCTGGCGGTCGGGCCAGCGCTCCACCAGCGCTCGCACCAACGCGGTGAAGGGCGCCGCGGGCTCAGGCGCGAGGTATACGACACCCGGAAAATGCCCCACTTCCGACAGTGCGAAATCAAAGGCGGGGACCGCCTGGAACAGCGACTTCAGGGTCCCTTCGATCTCGTGGTCGATCGTGCGGGGGCTGAGAAAGGGATACAAGAGGGTGATGTGCGCCGGGATGCCGGCCTCGGACGCCGACTTCTGGAGCAGATCGTCGGCGTGGGGAACGGGCATGATCAGCGTCGTGGTCGAACCCTCCAGCAGCTTGCGCAGCACGGCGAGATCGGCCCGGTCTCGCCATCTCTTGTGGTAGTTCGAGTGGCTCTCGGCCTGGGAGGCCAGCGACAGGCAGGGCACCGGCCGGCCCTCGATCTCGCCTGTGGTGAATTCGACGTGCTCGTGTGAGAAGTCGAGCGGGTGCAGATCGACCACCCGACCCGCCAGCTCGTGGTCGTGGAGGACGAGGCGCGAGAACAGCGGCTCATCGGAGTCCACCCGATACCACTCGCGATAGCCGAGGCCTTCCAGCACCTCGACGGCTCGCTGCATGCTGCCGTCGTCGATGACCAGATCGAGATCGCGGTGAACTCGCGTGCGCCGCCCGGCCAGCGCGTCCACGCCCCAGCCGCCGTTGATCCAGCAGCCCACGTCGGCGTCGTGGAGCGCGTCGACGATGCTCAGCGCCAGCTCACCAGAGGTCGGTGGATGGCGATAGACGAGCGCGCTCAACCGGGCCAGGACACCATGCGGCAGGGGCATGCGCCAGACCAGACGATTCAGCCTCCCGGTCACGCGATAGAAGAGCGTCGGCTCGCTTGTGCTCGCCGGCGGCGAGCGCTGCATCGAAGGTGAGCTCATCAGCGGATGTGAGGCGGGCGCGCGAACAGCGCGGTCAATCGGCCGCTGCTCGGATCGGCGGCGCCCGCCAGTGACGCCAGCCCGAGCGCCTGCTCGATCGTGCCGAGAACGCCGTAATGGTCCACGGGCGTGTGGATGCGCACGCCACGGCGGACGCCAGGGCCGGCGAGGATCGTGGCGATGTGCCCGCCCTGCGCAGCCCCCCCGCAACATCCGGCGTCGGAGCTGCCCTCGTCCCATGTCAGAACGAGAAAGCCCTGCGGACCGAGCTCGCGCAGCAGCGACGGGACGGTGCGCGCCAGAAACCGGTCACCGCCGGCGACGCCGCAGTCGTGGCCGTCGTCGCAGAGGTTCGGCGAGATCCACGCGTAGGTCGGCAGCCGCCCGCCGCGCAGGTCGGCGGAGAGCTGCTTGAAGCCGACCAGCTTGCTGCAGCGAGCGGGTGAGTCGGCGATGTCGTTGTAGTAGATGAAGGGGTTGTGCTTCTTGGCATAGCCTCCGGATCCGGCGCCTTTGAAGCAGGGTTCGGGCTGGTCCTCCAGATAGGCCTTCCACGAGATATGCGCGGCTTCGAGCTGGTCGACGATGTTGGGAGCCTGCACCTGGCAGTCGGTGCAGTCAGAGGAGATCCCCTGAGTCGATCCGCTTGTCAGCGCAAGATAGTTGGGGAGTGAGGGATGCGTGATGGCAAAGCTCTGCGTCGCCAGCCCATAGCGACGGATGAGCGCATTGGCATACGGAGCCGCTGCGCGATTGCCGACGATGTCGGTGCTCTCCTCGTTCTCCATCACGAGCACGAGCACGTGCGAGGACCGCGAGTGAGGCAGCTTGGAGGCGGATCGAACATCCAACCGACCACCCGGATGCGCCTGGGCGCAGCCGGTGGCCAGCAGGAAGGCCGTCGCGAGCACGGTGACGCATACACTCTCGGACATACCGCGCCGCACCCGACGATCTTCGCACACGACGATCGGCCTCGGTCGGGCTTAGCTCGAGGTGACCCGGGGGGACAGCCCGAGGGCTCGTTCGACGGCGCGCAACGTCCGCTCGGGGGCGTGGCTGTCCAGCGTCGCGGCGCGCGCCGTCCGGCCCTCGCGCAGGCAGCGCTCGCGATCGTCGCGATAGGCCGCGAGGACGAGCGCCAGCGCACGGGGATCGTGGGAGGGCGAGACGATCGTGCCACCGCCGGGTGGGATCAGTCCCAGCGCCCCCTCGGAGTCGGTGGCGATCACCGGAACTCCCACGAGCTGCGCCATCACGATCACCCGCGGCTCGCCCTCGGTCGGGCTGGGAGCGAACACGAGCACGTCACACGCGGACAGGAACGCCTCGACGTGGCCGCGGACGTTGGGCGCGAAGCGGATGCGATCGCCGTGGGGCGACGCGCGCTCGCGCAGCACCGCCTCCTGATCGCCCTCGCCGGCGATGACGAGCAGCACGTCGCCGTCGAGGTCGGCCATCGCGTCGATCACCACGTCGTTGCGCTTGCGTCGTTGAAAGCGCGAGATGCAGCCCACGACGAGCGTCCGCTCCCCCACCCCCCACTGTGCTCGCCGCTCGGCGCGGCTGGCCGGATCGGGCTTGACGGCGTCGACGTCGACGAGGTTCGGGACCACGTGAACCTTCTCCGCCGGCACGCCCGTCTCGATCACGGTGCGCCTGGTTGCAGCCGAGATGGCGATCACCGCACGTGCTCGCCGCGCGGCGAGCGCATACAGCAGCCGGGCGGGTCCGTGACGCATCGGCGGCGGCACGGGACCCCACTCGGCCCACGCGATCTCCCCCGTCAGCCGCCGCGGCAGCAGCGAGCAGAGCAGCTGCTCCTTCTTGAAGTGCAGCAGCAGCGTCCCGACGGGTCGCTCCTGACGCAGCGCGCGCGCGATCGCCAGCAGGACCAGCGGCGCTCCGAACACCACCCGAGCGATCGTGCGACGCGCGAGCTTGGGACCGAGGTCGACCCTGCGAACACGGACGCTCGTGCCGGCGGCGAGGTCGGGGAAGTTCGTGAGCAGCACCGCCTCGTGACCCCGCGCTACGAGCGCATCCAGCAGATCGACGTTTGCGTACTCCGCGCCGCCGCGCTCGTTGGTCGTCTGGATTGAAACGATCCGGCCCCGGCTCACGCCGCCGTCATACTATCCGCCAGTGGTTCGTTTTGAAAATTCGGTGAGGGTTTGCCGGATGGATGGTCCGCGGCTGGGGTTCGACGGACACGGTCTGCTGGACGATCTTCGATCGGTCGGTAGTACGGGGGCCGTGGGCGGCGAGACCCAGATGAGAGCAGGCGCCGGGAAACACCAACGAACTTTCAAAACGGGCCACTAGATGCCCCCGGAGCGGATCTCGGCGTGCCTGATCGTGCAGGACGAGCAGGAGCGTATCGCCGCCGCGCTTGAGAGCGTCGCGTTCTGCGATGAGACGATCGTCGTGGACGGAGGATCCTCCGACGCCACGGTCGAGATCGCCAGGGCGGCGGGCGCGCGGGTGATCGAGAATCCGTGGCCGGGGTTCGCCGCGCAGCGCAACGTCGCGCTCGACGCCGCGAGCGGTGAGTGGATCCTCCAAATCGACGCCGACGAGCGCGTCTCGCCGGCGCTGCGGGCGAGCATCCAAGCGCTCCTGGCGACGCCCCGGCCGGGGGCCGCGATGGCAGTGTGCGCGCTGCGCAACCGCTTTTTGGGAGGACCGCTCGGACCGTCGGCCAAGTATCCGGCGTATCGCGCGCGGGTGTTTCGGCGCGAGAGCTATCGCTATGACGAGTCGCGCGCGGTGCACGAGGGCATCGAACCGCAAGAGCGCCCGGTCGTGCTCGACGGCGATCTCGAGCACGAGCTGGCGGGAACCCTGCACGAGGCGTTCGCCGACACCTGGAGGTATGCGCGCCTGGAGAGCCTGCACGTGGCCCGACCGGCGACGGTGCGCGCCGGTCTGATCGGGGTCGTCCTGCGACCGGCGGCCAAGCTCGTCTACCGGACGGTCGTGGACGGAGGCTGGCGCGACGGCTGGCGAGGCATGCTGAAGATCTCACTCGACGCGAGCACTGACGCGCTGGTATGGGTGCTGTCGATCCTCCGTAACGGACGAGGCCCCGCGGCGGCGAGAGACGGAGGCGTCACCCAGGGGCACTTCGGACGCCGTCCCGTCGGACCCCCGAAGGTCGTCGTGCTGAGCGGCGGCGGCGGGGCGGAGCGGGTCGCGGGGCGGTGGCTGGCGGGACTGCGGGCGCAGGGGATCGACGTTGCACTCGTCTCCACCACGCCCGGGGACAGCGCGGACGAGCGGGTCTGCGCCGCGCAGGCCGGCTCCCCGCCGATCGGCAAGGACGTTCCCCTGCAGGGTGTGACGCACCTGTCACCGCTGACCGCCATCCGCGCGCTGGAGATCGAGATGCAGCTGCGTACGATCGACGCCGTCGTAACCGTCGGCGGGCGGGCACGGCTCATCCGAACGCTGGTGCCGCGGACTCTGCGACCGGAGATTCCGGGTCTTGACGCGAGCCTCGAGCCGGAGGCGGCGGCGGAGCTGGTGCGCGCCTCGATCGTGCGCCGCTGACCCCCCGCGGCTCAGCTGCGCGCGGCGCTGAGGAACCCCTCAGGTGGTCCGGATGATCATTACCGAGCAGGGCGCGTGGTGGGAGACCTTGTTGGGCACCGAGCCCAGCAGAAAGCGCTTGGCTCCGGTCATGCCCTTGTTGCCGACGACGATCAGGTCCGCGTCGCGCTCCTCGGCGACGTCGAGAATTGCGTCGGCGGGGTCGCCCTGGCGCGGATATACGGTCACATCCACGCCCGCGTCCCGGGCGACCGCGGCGGCGGCCTCCAGCGTGGCGTCGACGTCCTCGCGGGGCGTGATCGCCCACTGCAGGTCCTCGGGCGCGTCGCGGCGTTCCTCGCGCAGGCGCTGGGCGGGCACCGGCTCGTATGCGCTGACCAGCTCGAGCTTTGCCCCCACGGTGCGAGCCAGGTCAACCGCCTGACGTACGGCCTCGCCGGCAGTGCCGGAGCCGTCGGTACCCACCACGATCGATTTGAACATGACGACGATGACTCTCCTTGACCGCTGACGTTAGAACTGAGGCCTGGCTACCGACCGGCCGGGGTCGATCATACCCAGGACGGCGAACCGGGAGACAGCGCTCGACCGATCTCGCTACTCGGATTGGCGCGAGGAGCGGCGGATCAGCACGCCGACACCGGCCAGGCCAACGCACACGGCTGCGAGCAGAAGCACGTCGAGTGCGCTCAGCGACAGTGAGCCGTCCGATACGTCCGCCACGTTCGCGGCGGCGATTGGCGGGCTCTGCCCTGCACCTGACGCGCCGGAGGCGCCGCCCGTCCCCGCGGCGCCCGCGCCGCGTCCGTGACTTTCCCCCGCACCATTGTCACCGCCGACGCCGCGCGCGCCGTTCGAGCCGCTCGCTATGGGCGCGCCCGAGCCTGCGGTCGGGTGCGACCCGGGGCTCGAGGATGATCCCGTCGATTCGCCGCCGGGTTCAGAGCCGCTCGCAGGGGTGCTCTGGGCGCTGCCCCGGCCGGAGCCTCGGGCGCCGGTCGAGGCGCCGGGCGCCCGCTGGTGGCGAACGGGCGCGCCGAGCACCTGCGCCTGACCGCCGTAGGCGTCGACCGAGGAGAGTTCGGCCGCCGCCGGCGCGGCTGTCAGGACCAGAGCGAGACAGCCGCCCAGCAGCATCGAGCCAAGCCGGGATCCATGTAGGGCGAGCCGACTCGATGCCATACCTCAGCCTAGCGCGCCGACTCGGTGGCTCCGAGGAGAGCGAGCGGTGACAGATGAATGCGAGGGGGCGGGCGTGAGACCGAGCGGAAACCGCAGATCATGCTCATCAGCGTCCGAAGCGCGTACGCACTCGCGAGCTGAGGATACGTTGGGCCTGTTCGACGCTCAGCGGATGTCTGCTCCCTGCACGCGCGAGCGCCTGCGCCACAATCTGCTCCGCCGGATTCAGCCGCGATGCGCGCTGCAGCAGCGCCCTGGATCCCGCTCTGTCGCCCCGTTCGCCGGCCAGCAGGCCGAGCACGAACGGCGCGAGCCATTCTTCGTCGTCGTGGCGCTCGGCCTGTTCGAAGAAGTGACGAGCCGCGTCAGCTTCACCGTAATCGAGCGCAATCGAGCCCTCGAGCAGGTAAATCCGTGCGTCGAACGGCATCAGGTGGGAAGCCGATCGCAGCTCGGCGTAGGCCTGCGCGGGACGATCGGGCCAGATCGTGGTCGCCCGTTGGATCTCGTGGGCGCTCGCGTAAGCGATCGCGACCGCTGCGAGCGCGCCCACGCCGAGCGGCGCGGTGAGGCACCAGCGGGCGATACGCCCCCGGCGGTGAGCGCCGGCGCTCACCGCCGCCTCGCCCCCGAGCGCGGTCGCGGCGCCGGCGAACGCGAGCGCCGGAACGCTCAGCGCCGGGAACTCCCAGAACCAGTCGATCGAGCCGTGCACGAGCCACACCACGAATGGCAGCAACGCGACGGCGGCGGCGAAACGGACGGGGCGTCCTCGCGCTCCGCCGCCACGCAGCGCGGCGATTCCCACGGCCGTCACGAACAGCACAAACAGCAGCGCTCCGGCGAGTCCGGTGTGGACGAGCAGGCGCAGCTCCAGCGAGTGCGCCCAGCGCGGTTCCTCCTCGGTGTGCCGGTGTCGCAGGTAGGAGGCGGCAAAGTTGTCCTGGCCGATGCCCGCCAGCGGATGGGCGTTCCATTCGTGCAAGGCTACGCGCCAGAAGTCCACGCGCTGGCTGCCGAGGGCGGTAAAGCGCGAGGAGCCGCTCGGACCGGTGTTGGCGCTGGCGAACGAGCTCCAGGCGTGTTCGACTCGACCGAGAACATGTCCGTGCACGGCCACCAGGCCGACCGCGGCGCCGGCGAGCGCCGCCGCCACCGCGACCGTCGCGGCGACCCGGTCGATACGGCGCTTGGTCGCGGGACTTGGCGCCACGCGCCGGTCGAGGGCGACCGCGAGGGCGGCGACGAGCGTCAGCGCGATATCGGCGATCAGCATCGCGTGCGCGGCGTGGACTCCCTGCCGATGGAGGACCTGGCCCAGACGCGGTTCGCTCAGCGTGAGCCCGCCCACCGTGGCTTTGCCATACACCTGAAACAGAGCCGGCGCAGCCGCCGCGGCCGCAGCCGCGGGTCCGAGCGCGAACGTGAGCAGGCGCAAGCGCCCCGGGAGGATCAGCAGCGCGATCGCCAGCACCAGCGGGACCGTGAACAGCCAGCCGCGACTCTGTCCGAGCACGGCCAGCTGCAGGCACACGGCCGCGACCAGCAGGCCCGCGACCCGCAGCACCGGGGCGCCTCCTCGCCTGCAGGCGAGCGCGACCGCGACGAGCGCGGTCATCATGAACATCGCCGCGTCGGCGTTGTAGTAGCCCAGCGGATACACCAGGCGGGCATCGAGATACAGCTCGCTCGGGTTGGGCAGCGCAGCCAGCCTGATCGCGGTGACGATCGCCACCATGCCAAGCCCGCAGACGAGCCCCACCAGGGCGATCCGCACCGACCAGCGGCTCCAGGGCAGGATCGCGAACGTCGTGAACGCCGCCAGATACACGAGCGCGCGGTCGCTGCCGAGAAACGCGGCGCCCTGGTCGTGCGCCCAGAGGATCGACAGGAACGACCAGGCCGTGTACGCGGTCAGCGCCGCACAGGCGACCACCGCCCAGCGCGACAGGCGGATCCGCGCCAGTCCGAGCGCGGTCGCGTACCACAGTCCGACGAGCACAAGCGCGCCGAGGTACCAGGGATTGGGGTCATAGCCGCCGTCGAGCACCGGCCGCGCCTCATAGCCGCCGCCTGTGAACGTCCAGGCGATGACGACGGCCATGACCAGACCGGCGGGTATCAGGGGGAGCCCCTCGTCGCGAACCCGTCGCGACAGGGTCTCGGGCCGCTGCATCGGTGAAATCCTGCCCGACCGTCCAGACGTCAGAGCTCGCCGGAGCCGGCCGGTCCGGTCGGAGGCGAGCGCCGGACTCCGGCGCCGGATGTCCGTTCTCGACCTG
>Ga0210408_10005354_pt1 | contig 11289 bp, 10 predicted proteins | sample IncBWH4MmetaG_FD_155471 | JGI IMG/M metagenome (GOLD analysis project Ga0210408, IMG submission 155471) | Forest soil microbial communities from Barre Woods Harvard Forest LTER site, Petersham, Massachusetts, United States - Inc-BW-H-4-M | ecosystem: Environmental > Terrestrial > Soil >... | reverse complement strand
GTCGACGAGGATGCCGACCGCAAGCGCGAGCCCGCCGAGCGTCATGATGTTGAGGGTCTCGCCGATCGCCCACAACATGACGATCGCGCCAAGCACCGAAAGCGGAATCGAGACCGCGATGATCAGCGTCGAGCGCCAGCTCCCGAGGAACAGCAGGATCATCACGCTGGTCAGCAACGCCGCGATCACGCCCTCAAAGGCGACGCCGTTGATGGCGCTGCGGACGAACACCGATTGGTCGCCGATGAACCCAATTCTAAGCGCCTCCGGCATCTGGTCGCGGACCTCGATCACCTTCTGCTTGATGCCGGCGATGATATCCAGCGTCGAGATGAAGCCGGCTTTGAGCACCATCATCAGCACTGACCGGTTGCCGTTGACGTGAACGATATTGGTCTGCGGCGGATTGCCGTCGCGCACATGAGCGACGTCGCGGACATAGACCATCGCGCCGTTGACGGTCTTGATCGGCAGGTCGCCAAGCTCCTGCATCTTGAGCGGCGAGTTGTTGAGCTGCAGGTTGTATTCGAACCCGCCGATCTTCTGGGTGCCGACCGGCGTGATCAGGTTCTGTGCGGCCAGCGCGTTGGCGACGTCCTGTCCCGACAGTCCGCGGGATTGCAACGCCTGCGGATCGATGTCGATCTGCACCTGGCGTTGCTTGCCGCCATAGGGATAGGGAATCGCGGCACCGGGCACCGTGATGAGCGGCGTGCGCAACTGGTTGATGCCAATATCGGCGAGGTTTTGCTCGGTGAGCCCCTCGCCCGATAGCGCCACCTGGATGATCGGCACCGTGGAGGCGTTGTAGTTGAGGATCAGCGGCGGCGTGGCGCCGGGCGGCATCGCCTTGATCAGCGTCTGCGAAATCGCGGTGACTTGGGCGTTGGCGGTGCGGATGTCGACATTCGGCTGGAAGAAGATCTTGACGATGCCAAAGCCGTTGTAGGAATTGGCGACGATGTGCTCGATATCGTTGACCGTCGTCGTCAGCGCCCGCTCGAACGGCGTGACGATGCGGCCCGACATCTGATCCGGCGGCAGGCCGGTATACTGCCAGACCACGCCGATGACGGGGATTCGAATATCGGGGAAAATGTCGGTCGGCGTGCGCAGCGCTGCGAGCGGTCCGATGATCAGAAGCAGCAGCGCAAGGACGACAAACGTATAGGGCCGGCTGAGTGCAATGCGGACCAGTGCAACCATAAATCAGGCAATCCCCCGGAAGGATGGGACCGGCCGCTCCGTCGGCCGGCTTGCTGGCGCCGATTTACCCGAACGGTGGCAAAATAGCCAATTTCGGGGTCCTTGCGAGCCTTCAATTCCCTGCTATCCGCGCGTGACGGCGTCGTCGGCCGGCGTTCAGCGCATCAGCTTGAGGGCATCGGAGAAGAACGCGGGACCACCGAAATTGCCTGATTTTAATGCAAGCAGCATCCCGACTTGCCTTTCGCCTCCCTTGCCACCGACCGCTCTCAGCACCGGTACGCCCGGCGCAATCTCCGCACCCACCAAGAAAGCGGGGATTCCCAAGCGATCCACCACCGCGCCCGACGTTTCGCCGCCGGCTACAACAAGCCGCCGCACACCCGATCGCACCAGCCCTTCGGCGACGTCGGCCATCGTCTGCTCGATAGCGTGGCCGGCGGCTTCGCGGCCATGGCGCGCCTGAAGGGCCGCGACCTGGTCTGGCGTTGAACTCGAGGCGATCAGCAGCGGTCCCGATGCCATCCGCTCGTTGGCCCAGGCCAGCGCGCGCCGACCTTCTTCCTTGCCCGCCACGACGCGTTCGGGATCGAGATGCAGCACCGCCATGGTCTTTTCGGCATTCGCGATCTGGCCAAGGGTTGCCTGCGAGCAGCTCCCGGCAAGGCAGGCCGCGGGCCCTCCGACCGGTGCATCCGACATCGCGGTCGATGGGTTCGGCCCGACCTTGCGGGAGGCGACCAGCGCTCGCGCCAGCCCAAGACCGATGCCCGAGGCGCCCACCGACAGACGATGATCCAGCGCCACCGCGCCGATGATCTCCAGATCAGAATCGAACACCGCATCGACAATGGCAGCGCCAATGCCCTGGCTCGCGAGCTCGGCGAGCCGCGCGCGCACGGCAGCCACCCCGCGCGAAAGCACCGCGAGGTCGACCAGCCCGATCTTGGTCCGGCTCTGGCGCGCCAAGACCCGCACCAGGTTGGAATCGTGCATCGGGTTGAGCGGGTGATCTTTTAAGGGGCTTTCGTTGAGCGGCACCGAACCCACGAACAGATTGCCCATATAGACGGTGCGGCCAACTTGCGGAAAGGCCGGCGTCACCAGTACGATTGTCTCGCCGCAATCGGCGCGCAGCGCATCCATCACCGGGCCGATGTTACCGGCATCGGTGGAATCGAAGGTCGAGCAGATCTTGAACAGCACGTGAGAAGCGCCGCGTCCGCGCAGCCATTTCTCGGCGTCGCGCGAGCGCGACACCGCGAGGTCAGATTCGATCGAGCGGCTTTTTAGCGACACCACCACCGCATCGACCTCCGGCAGCGCGAGATCGCTTGTGGGCACGCCGATGGTCTGCACCGTGCGCAATCCGCATCTGGTCAGCGTGTTGGCGAGATCGGAGGCGCCGGTGTAATCGTCGGCGATTGAGCCCAGCGCCAGCGTCACGTGCTTGCTCCGGCATAGGGCCTGAACCAGCCAAGGCCATCAACCGTGTTGCCGCGCGGGACATATTCGCAGCCGACAAAGCCGCGATAGCCGAGCCGGTCGAGCTCGGCGAACACAAACGGGTAATTCAGCTCCTCGCCATCCGGCTCGTTGCGCGAGGGGATGCTGGCGATCTGGATGTGGCCTGTGATCGGCATCATCTCGCGCAGCCGCATGGTGACGTCGCCGTGGATGATCTGGCAGTGATAGATATCGAACTGCAGTTTCAGGTTGGGTATTTGCAGCTCATTGATCAGGTCGCGCGCGAAGGCAAAGTCGTTGAGGAAATAGCCGGGCACGTTGCGCGGATTGATCGGCTCGATCACGACGTCGAGGCCGTGCGGCGCAAAAAACTCCGCCGCCCACGCCACCGATTTGCGGAACGCCGCCACCGCCTTGGGGTCGCCGCGGTCGGCGATGCCGGCCATCAGATGCAGCCGCTTGACGCCGGTCGCCTGCGCGTAAGGTAGCGTGGTGCTCAGGCTCTCCTGCAGATCGGCAAAGCGGTCAGGCAGCGCGGCAAATCCCTTTTCGCCGGCATTCCAGTCGCCCGGCGGCAGGTTGAACAGCGCCTGCGTCAAGCCATTCTTGCGCAGCCGCTCGCCTATGGCCTCCGCCGGATGGTCATAGGGAAACAGAAACTCGACTGCGATGAAGCCCGCGTTCGCCGCCGCCTCAAAACGTTCGAGGAACGGCACCTCGTTGAACATCATGGTGAGATTGGCGGCGAAGCGGGGCATCGATTTACCTCTTGATGGTTCTATTTAACTTCGCCGGGCAGTTGGGCACCGCTGATACGGGCGTACAACCGCGCCACAGAGGCATCGTCGTCACGGCCCATGCCGGAAGCCGACGCCATCAGAAACATCTGCAACGCCGCGGACGCCAGCGGCGCCGGGAATCTCGCATTGCGCGCCATGTCCTGGACGATGCCGAGGTCTTTCACAAAGATTTCCACCGCGCTGCGTGGCTTGTAATCGCCGGCGATCACGTGCGGCATGCGGTTCTCGAACATCCAGGAATTGCCGGCGGAGGCCGTGATCACCTCATAGACTTTTTGGAGGTCGAGCCCTTGTTTGGCGGCGAAGGTGATTGCTTCGGATGCAGCGGCGATGTGCACGCCCGCCAAGAGCTGGTTGATCATCTTGAAGGCCGCGCCCTGCCCTGCGGCATCGCCGAGCTCATAGAGCTTTGCCGCCATCGCATCGAGCGCAGGCCGCGCCTTGGCAAACGCGGCCGGGCTGCCGGACGCCAGAATCGTGAGTTCGCCTTGCGCTGCGCGCTGCGCGCCGCCCGAGATCGGCGCGTCGAGATAATGCCGCCCCGTGGCCTCCAATTGCTTGGCGAGCCTTCGAGCGACATCCGGGTCCATGGTCGCAGACGAGACGAACACGGCATCCTTGGCCAGCGTCTCGACGACGCCTTCCTTGCCGAACAGAACGGTGTCGGTCTGGGCGGCATTGAGGACCACGCAAATGACAATCTCGGCCTGGTGAGCTGCCTCCGCCGGCGTGTGAGCGCCCTTGCCGCCATCGGCGACAAAACGCGCGACCAGATCGGCCGAGACGTCGCAGCCGGTGACCGCAAAGCCGGCGCGCTTGAGCGAAATCGCCATGCCAAAACCCATCGAGCCGAGCCCGATCACGGCGATGCGCGGTTTGACGGATTTTGATTCAGACATAAGGCGTTACCTCGGGTTTCCTCACAGCCGAATTTAACAGCGGCTTGGCCACTGGGTATCACGGCTTGGCCGCGCTGCCAAAGCGTGAGAGAAGGCTAAAAACGGGTATGTCGCCAGGCATGTCACCATGAGCGAAACAAAAATCCGCGAGGAAATCTGCCGGCTCGGCCGCTCGCTGTTCGAGCGCGGGCTGACGCCCGGTTCTTCCGGCAATATCAGCGTGAGGTGTGAGGACGGCGGCCATATCGTGACCCCGACCAACGCCTCGCTCGGGTTCCTCGACCCGGCGCGGCTGTCGCGGCTTGCGGCCGACGGCGGGCTCCTCTCCGGCGATGCGCCGACCAAGGAAGTGCCGCTGCACACCGCGCTGTATCAGACCCGCGACGCCGCGCGCGCCGTGGTGCATCTGCATTCGACCCATTCGGTCGCGCTCTCGATGCTGCCGGAGATCGATCCGCGCGCCGCCTTGCCGCCGATGACGGCGTATTATGTAATGAAGTGCGGGGCGACCGCGCTCGTGCCATATTATCGGCCCGGCGATCCCGCGGTCGCGGACGCCATCAAAGGGCTCGCCGGCAAATATTCATCGGTGCTGCTCGCCAATCACGGCCCGGTGGTTTCAGGCGATACGCTGGAAGCCGCGGCGTTCGCGATCGAGGAGCTGGAGGAGACGGCGAAGCTCTATCTGCTGCTGCGCGGGCTCAACCCGCGGTATCTGACGCCGGATCAGGTCGCCGACCTCGCCAAGACGTTCGGACTGACGCTGCCGGAACACGGGCACGATTAATAGCCTCCGCCGTCATTGCGAGCGCAGCGAAGCAATCCATGGGGCCAAAAAGGAAGTGTGGATCGCTTCGTCGCGGAGCCTGTCATCGGGCCCGCCGGGGGCGGGACCCGTTGGCTCCTCGCAATGACGGCTTTAGAGCACTGCGAGCTGCTTGTTCTGCAAGTCCGTCACCAGCATCATTCCGGGCGCATGCGTGATCGCGAATGGCAGCTTGGCCGCCGCGATCACCGCCTGCGGGGTCACGCCGCAGGCCCAGAACACGGCAATCTCATCGGCTTCCACCGGCACCGCATCGCCATAGTCGGGCTTTGCGAGATCCGCAATCCCGATCGAATGTGGGTGGCCGAGATGCACCGGCGCGCCGTGCACGGCAGGAAAGCGCGAGGTGATCTGCACGGCGCGGATGGCATCGGCCGGCTTGAACGGCCGCATCGACACCACCATCGGACCGGCGAACGGCCCCGCTGGCAGGCACGCGATATTGGTGCGGTACATCGGCACCCGCAGCTTGCGCTCGACGTGGCGGATCGGCAGGCCGTCCGCCATCAGCGCTTCCTCGAACGAATACGAGCAGCCGATCACGAAAGCGACCAGATCGTCGCGCCAATGTGACATGATGTCGGTCGGCTCCTCGGCCACCTCGCCGTCACGCCAGACCCGGTAGCGCGGCAGGTCGGTGCGGATATCGAGGTCAAGCCCGAGCGCGGGAATTTTGGGGTTGCCGACGTCAGACATGCCGATGATCGGGCACGGCTTTGGGTTGAGCTGGCAAAAACGGTGGAACGAAGCCGCAAGCTTCTCCGGCAGGATCGCCAGATTGCCCTGGACAAAGCCGCCTGCGACGCCGGCTGTGGTCGTGGCCATCCCGGCGCGGCAATCGAGACGCGCCTGCAGGCTCGGAAGGATCTCCCGCTGGCCGCCCTGTTCTTTTCTCGACAGACCGATATTCATCGAAATCGCTCCAAGCCCTGAACTCCAAGCCCTGCGCTCCAAGCCTTAAACTCCATCCCTCGACAGGTGGCGTCGCAAAATTCTACCATGCGACCGCGCACGATACACCCAGGCTTTTCCGGAAATAGCTGAATGACCAAAATCGCATCCAATCTGCAGATCGATTCCGCCCGCCTGTGGGACACTATCCACGAGACCGCGAAATTCGGCGCCACGGCGAAAGGCGGCGTCAAGCGGCTGACGCTGGGACCAGAGGACAAGCAGGTGCGCGACTGGTTCAAAAAGGCCTGCGAAGCTGCCGGCCTCGACGTCTATGTCGATGCGCTCGGCGCGATGTTTGCCCTTCGCAAGGGACGCGACATGTCGAAGCCGCCGGTGGGGCTCGGCTCGCATCTCGATACCCAGCCCACGGGGGGCAAGTATGACGGCGTCTTAGGCACGCTGGCAGCGCTTGAAGTGGTGCGCACTTTGAACGATGCGGGGATCGAGACGGAAACGCCGATCTGCATCTGCAACTGGACCAACGAGGAAGGCTCGCGCTTTGCGCCGGCGATGATGGCGTCGGCTGCCTATGTCGGCGACTTCACCACCGACGATATCTTGTCGCGCAAGGATGCCGACGGCGTCAGCGTAGCGGAGGCGCTCGACAGCATCGGCTATCGCGGCGCGAGCCCGGTCGGCACCCAGAAATTCTCGAGCTTCGTTGAACTTCATATCGAGCAGGGCCCGATTCTTGAAGCCGAAGGCAAGACCATCGGCGTGGTCGATTCCGGCCAGGGCGTGTTGTGGTACGACGGCAAGATCGTGGGCTTCGAAAGCCATGCCGGCACCACGCCGATGCCGCTGCGCCGCGACGCGCTCGCGACGCTCTCGGAAATCGTGCTCGCAATGGAGAGCATCGCAAGGAAGCATGGCCCAAAGGCGGTTGGCACCATTGGCGAAGCCGTGATCGCAAAACCCTCGCGCAACGTCATCCCCGGCGAGATCGCCTTCACCGTCGACTGCCGCAGCGCCGATGCCGCCATCATGGATGCGCTGGACAGGGATTTGCGCAGCGCCATGGCCGAGATCGCAGCCCGGCGCAAGGTCGAGGTCACGCTCGATCTGGTCTGGCGCAAGCCACCGACCCATTTCGACCCAAAACTGGTCGACGCCGTGGAGAACGCCGCCAAGGCGCTCGGCTACTCCAATCGGCGCATTACCTCCGGCGCCGGTCACGACGCCTGCAACCTCAACACGATCATGCCCGCGGCGATGGTGTTCGTGCCCTGCAAGGACGGCGTCAGCCACAACGAGCTCGAAGACGCAACCCAAGCCGATTGCGCTGCGGGCGCCAACGTGCTGATGCACACGGTGCTGGCGCTCGCCGGCGTCGCGTCCTGACAAAACGACCATAAGGAAAATAACGGAGGCTTGCCTTGCGCGGAGTTTTTGTCGACGCCAATGAATCGCTCGCCACAATCTTCGAGCGGCTGGAAAAGCCCGGCGATCCCAAGGTGCGCATCCATCGCGACCCCGATATCGCCTCCGGTCAATTGCCGGAGGTGCTCGACGGCGCCGAGATCGCGATCGTCGATCACACGGCATTGCCGACCGATATCGCGCGCCAATGCGCAGGGCTGAAGCATGTGGTGTTCTTGGGGACCGGTGCGCGCAGCTACATGAACCCGGAAGAGCTTGGCGAACTCAGCATCTCCGTGCACCTGATCAAGGGCTATGGCGACACGGCCGTGGCCGAATCCGCGATCGCCTTGATGTGGGCCTCGGCGCGCGTGCTGGCGCAGATGGATCGGGAGATGCGCACAGGCCAATGGCTGCGCGAGGACGGCATGCAGCTCACCGGCAAGACATTGGGCTTGATCGGTTTTGGCGGCATCGCCGCTGAAGTGGCGCGCATCGCGCTCGGTGCCGGCATGCGCGTGATCGCCTGGAACCGGACACCGAAGAGTTTTGTGGGCGTCGAGTTCGTCGATCTGAACACGCTCTTGGTCGCAAGCCACGTCGTCTCGCTGCATCTGTTGTTGAACGACGAGACCCGCGGCTTCCTTTCTCGCCAACGCATCGCGGCGATGCGGCCGGGCGTCATCCTCGTCAACACCGCGCGCGGCGCGATTGTGGACGAAGCAGCGATGATCGAAGCGCTGAAGTCAGGCCATATCCGCCATGCCGGGCTCGACGTTTTCAATATCGAGCCGCTGCCGGCCGGTCACCCGCTGACAAAGCTACCCAACGTGACGCTGTCGGCACATTCAGCCTTCCGCACGCCGGAGGCGAGCGAGAATTTGATGGCGGCCGCGTGGGAGCATTGCCGAAGGATTGTGCGGGCAGCGTAATGCTCTTTCTTCCCTTCTCCCCTTGTGGGAGAATGGAGCACATTAGAGCGATGGATGTTTCATGTTGCTTGTCAACCGCTTGCCGAACCTCGGCCAAAGCCGCAGTCCCTAAAAAGTCCCTTGCCAGAGCGCTTGCGAGTTTTCCATGGCTTGCAAGCCCCGCCCAGCGCCGTCCCGCGCGCCCCGGTGTCCATTCATCGGCCGGCCGGATTTAACGCACCACGGGGCCGGCTGCGAGGCTCGGCGAGGAGACCGCGCGCTCTGTGGGTGCCGGGGCTTGTGGATACCGGCAAACAGCCCGCACCCCCGGCAGCGAAAAGGTCTACGCTTTCGTGTGGGATAGCACTTGCTGTAGGGGGTGAGATGGAATTCGAGCTTAAGGGCGCGCTGAAAAAGTATCGTCGGATGCGTTCGTGGCGACGCACTGGAATGGCAGTCGTGGCAATCGGCGCGATGTCCGCGCGTTGGCTTCTCAATCTTGGTCGAATGACACGCTGATATGTTGGCTCGGCGCGTTTACCCTGTGGATGACTGGCGAACTCGAAATGCGACTGAAGACGATCCAGATACGACTTGCTGGAATGAGCGATCAACTGAATGCACTTAGCGGCAGAGACCCCGAGCAGGGTCCCGATGCTGATTTGATCCTCGAACTCAACGACTGGTGACGAACGCAAGACTTACGCTTGCGGAGCGCTGGCGTACTTTTGCGCAGACTTATCGCCTGCGATGGAGCGGATTGAGGAAGGGGGGCGTGGTGAGTTGGTCAGACATCGGCGCAAGATTGCGCGAACAAATAAATGAATGGTCGCACTGAGACCAATGAAAAAAAGTCCAAGTCGCGCTCAGTAAATGTGGCGAGTTTCGTTCTGTGCGGCTGTTCTATCGTCGCCAAAACCGCCGTCCTGACTTGCGGAGCCGCCAAGATAGTCAACATCGCGATTCGCTTCTGGGACTGCCTGGCTCTCAGTCGAAATTAGAAGCTGTTGCCGCATTTCCGCGAGGCGCGCACGGCAGTATTCACGGTAGAGTAAGTCGAATATGGCGGGCATGATCGAACCCCGTCGTTGTAATTCTAAACCATCAATTCCACGCTATCAGTCTGTCCGGATGCAAATACGTAACCTAGATCACAGTCCGTCTTTGTTTCAGGCCGACTTCGCAATACCGGGAAAATGGCTTCGTCAACCGCCAACCGTGTTTCGGTTCCTTGTCGCACGAAAGCTAACGAGCCGAAGTAGATTCCAAGTCTGCGCGTCCGCACGATACGAAGGCCTGAAGCGGCCAGAATGCGCAACGCCGCACAAGCGGAATATGATCGCTTGGCGGCGTTGGTTTAGGTACCGAGGCCCCTGAAATCCCCCCGGCTTGAGTATGTCGGCATAGACGATGCCAAGGTTCAACGATAATAGCGCGATCACCGTAGTCTTACGTGCGCACGGGTTGGGCCGGGGGTGCTCCCGCTCGTGAGCGCATGGGCGAACGAAGGTGACAGCACCACTAAGGGACCGCCAACTGAGGCGGCCTTACTTCTGTCGCTCAGGATGGAGCGCCGCCTTTTGGGCTTCCATTTCTTCAATTAGTTTGCCGACGCCTTCGGTCAGCGATGGATCGCGCACCCTCTCGGCAAGTTGTCGGTGGTGCTCGATCTTCTTGTCGAGTTCGATGCACTTGTCGCACATGCCCGGGTCCGCATTGGCGCGTTGGCAGTCAAATTTGACGGCTGCTTATAAGACGGCCCGGGACCGGGTTGGTTCATCTTCGTTAATTAGGACACTTCTAAATTCAGCTTTAGGCCAGATTCCATTGATCGAGATCAAGGGTTTGGCCGGCACCCGAGGGGCCATATACGCCTCGGGGCTGGAGATGGATATGAATGGCGCAGCCGACAGTCGTGATCGTGGTCGATGATGATGCGGGCCTTCTGAAGAGCGTGGCGCGGCTGTTAGTGCAGCACGGCATCGACTGCCGTACGTTCGCCTCGGCCGAGGCGTTGCTTGAGAGCGACAGCGTGCAGACGGCTACCTGCTTGCTGCTTGACATTCACCTCGGGGGAATTTCGGGAATCGAACTGCAGCGCAGGCTTGCGGTATCGGGATCGAAGTGGCCCGTCATCTTCATGACCGCGAGCGACGACGAGGCCACGCGCAATGAGGCGATGGACGCCGGATGCATCGCCTTTTTGCGCAAGCCGTTCGCACGTCAGGTCCTGCTGGATGCTATTGGAAAAGCTGCGGTCTAGCGTGGGCGTTTTTCTTCTTTCGATAACTCGGCCAGAAATTCCGCCAGCGCTTGCTTCCCCGCAAATTTCGCGGCCGTGTCAGACTGGTATCCGTCTCCGGTCATCTTGATGCCCAACGGTTTCTCTTGCGGCGTATCTCCCAGCTCCAGCGTTCAGGTTGCTGGCCGCGTCGAGAAGTAACGACGTAATAATCGTTGATGGGATCATCGGCCATCGCGCACACTAGACCCGATACGCGCTCCGGCGCCGACTATAGTTTAAGCAAGACAGGCCACTGCTGGCCCTGGGCTACCCATGTAGCCGGCAAGACCAACCTGCACACCGCGCGGGCTTCCGACTCGCTACTGAGAGCGAGTGCCCAAGAGCGCAGTGCTCTCAATAGATAACACCACGCGTTTTCGGTCATTGATCAGTTCTATGAGGTGGTTGACGATGCCCCGTCCCGGCTTGCTCGACAAGCGCTTCTCCAGAATTGTGATGCGTTCGTGCAATCGGTCACCTGAACGAACGGGTTCGAGAAACTTGACGTGCCAGTCAAGGCCTCCCAAGAAAGCCCACCTTCGATCCGGCTGGTTCACTATTTCATGGGACAAACGGTACATCA
>Ga0210408_10005353_pt1 | contig 11294 bp, 4 predicted proteins | sample IncBWH4MmetaG_FD_155471 | JGI IMG/M metagenome (GOLD analysis project Ga0210408, IMG submission 155471) | Forest soil microbial communities from Barre Woods Harvard Forest LTER site, Petersham, Massachusetts, United States - Inc-BW-H-4-M | ecosystem: Environmental > Terrestrial > Soil >... | reverse complement strand
ACATGGTCACCGTCGAGCCGTTGAGCCTCGCGTCGTGCTGCCACTGGAAGGCTGCCCCGGTGCCGAACTTGAAGCTGGAGCGCTTGCCGCCAAGGGTCCACTCGATCCTGCCGGTGTCGATGTCAACGAGGTAGGCGCCCCACGTGTTGCGCATGGAGACGAGGAAGGTCCCGTCGCCGGCCAGGTCGATGGAGTTGACGTGGTAGGCGTCCCAGGGAAACCCGTTGGTCGGCAGCGAGGCCCGGGCCTCGCTCAGCGGGATGTGCGCGAGCGCATCCCAGTTGCGCAGGAGCTTGCCGGTTTTGAGGCTGTACTCCTGCACCGCGGAGTCGACCAGGGCACCGTTGTAAGCGCCACCGTAGCGGGAGAGGTCGATGGGAATGTTCTTGTTCGCCGTCACCCACACGTCTTCTCCGCTGATCGCGAGCTCATGCAGGGTGAGGACCCAGCCGTTCGTGGCCCTCAGCCTCGCGACCGTCTGGTAATGCTGGTTGACGACGACGTATTCGCCGGTTTCGGTTGCGCCGGTGTTCGTGACACGGCCTTGCCACCACGCCAACGCCGGCTTGCCCTCGTAGGTCTGCAGGCTCAGGTTGGCGGCGGCAACCCGTTCGGGCACGGCCTGAAACCAGACGGGCTGCAGCTTGTTGTCGAGGATCAGCGGGCCGCTCTGGCCGACGATCGGCGGTTCGTTCAGGTCGTAGAAGTTTGTGGTGAAGATATAGCCTGGCGCCAGCTGCCCCGAGGGCGCCCGTTGCGTGCTGCGGATCTCGGGCGGGTGCAGCGACGGCGCCGTGACGAAGCTGTAGGCGCCGCGGGTGGTGTACGCCCCGATCGGGGCGGCGCGAGAGCCCGCGAACGCGATCGTGACGGCGACGAAGCCCAAGAGAACGACGCCGATCGCCGACGCGAGGCGCCGGGTCGCGACTCCCACAGTGGCGCCGGGTCCGGGGAGCGAAGTGAACGTGATGAGCGCCGCCGCCGCGGCGAGGCCGGCGCCGATCAGATAGGCGAAGCGAAAGCCATCGGTCAGTGCCTGCGCCACCTGTTGGCCCGTGCCGATCTGATGGCTGGTGCGCTGGGTCGCGAGCGTGATCAGGACGGCAAGCCCCAGGCCGCCGCCCACCTGACGCGAGGTGTTGACGAGGCCCGACGCGAGCCCGGCCTGTCCCTCCTTGGCGCCCTGGGTGGCGGCGATCGTCGAGGGAACGATCGACATCGCGATGCCCGCGGCGGCGAGCAGCCCGGGGATCATCACGTACACGATCGCGCTGCCGCTGGATCCGATCCGCGTGAACAGCAGCAAGCCGCCCGCCAGCATGATCAGACCCCCGCCCAGCACTGGGCGCACACCGAAGTGGCTCACGAGCTTGCCCGCGCGCGAGGCGACGAGCATGATCGTCAACGTCATCGGCAGGAACACGAGACCGGTGTGAAGCGGCGAGAGGCCCAGCACCTGTTGCATGTACAGAGAGCTCACGAACCACATCGGGAACAGCGCCGCGCTGAACAGCAGGACGATCGTGTTGGCGGTCCGCAGCGACTTGGTCAGCTCCTTGAAGGGGATCAGCGGCGCGGACGCCACGCGCGTCTCGATCACGCCGAACGCCCCCAGCAGGACCACGCCGAGAGCGATCGGGCCGAGCGCGGCGAACGTGTCCCAACCCTTGAGGCCCGCTTCGACGACCCCGTACACGAGCACCATCTGACCGATCGTCAGCGTCAGCGCGCCCGCCAGGTCGAAGGGGGCGGCCTCATCCCGCCTCTTGCGGCGCTCCGCCACGACCGCGTAAGCCACCAGTGCGGCCGCGATCGCGATCGGGGGGTTGATCAGCAGAACCCAGCGCCAGCTGAGCACTTCGGTGATGATCCCTCCGAGCAGCACGCCCGCTGCTCCGCCCAGCCCGTTCATCGCCGCCCAGATGCCGATCGCGCGGTGGAGCCTCGGGCCCGGCGGGAACGACGCCGTGATGATCGCGAGCGAGGTCGCGGCCATCAGCGCGCCGGCGAGGCCCTGCACCGCGCGAGCGGCGATGAGCACCACCTGGTCGGGCGCAGCGCCCCCGGCGAGCGAGGCGAGCGCGAACAGGACCAATCCGGCGACGAGGGTCCGGCGCTGCCCGAAGTGGTCGGCCACGCGGCCGCCAAGCATCAGGAAGCCCGCGAACGTGATCGCATACGCGTCGACCACCCACTGCAGGTCGGGCGAGGAGAAGCCCAGGTCGGATTGGATCGAGGGCAGCGCGACGTTGACGATGCTCAGGTCGAGGATCACCATGAACTGCGCCACGCAGCACACGGCCAGCAGCCACGCCGAACCCGAGCCCGGCTTGCTCTCGGTCGGAGCTACCTCGGCCACCTCCGGACTCGCTGTCGCCTCGACGCTCATGCGCGCCTACCCGACCGCGATTGGCGGCGAAAACGCCTGGTAGGCTGCGCCCCCGAGCCCCCGAGCGACGATTGGAGCCCGCCACATGAGAAGAACGCCACTGGCCGCCATGCTAACGATCTTGGCCGTCCTGGCGACCACGGTCGTGGTGGCGGGGTGCGGCGGCAAATCGGGGAGCTCCTCCTCCTCCACGCCGACGACGAGCGGCACCCCCACGACAACGACGCCGACCACGACGACCACGCACAAGCACAAGTCCAAACCCGCCTACTAGCCCTCATCCCGACCGCCGGGCGCTCGGGAGCGAGGCGGCGTAGCTGATCACCCCGACCGTCTTTGACGTGCCGAGCGTGTGGCCGGCCGAGTCGAGCGCTTGCACCGCTACGTAGGCGTGCTTCTGAGGCAGCGTCGTCGAGCTCTCGAAGTCAGAGGCCCCGATCTCGGCCTGTGCCTTCAGCGATCCGGGGTGCTCGCCCGCGAGCACCCGCCAGGAGGACACATCGGTCGCGCCGTTCCAGCTCACGTGCACGATCGTCTCTTCGGCCGTGTCGTTGAGGCCGGCGAGGACCGCGGGCGGGCTCAGCGGGCGACCGCTCCAGGGGAAGCGGAAGGCCCGGTAGAAGGACATGTCGAATGGCCGATGGGCGTCGAAGAGCAGCGAGCCGTCCGTGGCGTACTCGCTGATCGCGGGCACCCCGCCGTAGCCCACGAGCGTGTTCGCGTCCGCCAGCGTCTGCATGTTGCCCTGGCTGGCGGCAAGCAGCGGCGGGTTGGCGTGCGTGTAGACGGAGGCGAGGCGCGCTTGACGAGCCTTGAGGTCGAGAGCGATCCGCACGGCACGCGACTGGCGGTGGATCGGCGGGTTCGAGCCGTCGTCGAAGAAGGTGACCTCGCCGTTCGGAAGGACGCGGCCGTCGTGTTGCCACGCCATCCTCGTGCCCGGCCCCATCTTGAACGAGCTCCTGTTGCCGCCGAGTCGCCAGAGGACCTTGCCGGTGCCGCCTTCCAGCTGATAGCCGGCCCAGGTGCTGCGAGCCGAGATGAGGATGTCGCCATTCGGCTCGGGATCGATCGAGTTGAGGTGAAAGTAATCCCAAGGCGTGGCCTGCATCGGGACTTCGACTTCGGACTCCGAAGCGCCGACGTGGTCGAGGCTGTGCCATTCCCAGCGCACGAGGCCTGTCTGCATGTCGATCTGCTGGATCGCCGTGTCGACGATCGCCCCGCCGCGCGCTCCTTTGACTGGCGCCAGATCGCAGCGGATCGGGTTGTACGCCGTGATGTAGGCGATGTCGTGGGGGACGATCTGAAAGTCGTGTAGGTCGGCCTTCAGGCCGTTGGCGCCGGCGATCCTTGCGATCGTCTGGTAGTGGGAGCTCATGACGATGTCTTCGCCCTGACCGAAGCCCAGCGAGAGCACACGCCCCTGCCACCACGTCAGGACGCGCCGGCCTGCGTATGTCTGCTCGCTCAGGTTCTCCGCCGCCTCGCCCCCCGACAGCCTGTCGAACCAGACGAGCCGGCCCGCCGGGGTGTAGATCAACGGCCCGTACTGACCCGGGCCCGGACCGTTGGTCGTGAGAATGTCGCCGGCCGAAGGATCGTGATCCGGCACGGTCACGGTCAGGACCGGGGCCTGGACGCCGGGCAGGGTGTAGAAGCTTTGATAGTCGGCGGGCGCCGCCGGCGGGTTGGGGAACACCGGGATGCTGGTCGTCGGATATGGAGTGGCGACGCGAAAGCGAAACAGGATCCGCTTGCCGCCATTGCCGATCGTCGGGGATCGGCCGGCGCCGATGACGGCGCTCACGGAGACGCGCTCGCCGGCGTCGAAGGGAGTGTCGGGCTCAAAGCTCGCGCCGTCACCCTGTGAGTAGCCATGGAGACGGCCCGAGTGACGTCCGCTGTGCAAGCCCACGACGGAGACCTGACGGATCTCCGTGGCCGGCACATCCAGGAAGCTGATCTGTGTGTGGGGATTGGCGGTGTCGGTTTCCGGCGCGGGCGAGACGTCGACGGTGGTGCCCGGCAGCGCGGCTGTGTGTTCGAGCGTGACCGGCAGGCAGGAGGGCGAGTCGCCGCCCGGTGCCGTCGCGCTCGAACCCGACAGGTCGAGGCTGGGGGAGCCGAGCACGATCGCGGCCACGCCCCAGGCGAGCAGGGCGGCGGACAGGACGATCAAGCCCTTGCGTCTCATGACCGCCGCGAGGTCGCTGTGCCGGCGACTACCACTGAAGCAGCATCAGGCCGACCGTGATGCCGGGGCCGACGGTCACCACAAGTCCACGCTCGCCGGGACCGGGTTCTCTCTGCTCGATCGTTTGGCTCAGGACGTAGAAGATCGAGGGTGTGCCGATGTTGCCGTGGTTGGCGAGCACGTCGCGGCTGACCGCGACGTCCTCGTCGGAGAGCGAGAGCGCCGCCTGCATGCAGTCGATGATGCGACGGCCGCCGGGATGCACGATCCAGTGATCGATCCCCGCACGGCCCACGCCGGCGGACTCCAAGAAGTCGTCGGCCAGCTCGCCGAGGTCGGCCGCGGCGACGTCAGGGAGGTCGCGGTCGAGGTGCAGATAGCTGTCCCCGGGGGCGAGCTCGAGGCTGACCGCGTCGAGTGTGCCCGCGATCTGGTGGACCTTGGTGGCGACGATCTCAGGCCCCTCGGCGCCGGGTTCATCGGCGAGCAGCGCGGCGGCACAGCCGTCGCCGAAGATGGCCGAGCCCACGACCTTCGCCTTGGCGTCGTCGGCGCAGGCGCTCATCAGGATGCCGGTCATGCTCTCCGCCGCGACGACGAGACCGAGCTTGCCGGGATGATGGCGCAGCGACTGGCCGAGGAGCCGCATCAGCGGCACGGCGCTCGCGCAGCCGACGCCGACGACGTGATACTTGTCGGTGTCGGGCGCCATCCCAAAGTGGTCGACGAGCCGGTGGGCCAGCGTCGGCCCGCCGAGCGAGTACAGCGTCGCGGTCACGACCGTGCCGATCTCGCGGGGATCGACCTGCAGGCGTTCGATCGCGGTGACGGCGTAGCCGAACAGCTCGTCCTCGACCTTGGTCGTGCGGCCCTGCAGCGTCCTCGCCAGCACGTCGTCACTCAGGCTCAGCCGGCGGCGGTGCACGCCGCAACGGGCGAAGATGCGCTGCGCGAACTCGTCGCCGCGCATGCCCAGGAGCGCCAGGACCTCGTCCTGGGAGAACGAGGTCTCGGGATCGACGATCTCCAGGCGGCTGATTCGCGGGCCGAGCGCCGGGAGAGGGTCGGCGTATGCGGTCGCGCCACCGGCGGTCGGCGACGGAGCTTGGAGCCGCGAGGACTGCAACGACAATGACGCGTCTGCCTTCAAGCTTTTCGACCCCCTGGGTCGGGATGGAGCGACCTGAGCAGTCTGCCGAGTCGGGCTCGGGACCATATCGGTGCAACCCGACCGTATTCGACGTCGAAGCGCCCTCGGGGGCGATCCTTACCAACTTCTTCGCAGTGTGAGCGGATCGTGTGGGAGGGCGCGACCGCCCAGCGAGGGGGGTGCAGGGAGGCAGCCGTGTCGACTTTCGGATGAGTTTAATTCAAAGGAACTTGCCTTGACAGTCGATCGCGCATCTGGAAGTGTTGTCGCATGCTCGCGGATGGAGTGTTCTCCGGTGGAGGCATCAAGGGGCCTGGCGTTCGCCGGCGGCCTCCAAGCCGCGGCAGAGGCGGGATATGACGAATGGGCACAGCTCGCCGGCACGTCCGCCGGAGCGATCACGGCGATGGCTCTCGCCGTCGGCTACAGCGCCCAGGGCCTGCGCGAACAGCTCGACAGCTTCGACTTCAGCAAGATCGCGGACTACGGACCGCTCGGAGAGATCGAGATTCCGGCGAACCTGGAGCTGCATCGCGGAGCCGCCAAAGGCAAGGCGCTGCGGGCCTGGATCGAGACGCTGCTGGACGGGGCGCCGCGTCAGGCGAGGACGTTCGGCGATCTGGACTCGGGCAAGCTCAGGGTCGTCGGCGTCGACCTGGCCCATTCGCGGATGGTGGTCTTCCCCGAAGACGTCTCCTTGTACATCGACGAGCAGGGCAAGCCGCTGGCGCCGGAGGAGTTTCCGATCGCCGACGCCGTGCGGATCAGCGCCGGCTACCCGTACTTCTTTCCGCCCATGAGCCTCATCGACGGCCACACGAAAAAGCCCGGTGTGCTGGTCGACGGCGGCGTCGCCAGCGCGTTCCCGATTTTCCTGTTCGACGCCCCGAAACCCCAGCATCCCACCTGGGGCTTTCGCCTGTTCGGCGGCAATGGCCCCGAACGGCCGAGCTACACCGCGATCGACGGCCCGCTGTGGCCCGTCGACATGCTCAAGGCGATCGTGGACACTTCGATGAACGCGCTCGACAAGCTCGAGATGATCGCGTTCAGGCCGCGAACGATCTCGATCCCGACCGGTGACATCCCGACGCTCGACTTCGCCCTCACCGAAACCCAGAAGAAAGCGTTGTACGACTCCGGCTATACGACCGCAAAGGCGTTCTTCGAAGCCAAGCCGGACGGGCGCAACACGTTCGGCGCGGTCCCCCCGACGGCTTAAGAAGGCCGAGGGCCGAAGCCGAAGCCGGGCGGTCGTGGCCGCTGCGATCACGCAACCTTGTTGTGCGTCTGATAGAACTTCCGATCAGTCGAGAAAGATCCAGGTAGTCGAAGGTGAGGCTGCGGTGAAGATGCCTGACTTCGAGTGGAGACAGAGGTGGACCGTTCGTGCGTCGAATCGTGTGTTTGGAGCTTCACGGGTGCATAGGCGCCCGTCGGGGGGCGTCGCGATAGTGCCCGGATCGTCCGCATTCGGCCGGGCCGTGCCCGCGGGCGTGTTCACGTGCAGGTCGTGCGGGTCCGCATGACCTGCACGTATTGCACCGTTCCGTCCTCGCCACCATCCCCGGCGGCGCGGGAGCCTTTCTGATGGCGGGCGCTTCGGCGGGGCTCGGCTGGCTACATCTCACCGATCTGCATGTGGGTACTGAGTCTGACCACCTGTGGCCGGACGCCGAGGTGCAGGTGCTCGACGATCTCCCACTGCTCCACGAGCTCACGGGCGATTGGAGGTTCGTGTTCTTTACAGGCGATCTCGTCCAGTCCGGCGAGTCTGGCCAATACGAAAAATTTGAGGAGATCCGCGAGCGTATCGCGGCAGCGATCAGCGAGCTGCAGGAGGAGCCGATCTGGCTGGCTGTACCAGGGAATCACGACCTGGTCCGCCCGGGATCGGACTCTCTGCTCCTGCTTGCCGCGAACCAATGGCAGTCACAGCAGTCGATGCGCGATGCGTTCTGGAAAAAAGACTCGAAGCACGAGTTGCACGCCGGCGTCACCGAGGCGCTTGCGAACTGGTCCTCTTGGTGGAACGATCATCAGCCCCAGCAAGTGGCGGCGTTTAGACAGGGCCTGCTACCGGGCGACTATTCTGCAACCTTCGAGTTGCCGGAGGGAAAGGTCGGGGTAGTAGGGCTGAACTCGACTTTCCTCCAATTGGATGGGGGCGACTTTAAAGGTGAGCTTGCGCTCAGCGAGCACCAGTTGGCCGCGGTATGCCCTGGTGGAGGGACAAAGTGGGCGCGGGAGCACGACGTGACCTTCCTGTTGACGCATCAGCCGCCATCGTGGCTCGATGAGCCATCCAAGGAAGAGCTGCAACAGCTTGCGCCCCCAGCTCGCTTTTCGGTTCATCTCTTCGGCCATCAGCATGAATCGTACGGCGCGGTACGCTCGGAGTTTGGCGGGGAGGATCGCGTCGAGGTGCTCGGTCAATCGCTCTTCGGGCTCGAGTTTTTCACAGACGGCAAGAATGAACGCAAAAAACGCGAGCAGGGCTACTCCGCGGGTCAGGTGACTATCCACCCCGATTCGCTGGGACTGCGCCTATGGCCACGCAAGGGCAAACGCCTAGGGGATGGTACGTGGGAGATCAAGCCGGACGATCTATGGAGACTAGACAAGGATAAGGCAGATGAGGGAACCAAAGTGCGTGTACTCGCGCGCCCTGGCCGATCCCTCCGCGAGCAACCGGCTCGACGCCGGAAGCGCCCTGACAAGATCCCGACCGCGGAGACTGAACGGCGGTATCGCGAGCACGCTCTGCGAATGTGGGACATCATTGACCTTGCGAACCTCCCGGAGGACCGGGAGCTGGCGACTAAGCAGCTTGACCTGCGACGCCTATACGTGCCGCTGCGCCTACGGGCAGAGTTCGACCCCCACAGTGCGCTGGGTGACACGCAGTTCAGCGAGCTTGAGAGGCGTCGAGCGGCCGCCCGGCTGCAAGCGAGCTACATGCGACGATCCGACGAGTTTGAGGACGTTGCACGAATGCCGGTAGGCAAGTGTCTTGGCCGCGAACGCCGAGTGGTGGTGCTGGGAGATCCCGGAGCTGGGAAGACCACGCTTCTTCGGTGGATAGCGACCGCGTATCTGCTTCGTCTCACGAGCGATCCGGACCTGGGGAAGCTGCCGGACGTGAAGACTCTGCCTCGCGACGATTGGCTCCCGGTAATCATCAGGTGTCGTGATCTCAAGCACACTCAGATGGATGAGCTCAAGTCCATGCTGCACCACAGTCTGCGGCGCGATGAGTTCATCGAAGCCAAGAACGATCCGATCGTGGGCATGCTCTTTGAGCGCTTGAGGAATGGCCGGGCACTGCTTCTTGTGGACGGTCTGGACGAGATCCCAGCATTGACCGTACGCAAGAAATTCTGCAAACAACTGAGCAGCATTGCCCGCGCGTATCCTAAGACGCCAATCATCGTGACCTCGCGGATCGTGGGCTATCGCGAGATCGGTCGGCCTCTCTGGCATGCGTTTGAGCACTTCACGGTCGCCGACCTATCGCGCGCCGACAAGAATGAGTTCGCGCGCAGGTGGATCGCCCTTACTGAAATCGAGTCCAGGCAACGTAAGGCAACGAGAGACCTGACCCGTGACATCCACAGCACCGATGCGATCGAGCGGCTAACAGCCAACCCGATGCTGCTCACAACGCTCGCGCTTGTGAAGCGCCAGGTCGGCACACTTCCGAGACGCCGCGCCGAGCTGTACTCGTCGGCTGTCAACGTACTGCTCAACTGGCGCAGCGACATGGGCAAAATGCTCGATCAACGTGAGGCGCTTCCGCAGCTGGAGTACCTCGCTTACGCGATGTGCGAGCAAGGCGTGACGCACTTGTCGGAGGACAAAACGGTTGCATTGCTATCACAGATGCGCACCGAGTATGGGGATCGGATTCACGACCTGAAAGGGCACAAGCCCGATGACTTTCTACAACTGGTGGAGCGCCAAACCGAGATATTGCTCCAAGCCGGCCACGAAAAGTACGGGGGTCGCCTCGTGCCGGTATTTGAGTTCAGACATCTTAGCTTCCAAGAGTACCTGGCGGGCATGGCACTCGTGGAGGGTCGCCACCCGAGTCGGGACTGGAAGAAGACACTCCCTGACCGCGTTGCGGAGGTCGCTGTTCGGGCGGCGAGCCGGGATGGCAGCGCCGACGGGGACAGTCTGGAGGCAGCGGAACGGTGGCGGGAGGCGCTGCGTTTGTGCGCAGTCTCGTGCAGCGATGACGAGGTGGATGGGGTGCTCAGGGCGATCTTGACGCCAACCGAACAGGAGACGGCATGGTCGCGAGCCATCCTCGCCGCGCTCTGTCTGGCGGACGATCCAAACGCCAGTGACGCCGTGGGCGATGCCGTGCTACGGGCACTCGTTGACCGCGACGCGGATGACTGGCTAGGCGCCCCCTGGACGGCTGAATGGCCGAACACGGAGAAAGCGGTTAGAGAGCTCGCAAGCTCTCATTGGAGCGGCCGCCTAAGGACACTTGTCAGCAACCGATTCCGGGAGCCGGCCGCGACGCGTGATCGGCTTGAGCAGCTCGCCTGGGTTGCGGCGACACTCGCGAACGAGATGGCCCCCGACGCTGAGCAATTCGACCACTGGCAGCACGCCTGCGCCGGCCACCTTTCGTCAAACGATACCCGCGCGATCGGCGCCGCCCTCAGCATCCGCGGCCTCGACCGGTGGATGAGATGCCTTGTCGGCCCAGAGCTGATCGGTGCGTTGAGTGACGCACTAACGAGGTCTGAGCGCCGTGCGCTCACTGCGGCGTGGGCACTCGCATTCCTCACCCAACAGGATCCGAATGAACCGTGGCGCGACCCCAGAGCGCCAAGCAGTCTACTCGCTGCGGCAGCCGAGTCCCTCGTCGACGCTCTCGGCGTCGGCGGCGAGGAGGTGAAACGCTCGGTGGCTGAGGTGCTGGGGAGCCTCGGAGACGCCCGCGCGGTCAAACCCCTCATCAACGCCCTCGGCACCGAGGCCGACGCGGTGAAACACTCGGCGGCTCAGGCACTGGGGAACCTCGGAGACGCCCGCGCAGTCAAACCCCTCATCAACGCCCTCAGCACCGAGACCGAGGAGGTGAAACGCTCAGCGGCCGAAGCACTGGGAAACCTCGGAGACGCCCGCGCAGTCAAACCCCTCATCGACGCCCTCAGCACCGGCAGCGACGCGGTGAAACACTTGGCGGCTCAGGCACTGGGGAACCTCGGAGACGCCCACGCGGTCAAACCCCTCATCGACGCCCTCAGCACCGGAATGGACTGGTGGTACCTACAAGTGCCGCTTCGGACTATTCATGACACGCGCGCGGTCAAGCCCCTCATCGACGCCCTCGGCACCGGCAGCGATGCGGTGAAACGCTTGGCGGCCGAAGTACTGGGAAACCTCGGAGACGCCCGCGCGGTCAAACCCCTCATCGACGCCCTCAGCACCGGCAGCGACGCAGTGAAACACTCGGCGGCTCAGGCACTGGGGAACCTCGGAGACGCCCGCGCAGTCAAACCCCTCATCAACGCCCTCAGCACCGAGACCGAGGAGGT
>Ga0210408_10005352_pt1 | contig 11294 bp, 10 predicted proteins | sample IncBWH4MmetaG_FD_155471 | JGI IMG/M metagenome (GOLD analysis project Ga0210408, IMG submission 155471) | Forest soil microbial communities from Barre Woods Harvard Forest LTER site, Petersham, Massachusetts, United States - Inc-BW-H-4-M | ecosystem: Environmental > Terrestrial > Soil >... | reverse complement strand
TCAACATCTCCAGCGTGGCCGGACATATTCCGATTCCGTTTCATGCGGCTTACAGCGCGACTAAGTTTGCCCTGAATTCGATGGGCAAGGCCGCGGGCGTGGAGCTGAAGAAGGATGGAATCCATGTGCTGACGGTTTGTCCGGGATATGTGCGCACCGGCTTCAGCGAGAATGCGGGACACGGAAAGGATGTGAAGAGGGTGAGGCCGGCAGCGGTACGCGGGATCAGCGCAGAGCGTGTGGCACGGGCTACGCTGCGTGGGTACGTGAAGCGAAAGAGGGAAGTGATCGTGCCCTGGACGATGCATGTGCCGGTAAAAATCTATCAGCTGTTTCCGCAGCTGGTGGAGTGGTCCATGAGCAGGATGGCGAAATGAACTTTACGCGAAATAAGGCCTTCTGGAAGGTCATCACTGGCCTGATATTTTTCCCGACGTTCGCTTATGTCATGCTAGTGATCTCCATGTTCTGGTGGCCAAATATTCCGTCGACTCCCCGCCCAGATGAAGGCCGAATATACCCGCTAAATAATCATGGTAGCTACACCTACATGAATCGGCGAGAGTATCTGATGCAGGAGGCCACGCCCTTCGTGGTCGTGCCGGTCCTTGCCGCTCTCGCGGCAATCAATTATTTGGTAGATCCGTTCGACAACGAGCGCAAGCGCATTTATGGCCGCGCGCCCCATGACTTTCGCTAATGTCAGCTATCCCAGCTCCGCCAGCATCGCTTCCATCTCGGATTGCGCATGCAGGTTGCCGGTACGGCGGGCGGACGCGATGCCATCGCCCAGCATCTTTTTTGCATCGTCGGTTCGCCCGGCCCGAGCTAGGGTTTGCGCGGCCATGAAGTAGCCGGCCGTGTAGTCGTGGTGGTGTTCGAGCAGAATGGAGAACTCGGCCAGGGCGCGGTCCAGGTCGCCTTGCTTCGAGTATTCCATCGCCAGGCCGTAACGCGCGAAGGCGTCCCGGGGATTCTCCGTCAGAATTTGATTGAGGGCAGCGATGCGGTCCATGAAGCAGTTCTCAGTCTCGATCCCAATTCTAAGTTGAGATGAGGTTACTACAAACGGCGTACTCACCCCAGGGCGTGACGAACTAGGGCGTGACGAATTTAGCATTCCATCGGCACGCTTCGGTACAATGACGCGTTCCGACATTTTCAAGACGTGAGAAGAGGGAAGTGGCCTGTCCATTCTTCATGCCGACAGAGAGATTGCAGGGCGGCGGCTGGCAGCACGCGTCGCGCCTGCCGCTCGGGGGTGGGTGGAGCGGTCGCTGCACGGCTCCGGGACATGAAGGCGAAATGCCGGCGCAAGAAGCGCTGCAGGAATTCTGCAACCTTGGCTACGCCACGCATTGCGCTTGTTTGCCGCAGTCGCGAGCCTGGGATGCAGTTCGCTTCGCTCTCACCCCTCCCAAAGAAGTGGGCGCCCCAGTCGGTCCCCAGAATGGCAACGGCAGCAGCGCGAACCGAGTTGTGCAGCTGCGCTATTCTTGTGAGCGCGGGCATCTTCCGGTGGAGCACGGCAGCCTGCAATTTGATTTGAGCGCGGGGCACTGGATTCAAAAGCATGGCGATGCGCGCGTGCAAAAAATGGCGGAGTGTTTTCTGGAATCGCACATGCCGGACAAGGAAAGATAACTATGACAGAAGATGTGTTGATGCCACGTCCGGTGCGGGAATCGCAGTCCGAGATGACGGAAATTGTTCTGCCCAACGATGCCAACCCGCTGGCCGCACTGCTGGGCGGGCGGTTGATGCATTGGATCGACCTGGCGGGCGCCATGGCGGCTCATCGCCATTCGCGGAGTTACGTGGTGACGGCGTCGGTGGATCACATTGATTTCCTGGTGCCGGTGCGCGTCGGTGATCTGGTGATTCTGCGCTCATCAGTGAACCGCGTATTTCATTCCTCGATGGAAGTGGGCGTGAAAGTTTTTGTGGAGAACTATATTGCCGACACGGCGCAGCATGTGGCCTCCGCCTACCTTACGTTTGTGGCAACCGATGGCAAGGGAAGTCACTTGAAGGTCGCGCCTGTGGTGCCGGAGACCGACGAGCAGCAGCGACGCTACGACGACGCAGGACGGCGGCGGGAAATCCGGCGCGCCGAGTTGGACCGGCGGCGCAAGGCGACGCGATAGCACTGCGGTCCAGTGGCCTCTGTATAATCAAGATAGATTCTGCAAATCTTCGCAGTCCTTCCAGGAGTGTGATCCTTTGAGTGCACATATGCCTCCCCGTCCCGGCCAACCTGTGCAGGGGCCGCAACCGTTGCCGGGAGTCGATGCCATCATCGCCGTCGGTTCCGGTAAGGGAGGCGTGGGCAAGACCACGCTGGCGGTGAATCTCGCCGTGTCTCTGGCCAAGATGGGACACAAAGTCGGCCTACTTGATGCCGATGTGTATGGTCCGAACGTTCCGCTCATGATGGGCGTGAATGCGCAGCCGCGGATGGTAGGTGAGAATCGCATTGAGCCGCTCGAGGCGTTTGGGGTGAAGATGATTTCGGTGGGCTTCCTCAATCCTGGGGACAAGCCCATCATCTGGCGCGGGCCTATGCTGCACCAGATCGTGCGCCAGTTTCTGGGGTTGGTGGAGTGGGGGCAGCTTGACTATCTGGTCGTCGACTTGCCGCCGGGGACGGGCGATATCGCGCTGTCGCTGGTGCAGACTGTACCGCTTACGGGAGCGATTGTAGTTTCGACTCCGTCCGACGTATCCTTGCAGGACGCGCGCAAAGCCATCGAAATGTTTCGCCAGATGAAGGTGGACGTGGTGGGCATCGTCGAAAACATGAGCTATTTTGTCTGCCCGCACTGCCAGCATGAAGTAGATATTTTTTCGCGGGGCGGGGCGGAGAAGATGGCTGCCCAGTTTGCCGCGCCGTTCCTGGGCAGCATCGAACTCGATCCCGAAGTGCGCAAGTCCGGGGACGGCGGCAAGCCGGTAGTGCTGGAAGGCGAGACCGCGCCGCATGCCAAGTCGCTCTACGCGTTTGCCCGGAAGGTCGTCGAGCGCGTCGAGGAAATCAAAGCCAGCGCTCCGGCCAGCGTGATTCAGATTCAGTAGGCCCATCGTGAGAGGAGCACTGGAAACCCTGCACTCCTTGTCCTCCTTGAAGTTGGGCCATCGGGATGTTCGGGCCTGTGAGGAAAACAAGATGAGTCGAGAGCCATGACGCACCTCCTTCGTCTGGTGCTCATTCTCGTGGTTGTGGCGTCGCTTTCTCTGCCTCAAGCACTCGGACAAGGCGAAACCACCAGCGCCATCGTCGGCGAAGTAAGGGACGCAACGAATGCGGTTGTTGCAAGCGCTACCGTAACGGTCACAAATCACGAGACTGGGCTGAAGCGTAGCGCGCAGACCGATGAGGCAGGCCGGTTCAGCTTCCCACAGTTAAAGCCGGGCGCATACTCGGTCAAAGTGGAAGCGCGAGGCTTCGATCCGCAACAAAATGACAATGTCATTTCGGGCCTGGGCCAGAAGCAAACCGTAGATTTCACGCTTAAGGTGGCCCGGTCCAATGAGGTGGTTGAGGTAAGCAGTGAGGCTCCACTCATCAACCCGGAAAACGCAAACACATCCACCACTCTGAATGCCCCAGCGCTACAGAATCTGCCGAATCCAGGTGGTGATTTGACCTACCCCCTGCAATTTGCCCCTGGAGCCCTGATCAATACGGCGGGCAGCAGTAACGACTTCGTCGGTGGCACTAACGGGTTTGGCAACGTGGAGTTTAACGGCCTGCCCGCTCTCTCCAACGGCTACATCGTTGACGGGTTGGAAACCAACGACCCGCTCACGAATCTCAATAGCGGCCTTTCCACAAACCTCGTTCTGGGATTGAATTCGATTTCAGAGGTGACCGTCAACACTCTTTCTTATTCCGTGGATCAAGGCCGGTATGGAGCATCCCAGATCGACTACGTCACTAAGTCTGGCACGAACCAGTTTCACGGAAATCTCTATGAACTGTGGAATGGCTCGCTGCTGAATGCAGCCGACTACTTCACGAACGCGGTACCGGGGCGTCACAAACCCAGCGCAACGGTCAATCATTTTGGGGGTAGTGTGGGCGGCCCCATTGCGCACGACAAGCTCTTCTTTTTCTTCGACAGTGAGTGGGTTCGGATCGCGCTGCCCATCGTCACACCGACGATCGTTCCCAGCCTTTTGTTCCAACAATACGTCTTGCAGCAACTTTCTGGGGGTCAAGCAACCGGCTGCGGGTCCAACCCGAATGAGAGTTGCTTGTTCTACCAACAAATGTTCAAGCTTTATGGCAATGCCAACGGCACACCCACCACGGTACTTGGATGCCCGCTTGGCGCCGCCGGGGATGGTTGCGCCAACCGGCAGAGCGTCTCGCACTCCAGCGACGATCACGAACAGGTGCAGACCGTCCGGGTCGACTACAACATCAACCAGAAAGATACGACTTGGTTTCGTTTCCAGGTTGATACCGGTGTACAAGCCGCTTACACGGACCCTATCAACTCTCTGTTTGACGCCGTGTCTCCTCAGCCTCTCTATTCATTTGCGGCGGGACACACGCACGTCTTCTCGCAGAACCTGGTGAACTATTTCAATCCGGCGTTCTCCTGGTACGAAAGCCTGTTTGGGCCCAACAACTTTCAGAAGACGCTTTCGGCTTTCCCGATCGTTTTGCAGGGCACCGGCGCCAACCCCTTTACCCCCATCGGTGGGCTGGACAACACTTGGGTCCAAGGCCGGCGCGCCTCGCGCTTCTTCATCAATGACAATCTCGCCTGGAGTCATGGCGCTCACGAACTGCGGTTTGGAACCAATACCCGTATCTTCCGCCTGAACGACTACGACTTCGGAGCCGGCACGGTTCCCACCGTGACTTACGCGAACTTGCAGCAATTTATCTCTGGAGTAGCGAACACCGCGTCGGAGACGTTCCCGTCGCATTTAAACGAGCCTTTCAACTTTCTCAATCTCGATGTGTATGCACAAGACACTTGGAAAGTAACTCGCAAACTGACCTGGACGTTCGGTGTGCGCAACACATTCAACTCCAATCCGCTGAATCCTCATGATCAAGTTGCTCGTCTTCACGGCTCCTTCAGTTCGCTCAAGCATGACAATCAACCGCTGAACGCCGTTATTCAAACGCAACTCGGCCATCTTTTTTCATCTACACCAATAGCGATTCTGCAACCGAGAACCGCGATCGCGTGGCAGTTCGAGCCGAAATCTGTGCTCCGTACCGGCTTCGGAATTTTCAGCGATATCTTGCCGGGTACGGTGGCCGACTTGATCGGCACGAATCCTCCGTACGATAAGACATTTCAGGGAGGAGTTCTTGGCAGTGTGGGCGGCACAGCCATAGCGCCGGGAGCGCCCAACAGCGCAATCGTCGCAATCGTCGCCGCCAACCAGATTTTCACTTCGGGATTTCCCCAGGGCCAGCCCTCTCTTCCACCGGTTGCGATCACAGCCATTCCAGATGGCAAACTCCACGCTCCGTACTTCATGGAATGGAGTCTGGGAATTGAACATCAATTCGGAACGACCGCCAGTTTGCAAATGCAATACGTCGGTACGCGCGCTGTGAATCAGCCGTACTCAACCCAAGTCAACGGATACCAAACCGTGTGCCAAGGCTGCTTTGCACCATTCCCCTACAAGCAGCCGACCGATTCGCGGTTCGCAGCGGTCATGCAGTTCTCCACCGGTGCGAACAGTCATTACAACGGCCTGCAACTTACCGCCATGAAACGCCTCGGACATGGCCTGCAAGGGCAGGTTAACTACACCTGGAGCCGTTGCATGGATACCGTCTCGAACGGAGGATTTCTCCAGTTCTCTGCGGGGGCGATTCTTTCCCCTCTGCCGGGAGAACTGGCCCGCGACTATGGTCCTTGCGACTACGACATCCGGCACAACCTCAATGCGCAATATGTGTATCAGTTGCCGATTAGAGTGCGTAGTCATTCTCTGGGCTATGCGCTCAATGGCTGGCAGATTTCCGGAACCATGTTTTGGCATAGTGGAGTTCCGTTCTCGGTGCTGAGCACGCCGTATTCGGCAGGCGGACTCGGCATTGTGCAGGGCAGTGGACCGCAGTTCGCCAGTGTAGTTCCTGGAGTTCCGCTCTATGCCCATCATCCCGTTCCAGGCGTAACCCAAGCGGGCACGATCCAGTGGCTCAATCCGGACGCATTTGTATCGGCGGTCGATCCGAGCACAGGGCAGTGCTTTGGCGGCGACAGCGCTCAGAATTGCCAATTCGGAAACCTCGGCCGTAACTCACTGCGCGGTCCCAATTTTTTCTGGAGTGACTTCTACCTGACAAAACTGTTTCCCTTGACCGAGCATGTGAAGCTGCGGTTTGAAGGTCAATTCTTTAACGTTTTCAACCATCCGAATTTTGGGCTGCCCAGCGTGGTGCAGGCCGGCATTCCAGGAAATCCTTCCACGCAGGCTGGCTTTGGAGCGCTTACTTACGCCACTTCTCCGCCGACCGGCCTGCTGGGCGTAGGATTGGGTGGCGATAGCAGTCCACGCATGATCGCGTTTCAAGCGCACTTGGAGTTCTGAATACGCCTCAGGATGGAGGAGCACACCTCTTCATTCGGGGTGTGCCGCTAGGGCAGTTTTTTCCTGTTCGAGTGCAGCGACCGTCGGGTTAGCGTTAGAGGTCTCGAAACCGCTTTAACTGCCATGCTGGTTTTGGTTCCCAATCTTTTAAAATCAACTCCGCCATCATCTCCCCGATCGCCGGCCCGTGCTTGAACCCGTGCCCTGAGCCGCCGCCCAGCAGCCACACGTTTTCCATCGCGGGATGACGATCCACGATGAAGTGCCCGTCTGGAGTCTGCTCGTATTGGCAGACGCGCGTCTCGAGTAAGGGCGCATTTTTCATCGCGGGGAAGCGGAAGGCGAGATATTCGCGAAGCTCGCGTAGCGTTTCCGGACTGACGACGCGCTCGCCGGAGGTGGGATCGAAGGCGGGTCCGCGCGTGTCGTCGGCCACCTTGAAGCCGCGGCGGTCGCTGCCCGGGACGCCGTAGAGGAAGTGGTCGCGATGGTCCGCCCACACCGGCAGGTGGCTGTCGTTGAAGCGAGGGTCACCGGCGGGCGTGCCGAAGAAGAAGGAGTCTTGCTTGGTCGCCCGCACTAGCTCGCCAATCGTCTTTGGAAATAGTCCGCCCAGCCATGGGCCGCATGCGAAGACGTAAGCATCAGCTTTCAGCCGTGAGCCGTCAGAGAGTGTCAGGTGGCGAAGCGGTGCGCTCTCCAGTTCATCGGACAAGACTGCCAGCTGCCGGTATTTGCCGCCTAGCGCTACGAACGCATCGACTATCGCCTGGCAGCTGGCGCGAGCGTCAAGGTATCCACAGTCGGGCTCGTAGATTCCCCAACGGATGCCCTCGAAGTTGATTTGCGGCCAGCGCTTCTTCATCGCGCCTGTGGAGAGTTCCTGAAATTTGATCTTGGCCTGCTGCAACATCTCGACCGAGCCGCGCTCGAATGCGTCTCCCCGGTCTGCCGCCATCCACAGCACGCCGCTGCGGTGCAGGAACCAGCGTTTCCAGCGTCGCTCGTACTTTTCCCAAAGTTTGAGAGCACGCGCGGCCAGCTCGGTATAGGGCTGATCGGGTCCGTAGGTGCCGCGCATGATCCGCGTCTCGCCGCCCGAGGACGCGCGCGAGTTGCCCGGCCCCCAGGCATCCAGCAGAGTGACGCGAGCGCCGCGCTCCAGAAGATGGAGAGCCGTCCATCCCCCGAACGCTCCGGCCCCGATGACGGCGATGTGTGGCTTGGATTTCATCCGCTCCATAATAGCGTCGCAATCCAACACCAAGAGCTTTTAACCGCAAAGAACGCAAAAGAAAGGCCGCGAAGGACGCAAAGAAGAGAAAGTGTCCGTGTTTCCTTTGCGTTCTTTGCGGCTTTTCTTCGTGGCCTTTGCGGTTAAAGGCTTTTCTGGTGGTGGACCCACAGCTTGACATCCCCCGGATCCCATTCCTAGAATCCAGACACGCTCCGGTTGATGGGTCGAAAGACAAGTTTCTGCATCTAAAGCAGTTAATGGATTGAGTCGGCACCGGGTTCTCCCCAACCAGCGCGACCCCAAATCAAGATAGACTAGTCTTGTCCGCTATGCCCTCTGACCCTAATATCGGCAACCGCGAACGCGAGATACTGACCGCGATCGTGGAGACTTTTATCTCCACGGGCGAGCCGGTCGGTTCGCGCACGCTGTCGCGGTCGAACCGTGAAGGCCTGAGTCCGGCTAGTATTCGCAATGTGATGGCCGATCTCTCGGAAGCTGGTTTTCTGGAGCAGACCCATACTTCGTCCGGCCGGGTACCGACCACGGACGCGTATCGCTATTACGTCGAGCAGATCTCCGGCACTGCGAGCCTGGCGCCGCAGGAAGAAGGCATCATCCGCGAATCGCTGGCTGGCATCACTGATGTGCAGGAGTTTATGGAGCGCACGTCGCATGTGCTTTCGCTGATCTCGCGCAATGTTGGAGTGACCGTGGCGACCAGCGGTCCGAAGAATGCTCTGGAGCATGTGTACTTCTCGCGGCTGAGCGATCAGAAAGTGCTGGCGGTGGTGGTGACGCGCTCCGGGCTGGTGCGCGACCGGGTACTAAGGCTGGATTTGCCACAGGACGATCTCGACCTGGCGGCGCGCTACATCAATGAAAATTTCCGCGGCTGGACGATGGAGTCCATGCGCTCCGAACTCGCCCGGCGGCTTGACCAGGAGCGCAGCGACTACGACCGCCTGATGCAGTCGATCGAGCAACTCTACAAGCAGGGCGCGTTGGAGGCCGAGCAGGGAGCGCAGGCGGTATTCGTGGAAGGCGCGGCCAACCTGGTAGCCGGCGAGCAGGATCGAGAACGCCTGCAAGAGATGCTGAAGACGCTGGAGGAGAAAGAGAAGGTCGTGCAACTCCTCGGTGCTTATCTGGACGTGAAGCAAGAGGCGGTGCGCGTGGTCATTGGACTCGACCAGGCATTGCCTTCGATGCAGAACTTTGTCCTGATCGGCGCCCCGGCGCGCGCCGGGAACGACGTCATGGGATCTCTGGCCGTGATCGGTCCCACCCGCATGGACTACCAGCACACCATCACGGCGGTGTCCTACATCGCGCGGCTGTTCGACAAGATATTGAACGATACGGAGTAATCACAAAGTAGGTTATGGGGAAATCAAACGGAAAATCAGAAGCGGAAGCAGCGCTTGACCTGGAGCGCGAGCTGCCCGCGGGCGATAGCGACGAGGATCCTATGGGAGCGGGTGTGCGCGCATCTGCGGCAGCGGAAGCTCCTCCGCTCGAAACAGAATTGCAGAAGCTGAAAGCCGAGCGCGACACGCTGCTCGACCGGCTGGCGCGCATGCAGGCCGAGTTCGAGAATGCTCGTCGCCGCGCCGGCAAGGAGCAGCAGGAGTTTCGCGACTACGCCACCATGGACGCGATCAGGTCACTGCTGCCCGTGATCGACAGCTTCGAGCGAGCTCTGCAGGCGAAGTCGGATGCTGGAGATTTCCGCGGCGGTGTAGAGCTTATCTATAAGCAGCTGCAGGATGCGTTGGCGAAGCTGGGGGTTCGTCCGGTCCCGGCGAAGGGCGAGCCGTTCGATCCGCATTACCACGAAGCCATCGAGATGGTCGAGACCACCGACGCTGCCGACCACGAGGTGCTCGACGAATTGCAGCGCGGATACAAATTCAAAGATCGGCTGTTGCGGCCCGCCATGGTGAAGGTTGCGAAGAATCCAGGCAAGTAGATCCAGCCGAGACTCAAAGACTCCAGGGAAAGGCGTATTCTGACGACGAACGCAAAACGCGACTACTACGAATTGCTGGGCGTAAGCCGCACCTGCACCGAACAGGAACTCAAAAGTGCCTACCGGAAGCTCGCGCTGCAACACCATCCCGACCGGAATCCAAATAATCCTGACGCCGAGGAGAAGTTCAAAGAAGTGAGCGAGGCCTACGCCGTTCTCGCCGACTCGGAAAAGCGCGCTGTGTATGACCGCTACGGCCACGCCGGATTGGGCGGTGGCGTTGGCCAAGGCGGTGGCTTTGATGCCAGCGTGTTCCAGGATGTCAGCGACATCTTCGGCGAGTTCTTCGGCTTCGGCGATATGTTCGGCGGAGGTGGCGGGCGCCGCGGCAGCCGCGTGCAGCGTGGCGCTGATCTTCGCGAAGATCTGACGCTGGAGTTCGAAGAAGCGTTCTTCGGTACGGAATCGCGGGTCATGGTTCGTCGCCATGAAGCTTGCGAGGACTGTCGCGGCTCCGGCGCCGCGCCAGGAAAGGGGCCAACCACATGCCGCTCATGCGCAGGGCGCGGCCAGGTGCGCTACCAGCAGGGATTCTTCAGCATTGCCCGGACCTGTCCAGCCTGTCAGGGCACGGGCAGCGTGATTACCGATCCCTGCGCGAAGTGCAAAGGCGAAGGACGAGTCCTGCGCCAACGCACAGTTGACGCGAAAGTTCCTGCTGGCGTCGAAGACGGCACGCGTATCCGCTTTGCGGGTGCGGGAGAAGTCGGACAGTTTGGCGGTCCCGCGGGTGATTTGTACGTGGTGCTGCACGTCAAAGAACATCCTTTTTTTGAGCGCGAGGGCAACGACCTGCACTGTGTGGTCCCGATTTCGGTGACGCAGGCGGCGATGGGCGCCGAGATCCGCGTTCCTACCATGGACGGCGAACATACCCTCAAGATTCCCGATGGCACGCAACCAGGTACTACGTTTCGCGTCCGGAACAAGGGCGTGCCGGTATTGAATGGGCATGGCAAAGGCGACTTGTACGTCCAGGTTCGAGTGCAGGTCCCGACTAAGCTCAACAAGCGCCAGCGCGAACTCTTGCAGGAACTCGAAGCTATGGCAAAAGTGGATAACCAGCCACTGGTCCGCTCACTGCTGGGCAAAGTAAAAGAAATTTTCGGGTAGTTCTGTACGAAGTCCTTGGGTGACGCAGCGCCTCCAGCACAGCCATAAAGCTCCTCTTCTCTAACCCATGGAGCCTTGCTAACATTCATGACCCGCCGCCGATGGATCGCTGATGAAGTCACCGGGAACCACGCCGCACTCGTCGGCTCACACGCCGAGCACCTGATCCGCGTCCTGCGCGTCCGCGTGGGCCAGGAATTCGACATCGCAACCGGAACCACCGTGCGGCGCGGTCGCGTCTCACGTGCGGCAGACGACCGGGTTGAGTTCGAGCTAGGCGAAGAAGTCCCCGTTGCCGCCCCGGCAGTGATCACCCTGCTGCTCGCCGTCTTCAAATTT
>Ga0210408_10005351_pt1 | contig 11294 bp, 9 predicted proteins | sample IncBWH4MmetaG_FD_155471 | JGI IMG/M metagenome (GOLD analysis project Ga0210408, IMG submission 155471) | Forest soil microbial communities from Barre Woods Harvard Forest LTER site, Petersham, Massachusetts, United States - Inc-BW-H-4-M | ecosystem: Environmental > Terrestrial > Soil >... | reverse complement strand
GGCCACTGCAACGGTCGCCGTCATATCACCGATTTCCACCACGCCGGACAGCGGACTTAACTTACCAGCGGAAGTTAAGTCGTGGCAGGAAGCCAGCATTTTCTCGCGAGTGAACGGCTACCTTAAGAGCTGGGCGGTGGATATCGGCGCGCATGTCGACGCAGGACAAGTATTGGCTGAAGTCGACATCCCCGATCTACAGCAACAAATGGATCAAGCGCAATCTCAGCTGACACTGGCGCAGCACAATCTTCAATTAGCAAAAGACAACAACACGCGTTTCCAGCAGTTGTTCAAGCAAGGGGTGGTCTCGCAGATGGATTCAGATACCCAATCCACCAACCAGGCGACGAACCAGGCTAACGTCGACGCCTTTACCGCCAACCTGAAATTTCTGCAGCAACAAGTCGCCTTTCAAAAGATCACCGCTCCATTCCCCGGCACCATCACGGCACGCAACGTCAACGTTGGCGATCTGATTACGGCTAACAACACCAACACGGAAATGTTTCACATCCAGCAAAACAATCCGCTGCGCGTTTACTTCCGCATCCCACAGCCGGAAGCGCCTAACATCTCGGCGGGACAGACGTTCGACGTGCAGGTCGGAGCAGACGGCGCCAAGACCTACCAGGGAAAAGTCTCGTCGACGTCCGAGGCGGTGTCGCCGGATTCGCGCACGATGCTCGTCCAGTTACAGGTTGATAATTCGAACAATGAAATTTTGCCCGGCAGTTACGCCACCGTGCGCGTGCCAGCAGAGGTTATGGGCAAGGTGCTTACGGTGCCCGACAACACCCTTATTTTCCGCGGTAAAAACCTGGAGGTCGCCGTAGTCGATGACAAAGGCGTGGTTCAACTCCGCGACGTTCGCGTGGGACGAGACTTCGGCGTCCAAAGCGAAATCCTGAGCGGCCTCAAGGAGTCGGACAAGGTGATCGTCAATCCGTCCGATTCGCTGACCACCGGCACCATAGTCCACGTTACCGTGACCAAGACATCAGCTCCATCAGTCCCGCCTGGACCTTCCGCAACAGCGTCTCCCACCGCATCAGCGGCTGTATCCGTGGCACCAAACGCTTCCCCGACGCCCGCTCCTTCCCCTGCGGTGTCGAAGCGATGAAGCTAGCGTTTCGGCCACGCCCGCAACGCGATTTGTGCGACTCGACGTAGTTGATCGCTGCTGGCGCCGCCAGCCGACTGGACTGCCATTCCGCGCACGACAGTCATCACGTAATGGGCCAGTTCGGCCGGGTCAGCGTTTTTCGGAAGATCGCCTTCGCGCTTTGCTCGTTGAAGGCGGCGACGCAATGCAACTTCCGCGGCCGCCCGCCGTGCAGCTACTTCCTCCCGAACGGACGCATCTCCGCACGCCAACGCGCCTTGAACCATGAGGCATCCTGCTGGAATTTTTGGATCATCCACCATCCTTGCCGTGCCGAGGAATATTTCTTCGACTACATCCCGCGCCGTCGGTGCCGCCAGAGCTTTGCCAAAATAGGCGACCGGTCCGTCCATGTATCGATCGAGAACTTTTCGAAAGAGCTGCTCCTTGTTGCCAAACGCAGCATAAAGGCTCGGCCGATTGATGCGCATGGCCCGAGTCAGATCGGAAAGGACAGCGCCTTCGTAACCTTTGGCCCAAAAAACGTGCATGGCGCGCTCCAGGGCCACGTCCGGATCGAAGGCGCGCGGTCGTCCGCGCTGTGCTGCAACAGTTTCTGATTTCATACCGATGAGTAAATAAATCACTTGACAGGCTTTTGTCCAGCGTCGAGTTTTGTACTAGGCGATACACAATGAATCACCAAATCTCACAAGGAAAAAACCCATGAATAGAAAACTGGAAGGAAAAGTTGCGCTTGTTACGGGCGGATCGCGCGGCATTGGTGCCGCAATCGCTAAACGCCTGGCTTCGGACGGGGCGAATGTAGCCATCACATACTCCAAGGGCGCCGATGCAGCCGCTGCGGTAATCAAGGAGATTGAACGCGACGGCGGAAAGGCGATCTCGATTCAGGCAGACGCCATTGACGCCGAGGCCGCCAAAGCTGCCGTCGAAAAGACCGTGGCAACATTCGGCAAACTAGACGTGCTGGTAAACAATGCCGGCACAGCGATTCCGAAAACGTTTGAGGAGACAACGCTGGAAGAGATGGATCGCGTGCTCGACATCAACGTCCGCGGCGTGTTCATCGCGACGCAGGCGGCGCTGAAGCATATGAAGAGCGGCGGTCGTATCATCATGATTGGTTCGTCCGTGGGTGAGCGTGTCCTGGTACCCGGCCTTGTACCTTACGCGGCCACAAAGGGAGCCGTGAAGATATTTACTCAGGCGCTTTCCAGAGAAGTCGCGAACCGGAACATCACGGTCAACAATGTGCAGCCGGGTCCGATCGACACGGAGTTGAATCCCGCTACGAGCGAATGGGCAGTGCCACAGAAGGCCGCCACCGCACTCAACCGCTACGGGCACGTTGATGAGATCGCTGCCATGGTCGCGTTTGTCGCCGGTCCGGAGTCTTCATACATCACCGGGGCGAATCTTACCGTGGATGGCGGAATGAATGCCTGAATTAAAGGAGACATGATATGCGTGCAATGCGAGCCGAAACATTTACTGGTTATCAAGGGCTGAAGCTTATCGAACTTCCAAAGCCGGAGGTCACAGACGCGAAAGTACTCGTGCGAATCACCGCAGCCGGCGTTACGCCGCTCGACCATACGATTCTCTCCGGCAAATTTCATGGCTCGAAGGCGCCGTTAGTCCTGGGGAATGAAGGAGCAGGCGTGGTGGAGGACGGAGGCGGAACGGACTTTCCCGTCGGCTCGCGCGTGATGTTCTTCGGCGCCTATGGCGCTTTTGAGGATGGAACCTACACTGAGTGGGTTGCCGTGCGAAAGGAAGACCTTTGCCTGATTCCTGACAATGTCGACGACGTGACTGCCGCAGGTATTCCGGTCGCGTATCTTACCGCTCAGGTGGCTCTTACTCTGGCTGGTTTTCGAGCAGGCAAAACTGTCCTGGCACCGGCGATCGGAGGATCGATCGGCAATGCAGTGACGCAATTGGCGCGCGCCTTGGGCGCAAAACACGCCATCTCAAGCACGACTAATCATGCGAAAGCCGAGCAGGCGAAGACGCTCGGATTCAGTGAAGTCATCGATACCTCGTTAGAAAAATTGGGTGACGGCGTGCGTCGTATTACAAACGGTTACGGCGCAGACATTGTCATCGACGGAATCGGTGGTGACGTCTTGAGCGAAGCGCTCGGAGCGCTCGCGTTGGAAGGGCGCGTCACAACGCTGGGATATTCCGCAAGCCGTAACGCAACCATTGACGTGATAAATCTCATCGTGCCCCAGGCCAGCATCCGTGGTCTCAACATGTTTGCTCAGCCGAAGGCCGCTATTAGTGACGCTTGGAAAGTTATTGTCTCTCTGCTGAAAGCCGGCGCGATCAAGCCGATCGTGGCTAAGGCCTTCCCGCTGGCGGAAGCAGCGGCTGCTCTGCGTTACTTAATTGAGGGCCGCCCGTTTGGCAGGGTTGTCCTAACAACCTGAGGAGTTCCAAAAGGAAACCAAAATGAAAGAAAAACAGATTAAGATTCCAGGTCCGGATCATCCGATTTCCATCGAGCACAATCCCGCTCGCATTGTCGTATCGGTCGCAAGCCAAGTGATTGCCGATACTCGCAATGCCGTGACACTACGCGAAGCAGACTATCCGCCCGTTCAGTACATTCCGCGTGAAGATGTCGATCTTTCCCAGCTGAAGCCAACCGATCACGCCACCTACTGCCCGTATAAAGGCGATTGCAATTACTACAGCGTTCCGGTCGGCGGAAAGAAGTCCGTCAATGCGGTGTGGACATACGAGAATCCTTATCCTGCCGTTGCGCAGATCAAGGGACACGTCGCCTTCTACCCCGACCGGGTCGACGAAATCGCGGAGCAACTTCCAACGACGCGCGAATCGTTAACGAGCAGTCGGACCTAATCAGTGGAGCGAACTATTATGAGCAAGACGCTCGAAAAGAAAAACAAAGCGCTGGTGCTCGAAGCCTTCAACACATTGTTTAACAAACGAGATTATGCGGCCGCCGAGAAGTATTGGTCGCCTAACTATATCCAACACAGTGCGCACATTGAGCCGGGTCGCGATGGGCTTTTTAATTTGATCCGTAGCGCACCTGATACGTTACGTTACGAACATCAGCTCATCGTCGCGGAGGATGACTATGTCATCGCCCACGGACGTTTCTCGGGAATCGGGCGGCCGGTTGCCTGGATCGCCGCGGATATTGTCAGGATCGAGAACGGCCGCCTTGCCGAACACTGGGACGTCTTACAAGATGAGGCGACCAAAGCCGAATCGAAGAGCGGCCTGCCGATGTTTGGCGATCACTTCACTGCCTAACTAATTCTTAATCCGACTTAATCGAGGACTTCTATGAAACTCACCGACAACACCATCTTCATTACTGGCGGGGGCACAGGTATTGGCCGTGGCCTCGCCGAATCGCTACACAAGCTCGGCAACAAAGTAATCATCTCCGGCCGTCGCAAAGAACATCTCAACGCGACCACCAAGGCGAATCCGGGAATGGAATCCGTCGAGCTGGATATTTCCGATCCGGCGAGTATCGATGCGGTTACGAAAAAGCTGATCGCTGATTATCCGGCGCTCAACGTGTTGGTCAACAATGCAGGGATTATGCTGATCGACGACGCCACGGCCAGGATCGACGATCAACTCCTGACATCGACGATCACGACAAACTTGTTGGGGCCGATCCGCTTGACTTCAGCTTTGATCGAGCATCTAAAGAAGCGACCGAATGCTACTGTTATCTATAACACGTCTGCGCTGGCATTTGTCCCACTGGCGTTAACCGCGGTCTATTCATCCACCAAAGCGGCTCTGCATTCCTACGTCCTTTCACAGCGCTATAAGCTCAAGGCGACGTCGGTCAGCGTTTTAGAAATCTCTCCGCCATGGGTCCAAACGGACCTTCTTAATAGTAAAGAGGAACCTCGGGCCATGCCGCTGAAGGATTTCATCGAAGAAACTATGAAATTACTGGCTACCGATGCGAACGAGATCGTCGTCCAACAGGCACAAGCTTTCCGAAAGAACCCCGGACCAAACGAGAACGCATTCGTGATGCAGTTCAACGACTCGATGATCTCTGCGCCGCGTTGAAGGTGTACGATTTTGGAAAACAAAATGAGCCAGGAATTGTTCGCATTCTTTAAAGTATAGGCGCACGATCCTCATCATAGTGAAAAGACTGCTCACGGTCGCGGCGTTTGCCGCGGTATCTCTGATTGTTGTTGATTGCGGCAAGTCGCCTGCAAACAAGGGTGCGCCGCCGTTGCCGGTCAATGTCGTCACCGTCGTCGAGAAGGAAGTAAACGAGTGGGACGAATTTACCGGACGACTCGATCCGGTTGAATCGGTGGAGATTCGGCCGCGCGTGTCGGGATACATCACCGAGATTCATTTTGAAGCCGGTGCGATCATTAAAAAGGGCGACCTACTTTATGTGATCGACCCGCGTCCATACCAGGCGGACTTCGATCGTGCGAAAGCCGAAGTCGATCGAATGGACGCGCAGCTCAAGCTTGCTCAGATCGAACTCAATCGCGCGAAGGAGCTGCGGGACAAGAACACGATCTCAGCGAGCGAGTTCGACCAGAAAGCTGCAACCTATCAAGGTGCCGCGGCGGCAAAGAGTTCGGCCGAGGCGGCCAAGAATTCCGCCGCGCTGAATTTGGAATTTACCCAGATCAAATCGCCCGTTGATGGCCGAGTGAGCGACCAGCGCATCACCGTCGGTAATCTGGTCCAGCCGGGCGCGGGTCCGGAAAGCGTTCTCACCACTGTGATGTCGGTTGATCCGATTTATGCGAAGGTCGACGCAGACGAGAACGCGATTTTAAAATACGTAAAGCTCGCCGAGGAAGGAAAACGTGTGAGCGCACGCACCGCCAAGATTCCGGCCTGGGTGGAGCTTGGGAACGAGAGTAACTTCCCACACGAAGGCTACGTCGACTTTGTTGACAACCGGCTTGACCCCGGAACGGGAACGATTCGCGCCCGCATCGTTCTGAAAAACTGGAACTCGAATTTCATCACGCCGGGTTTTTTCGTACGAGTGCGCGTGGCCGGGGCAACGCCTTATCGGGCTGGGTTGGTTGCCGATAGAGTGATCAACTCGCAACAAGGAGTTAAATACGCGTTCGTAGTGAAACCCGACAACACGATCGAACGTCGGACCCTTGAGACCGGAAGTCTTTTCGAAGGAAAACGAATTGTGAAGAACGGCTTGAAAGACGGCGAGAAAGTGGTCTCGACCCGTCTGCAATTGTTGCAACCGGGAATGAAAGTCACGCCAGTGCCTGAGGAATCGCCCGCCGCCGGTGCGGACACAGAGAAAAGCACTCCTCAATCGAAGAACGAGAAATGACGGCGGGGCGGCAACAGCGGTCGGCATGAACTTTCCGCATTTTTTCATCGACCGGCCCATTTTTGCCGGCGTGATCAGCATTGTCATCACGCTGGTCGGTGTCATCGCTCTCTCGACGCTTCCAATCGCGCAATATCCCGACATCGCGCCGCCGACGATCCAAGTCACGACTAATTATCCGGGTGCTAATGCGCAAGTGGTGTCGGAAACCGTCGCGACTCCGATCGAGCAACAAGTCAACGGCGTCGAGAACATGCTCTACATGTCTTCGCAAAGCACCAGCGATGGCAACATGACGTTGAGCATCACATTCAAGCTCGGCACCAATCTCGATACCGCGCAAGTGCTCGTGCAAAATCGCGTGGCCATCGCCATTCCGGTGCTTCCGCCCGACGTCCAGCGCATTGGCGTGACCACGAAAAAACAATCGCCTGACATCACCATGGTTGTGCACCTTGTCTCGCCGGACGGATCGCTCGATTCACTTTTCACTAGCAATTACGCGCTGCTCCAAATTCGCGACGAACTCGCGCGGCTGGACGGCGTAGGTGACATCAATGTTTTTGGTGCACGCGAATATTCGATGCGCATTTGGCTCGACCCCAACAAGACTGCTGCGCGCGATCTGACGGCGCAAGATGTCGTGACCGCACTCCAGGAACAGAATGTGCAGGTCGCTGCGGGAATCATCGGTGCGCCGCCGGTTCCAAAAGGCGCGACCGCATTTCAATATACAGTCAGCACGTTGGGCCGTCTCACGGACGAAAAGCAGTTCGGCGATATCATTGTTAAAACGGGCGCGAATGGTCAAGTCACCCGCGTGCGAGATATCGCGCGGGTTGAACTTGCGGCCCGCGATTACACAGTCAACAGCGGGCTCGGCGGCAAACCGGCGACCGCGATCGCCATTTACCAACTGCCGGGCTCAAACGCGCTCGCCACGTCCGACGCCGTGCGAAAGAAAATGGCGGAGCTCAAGCAGCGTTTCCCGACGGGCCTCGATTACACGATTGTTTATGATCCGACCGTTTCTGTCCGCGAGTCGATCCACGAAGTACAGAAGACGCTTTTCGAAGCGATCGCGCTGGTCGTTCTGGTCGTCCTGATCTTTCTCCAAACCTGGCGCGCCGCAATCATTCCTCTGATCGCGATTCCGGTTTCATTGATCGGCACGTTTGCAGCGATGAAAGGCTTCGGTTTCTCGATCAACAACCTCTCGCTGTTCGGCATCGTGCTCGCCATCGGCATCGTTGTCGATGACGCAATTGTCGTAGTGGAAGCAATCGAGCATCACATTGAAGATGGTCTTAGCCCGCGCGACGCCGCGCGCAAAGCCATGACCGAAGTCGGCGGAGCGCTCGTCGCGATCGCTCTCGTTCTTTGCTCGGTTTTCATCCCGACCGCCTTCATCAGCGGGATCACTGGCACATTCTTTCGGCAATTTGCGCTCACGATTGCGGTCTCGACCGCGATCTCCGCGCTCAATTCGCTCACACTTTCACCGGCACTCGCCGCGCTCCTGCTTAGACCACGCGGCGAGGAGAAGGATTGGTTTCAACGTATACTCGACGGCCTGTTGGGATGGCTCTTTACAGGATTCAATAGAACATTTGCCTGGGCCTCGAACGCCTACGGCAATGCTGTCGGACGTCTTGTCCGATTGGCCGTCATCATCTTGTTTGTTTACGCCGGCTTGCTTGCCCTCACCGGTTTCGGCTTCAAAGTCGTGCCCGGCGGCTTTCTTCCGACACAGGATCGCGGATACGCTGTCGTTTTTGCGCAGTTACCGGACGCGTCGTCGCTCGATCGTACGCAAGCTGTCGTCGACAAGATTTCGAAGATTGCGCACGAGACTCCCGGCATACTCAACACGGTCGAGTTCGCTGGATTCAATCTCTTCGGCGGTAATCAGACCAACACGGCCGCAGTCTTTCTGCCTTTCAAGGAATTCTCCGAGCGAAAAACGCGTGAGCAGGGATTGCCGGCGATTCTGGCGAAAGTGAACGCGCGCGTTCGCGCCGAAATTCCAGAAGCTCTGGTCATTGCCTTTCCTCCACCGCCAGTGGCCGGCATCGGTAACGCCGGTGGCTACAAGCTTTTCATTCAGGATCGCGGCAACGCCGGGCTGGATGAACTGCAAACGCAAGCCTTCGCCATGATGGTAAAGGCCAATCAGACTCCCGGCCTGGCGAACAACCTGACGACCTTTCGCGCGAACGTCCCGCAGCTTTGGCTCGATGTCGACCGCGTCAAAGCGAAGAGCATGAACGTCCCGCTGAGTAATATTTTCGGCACACTTCAGACTTATCTTGGATCAACATATGTGAACGACCTCACACTTTTCGGACGCACCTATCGCGTCACAGCTCAGGCCGATTCGCAATTTCGTTTAAGCGCCGACGACATCCGCTTGCTGAAAACGCGAAATAATTCGGGCGGCATTGTTCCACTCGGTTCGCTGGCGACCGTGAAGGAAGTGAGCGGCGCCGACTCGATTACTCGCTACAACATGTTCACCGCCGCCGACCTCAGCGGGCAGCCGGCACCGGGCGCGAGCACCGGCGATGCGCTCTCCGCGGTCGAGCGTCTCGCCATGCAAATTCTGCCGACAAGCTTCACCACCGAATGGACCGAGATCGCACTGCAACAAAAGCTCGCCGGTAACAGCGCAATGTATATTTTCCCGCTCTGCGTTCTGTTTGTTTTTTTGTTGCTCTCGGCCCTTTATGAAAGTTGGTCGTTGCCGCTCGCAATCATTCTCATCGTCCCGATGTGTCTGTTCAGCTCGATCTACGGTGTCTGGTTGCGCTCGATGGAGAACAACATCTTTACTCAAATCGGTTTCATTGTGCTCGTAGGGCTCGCTTGCAAGAACGCGATCCTGATCGTCGAATTTGCGAAACAAATTCAGGATCGCGACAAGAAAGATCGTTTCACTGCCGCAGTCGAAGCGTGCCGTCTTCGGTTGCGTCCGATTCTGATGACGTCGTTCGCGTTCATCTTCGGGGTTCTCCCACTGGTCGTTAGTTCAGGAGCGGGCGCGGAAATGCGGCAAGCGCTTGGAACGGCGGTCTTCTTCGGCATGCTTGGCGTCACCGGCTTCGGACTGTTCCTCACTCCGGTTTTTTACGTCGTCATTATGTGGCTCAAAGAGCGCCGTGCTAAAGCTTCCGTCCCCAACCCAACCCAGTCCGCGCCGCCATTAACAGCTGAACCAGTCTCCTAACCGTGCCCGCCCTGTTTGATCCGCTTGCGATTCGAGAAGTAAAATTTGCCAATCGGGTGTTCGTCTCGCCGATGTGTCAGTACTCGAGCCACGATGGATACGCTAACGATTGGCATTTCGTTCATCTCGGAAGCCGTGCGGTCGGTGGTGCCGGCCTGGTCCTGACAGAGGCAACGGCCGTTCTTCCCGAAGGACGCATCAGTCCGCAGGATCTTGGCATCTGGACTGACAAGCACATCGAGATGCTGGCTCGAATCGTCAGTTTTATTCGTGAACAAGGAAGCGTCGCCGGAATGCAACTGGCCCATGCCGGGCGCAAGGCCAGCACACACCGGCCGTGGGAAGCTACGGGCGCAATTTCCGAAAGCGAAGGCGGTTGGCAAAAAGTCGTGGCCCCAAGCACCTTAGCGTTCACCGACAACTATCCGATGCCGCGGGCCCTAACGAGTGATGGCATTCAAGAAGTAATCGCCGCTTTTGCCGAAGCCGCCCGTCGCGCCTGCCAAGCCGGTTTTCGCGTCATTGAGATCCATGCTGCGCACGGCTACCTGATTCACGAGTTCCTGTCGCCTCTTAGTAATAGACGTGAAGACGATTACGGCGGCTCATTCGAAAATCGAACCCGGCTGTGCCGTGAGATTGTTGCGGCAGTTCGTTCCGCGTGGCCGAAGGAATTACCCTTATTCGTCCGCATCTCTGCGACGGATTGGATCGACGGCGGCTGGAACATTGATGAGTCGGTGGAACTCGCCCGGCAACTAAAGCGAATGGGGGTTGATCTCATCGATTGCTCTTCGGGTGGTAACGCGCCACACGCAAAAATTCCGGTCAGTCCCGGATACCAAACGCCGTTTGCCGAGCGGATCCGCCGCGAAGCCGAAATCATGACCGGCGCCGTCGGAATGATCACCAGTCCTGTTCAAGCAGAGCACGTCATTCGGACGGAACAGTCGGATGCGGTGATCATGGCCCGCGAATTTTTGCGCGACCCGTATTGGCCACTGCGCGCGGCGAGCGAACTTGACCAACCTATTGCATGGCCTGTGCAATATCTCCGGGCGGCTCCGAAGGGCGCACAGCCCCGGGTTCCCGTGGATTTGAAGAGTTTCGAATCCTGTTTCGAAGAACAACACGGCGTTCCCGAACGCCAGGCCTTGTAAACTCCAGTCCCTTTCTGACGCGCAAGAATTTCCGTAACAAAGTTACTTTACTTCGCACTACGTTTTTAAAGAATTTCGGGGAGCGCCAAGCCGTTAGAGGTCTCCGCAAAAAGAGTTCCATCTGACCCGCTTTCCGCCGGGTAACCCGCGAGCCAAAGGCCCGCTCGCCCAACGTGAGGTGTTAGTTATGAAAGGATCTCGAAATGTCCGGAATTATTTTGTGACAGCAGCGAAGCGTCACAGAATATTGGGATCGCTGCCGATCATCACATTCGTGCTCGGTTTCGGAGGAAGCGTCGTTGCACAAACAAGTCCATCGGTGGCGGTGAAGAATATCGTTCTGGTCCACGGCGGTTTTGTGGACGGATCGGGATGGGAAGGCGTTTACAAAATCTTGAAGAAAGACGGCTATGCGGTGGCGGTGGTTCAGAATCC
>Ga0210408_10005349_pt1 | contig 11296 bp, 19 predicted proteins | sample IncBWH4MmetaG_FD_155471 | JGI IMG/M metagenome (GOLD analysis project Ga0210408, IMG submission 155471) | Forest soil microbial communities from Barre Woods Harvard Forest LTER site, Petersham, Massachusetts, United States - Inc-BW-H-4-M | ecosystem: Environmental > Terrestrial > Soil >... | reverse complement strand
GACACTGAGCGCCCACCAGGACCAGGATCGCCCCTGGTCGTATCTCCGCCATTGTTCGATCCCTTGGCAGCGCCCACAGCCTTGACCTGGGCGTTCTTGATCCCGATCTGGAGGTTGGCGGCATCCTCGGCCAGTTTCTGTTTACGAGCCGTGTCCTCCTGGATCTCCTGTTCGATGTCAGCGATGTCGTCTGCATCAAACCCGAAGCGGGTCTGCTGGACGAACTCGCGACTGATGATGCCCTCTTGCAGATACACCTGGTCGCCCTGGGCTCGTTGCATTTCAGCAAGCGAAGCGATGGCTTCGTCGGTCGCGGAGAGGCGCGGCCATTTGACCGCGTAGGGAACCTTCTTTGGATCGAGTCCTTTGAGGATCAGCTGCGTGTCGATCAACTGTTCCAGGCCCTGTCCCATGGTCGATTGGATCCGGCGCAGGAAGCGCACGTACTGGACGTCTTGCAAGGTCAGCGTGGCCTTGGCATTGATGTCCTTTTCGAAGCCCATGTGCGCTGGCGGAACTCGGACAGTCGAGAGCATCTTGCGGTGGAAGAACTCCATGTCTCCGATGTTCTGCAAGCCTTCGTTCTTCGGGTCAAGGATGTCAACCTTGGTCTGTTCTTGCACGACCTGGGTGCCCATTTTGATGTTGCCTGCGCTGAGATAGATGTCGCTCATGACCGAGAACTGTGACTCGCGTCGTCCATCAACAGTCTGGCGCTGGGTCATGGAATCGCGGAAGTTCTGGAGCGCCCGGATTTTCTCTGTCTGGCTCAGGCCGGTCGTGTCGACGTGATAGACCAGCTTCATGTAAGCCCGAGTCAGACGACCGATGATCATCGCCTCTTCCTCGGCCTTCAACTTGCGCCAGATGACTCGCGTCACCTTCATCATTGAACGTCCGTACGGGGACATGCCATCCCAGTTATGACGGAAGTGGACGATCTGCCAAGGATAGAAGGCTGCGATCACGCGCTGGGTCTGTACGTCGACCTGCGAGAAGGCACAGTCCTCTTTGCTGTTCAGACAGGTGCCATCGGTGTCGTAATTAGGGGCTCCTACAACCAGGTTGCCGAACTTGTCCTCGTTGCGGTAGATCGTGTTCGGCGGCAGGGCTTTGATCGCCACAATGTCGCCCTCGCCGTTGACGACGATTTCGTTGAAACCGTCGCCGAACTTGAGGGCGTTGCGCACGATGGAGTAGAGCTTCTTGTGAAGGTCCACCTTGGACAGCATTTCTTGGATGATCTCCAATGCGTTCGGGTCGTCGCAGACGACCTCAATTGAGGTCTGTACGCCATCTTCTGAGGAACACACATTGTCAGCAATAGTGTCGAGGGCGGTCGAGCATTCCTCTGATTGCTCGTCCATCTCCTGCACGTCCTTGTAAATGACCAGGCGCTCAACATCGGTGAGGAAATACTTGTCGAAGATCGACTGCACCGAGAAGGCTGTCGTGCCTGTGATGGTCGAGTCCTTCTGGTCGGGCTGTGGGCCTTTGTCCGGCTGGTTGCGGAAGACCAGTCGAGCGATGGCGTCGACAAGGCGGTTGCGACGAACCGGCTGGATCAGTTGGGGATCTATCACTCAGACACCAAAGACAGACCGACTCCGGGCATTTGATGAAGTTCTTGGCATTTGAGACAGAAGCCTCCTCTGGCTGTTCCAACCGTCGAGCCAGTCCATGGCTTTCCGCAAAGTGTTCGGTTCTGGTCCTCGCTTCGAACATGAACCATGTCTTCCACGATCACGTATTCGGGTACGCGCTCCATCGGGCGAATCCTACTCCGGTAGGCCCAGAAGTTCTTTGAGCGATCCTTCGAACTTGGCCAAGCGTTGATGTACCTCGATCACCTCTCCGCTCGTCACGGGATCGCGAACATCGTCGATTCGCGTGACCACTGTCCATTCTCGACCACAGTCACATCGGTGGTAGGTGTACTTGCGATCCTTGCTGCGCTGGACAACAAAATGAGCTTCGGACTGGAGTCTGCCACAACTGCACTTGGGAAGAACCTTAGCCATTTATATGACTTTCATATGTCTTTTATATCGAGCCGAAAGAGTCGATTCACAACGCCTGCGTCGTCGGGGGCGTGGTACGGAATTGGCTTGGCTGGGCCGTCCTGCTCCTTCTCGTCGTGGTAGGCCAACAGACCGACCGGCCAGTTCTTCGGACCTCCCGTGTCGCCTGGGCCTCCGCTGCTGCGTAGCTGGGCTGCCGTGCTGGCCATGCCCTGACCGGAGGTGTCGACTTTGGACACCGCCTCGCCCTTGGAACCGGGCCTCAGGCGCGCCCTCACTCCTTCGAGCATGACTGCATCCTACCGTGGCGTCGGGCGAAGGTGTATGTCTGCCAGTTTGCGTCTGTTGACGGCTCCGAGCGACACCGTGGGAGCTTGTGCGTAACTCGCTACGCCAGCACAAAGATAGCGCAGGGCGTCCATCAAGTGCTCGGCAGGCTGGGGCTTCTTCGGCTTGTCGAGCAGCTGGTCCTCGTCGTGCGGATCCTGTGCCCAGACGTACTGATTGCGGTAGTCCATGAAGGTCTTGAGTCCACGCCAGACTTTCAGCCGGCCTGTTCTCATGCGGTCGTAGACCAGGTCGATGCCGTAGTTGACAGCGTTCTCTCCTGGCTCCATCGGATAACCCATCTGGTTTGCGACCTCAATCAGGTCAGGAGAGGTTGGATCGCCCCAGGACTGGTCTATCAGATGGAAGTTCCACGACTTCCAGATTTGGACATGGTCTTCGAGGGTAAGGTCTGGTACTTCGTACTCAGCGACGATGTGGAGAACGTCGTCAGGGGATAGCCGTGCCCATAGGCCGGTGGTGGGGTTGTTAAAACCGAAGTCATGTCCAGCGAACGCAGGCCAGTCGTCCGGGATCTCGAACGGGTCTTCCCAGAGTTCCGAGTCATCGGGGTCAGGATAAACCAGGCCGTAGGGCCTCGCCCATTCCCCAAGCACGTAGACACGGAACTTGTCCTCGCGCCAGTTCTTACGCAGGCGCTCGATGTTCGATAGAGAGAAGTCTTTGTTGTCCAGCGTCTTGCATGGGATCCAGTCGATATCGGGATCACCGGCTTCGTAAGCGTCGTACACGTCGGTCTTGAGCCAGTTGTTGAAGTACGGGACGCTGGTGATGTAAATCTGGGTTGGACGCTTGGCGTCGCCCTTGCGCATGGCCGTCCTGCGTTGTGCGACTTCCCAGGCCAGCCGGGGCATCTGCCCACCTTCATCGATCCAGGCCATGCCGTCGAGGTGGACCCCTTCCAGGCTCTGTGGCTTCTCTGCGGAGCCGAACATCAGCACGGAGTTGTTTGTCAACTCGATGGTCGCCTTCGTTCGGTTGTACTCGTATTTGATCTTGTTGCGCTTGAAGAATTCCTCGAGCTCGTAGATCATCGTGCGTACTACGTGACGCTCGAAGCCAAGCCCGATGGCCAGGGATCGCGACCCAGGACGCTCGGACATGATGCCGTAGACCTTGAATGGTGCTCCCCACGTCTTCCCCGACCCCGAACCGCCTACGTGGCCGACGATGTACTTAGTGCTGTGTATCGCCCGTAGCTGGTGGTAGTAGAGGGCTGTGAACTGCCGGGGTTCCTTCGATGGTGGCGGCACGAGATTTGATCTCGTCCAGGAATCGCTGGGCGTCTGGATCTCTTGGGTCGGCAAGGATATTGATTTCGACTCGCGCTCCCTCAGGAGCTTGCTCTTTGCGATCTGCATAGTTTAGCCCGATCAATTCGGCCTGCCTCTCCAGCACCTTGACCGCCACTTCGACGGCTCGCGGCTCGCCTTTGATGATGCCCTTCTCCAGCTTATTGAGCATGTTTTCGGTTCGCTCGATGTGCAGCAAGATCCAGTCCTGAATCTCCAATCTGCTTGAGCGCGCAAGCTCGCGCTTGACGGCCTCGGATGCCGAGGATTCGTGGTTGTAGCCGAGCACCTCGCAGATCCGCGACCAGGTGAACCCGGCACGCTTCATCACCAACGCCTGTCGTGCATTCTCGCGCTTTTCGATGTACGACTGGCTCATGGGCCGCTTCACGAAACCCGTGGGCATTGGCGTGCCCTTGACCTTGCCTCCGGTCTTTCCTCCCTTCCGCTTGGGAATCTTGATCAGGGTGTCGCCAGGGATCAGACGTGACGAGGTCACTACTCGCCTACGAAGCTTCCGTCATCAGGATCCCAGCGAAAGTGCCATTCGATGGGCTTGTCCTGACTGATCTGTTCGCGTGTCAACTCGTTCTTGAAGAGGAAGATGTTGGCTCCGTGAGGCGTCGTCAGGTCGAAGTGCGTCCGACAGCCCACGCAATACGTCCCGCCGTAGAAAGCGGGGTTACGTGCGTAAGTCTCTGCGATTGCAAGAGCCATGTGCGTCACGACTCCACACTTCAGATGTACGTAATCCTGTCGAACGGGCCGTACGAAGCCTTTGGCTCGTTCCTCTGGCGGGAGGATCAGATAGCACTCCTGCATCCCATCCGGGCGGATCAACTTGATGCACTCGTCGTTCCGGTCGGTTGTCAGTCCCATCAAAGCTCCTTGTACCACAATTGCTTGAGTTCTCTGAGGCGAGGCAGATCGAGAGCGAGTTCGTCGTGATCCCAGCCGATGGGATGCGACATGCGGTCGTACTTCCATCCCGCTGCTTTCAGCGAGATGCCCGGTTCGCTGCCCAGGATGTAGGTCTGGATCCGAACGAAGCCCAATGCCTTTGCTGCGCGAGCAGCCGCGCCGTAGAGGAACGAGCAGGCGTTGGGGGTTCCGTCCGTGCAGAGGCGCGTGACCTCTGCCCACTCGCGTTGGTTCTGTCCTCCGACCGCACGCGCAACAATGGCGACGCCCACCAAGACTCCTTCTGCCACAACACCGACGCTGAACCTGTGGCCCTGCGTACGACGGTGATGGCGATGCAGGCGCTCCACGAAGGCATTGGCCTCCGCAAGTTCTACATGGGCCAGAGAAAGCTCAGACTGTGAAGTCGTGCTCGTCGCCACCGACAAGGCGGGGAAGCTCCTCTGTGTACTCCTGCCAGCGTCGCAGCGTCACATCGGCAAAGCCTGGATCCAGTTCCATCGCGTAACAGACCCTACCGACTCGCTCGGCTGCCAGCAACGTCGTGCCGGATCCGGCGAAGGGATCGAGGATCAGGTGGTTGCGGTTGGACGAATTGTTCAGGGCACGCTCGACAAGCTCGACAGGCTTCTGGGTCGGGTGTCTGTACTCCCTCGCGTTCTCGCGGTCGATCTTCCAGACGTCACGTTCTCGCTGGCCGGCGTGCCAATGACTTACCTTCTCGCCCTTCCAGCCAAAGAGAATGAACTCGTACTGAGTCCGGTAGTGCTGGCCGAGGCCGAAGTGACCTTTGTCCCAAACGAGCAGGGACTTCTGGTTCCAGAAACGAGCGAAGGCGATCCGCGTGTCCGGGTAGCCGTTCCAGTCCATGCAGACGTAGACGGAGGCTCCGGGATGGAGGTGCTGGTCGATCTGACCGAACCAGACTTCGAGCGAGCGACGAAAGGCGACAGCGCCTTGGTTGTCGCCTTTGATGCCCAGCTTGCCGAGTCGCTTCATCTTCTGGCTCACAGCGGCATCTGAGCGACCGTCGTAGTTCGCGTTGTAAGGCGGATCCGTGAAGACCATGTCGGCCATCTTCGTACCCATCAAACCCTGCATCCCTGACGAGGCATCGCCCACCCAAAGCCGGTGCTCGCCAAGCTGCCACAGCTGGCCTTCCTGAGTGAATGGTTTGCGTGGCTTCCCAGGGGCGTCGTCGACGTCCGTGGATCCCTGGTTCTTTTCCTCGCGCAGCAGCTTGAGTAGTTCCCGGTCCTCGTAGAGCGAACCCTCCAGGTCACCGCGCTCAGTCTTGATCTCTTGCAACAGGACTTGCAGCAGACCTTCGTCTTCGGTTGCTTCTTTGCCGGGACGGTTGTCGGCCAGCATGACTTCGATGGCTTGAAGGTTGTCGCCCTTCAGCGGGAGGCGGATCACCGCCATCTCCTTGATCTCTTGCTCCATGGCAGCCATGTACGTGTGGTTGCCCATGAGCACGAAGTTGTCCGAGGACACGACGATGGTACGGAACTGTCCGTGCAGGTCGAGCGAGCGTCCGATCATGTCGGTGTCGCCGTTGTGCGGATTTCTGGGATGCGGCTTGAGGCTGTTGATGTCGACCACCTCGGTCCACTTCTTCAGTTGTCCAGGAGTGAAGCGTTGCCTCTTAGGTGCTGGCATGGACTCGATTGAACTCCTCTGCTCCGATGCCTGAGTGGTGCTCGTATTCGACCGCGTCGCTTTGCATACGGAGGTGGTAGGGAATCGAGTCGGCCCAAGAGTCGAGCAAGGTCGTATCCCAGCCGGGGCGAAGCATTGGGTGTTGAAGCAAGACGGAGCGATCAATCACAGAGCACCAACAGAGGAAACCAGTCTTTGGGCTGGGCATAGGGAGCAGTTTGGCGCTGACAAACATGCCGGGGAAGCAGAGATCGCGCATCGAGCCTTTCTTGATCTCTACGTCGAAGTCGAGGATCCCGACGTACTTGCCTTGCGCGGCCACGATGCCCGACCAGAGATTGCCAGGGTGGCCCAGGCGATGGTCGTGCGTGATGTAGAGGTTGCTTACCTTTGCAAGCGACTCACTAAACGGACCGTCCTCGCAGATGATGAGTTCGTCGCAGTCGTAGCGCACGCTCATGGCAAGCCTCAGCGTCATATCGAGCAGTAGAGAGGTACCCGACCAACATGGGATGACGATGGAAAGCTCAGGGGACATTGGTCATCTTCCAGACTTCGACGCAACGCATCCCATCATCCGTGAAGCGCCATCGCTCAACCTTTCGCTCCTCGGGCCAGAACACCATAATGTCGCCCTTGCTGTGCCAGGTGAAGTTGCGTGACTCGTGCGTCCGGTGGTCTTGAAGGAACTCAGTTGGTAGATCCTGGTTTTCCGTCATCTTTGCGAAGTATGGCGTCCGTCAACCGCTTCACGCGGCCCTTTTTCTTCTTCGGCTTGATGATGACAGGGTCGGGGATCTTGGCTTCCTTGGGAAGCTCAGGAACGTCCACACCACGGATCCGCTTGAGCTCAGCTTGGAAGACACGCTCCATCTGCGATTTGATCTTCTTCGGCTTTGTCGCGATCCGCCGCTGGCCCTTGACGCGCTTGCGAGGCTTCGACTTGAACAGGTAGTCGGTGTCCATCTGGACCTTTTCTTTGCTCACAGGTTGGCTTCGCTCAAAGGCAGCTGTTCTGGCACCAAAAGTCCTGAGGACTCAACCTGTCCAGCGGCTGGAGCCTTCGAGTCCTCAGCACTCGCCAGGCCCAGATGCTGCTTGATCTGGCGAATCTCACGCACGATGTCGAGCATGACGGCAATCGTGTTGAGTTTCACTCCGACCTCGCCTGGATCGTCCTTGAGAGAAGCCTGAACCATGATGTTGAGATTCGCTTCGACGACCTTTAGCCGCTCACCGACCGGGATGGCCAGGTAGCGACGAAGGATCGTCTGACTGGACTCTGATTGCTTGATCGAATCAGACACCGAACACTCCCGGCGTCACGTTGATGCCATGGGCAAATTCGTAGCCACGGACAAACGCCTTGACTCGTTCAGGTACATCCTTTGGTTTGGATCGCTGGAGAAGCATCTTGCCGCAGTCCTCGCAAAAGTCCAACCAGAACGTCCAACCTTTCTTCGCTGGGACTTTTGCGAATCTGAGGCTGACTGGCCGTTTCCCCGCATCGCCCAGGGCGCGGTCGATCCGAACGTGAAGATGCTGGCAATCAGACATCGTGGATCAGGACGTAGGCCCCGTTGGCGTCCTTGACCAACTCGGTAGTCATGCACGCAAAGCAGACCAGGTCGTACTTCTTCACGGTCTTGCCCTTGTGAGGACCTTCTGCGACGACCGTGCCGTCCCCCTCCACGACGAAGCTGACCGGCGAGCTACCGCAGAGGGCGCACTTGTGAGCCTTCACTGTCCTACCGACTCCATCCACAAGATGCGAACCACGTCAACGATAAGTAGGACGGCTGCGAGGACAATGAGAATCTCCAAGAGGAGGATCACGCCGCGACTGGTCCGAGCATCCCTCCGCAGACGATCTCGGCCCCGTCCGGCCCGACTCCTGTGGCGGGACAGCTGCCGTCCTCGGTCTGGACATCCTTGGCGTAGAACCGTGCCCCGCAGGTCGCGCAATGCATCACGGTGTCCGCATTGATCGTGGTGCCGTTTTCGAGCGTGACCGGGATGAAATCGGAAGGGGCCTCCGAGGGGGTCTGAACCTCGACAGGGTCCTGCGGAGCCCCCTCGGTGACCGGGGTCTGGATGGCTGGTTCGTCGCCTTCGACGACGGTGCCTGGAAGATCGATGGGCGGCGAATCCGGTTCTGGCGTCACGTCAGCCTCTTCGATGGTCGGTGGGTTTTCTGACACGTTGTTGTCCTCCAAGATTTCTTCCGCCGTCGCGTCTATGACCTGGCCAGGAGCGACGGACGTGGCGCGTGCCTTACCACCGGGCTTGGCAGACCGTCGCTTCTTGCTGGCCACGGGTTGCAGTATGGGGCACAAAGTAAAGGCCGGTCAAGCCCACCACGACCAGACCGGCCCGAGCAACGTGCAGCGGGGACACTCTAACACAGAGTTTGCACGAAACGTGTTACCTGTTCTGTCGGGTTTAGGGCAGGGTTGGGTTGGAGGCGTGGAGGGCGAAGAGGACGAGTCCGATTGCTGATAAGAAGATCGCTGCCAGCCCTGTCATGCAGCCGATGGCTCCGAGCGCCCAGATCCAGACCGAGCCGATCCCCTGGCCCTTGCCTCGCTGATTGTTGATGAAGTCGAGCACGGGCTGGTGGGCTGTCTGGAACTTTTCCCAAAGGCTAGCCATCTCTTCCTTGGTCGCGTATGTGGCACGACTCTCTGACCACTGTCTAAGAATGTCATTGTGCTGGGAGTCCTTATACGTCTGAATGTCCCGAGCCAACGCGATGGCTTCTGCTCTCGCAGTATCAGCAATCGAGAGGGCTCGTTGGTCGGCAGCCCTCAGTTCGTCGAAGTGTTCTTTGAGAGAAATCTTCTCGGCCATCACGCCCTCAGTTCGTGGAGGCCCCGCAGGTTGATCACAGAGGCCGCGATGGAGATCACAGGGAGGACGACTATCAGCCACCCGGATTGCCTGAGCCCGACCAAGAAACCCAGACCGGCCAGGAAGAGTAATGCGTTGAGGACAAGACGGGTCGCTTCGACGCGCACGAACAGCGTCGCAACGACTTCAAGTTGTCCGTTCAACCCGAGTTCCCTTCTGGCCTGTCGCTTGAGCCAGACCTCGCGCATCCACCAGCTGTGCAGAGCAAGAGCGACGAAGGCTACGACGGTGAAACAAGCGACGACGGTCATTGACTGGCCCCCCCGCGTTTCTTTCCTGGGATCCGAATCGTGATGATGGCGGCCTCTGAACGCAAGCGATCCGCACGGGCACGGTTCAACTCCAGCGTCCTTCGGGCCGCGTCCTGATCCGCCTTCGTGTCGGCTACGACGCGGCGTCGGAATATGTTCATCTTGTGGCCTGCCTCGTTGAAAGCTGCACCCCTAGCGACCACGCTTGGAAGACTCCAGGATGTTCGTCAATTGCTCGTTCTGCCTGACCGCATCTTGAGCAATTTCCTTCCAGGCGTTTCGATCCTCGCGCATCTCGTTGTACGTTCGACCGAATACCCAGTAGCCGAAGAATCCTGTGATGAGGATCACAGCGAAGATGGCGACCGGACCACCTCGCGTGAGTAGATCTATGACCTCGGGGACCGTCATTCCGGCCTCGCGTGTGGTGGCTGCACGGTGGCTGGGAACTTACCATTTACCTGCCTGCCCCGCACCCTACCAAATACCGGGTGTCTAGTAAGTGAGTGACTTTATTTAACAGCCACCCTTCAGCAAGGCGGGATCAGACTGGTGACATCACAGCGTGCCCCGGATCCAGTTCTGCCCCCGCAGGAACGTGGCCACCGCAAGGATGAACCCGACGATCCAGAGGATCTGTTCCGGCACGGCGAAACCAAAGTGCAGGAGGATCAGCGGCACAGGCCAGAGCGTAACGAGCAGAAACACCAACACCGCCACCGCGATTCGCAGGAGAAGCATCCCAACCGGTCCAAGTGCTGTCATAAGCCCACAGTAGCAAAGGCGTCCGTAACAAGGGCAGCAATAATTTCTGACTCTCATAGGCACCTGACTTTGTCTACTCGGCATCCCCGCCTTTTCTCACCTGAGTGGGAACAATCACGCACCCGGCCGGCTGGTACCAAACATATGTACGGGTACCAGGGGTGGTGTATCTGGCCGATACATGCACGAGGAACGCGGGGGGAAGGACACAAGTATTTTCACGTCTTGCACAAGATCGAACAGCTTTTACAGGCACGCGACCTGGCCATGCCCTAGACTCGTAACTACAGGGCAACAGGTACACAACGGGTACGCAGTACCCAACCTGACCACCCTGGTAAGGAGACCCGTATAGAAGCACGCATAGCGACCGTCTAGCGACGCAGGGGAAACGGTATCTCTTGAATGCATAGGTCGATGCTCGCGGTAACCGCTCATGTCGAGCGTAGCGAGGCCAACCTTCAATGCTGGGAGACCGCGCGTTGGAATCACGAAACCACCCTGAACCGTGCCGAAGGGCAATCGACACGGTCGCGCCTAGTGTGAGTGGCGCATGGTAGTCGCGGCGACGAGTTCGGTGCTGGGTTTGACGCACCGACCGACCATGGCGGGAACCATGGGTAGCAAGGAGACCACAATGGCAGACGGCGAGCAGAACGGTACGGTGACGGTCGAGGAGCCGACCACGGATGCGGCGTCCGAGAAGCGGTACACGCGCAGCTTCACCCCCGAGCGCGGGTACGACACGGTTGCCTTGGTCGCGCTGGTCGCGCCGACCAGCTTCGCGGTAGACGCGGAGACCATGGCAAGCATCGAGGCTAAGGTGGCCGAGGCGGCCATCAAGATCCTCAAGACGGCGATCCCGACGGCGACCGAGATCTCGACCGAATCCAGCAAGCGCTGGACCCGCGTGCAGGGAGACTCGGTAGAGACCAAGCGCGCGCCGAAGGTCAAGTCGGCGGGAACCTCGAAGCGGCTGGATAGCTTCTTTGAGGCCACGATCGACCTCGCGAAGCTGCGCAAGCGGGCGATTGCCCTCGCCGACGCGAAGGTCAAGGCCGGGACCCCGCAGGCAGACGCCCGACGGGCGGCATTGCTGGAAGCGGCGGCCGAGCAGGATGCCACC
>Ga0210408_10005348_pt1 | contig 11296 bp, 7 predicted proteins | sample IncBWH4MmetaG_FD_155471 | JGI IMG/M metagenome (GOLD analysis project Ga0210408, IMG submission 155471) | Forest soil microbial communities from Barre Woods Harvard Forest LTER site, Petersham, Massachusetts, United States - Inc-BW-H-4-M | ecosystem: Environmental > Terrestrial > Soil >... | reverse complement strand
GCGCTCGCCTTCAATCGTGTGGCGCAAGAAACGTTTGAGAAGCACAACTGCGCCGCCCACCCATCAAGACCACCCTTGATCGGTCTTTTTTCTCAGTTTATGCATTGATAGAACGCTTGACACAGAGACCTGTGCGGCATCAGGGGTAATTGACGAGCCCTCGGCCCGGCAGAGAGTCAACTCGCAGCCCCTCGCTCGCACCCTCCCCAGCCAAACGCTTCCTGCCCCTTCGTGCGGGCGGGGCGGCCAAATCGCCAAATCCCACGGAACTGCTGGTCCCGTCCGCCTATAAGTGCTTTAATCTGCGTCGGCGATAACCCCACATCTGGCGGCTGGGCCACAACCCGCGCGGTCCATATTTGTGTCGAGTGAATGATCGTGAAATTTCAACAGGTTCGATCTTTGACTCAGCGGCTACAATCAGCCTCAGAACCGGATAGCGACGCCGGTGACTTGGACGAAGAGATCGGTCTATTTCAGATGCCACAACGATGACGGTCGCGCAGCTTTGTCCATGATTGAAATCGACGCGCACGGTTCGGTCGAGGGGGAACAGGGCGCTTTGATCGCCGCAAAAACCGATCGTGAATGCTTCGCCATTTTGCAACAAGGTCACGAAAGTGACTTGAATAGACCCTACCGTTTCGAGCTGCACGATGCTGACCGAACCTTGGATTGCGGAGCCAGTCTCTATCGCGCCAGTGATAAATACATTGCCGCAGCCGGTGGAAAGCAAGAGCAAAGCGAGAGTTAAAATAGGGGCGATGAGGCGAGTTACAAATCACCCGCAACTGAATTGTACCCCTGTTCTCGGCCGCCAGAAGCGAAGAGATAAAGGCAGAGCGAGACCCGAATCTGAGCCGCGATACAGAAACCCGCTCAGGAAGATGCTAGACCTCTGAGAAGGTCAGCCGCCTCGCGGGTGCCAAGCTCATCGGGACAAAACTTAACGCAGCAAGCGTGGGATGTTCCGGAGGGGAGCTAAATCAGCGTGGCGAACGGGCATCGCTTGCCATTGTGACCGGATGCATCGTGTTCTTTCACAAGGCCGATGGCGAAACGCTCAGCACGGATAGCCACCGCTCTTTCCTCAGACGTAAGGCCACGGCTTGTGGCCAATCTGCGAATATCCGACAGGTGTTGCTCCAGCTCATCCTTTGTCCGGCATTCCATTCCGATCTCCTTTGGGTTCGTGGCTTTACCGCTATTTTAACTTTCCTGACGGGGGAGCGTTTTGCCTTTGAGGCCGAGAGTACTAGCGAATGGCACCGCTATTAGCAACCAAGGAAGTTCAGGCAGTCGGCGATCCTTTCGCTCGGTCATGTTCGGATTTCCTATCACCAAACAATTTTTTTCAGCATTTGGTTTAAGCAGTGATATACCGTCTTTCTGGCCCTCTGGCCCTCTGGCCCTCTGGCCCTCTGGCCCTCTGGCCCTCTGGCCCTCTGGCCCTCTGGCCCTCTGGCCCTCTGGCCCTCTGGCCCTCTGGCCCTCTGGCCGACTCGAGGCCGCCTGTGGAAGACGACGAGCAGGAGGTGAGAGATTATTTTGCGCGACACGCGCAACCCCCGCAGAGGGAAGCATCGTTCAGGGTTTCGCAGTAATTGACGCGGCCGTCGCATTGCGAAGAGCCACACACTCGGCAGCGTATCTCCAACTCAATTTTCGGGACGACAGGAGCTGTCCTCGACACCTCGGATCTAGGGTGTGTCTGAAGGTGCAGTGCCAAACGGAACCCCCATTTCAAACTCTTCCGAACCCATGGTGCTGTTTAAGAGGTTTAAGAGATGTCGTCGGCTGAGGTCGGCAGAATGAAATGAAATGTTGCGCCCCGTCCATTGTTCGCAGTGGCCCACAAACGGCCTCCGTGCGATTCCACAATGGAGCGGCTGATTGATAGCCCCATGCCGCTGCCTTGAGGTTTGGTGGTAAAGAACGCGTCAAAGATCTGCTCGGTTTTTTCCTTGGGCAACCCCACGCCGGTATCGCTGACAGAGATCAGCAGTTGACCATCCTCGTCCAGTTGCGTCTTGACCGTAAGGACCCCACCTGTTTCCTTCATTGCCTCAATGGCGTTGAGTATCAGGTTCATGAACACTTGCTGCAGTTGCACCCGGTCTGCCGTGATCTTGGCAAGATCGCCAACAAGATCGGTACGGATCGAGATCGCATGCTGCTTGGCCTCGGCGCGTAGCAGTTCGACCATTGCGCGAATGATTTCGTTTACCTCAACCAGCTCACGTTGTGGAGGAGACTTCTTGTACAGCGAACGCAAGCGTTCGATGATCTCGGTCGCGCGAGTCCCGTCTTTCACGATTCTGCTTGTTGCTTCGAGCGCCTCATCCACAGCAGGCTGGTCGCGCTTGAGCCATCGCATGCAGGTCTTCGCGTTTGTTATAGCCGCGGCGATGGGCTGTTTCAGCTCGTGGGATACGGAGGCAGCCAGCTCTCCCAATATGCTGACTCGGTTCACATGCGCGAGGTCTGCCCGCAGTTTCTCGCGCTCTTCTTCAGCGCGCTTGCGATCTTCGATGTCGGTCGAGATACCGTACCACTTAACGATCTTGCCTCGCGCATCCCGCAGTGGAACGGCACGAGCGAGGAACCAACGGTATTGTCCATCCGCAGCCCGCCGATAGCGCACCTCATTCTCGAAAGGTTCGCCGCTCGCCAGAGAAGCGCGCCATTTCTCCAAGTGTCGCTTCACGTCTGCTGGGTGAACCGCAGCTTCCCAGCCTGACCCAAGGGACTCTTTGGCGGACAAACCTGAGTATTCGTACCAGTGTCGATTGACAAAGTCCTCGGAGCCGTCGGGCAAAGCGGTCCAGGCAAATGTCGGAATGGTTTCGATTACGTCGCGAAGTTTCTTTTCCTGACGCCGCACTCGCTGGATACGGCGTTGATATAGAGCCCAAAGCACTCCTAGGAAAGCAGCTGTGCACAGCGCACGGAACCACCACGTACTCCACCACGGAGGCAGGATCTCGAGGCGTAACTCCACGCCTGACTCGCTCCAGGCGCCCCTACTGGTTGCACCCTGTACACGGAAGGTATACGTGCTTGCCGGTAGGGTCGTGTAAGTCACCAAGCGCTGGTTGCTTCCCACCTCGTACCATTGGTGGTCCAATCCATCCAGCTTGTAGCGGTAGCGGTTGGTCGCGGAGTTGAAATAGCTGAGCGCGGAAAACTCCAGCGAGAAGATATTCTGGTTGTGAGAGAGGCTTAGTGCACTGGTGTAACCGATAGACTTACTGAGCGGGGAACTAGTTCCAACCGTCACAGGGCGGTCAAAGAGCCGGAAATCCGTGAGAACAACAGGCGGAGCATATGGACTGTCCACCACCTTGTCCGGATGAAAAGCTACGCCTCCGTCGAATCCTCCAAAAAACATTTCGCCACGCGGGCTCTTGGAGCAGGCACCCCAGCCGCTTAAGTCAGCCCCGGGAAGGCCGTCCGCGGCGGAGTAGTTTTTGAATGTTTCCTTTGAGGGATCGAATACCGAGAGCCCGTTGTTCGTGCTCATCCACAGATGGCCGCGCTCGTCCTCAAGGATGCAGCTCACTAGATTTCCAGGAAGGCCATCCTGCTCGTAGTAGGTCTTAAATCCGCCCGTCTTGGGGTCAAACCTGTCCAGCCCGTCTTGCGTGCCCACCCACATGGTGCCGGAGTGATCGAAATGCACGGAGTTAACCCGGTTGTTGCTCAGACTCGTCGGGTCATCGGGATTGTGCTTGAAGCGGGCTGTGAAACGGTGGGTGACGGGATCGAAGCGTTGCAGGCCCGAGGAATGCGTGCCAATCCATAACGCTCCCTGCGGGTCTTCCTTGAGCGCGATATCGATTTGGGAAGGGCTTTGCCGGTCGGGCTTATACACGGTGAAGTGAGAAGTCGCCGGATCCAAATGATCGAGACCATCGAAGGTGGCGGCCCACAGCCCACCGGCATGATCGATGAGCAACTGAGCCACATTATCGCTGCTCAAGCTAAATGGATCGATTGGGCTGTGCCGGAACTTCCTGATCCGTCCGCTCTTAGGGTCGAAATGGATCAATCCAAGGCCGCCTGTACCGACCCAAAGAAAACCTGACCGATCTTCCACGATGGTAGTCGGGCGAGGACGCGCTCCTGGTCCCAAGTTTCGGTAAAACGTATATTGCCCGGTCTTGCGGTCGACGCGGTTGAGCGCGTCAATCGAGCCAATCCACAGGATTCCCTGGCGATCCTCATAGACACTATTCACCATCGTGCCGCTCATGCTGTTGGGGTTTCCGGGCTCGTTCTTGAATTTCTCAAAGAGCGGCGGTCGAGTAGAAAAGCGGGTGGGCGCCATCATGTGCAGACCCGCCCAGATGTTTCCTTCGCGATCCTGAAACAAGGCAGCCACATCGTCTTGACCGAGACTATCCGGGTTGGTGGGATCATGACGGTAGCGGATAAATTTCAGCCCTCTGCGGTCAAACTTGAGAAGCCCATTGCCCAGGGTCGCAAACCACGGAGTCCCGTCGCGATCTTCGAGCATCGCCATGACCCCGTTGGGGAGCGCGTCAGAGAGGTGACCGTCATGGAAGGAATAATGAGTGAGCGTATTCGTCTTTCGATCGAACACCGCCAACCCGCCTCCGGTGGCATGGACGATCCAGAACACGCCGGAGCGGTCTTCATGGAATGACATCTCGCGGGGTTCACGTAACGGAACGTGCAGGGTGACCCTGCCTGTATCCCGATCGAAGGCATCCAACCCTTCGCTGGTGACCACCCAAAACGTTCCCGTGCTGTCTTCACCGGTTTGTTTGACTTCGTCGCTGTTCAGACTAAAGGGATTGTTGGCATCGCGGCGATAGCGCACCGCCTGTCCGGTGGAGGGATCGAATCGGAACAGGCCGCGGAGGGTTGACAGCCACAACGTACCCGCGTGGTCCTGGCTGATGTGGGTCACGGGAACTGTTTCGCCTTGCGCATCTCTGGTATCGATGCGGTAGTGAGTAAAAGTCTCGGTTACTGGATTGAATTTATCCAGGAACTCATCGCATCCAACCCACAGCGAGCCGGAATGGTCTTTGAAGAGGGAAGAAATGAACACCCCGCTTAGACTGTTGGTGCGCCCGGGTTCGTGCTTGAACACTTTGAACTTGTAGCCATCGTACCGGTTCAGCCCATACTGGGACCCAAACCACATGAAGCCCTGATCGTCTTGCACAATCTGGATTACCCTCGTTTGTGATAACCCCTCATCCTTCGAGAGTCGCGTGAAGCGAATATCCTTGCCGTCGACCACAGGCAAGGTAGTGGTGCGAGGGTCCACATGCGCCTGCGGCACTGTTCCGACATCGTTGGGCTGATTCTCGGGGCGGCCCACTCGGTCTGGGGCCATTCCCAACGTGGAACTAAACAAGAGCGCCACAAGGATGCAGCGGAGGGCCAAGCGCGCAAAAGCAATCGTCTTGATCGTCACTTGATGGACAACCGAAATCACAGTGTTTGTTACTTCCGTCCGGGCGTCCAGACCTTCTCAATCGGTGTGAATAATACACCGGAAAACAGGTTTCAGCGGGCCAGCTTCTGCTACCCTCCCTGAAGGAAACTCGTCGACACTACAGTCATGAGAGCTATTCAATGACCAACCTGTCTGCGGCTTCATCTTGAGGCTACGACAATCTGAGCAGGTCGCTGCAGGGACGCTGATTAAGAAAGCGTTTCGTTGCACCGACAGGTGGCGGAACTCAAGAACCGTGCGTCATGAGGACCGGCTTTCCTATGGTCGGTATTTGGACAGCTGTGTCGAGTCACTGACACACAGCGCTGAACCGAGGGGACCAGTTGTGCTCCGCAAACAACTTACTCTGCGCTCCCAATGGCAACTGGATTGCCTCGACCGCATCCGACCGGCTCTTTGATGGTTTCTTTCGAAAATCGACCCCTTGGGTATTCGCTTCGTGGCCCTGGACTGAAATGCTGATGGGGGTAGCCAATGAGCGTTTTGAGATATTGCCGACGAGGAGCAAGTCGATGCTCGACTGAGATCCGTGACGTTGAGGCACTTTTCACTTTACCCCTCCTTCTTACGCTGATTTGTTTATTCGCGACCGGAATTGCGAATGCGCAGAGTTTGTATGGGACCATCGTCGGTGTCGTCACGGATTCGTCGGAAGCCGTAGTCCCAGACGCGAGAGTTGAGGCGACGCAAACCGAAACCAACGAGAAGCGAATCGCGACTACCAACGACAGCGGGGCCTACACCCTATCGACGGTACCGGCAGGTACGTATGTGGTGTCCATTTCGAAATCAAGGTTCGATGTATTTGAAGCCCGGCGTATCAACGTAACGATCAATACAACCGTTCGCGTGGATGCGAAGCTTACGATTGGCGGACAATCACTGACGATCAACGTTTTATCGAATGCCGCTGAACTGCAAACAGATCGGGTAGACGTGCACGGTGTTTTAACATCTGATGACCTGCAGCAATTGCCACAGCCTACTCGGACCTACGAGGGTCTCATCGGTCTGCTGCCAGGCGTGACCCCTCCGAATCCCGGCTTTGCAGGAACAGGCGGTACCAACAATCCTGCTCGCTCCATGATTATCAACGCCAACGGTACCAGCGCAAACGGTACAAATGTCAGCGTCGACGGTGTGAGCGCTACCAATGCCTGGGTCCAGTTCTACTCGACCGCCGTCCCCTCTACTGAAGCGATCGCGACTGTAAACGTGGTAACCGCTAGTTCTTCCGCTGACCAGGGGGCGATGAATGGAGCCGGCATTCACGTGCAGATCAAAAGCGGAACCAATTCTTTCCACGGGTCAGCATATTGGTACAACGAAAACAACGCGATGAAGGCCAAGCCGTATTTCCAGCCTGCCGGTACCAAAAAGCCAAAGTACGTCGACAACGATGCCGGAGGCACGCTCGGCGGGCCCATCATAAAGGACAAGGTCTTCTTCTTTGGCAGCTATGAGGGTGATTTTTTGCGGCAGGCTGTGGGGAACTTCTATACGCTGCCAACTCCGGAGATGGCCAGCGGTATTCTGGCCTCACCGACTCCGATTTTCGATCCCAATGCTGGAAATGCGGATGGCAGCGGCAGGACACCGTTTCCGAAAGATTCTGCCGCGAACTACATCATTCCCTCCGATCGAATAAGTTCAATTTCAAAGATGCTCATCGCGCAGATTCCGAGCGGTGTTCCCAATGGCGTGTATGCCAACAACATCTTTATTAATACTCCCTACTCATATGACTTGCAGAAGATCGACAGCAAGATCGACTGGAACACAACCCCGAAATTGAGCATTTCCGGCCGCTTCAGCGACTATCCATACAGTCAAACCCAGCCTCCAGCATTTGGAAACATTTTGGGACCCGGAAGAGGCTACAACACGAACCAGTTTGGCAACATCTACGCGATCTCAGCGCTGGCTACCTATGTGGCCAGCCCCCGTTTCGTAGTGGACGCTATCTTTGGCCTCACGCATACAACTCAGAATCTACTTGCGCCGTTGTCCAATACACGCTACGCGGCGGATGTCCTCGGTATTCCCAACACCAACCTGGGGCCCCCGCCCACGGCGGGCGGCGTGCCTCAGTTTAATTTTACGACCGGGTCGCTGAACGGATTCGGGTATGGTTATCCATCCCTTGTCTATGAGGATCCAGTCTTCCAGTACACCCTTAACGCAACCTGGGTCAAGCGAAACCACAGCATCCGTTTCGGTATCGATGTTAGCCAACAGCACATGAATCACAAGGAAGTTACCCCAACTCAATTCAACTTCAACGGTGGCCTTACATCGCTTTACTGTCCATCTGCAAGCAGTCCCGGCTGCGCCGCCGGAAGCCCGCCGACGAACCAGTTCAATTCCTGGGCCGACTTCCTTCTCGGCATGCCGCAAAATGCGGTAAACAATGTGTTGAATGTCCCGGCGTACATTGCGCTGCGGAGTTGGATGTTTGCTCCTTATGTCTCCGATACATACCAGATCAGGCCAAAACTGACTCTCTACTTTGGAACGGGTTGGGACTACTTCCCAGTGCCTCGGCGCGAGAATCGCGGCGTCGAATACTACAACCCCACTACCAACGTCTACAACATCTGTGGAGAAGGACGTATTCCAACGAACTGTGGGATTTCCGTCCAGAAGACCCTTTTCGCTCCGCGCGCAGGCCTGGCGTACCGGGTTAAGCCAGATACAGTCATTCGTGGCGGTTATTCCCTCACTCCGGAACAGATCAATATGTACCGCGATGGCCTGTACAACTATCCTTTGACCCTCAGCCAGTCTCTCCCAGCTTTGAATACCTATACTGCATCTACAACTCTGGCCAAAGGCTTTCCGGCCTTACAAAGCCCGGATATCAGCACCGGCACCATCCCTCTACCTCCAGTCGTTGGTGTCAGCTCTTCTCCCAAGCACTTTGTCCGTGGGTATACAGAATCCTACAACTTGAGCGTGCAGCAACAGTTGGGTTGGAATCTCCTCGCACAGATCGGATATGTTGGGACCCTCACGATTCACCAGCATACGCGCTACAACGCAAACTACGGTTTGCCAGGAGGCGGCGTACAAAGTCAACAACTGTACCCGTCTTTCGGAGTCACTGCGGTAGAAACAATCATTGAACCTTTTGAGCATATGAACTACAACTCTTTGCAAGCCCAACTCGAAAAACGATTCGGCAACGGGCTGCAGTTTTTTTCGAGTTATACCTGGTCCAAGTGGATTGGGCTTTGCTGCGACGAGAACGGGGACGGTCAGCCGGAGATTCCGATTCCCCAGTACTACCGCCGGAATTATGCGCCTATGCCCGACGACCACACTCACAACTTCCAACTCAGTGCGATTTATCAACTGCCGTTCGGTAAGAGTCAGCGATATCTAAGGGAGGGCATCTCGGCGGCCATCGCAGGCGGATGGCAGGTCAATGGCGTTCTCTCGCTATATTCAGGGGCGCCATTCTGGATTAGCGCTCCTGATACCTCGCTCAATGCGCCTGGAAGTCCGCAACTGGCTGACCAAGTCAAGCCTGAGGTTGCGATCTACGGCGCACATGGTAAGGCCTCGCCGTATTTTGATACCTCCGCATTCGCTCCAGTGACAACCGCGCGCTTCGGCACGTCGAGTTTTGATTCTCTTCGCGGGCCGGGATACTCAAATCTCGATTTTGGTCTCTTTCGCACTTTTGGACTGCGAGAGCCGCTCAAGGCGCAGTTTCGAATTGAGGCCCTCAACCTTACCAATCATCCAAACTTCAGCAATCCAGACAGCGGCGTGACCGACCCGGACTTCGGGGTGATCACGTCCACTAATCCCGGAAGCCGTCTCATTGCGGAACGCTACTTCCGATTGGGCCTCAAACTTCTGTTTTGAAGTTTATTTGTGGCCATTGCGGCTGCTGAGGTGAAGAAGTGGTTCCGTGTTGCGCCATTGTACGTCTGCTCGAGCCCTGGCTCCTGCGGCCCCACCGAGGTGCATTCCCTGGTCTCAAATCGGCCGCACTCAGTGCCTTGGTAATGGTGTCCTTGGCTGTTGGACACCGGATATACGTCCATCAGTTGGAAAAAGTCATTGCCATGGCGGCGGCCCATGATCACTACATGGATCTGGTGGTGCTTAGACGGACCGATTGGGCTTATAGCGGACAATCGAGCGCATGATTTGTACAGAGCAACTTTCCTGAGACTCCGGAATTGGTTCACTTGATTACTCCCGTCGAAGGCACGTTTGAAAAGGTGCGCTATGCAGCCTCAACGGAACGCACTACGCGCACTTTGTATTTCGAATGCCGGGAGGGGAAGCGTCGGTTTTCATACGCGCCGCGAGGACGGATGAAAGCACGTATGCGCCCGCGGTTGTTCACGACCGAACGAAGGGGCTCGAGGTTGCCAGATTTTCCTCACCTGACTTTGTTGGAGCGGTTGTCGGACGGATGGTGGTAGCGAATCGTCAAGCGCCGCTCGCCTGTGAATCGGTTTCGATACGTCCAATGGAAACTGCCGTTCGACCAATCAAGGTCCCCCGCGGTTCCTGTCCGACAGCAGAATGGTCCCGGGAAACGGGATGTGAAACATGACAATCGGTTGCAAACAGTGGATGGCGGGCTGCACGCTCGATGAGAGATAGCGATATCCGATGGTGAATACCGCTGGCATGGGCTTCATGTCATCCATGTCGAAAATGGTGATTCGCTTGAGTTTCTCGAGTGGAGGAATGTTGAACTGCAGGCTCGGTCCCACCTGAGCGCGATTCAGGTCGCCGTCTTCCATGTAGCCTTTGGCATCGAAGACCAAGCGTACGTTGGAACTGAGACGAAAGCGCGAATTCACTTCGGGAAGGAAGGCGGTGATGGATGTTTGGGCCCGCACGGGAGCTGATGACAGCGATAGAAAGAGCGCTGCCACCAGCCAGGTCTTCCGAACATGACTGAGTCGGCGGGATCTCATCTGACCACGCTTCATCAAAAAGTCGGCGTCTCAGACTAATCGCCGTCTGAGGTTCTAGTTTGCTGCAAGATAACCCGCGACGGATCGCTGCGTTCGGACACGACCAGGAATTTTCGCGATCCTATGGCGGCATCCGTTGCAGTACCACCGGAGACACTCTTTAGCGGACCGACGGTTTGAACGATACCTGCTCCGTCTGGATTGGTCCTCAGGATGGCCAGTGGTTCGAGTTTTCCGAAAGGCGCATGATCAGACTCCGCGAGGTACACCTGGTATTGCGATTTAGGGGTCAGACCCTCCGCAGCAATTTGAAGAAGATCCACCAGGCCGAGCGAATTTACGGCCACCGATGCCTTCGCATCGGGCAATGTGGAGCCTCCCGCTTGCAGGTGCAAACGTGCAGTATTGGCGGCTTCACCAAGTGGAGAGAGGTTCTCAGCGCCAGATCCGTTTGGAACTGCGTTCGGCACGTACACTAGAGCTTGTGTCGTTTGTCCAATTGGAATGCTAGCGATCACCTTGTTGTGCACTGTGTCGATCGCGACCGCCATGCTTCCATTCTCGAGAGCGACATACACTCTTGAACCGTCACCTGATGGCCAAATACCGTGCGGAAGACTGCCGACCGGTATAGTGGCAACCAGCTCCGGATTTGGACCTCTGCGAAACGCCTTTACTTCGTTTGCTCCGCCGATGGTGACGTAAGCAAACTTCCCATTCCGGTTGTTCACGAAGTTCACGTGGTTGGTAATTGGCCCTGTCTCAAGCACCGCCTTCTGTTCAAACGGCGGCTTGGCGCTGTAAACCTGCACTTTGCCTGCATCCTTTAGTGTGATCCACACTTCATCGTTTTCCG
>Ga0210408_10005347_pt1 | contig 11296 bp, 11 predicted proteins | sample IncBWH4MmetaG_FD_155471 | JGI IMG/M metagenome (GOLD analysis project Ga0210408, IMG submission 155471) | Forest soil microbial communities from Barre Woods Harvard Forest LTER site, Petersham, Massachusetts, United States - Inc-BW-H-4-M | ecosystem: Environmental > Terrestrial > Soil >... | reverse complement strand
GAGAACGCGCACACTTCCGCCGTTATGTAGGTTTTCCTATGCAGGCTCTCCGCGGACGCGGGCATGCGTAACAGGGTGATCTGTGCGGGAATTAGAAGTAGGCGCGGATATCAGGATCAGTATCGGCGATGCGTTGCGGGACCGACCAGAGGCGCGGGTGAGCACGCCGCCCGGCCGCAGTGCTCGCTGGCATGCCGCGTACCGCGACACCTGGCCCGCGGCAGCGCCGGGGCCAGGTGATCACAGCTTCGGCGCCGGCGGAGAACCAGCAGCTGATGCGGAAAATCACGTCGGGATAGGGTGAGTGATCGGCTCGTTGACTGCGGGAAAGCCGCCGATCTAGGCTCGGACAGTATCTTGCGATTGGTAGTGATGCGGTGCCGGACCGTGTTGCCTTGGGGTTCGGAGGGCTCGAAGCCGAGCCTGGCGATCACATCTGCGGGGTGTTCTCCGGCGAGATAGAACGGGATCAGGTCCTGATCCCGTTCCTGAAAGCCGGTCTGGCGTCGGGCGACAAGTGTATCTGCGTGGTCGATGGCACCGCTCCGGGAGAGATTGTCGCGGCCCTCGGGCCGACCGGCGAAGCCGCGGCGTTGACCGCCAGCAAGCAGCTGGAGGTCATCGGAGCGTCTGACCTGTACTTGCGGTCCGGCCGCTTCTCCGCCGATGAGGTGATCGGGAGCTGGAAGGCCGCGATATCCGACGCGATGTACGCCGGGCAGTTCGACGTCGTACGCGCGGTGGAGGCATGGTCGCGGCGCGACGTGCTGCCCGACATGAACGAGCTTTTGATCCTCGAGTCCGCGATGAACCGGTACCTGCCGCTGTACCCGCAGGTGATCGTGTGCCTTTACGACGTGGACCGGTTCGGGGGCGGTGCCCTCATGAACCTGGTCATGACCCATCCCCGGGTGCTGGTAGGCGGAGTGGTCATCGAGAACCCGTACCTCTTGACACCCGATGAAGTCCTGGCCAAGACGGCGCACCGCGATTCCGCCACTGCGTCTCCCACAACCGAGGAAGCGGAAGAATGGTTCTCCGACGTGATGACTGGCTCGACCTAGCTCGCAAGGTCGACTGGACCCCTCGCTATGTCGACGAGCGAGAGCTGTTCCCCGAAGAGATCAGCGGCCGGCCCTGGCTGGCGCACGACGCGTGGCGCAACTGGAACGAGGCTTACCGCACGACCTACCGTGAGTACGTCGCCAATCAGCGGGATAAGGACTCTGCGGTCCTCGGTGTGCGCGCGGCGCTTAGCAAGCCCCGCCTGTTCGACGACCTCGACCCGGGATGGGTTGAGCTAGTCAAGTTCCACAACGGCGCGGTAGCCCTGGCGGAATACGCTGGCGCGGTGGCCGAGCTGCGGATGGCTCGCTTCGGGCGCGACAGTGCCTGGCGGACGATGGCGAGCCTGGGCGCCCTTGACGAGATCCGCCACACCCAGATCCCGTTGCTGATCGGCCACGACCTGCTGGCCCACGATGGCAACTTCGACTGGACCCACAAAGCGTTCCACACCAACCAGTGGCTGATTCTCGCCGCACGCCACCTGTTCGATGACATGTTCCTCGCCGCCGACGCCATCGACGCGGCGATCCAGCTGAACTTCGTGTTTGAGACGGGCTTCACCAACCTGCAGTTCATGGCCATGGCGGCCATGGCCGATCGCGCCCATCATCACGTGTTCGAGAAGATGGTGGCGAGTATCCAGACCGACGAAGCGCGCCACGCCCAGATCGGCCATCCCGTGCTGCGGATGCTGCTGGAGAACGGCTCGCGCGAGCGGGCTCAGTATCTCATCGACAAGATGTGGTGGCGATGCTGGCGGATGTTCCTGGCGCTGAGCGGAACCGCCATGGAGTACCTCGCCCCGCTTAGCGCGCGGACGCGTTCGTTCAAGGAGTTCATGATCGAGTGGGTGACCGAGCAGTTCATGAAGAACCTGGCCGAGTTCGACCTGGGAAAGCCCTGGTTCTGGGACCTGTTCATCGAAGAGCTCGACTACGCCCATCACAGCCTCCAGCTCGGCCTGTACACCTACCGGACCACGCTGTGGTTCGACGTCGCGATGCCCGACCGCGCCGAGCGTGCGTGGCTGAACCAGAAGTACCCCCGGTGGGAGGAGACCTACGGGGCGCTGTGGGACCAGCTCGAGCTGCGCTGGGAGGCCGGCGGCGAGGCCAACACGCTGGCCTACGGGCTCCCGGCGCTCTGTAACCTCTGTCAGCTCCCCGCATTGTTCATCAGGCCCGGGCGGAACACGGCCTGCACCCTGGAGATGGGAGGACGCCGCTACCTGTTCTGCTCCGAACCGTGCCGGTGGATCTTCCGGCAGGAGAGCTCGCGGTTCGCCGATCACCACAGCGTGGTCGACCGCATTGTCGCCGGAGAGGCGCCCGGCAAGCTCACCGACCTGCACCGGTGGATGGGACTCGAAGCGCCGGTCGAGACCGGCAAGGACCTGCGCCGCGGCCTTGATCGGTGGCGCCTCGACCCCGTTCCGACGGCTTGAGGATGCGGGCGATGCGCGTCTACCTGTTCGGCTTCGCGAGCGACGATTTCCTGGGCCGTGTCATCGTCACCCCGGATCAGCGCACCGTGGCGCAGCTGGCCGATCAGCTGGTGGCCTGGGGCCAGGCGCCCGAGCGGGGTGGACCTGTCACGGTGCGCAACGAGGCCGGGGACATCCTCGATCCCGCCGCAACCATCGGAGCAGCTGGGCTCGGAAATGGTGACATCTTCACGGTCGAGCGACGGTGACAGCACCGTGTCAGTGTGGCGGTACGCCGGGTCGCTGGACGACATCTGGGAAGGCGAGATGCGCGCCGTGAACCTCGGAGCCGTCGACGTCCTGCTGTGCAACCTCGACGGGACGCTGGTCGCCTACGAGGACCGGTGCCCGCACCTGGCGAACCCCCTCTCCGAAGGCGTTCTGGCTGACGGCGTCCTGACCTGCGCCGCGCATGAGTGGGAGTTCGATGCGCGGACCGGTCGCGGGGTGAACCCGGCAAGCGTATGCCTGCACCGCTACCCGGTGCGACTCGACGGCGAACGGATCTTGGTAGGCATCGAGGAGGACGAGTGAGCGCATCCGGTGACGGCGGCTACGGGGTAGGCCCGGTTCTGCATGCTACGCCGTTCGCGCGCTCGGTCGTCTCGGTCATCGAGGAGGAGAACACGCACGTGCTCGTCCGGGACGAGGGGGCATACCTGCGCGTGCTGGTCCCCCGGGTCTGCCGGCTGTCCCGGGCGGGGCTCGAGGCCGCAACGGGCTTGGCCATCCGGTTCCCCGGTGACCTCGAGGCTGTGATGTCGTCGTTCACAGGTGTCATACAACTGACCGAAGACGGTGCCGTCTGGCGGCTCGCGCGCGAGCCAGCTGCGGAAACCGCCGCTCCGCTGGCAGGTGGCCGATGACCACACCGGCGGGCCGCCCGCCGGGCCGCAAGACGTACACACGGCTCGCGACGGGCCGGCGTGTCCCGCCCGAGTACGAGCTGGTCAGCACCGACCTGCACTACAACTACCCGATGCGATTCGAGCTGCCGGCCGCCAACCCGGTGGTCGCCTGGTACTACCGCTACCGGGAAGGCTCCCCGCTGCAAGCCCGCGACTGGGAGCAGTTCTCCGACCCGCGCCGCACCACATACCGCGGTTACACCCAGCTGCAGGACGGTCGTGAAAATGTCGTTGACGGCCTCTTCCGGGAGATCGATGATACCGGGTACGACCGGGACCTCGACGGCGAGTGGGTGCGGTTCCTGGACCGCTGGTATGCCCCGCTGCGCTTTCCGGTGCACGGGCTGCAGATGCTGGCCGCCTACGTCGCGCAAATGGCGCCCGCTTCCCGGGTCACCAATTGCGCCGCATTCCAGTCGGCCGATGAGCTGCGCCGCGTCCAGCGGATCGCGTACCGCACCGTGCAGCTCAGCGGCCCGCCGCTGGAGACCGGGGCAGCGCGGCGACAGCAGGCGGCCTGGGAGGACGCCGCGGCGTTCCAGCCCCTGCGCGAGCTTGTCGAACGGGGCCTGGTCGCCTACGACTGGGGCGAGGCGTTCACGGTGACCAACCTTGTCATCAAGCCCCGGATCGACCGGCTCGTGAACCAGGAGATCGCAGGCGCCCTCGCCACAGCGAACGGCGACCCGATCCTGACCAGCATCCACTTCTCGCTCGACGAGGACGCACGCTGGCATCGCGCGTGGACCACAGCGCTGCTGCGGCACCTTATCGACGACACTCCCGCGAACGCCGAGGTGGTGTCCGGCTGGATCGAGAAGTGGAGCCCGCTCGCTTCCCGGGCCTTGGAAGCTCTCGCCGGGATCGTCGCCGAGGCGCCTGTGCCGCTCGATGCGAGCGCAGCGGCCACCCGGATCAGCCATGACGTGTCGCGGGAGATCGACTCATTGCTGAAGGCGCCGCCGACCTCCACCGCACCCTGAGGTGGCCCATTGCGGCCGATCGGCCCTCATGGTCATCTCCGCAACAGCGAACGCTGCACTGAATGGTTGTGCTGTGGCAGCTAAGCGAGCCGCTTCCCTAGCCAGAGTTGACAGCAGTTGGGCGGTGTCGGGTGGTTCGGCCGTGTCAGTATCGTTCAAGTCTCCCCACACGCCGTGGTTCTGTCTGGTGTCCATCGCGAAGGCCAGATATTGCCCGGCGGACCGGGCAGCCGGCACAGATCGCCTTCGCCTGCGTGATCTGGTTAAGGGAGGGGCCCGACGCGGAGACCGGGAAAGAGCAGTTCAGCGTCTGCACGCCTGCATGCGGCCAGCTGCCGCCAGTCCCGGTCGGGGACAGTGATCATCTCGGCGCTCAGCGGTCTGGGGAGATCGTCATATGCGGGCGTAATCGCTAGGCAGGCGTGCTGCCGGCGCGCAGGAACCGGTCGTAGAGCGCGACGGCTATCGCGCCGTCGGCCAGTGGCGCCGCCAGGTATGCCCACCAGTCAGAGAACTGGCCCGCCAGGATCATCGGTCCGATCGCCCGGACTGGGTTGACGCCCGCGCCGCTGACCGGTCCGCTGATCATGATGGGTACCGCGAGGGCGGCGCCGATGGCCATGGCGGCGATGCCACGAGGAACCCGGCTGTCGGTGGCCACCGCCACGACCACCAGGACCAGCACGAAGGTGACAACAGCTTCCGCGGCGAGTACCCGCCCCGCGGAAACCCCGGCAGCCGGGACCGGAGCGCCAAGTCCGGCGATCGACCTGGCCTGATCCCCGTACAAACCCCAGGTGGCCGCGGCCGCGGCTTCGCGCCGGCGAACTGGGCGATGACGTAGCCAGGAGCGTAGGCCCATGGGAAGCATCTGTTGACGGCCAGCCCGAGCGTCACCGCCGGGTTGAGGTGGGCACCGGAGATGTAGCCGACGCTGGCGACTCCGATGGCCAGCGCTAGGCCGCCGGCCACGGGCACTGCCAGAAACCCGTAGGGCGCCCCGGCCACCGCCCGGGACGAGGTCGCTGCGACGGCAGTGCTGGTGATGGCCAGGACTAGTACGAAGGTGCCGGCCGCCTCGGCCGTGACTGCTCGGGCCAGGTTGCGCTCAAGTTGGTGGCCGTGCAGGAGCACGACCGCGTTGCGGCGGCGGACGGGTGTGTTGAGCACTTGTTCGGATGCCACCGGTTTCTCCTTTTGAGCTCGCCCTTTCTGAGCTCTGCTCGCCCGACCAGGGAGCAGAGCTCAGAAAGGGTGCGGGCTCAGACGCCTGCTGCGGCGGCGCGGATGACGTCGAGGACGTAGTCGGGGTGGGAGAGCATGGGGCAGTGGTCGCTGTCGAGGTCGTAGGTGTTGGCGCCCATGCGCTTAGCGGCGAATCGCTCCAGGTCGGGGTGGACGGCCTGGTCGTTGTTGGCCACGATGTACCAGCTCGGCTTCGACCTCCACGCGACGCCCGGGGCGTTGCGGCCGAACAGGTCGGCGGCCGGGGGGTAGGCGGTCGCCCAGACCAGCTTCTGCTCTTCCTCGGGCAGGTCCCCGCAGAAGTAGGCGGCACCGGACGGCAGCATCCAGATGCGCCCGTCTGCGACCTGGATCTGGGAGAACAGGGGCGTCTGGGGGAACTTCTCCTGCTCGCCCTGGGAGGTCTCGGTCTCGTCGGGGCCGAGCGCGGCGACATACACCAGCCCGGCCACCCGGTCATCGATGCCTGCTGCGGTGATGACCGCTCCGCCGTAGGAGTGGCCGACCAGGATGGCCGGGTTGTGGACCCGCCCCAGCGTGGCCCGCGTCGCGGCGACGTCGGCCTCATTGGTGTCGAGGCCGTACTGCGCGGCGATCACCTCATACCCCTCCGCCTGAAGCGGTGGGATCAGCTTGTTCCAGCACGAGCCATCGGCCCAAATCCCGTGGCAGAACACGATGCTTGGTTTGGTTGGCGTGGACATGGTCCCTCCTTATGGGTTCCTTTGGCGCACATTGATCCGCGATCTGACCACCCGGGAGCCAGTCCGTATATTGGCGAGCGGCCCTGGCCCTACTGTCGTCCCGCGGCTTTGCTCAGTCGTTGGCCACTTTGGACCAACTCGGGGCGCCAGTTTGTCCGTCTGGACCATCGCCGGGCGTAGACTGGCGGGCACTCCCTGGCTGGAGGGTGCGGGATGAATGTGCAAGCAGCGGACATCACTGGCCTCGGGCACCAGGTCAGTGGCTACGTTCAGGCCTTCCATCGCGGGGGCAACGACGTGGACGATGCTGTCGGGTACGGCTTCCAGGGCTTGCAGGCCGGGAATAAGTGCGTCCGCGTCGCCGACCGGATGTCCTTGGTACGAGATCCGGTTCCTGCAAAGCCCGTGACACGCGAGGGCATTCTGCCGTTCCTCGCGGAAGACGACGCTATCCCGAATCCGCACTGCATCCTGATTCGTCAGTTCCCTGGCAGCCCATGACGTCAGACGCCCGCCGTGTGTCGAGCGCGGCGAACTCGGAACAGGCTGTCAACGCGACGCTGTCGTCGGTCAATGCGGTCTTCACCTTGTCGCTGATCCTGACCCAGGCGAGTTCGCCTCGCCAGGCCGTCCGCCTGCTCACCACCGCGGTCCCGTCGATCGCGTCCTGCCATAAGGTCCTGGCCTGGCATCCGAGCAGGTCGGGGAACTACTACGAGCGCGCGCCGGACGGCATCAGCAACGCGCTGGCCAAGATCACGATGCCGGGCCGGCTTGAGATGGACGAGTCTTCGTCCTGGTGGGCATTCCCGCTTGCGCCTGCCCTGGCCGATAACCCGATCTTCCTGGTGGTCGCCGGGGCCGACCCCCTGTCCGGCGAGGAGAAATTTCTGCTCTCGGTCCTGGCGCAGCTGTGCGGCACCGTGATCGCCAAGCTAGAGCTCCTCGCGGCGGAGCGAGCGAACATCGAGCAGGTGGCCAGCCTCAACGCCGATCTCGCGTCGACCGTCTCGACCCTCACGAAGATCATGGAGACCCACCGACAGCTCAACGAGATCGTCGCGAACGCCGGGGAGGCCGGCATCGCCAAGGCCCTGCACCAGCTCACCAGGTTCCCGGTCCTCATCCAGGACGTGCACGGCAATACCCGCGCGGCCGCCGGTGACGTGCCGAGCCATCGACGTGCCAAGGAACAGCCCGAAAAGCGGCAAGAGCTCATCCGCCAGCTGCAGATCACCCGCCAGGCGCTCTACCACCGCCGGACCTGGCTGGTCCTGGCCAACCCACGGCCCGGCGTCCTCGGCGTCATCGCGCTTATCGACCCCGCGCGCACGGCGAACCAGACCGACCTGGCCGCGCTCGAATACGCCGCGACCGTGCTGAGCGTGGAACTCTCCCGGCTGCAGAGCGTCGCCGAAGCGGAACTGCGCAGCCAGCGCGATTTCGCCGAAGAGTTGCTCGCGGGCGCGGACGAACCCACAGTCAAGGCATCCGCGCACGCTCTGGGGTACGACCCCGAACGGCCCCACCGCGTCATCGTCGCCACCGGGCGCCCGCACGACGGCCTCGACGAGCAATTCTTCCAGGCCGTCGTCCGTGAGGTTCGCCGCCAAGACGTCGCCACACTGATCGTGGGCCGGGCCAACTACATCGTGATCATCGCCTACCGCGAGGCCAACTGGGCCAAGCTGCAAGCTGACATCACCAGCCACCTGCCAGGCGGTACGTGCCGGCTCGCCATAGGTTCTCGCTACTCCAACGCATGGCAGGTCGCCGCTAGTCACCGCGAGGCACAGTTCGTGGCCAACTTGCCCTCATCGGCCCTCGGCCATCCCGCTGCGCCGGTGCTGCTGTTCGACTCCCTGGGCGTGTACCGGATGCTCTCGTCGGCCACTGACCCCGCCGGAATCGAAGCCTTCATGAATGACCAGCTCGGCACGCTGCTCGACTACGACAAGCGGCATCGCTCCGACCTTCTCGCCACGCTCGCGCAGTACTTTGATAGTGGCTGCAACATCGACCAGGCGGCAGCGGTGCTCTCCATACACCGGAGCACGCTGAAGTACCGCCTGAAGCGAGTCCGGGAACTGCTCGGTCAGGACCTGAACGACGGATCGACCCGGCTGGACCTCCACCTGGCCACCAGGGTTTGGCTCACGCTTGAGAGCCTTCGCCGGATCGAGCAAGCCTGACCAGGCTAAAGGTGCGGTACAGGTCGGTGACGCATTCACCTGACCGTGTCATGCTCACCCAAAGGCGTTTTGTATCCAGGAATTACAGTCACCAAGTAAACCCGGGCCGCCCGGTCATGCCGCGAAGAGGCACGCCGGGAGTGTCATCAAGAACTGGACGTTCTGTACGTCTGCGTGCAGTCCGTCGGCGCGACTGCTGGTGGCGACAGAGTCGGCGATACGGACGCCTCGTGTATGCCTGGTCGATCACGTTCCGTGATACTGGCTTGAATGCGGGGCGCGGGAGGAACCGTTCTGCGCGTCACTGGGTGGCGATATCAGCCCTCTGTGGTCCGAGGCGAACTGGCCTGCATGCGCCTGCGGCGCTGCGGGCGCTTCCCGCGTCTGCCAGCTGACCCGGCGCGGCCAGCGCCTGATCGCGTGGCATGGCCTGGTCGGCAACCCCCGGTTACCGGCTGGTCGGCCGCACGTCAGCGGTGTGGCGGCTGCTAGGGACTTCCCGGAATCTGGCCAGGCCGGATCCGGCTGACCTGCGCATTTTCCCCGGAACGTCGCCCAGGTTTCGGTTGACTGCGGAGACCGGGTACGGCACGGCCCCGTTGTTTCATCGATCTTTGCGTGCTTGCCCGGCCGGCGCCATGGCTGCCAGACTGATCTTGTCCTCGGGTTCGAGGGTGCGGAGGTGTTCCCGTCAGCGGTCTGGCCGATGTAGTTGACCTGGAGCGGTACCCGATCGATCGTCTGGATAGTCCGGCCAGGCAGGATCTCGTGGCGCGCTGCGGGAGAGAGCTCGCCGCCACCGGCGCGTCGGAGGTCGCCGGGTTCATGCGGCCGGCGGTGGTTGCCGCCGTGGTGGACTGGGCGGTGAAGGCGATGCCGGACGCCTACTGGACCGACACCGAGCACAACGTGTACTTCACCGCTGATGATCCTGGCCTTCCCGCCGGTGATCCGCGCCGCACCCGGGTGCGCTCGGCCAAGGGCGGCCTGGCTTACGATCAGATCCCGTCCGGCTCCCCGCTTCGCGTCGTTTATGAGTCGGACGAGCTGACGGCCTTTGTCGGCGCGGCTCTGGGCAGCGAGATCCTGTACCGGCACGCCGACGAGCTCGGCGCGCTGAACGTTATGTACTACGTGGAGGCAGGCGGGCACGGCTGGCATTTCGACGGGGCGGACGCCGTCGTCACGCTGATGCTGCAGCCGCCGCTCGGCGGGGGCCAGTTCGAGTACGTGCCGATGCTGCGCAGCGCAGATAACGAGAACCGGGAAGGTGTGCGCCGCCTGCTCCAGGGCGACCGCTCCGGCATTCGCTCGATGAGCGGCGCTGCCGGCACGCTCGCCCTGTTCCGCGGGCACTTCAGCCCGCACCGTGTCACCACCGTCACAGGACCCCGGCCCCGCATCATCGCGGTGCTTTCCTACGCGTCCACCCCCGATGCGCGGCTGAGCAGCCACGTCAAGCAGCTTTTCCACGGCCGGGCTAGCTGATCGTGCCCGGAAAGGCCCGCTGACCTGCTCAATAGCCATGGCAGGATCGAACTGCCGGCCTTCAGCAAGGGTCGCGGATCTAGACCGATCTCACAGGCCGTCTGACCGGGCTAGATGACACTTCGGCCCCTCGCGGGATCTGAGATCAGCCCCGTGTTCCCAGCCGCTCAGGCGGCAGCGTTCTCCCTGATCCCCTGCAGTCGGACCTCGCCGGCCAGCCATAGGTGCACGGCCAGGTCGCGCCTGGCGCACCGCGATCGCGCGGCGCGCCAGCCAGCGCCGCTGCCGGCAACGCAGCGAGGGCGGTGTCAACGGCATGCCGGCGCCGATGAAGGGGACCAGGGCCGCGCGCCGGCGCTCCTCAGCTGCCGGGTCACCCCGCTACACACCGCACTGACCGTCCATCACGGCAACGATCTCTTCTGCGGCCAGCACAAAGCAGTTGCCCATCAGGGCATCTACAAGAACCCTGGCAATTCAACTTCCGTAGCACCAGACGACACCGGGCAGCCACATCCCATCCCGGTTAAGTCACGGGCGAACCGCCAGAATTGGCGGATCTGCGCGCCCACGCGCCGGACCTTTGTGGCACCAATAGCGGCGCCAGATTCGGCAGGGAATCCGTCGGCTGGACGCTGTGTCTCACGCTGAGTGATCGGGTCCGCCAGTTGGGCGAGGCGCCGGCCGCGAGGTTACGTCTATTGCGCCGGCAGGTGCGAGTTGCGGCTGTATGTACCTGGAACCGTCAGGATACGGCCTGTTCTCGCCTGCGGCGGGTGCACCGGGCGTATCGTGAGGCCATTTCACGCCAGGGGAACCGGCATGTCCGCACGCATGAGATGCCGAAACGCCCTGATCCGTTCACCGGCCTGGCCGGGCCGGGTCTGACGGTGATGCTTGCCATTGCGGCCACTGTGGCAGCGCGGTAAGTCCTGGCCAGGCCACTCATGATTAACCGGGGTTCGCCGTGATGGCGGCCATGATGAGGCGATGACGCGCACATCAGCCCTGATCATCGCCGGTCAGGATATCGGGCGGTACCACTGCGGGGTCCGGGCGCATAGCCGAACGACGGCCGCTGGCCTTTTGCCAGTAAGCCTCCTTGCCCAGCAGCGCCTCACCGAACCGGTCGAACTCGGCGATCACCTTCTGCGTCGCCGCAGTAACAGCCTCACCGGTCCGTTCGCCCAGCTCCTCCAGCTGCCGGGAGACCTCAGCCCGGATT
>Ga0210408_10005346_pt1 | contig 11297 bp, 10 predicted proteins | sample IncBWH4MmetaG_FD_155471 | JGI IMG/M metagenome (GOLD analysis project Ga0210408, IMG submission 155471) | Forest soil microbial communities from Barre Woods Harvard Forest LTER site, Petersham, Massachusetts, United States - Inc-BW-H-4-M | ecosystem: Environmental > Terrestrial > Soil >... | reverse complement strand
CGAACGTCGATTCCGGCAGTCCGGCCCGCTTCAACAGTGCGTGCAGGCTGGCGCCGCTGCGGTCATGCAGCAGTGCCGAGACGCGGGCCTTCGGCAGCCCGGATAGTTCGGCGAGCGCGGTATCGAACAATTCGAGATTTCCCGACAATAATGCGCGCAAGATCAGCCCCGCGGTGAGCTGGCCGGTGGCGCGCAGATGCCGCACCAGGCCGCCGACGTCTTCGCCGCGCGAACCTGCCGCGATATTCATGGTCGAACGATCGCGCGCTTCGCTCGCGACCCGCCCTGCCCGATCGGCGTTGAGCCAGTTTCTCGCGACCACGAACTGCGCCAGCATCTCCGACAATTTCGCAACCAGCGCGGCCCGCGTCGCGGCCGGCAGGTCTTCCAGCACCAGCATCGATTCGCGGATCGCGGCGAGATGGCCGTGCCGCTCGACGATGCGGTCCCACGAAAACGGCGCCAATTCCGCATAGGCATTTTCGATCAATTCGAGTGCGGCGGCCGCGCTGCCGACTTCGGCGATCGCTGCGCATACGGAGGCCGGCAGCTTGATGCGGCGGGCGATCGCGCATTGCACCTCGCAACTGCCGGTCGCCACGATATCGACGAGGTCGGCATCGATCAGCAGTGGTGAATGTTCGAGGACCGGCAACGCGACCGACGGCTGATCGAGCGATAGCGCCTGCACGATGGTGGCCGGCGCCTCAGTGCTGCGCGCAAACACTTCCGCCATCGCCTGCCGCACCAGGGGCGAAGGATCGTCAAGCAGCATCAACAGCGCGCCTTCGGCGGCGGCGCGATCGTCTGCGGTGAGATCGGAAATCAGCCAGGCCCGCGCCAGCGAGCGCGTTGCCTCGGCCCGCTCGCCTGCCGGCGCGGTCTTTATCCAGCTAATGAACTGCCGAACGATCATGATCCTGCCGGCTTACGCATACCGGAAAAACGACACCTAAATGCCACCGCAACACAAAATAAACCATGACGCTTAACAAAGCGTTCACCATAACCGGCTGGTTTTGTTTGCGTTTTGTTAAGGATGGGGATGGTCCTGCGGTTTCGTCCGGTCGTCTCGTGGTGAGGAAATCAGCTGCTGAAGGTGCCGTTGCGGTCGCTGAACAGGTCGAGCGGCTGCGCTGCGCCGCCGTTCGGGTTGGCGCCTGCCGCCGAGGTCAGCGACGAAGAATTGCCCCACAGGGCGCGGACCGTCGAGGAGACCGGTTGCGCATTTGCGTCAGCCTGGAACAGCGAATGGAACACCGGTGCGCCCGGCGAGGTATCAGTGGCGGCCGATGCGGACGCCATCGCGACCGGGGCAACCGCGCGGGCGCCGGGAAAAGTGGAGAGATAGGCGGCATTGTCGATCGCAACCGGTGCGGTTGTCGGAGCGCTACTTGCGATCGCGACAACAGGTGTAGCCCCGTACATCGCGAGCGCGGTCTGGGTCGCCGGCGAATTGGCGGCGCTGGCGTAGCGCGACATCAGGTTCGCATACACTTCGTAGACGCTGCGGGCGCGTCCGCCGCGCTCGTAGAAGATCGAACGGTTCGCCGCCGCGGCATTGGGGAACAGCCGTGCGCCGGAAGCTTGCGGATTGTCCTCGGCGTTCGCGATCAGCTTGGCCGCGCCGCCGACGCCCATGAAGTGCGCCATATAGAGTTCGCCGTCGGTCGGGCGGCGGCCGATCATGCCGGTCAGCTTGAAACTGTTGGACCGGGTCAGCACCGCCGCCATCGCGGACGCCGCTTCGGGATCGTCGCGCAGCTTCATGATCGCCCTGCGCGCGGCGGGATCGCCGACCGAATAACCGCCCGAGGAGGATTTGGTGATGGCATCGGCGTAGGCGCCGTAGCCAAGCTGGGCGCCCGCCTCCTTCACCGTCCCAAGCCAGGTCTGCTCGATGAATTGATAGAGCCCGTGCGCCGACGAGGTCGAGGCACCCGCCGAGGGGTTGAAGTCGGATTCCATCTTCGCGGTGGCGAGCAAATATTCGAAGCTCGCGCCGGTGGAATTTGAGGCCTGCTTGATCGCACCGGTAACGCGCGCGCGCGAACCGTCGACACCTGCCGTCGCCGTGGTGTTTTGAGTGTCAACCGACATAGGTTTGGTCCTCGCTCCCCGCGAAACGACCCGCCCGGCCTGTTCGAGAGCTCCCACTAACGCCCAAGCCAGCGTCACACTGCGGTGATTATGGTTAATGGTGGGTTAAGGAGTTCCGCCCCTCCGGTCGTCGTTCCGGCCGTTTTCGGGGGACCGATGGCCCTTGACACCATATGGCCAATGGAACCATTATCAATACCTGTGATGAAGGCCGAACAGCTCTTCCACCAACGGATCGACTATGACGACGGTGCGATTATCGAGATGGTGCTGTGGCGCGTTCCCTCGCCAGTTCCACCATCAGTTCACGGACTGAAGTATTCGCTGTTCTACGGTCGTCCAGGCATTCGGGAGGTGGGGTACGATAATGAACGCGGTAAAGGCGATCATCGGCATTTTCAAGGTGCAGAGACGAGCTACGCATTCACCAGCATCGAGCAGTTGATGGCCGATTTCTGGTCCGATGTACGGGCCTTGCGAGGTGGCAAATGAGCGATGTGAAGATTACGGTTGGCGGCGCAATGGAAGACGACGCGTCGCGCCGGTTTGTTGACGCTTGGCACCGCGCCGAACGCGACGAAACCTTTCGCGAGCGTCATCTGGCGTTCGAGAGTTGGGACGCCCTCGCCCGCGTTCTAACCGGCAAGCGGATGGAGCTGCTACGCTACGTCCGTCATCACAACGTCACCAGCGTCCGCGCTCTGGCGAAGGCGCTCGGGCGCGACTACAGCAACGTTCATGCGGATGTCCAGGCCCTGGCGGCGGCGGGCCTTCTTGACGCCACAGACGGCGGCGTGCGGGCGGATTATGACGCGATTGAAACCAAGATTGCGATTTGAGAGAACGAACCATCAGGGAACGGCACCTCATGTGTGCTTGTGGCCGTAGACTTTCTCGGGATCGAACAGCCTGTCGGCATTCACGAAAGACAAACGCGTGTCACCATCAACCGCCTCGACCCTGCGGTAGAAGCATGAGCGGCGGCCGGTGTGGCAGGCCGCGCCCTTCTGCTCGACCCGCAGCCAGACCGCGTCCTGGTCGCAATCCATCCGCATCTCGACCACGCGCTGGGTGTGACCTGAGGTCTCGCCTTTCCGCCACAACGCGTTGCGCGAGCGGCTGAAATACCACGCCTCGCCGCTTTCGATGGTCTTGCGCAAGGCTTCGTCGTTCATGTGCGCGACCATCAGCACCTCGCCGCTCGCAGCGTCGGTCGCAACGCAGGTGATGAGGCCCGACGCGTCGAATTTGGGCTTGAGCGTGAGCCCCTCCTCGCGGTCATCGATATCTGCTGATGTGGACACGACTAGCCTCGCAAATTCTAAAGCGAGGTTACCGGTTCGGTCCTCGCACCATGGACAGGAAACGCGCCTGCTCGGCCGGATTGTCGCGGAACATGCCGGTGAAGCGGCTGGTGAACGTCATCGCGCCATGCTTGGCGACGCCGCGCACCGACATGCAGGTATGCTCCGCCTCGATCATGACCGCAACGCCGCGCGGTTTGAGAATTTCGTCGATCGCGGCCGCGATCTGGGCCGTCAGATGCTCCTGGGTCTGCAGGCGGCGGGCGAAGATGTCGGTCAGTCGCGCAAGCTTCGATAGCCCCACCACCCGTTCGACCGGCGTATAGGCGATATGCGCCTTGCCGTAGAACGGCATCATGTGGTGTTCGCATTGCGAGGTGAACTCGATGTCGCGGACCAGCACGAAGTCGTCATAGCCGGCGGTCTCGCCAAAGGTGCGATCGAGCACCTCCGCCGGGCATTGATGGTAGCCCTGATAGAGCTCGTCGAACGCCTCGACCACGCGGCGCGGGGTATCCAGCAAGCCCTCGCGGTCGGGGTCCTCGCCGATATAGGCAAGCAGCGTGTGCACCGCCGCTTCCGCCTCGCCGCGCGACGGACGCGGCTGGTCGGCGCGCACGACGGCGGCAAGGAACTCCGAAGGGTCCAGCTCCGCAGGGCGCGTCTCGGTAAGTTTAGCCTCGGAAGGCTTCAGCTCTGAAGGCTTGCCGGGGCGGAGCGATTTGATCAGTGCGGCGTCCATGTCTTCTCCGTTCGACCGGCCATCAAAGACCGGAGTGTCACCGGGCAGACGGGGCGGTCTTGCCGCCGGGCGCCTGAGTCCCCAAAGAATGCAGTAACGGTCGCGGCCTGATCGCCGGACTGTATTTCCAGCATTTGCATCCATATATAGGACGGTGAAATCCACCCGCCAAGGGCGCTTGCACCGGAACGCCCGGGACCTCCCCCTATGCTGAACGACATCTACAACAGGCGCATCATCGAATTGGCCGGCAATATCCCCCGGCTGGGCCGGCTTGCCTCCCCCGATGCCAGCGCCACCGCCCATTCAAAACTGTGCGGTTCGACCGTCAAGGTCGACTTGAAGATGGACGGCCCCGTCGTCACCGACTTCGCCCATGACGTGAAGGCGTGCGCGCTCGGTCAGGCCTCCTCCTCCATCATGGCGAGCCATGTCATAGGCTCAACCGCGAGCGAATTGCGTGAGTTACGCGAAACCGTTCGCAAGATGCTGAAGGAGAATGGCAGTCCGCCGCAGGGCAAATGGGCGGACATCGCGCTTTTGGAACCGGTGCGCGATTATAAGGCGCGCCACGCCTCGACCATGCTGACCTTCGATGCCGTCGTCGACGCGATTGGCCAGATCGAAGCCGAGGCAAAACAACCGGCGTCCGCGCCGGGGTGAGCATTCACACCGCCGTCATGCCCGCGAAAGCGAGCATCCAGTACGCCGGGGAATTCTCGATTTATCACAGGCGCTGCGGCGTACTGGATCATCCGCTTTCGCGGATGATGACACCTTCGGTCGTGTGCACAGAGCTAGGCCGCTACTTCGCAGGGGCCGCAGCGGCGCTGCCGCCGGTTGGAACCGCCGCTTCCGCCGTCTTGGTCGACTTCGCCGGTTGCGCGCTGTCGTCAGGCTCTCCCGCCACGAAGCGATCCTGCACCGTCTTCGGCGCGAGCTCAACCATCGGCACCGCAATCTCCATTTGCGGCAGCACATCGGCAACGGCTTGCGTCGTCACGAGATTGCTGCGCTGCAATTCGGCCGGCGACAATTCATGCAGGTCTTCCCAGGGCGGCACGCTGAGCGACAGCGACAACAGGTCGCCGGCACCGCCCATGTCGAAGGTATATTTGGCGAGCCGCCCGATGTCGCGCTCGACGATCATCAGATCCTGCGCGGTATAGCTTGCGGCCTTGGGATCGTCGGCGCGATCGCCCATCCAGATCTGGTGCACCCGAACATGCGCCGCTTCCGGCACGTAGCGCGTCTTGCCCGACAACAGCAGGAACACGCACATCGATTCACAATAGGCCTCGGGCATCACGCCGGCGCGGTCGCCCTGCAGGGTATGATTTTGCACGCTGATGCCGACGGTGGTCATCATATCCAGGCTATGGAAGCGGCGGCCGAGCGCAATGGAGTCATTGACCGAGCCGCCACTCGAATCCAGCACCACGGTTGCACCGTCAAGCCTATGTTCGCGCGCGAAATCGTCGAAATCCTTCGGGCTGTCTGCTGTCACGATCCCGACCGCGCTGACCCAGCCTCGGCAATTCGGCTGGCAGGCGACCCAGCCAAACTTCATCGGCAATTTGCGCTCTTCGAGGGTGCCGCCGGCATGTGCCGAATCGCCCACGGCCGCGCCAGGCAATGCGATGTAGAGGGCGGTGGCGCCGATCAGGACCCAGCCGCGAGCATCAGGCGAGTTCAAGAGCCTCAAACCGGTTCCTTCCCCAAAGCCCTAAAATCGAGCGGGAGTGGCGGCACCCACCCCACTTCAACATCAAACGATTCTGTCACGCAGTCGTTATGAAAAGCGTAACCGCGCGAATCGTGATCGTCCATAGAACCTTTGCTGCGCCGCCTCCCAAAATATGCGATATTTCCCAAAATGTGGCGCAAATATCCGCGACCAGCGGTTCCCTGCATCGGAACTACGCAAAACTACGGTTATAATTGCAGCACGCCGCCCATGAAACATTCACTCTTTCACTCGCACGGCCCGGACTGCGCGGACCAGTTACAGCGTCTTCCGCGCTACGCCGGGCGCGCCCTGATCTGGATCTACCGGCACACGGTGTCGCCGCTCGTCGGCTACAATTGCCGCCATTTGCCGACCTGCTCGGTCTATGGCGACGAGGCGATCGAGCGGTTCGGGCTTTGGGCCGGGGGGTGGATGACGCTGGCGCGGCTGTTGCGCTGCCAGCCTTTCGGCACCTCGGGCATCGACAACGTGCCGTTGGAAAGGCCGCCGGCCGCACGATGGTATCTGCCTTGGCGTTACGGACGCTGGCGCGGCGTCAACGCGGGACACGTCTGATTTGGGGCATGATCCAGCACGAAACCGGTGCATGGTGCCGAGGCAACGCCACCGAAAGCGATGGCGCTTGAGCCGACCTGTTGGTCAGCGAAACCAGAAAAAACCCCTCTGCGGCCCGATCGACGCCGGCGGGCGAGGCTTTTTGGGGCGCGGTGGTGGTGACGGCGGCGTGTCGGTCGATGACGTCGCATCGGCGACGGGTTCGTCCGGAGACAGCCTGACCGACAACAGCAGGTTCGATTCATGGGAGCGCCAGCGATAACCGATGCCGAAATCCATCGGCTGAGCCCGCCGGAACAATTCCGCGTATGATTCCTGGTACCGTCCCGGGAATTCCGAGATCGGACCGGCATAACGGCCGAACGGGAAAAACCGCCATTTCTTCGGATTGTAGTAGGCGAGCGGAATGCCGGAATCGTCCTGGATGACGGTCGAGCTGTTGGCGAGGATGAAGTCGCGCACGGTGGTGAAATTGCCCGAGTGCAGAAGATAGGAGGCGCTCTTGATCAGGCTGTTGCCTGGCGCGAGCGTCGAGCAGAATTTCAGGAAGCCCGAAGACCTGACGCCGGGGTTCGAAAGATCGGTCGAGAAGTAATACAGCGTCTTCTGCACCCCGTCGTTGCCAGCGAAGACGATGCGCAGGCCGCGCGCGGGGTTCTTGCCGGCATCTTCATTGGCGAGATGGACGGTCCCGGCTTCGTCAAGCGCGATCGGACTGACCTCGCGGATGGTTTTGCCCGAACGCGCCAGGAATACATAAAGGATCGGCAGGGTGCCGCTGATCTGCCCTTCGCGCAGGTCCACCTTCATCTTCTTGGTGATGAAGAAGCTGAAACTCAGGATCGAGCCGAGCGAGTGCTCGACGTTGTAAAGCGCAGCACCAACGCTGCCGCGCGGCAATCTGGTCAGATCCGGCACCGAGCCGGGTGGCTCGAGCGCGCTCAATACGTAGGTCGTCGCCTTGGAGTAGAACGCGTCGGCGTAGAGGAAGTCCGGTCCCGAGAACATGTAGAACATGGTCGGCCGCGGCGCCGCCAGATTGGCTTCCGACCAGGTCCGGATCTTCGACAATTGCCGCTGCTCGAGTTGGGCGAACGCGGCATCGAAGAAACGCGCGTGGTGCTGCCAGACAGGATCCTGGGTCAGGGGCAGCAGCGGCGAGTTGGCGGACGGCATCATGCCCGCGAGGAAGCGCGCGGCGTCATCGGCGCTCACGATGCCGGCGGCGCGCGTGTCAAAAGCGGCCGCCAGGAACATGATTGCGGCAAGCGCCGCGATTTTCGGGAGACGACGCATGTCTACTCGCGTCCTGGAGCGGTGGTTACGGCGCCGTCATCGGGTCGCTTGCGGAAAACCGCGTAGATCAGGAGACCCGAAATCATCATCAACGCACCCAAGAACGACTGCAGCGGCCGCTCGATCAGGAGATAGTACATCATGAACGCGGTCACGAGGAGGAAAACCAGTGGCGTGATCGGGTATCCCCAGGCGCGGTAAGGCCGCGGCAGTTCCGGGGAGGTAATGCGAAGCTTGATGACGCCGAGCACGGTGAAGAACGAGCAGAACAACAGCGAGAACTGGATGAAATCGAGCACCGCCTCGAAACTGCGGGTGAACAGCAACAGGCAGGCGACCGCAAGCTGGAACAGGATGGCGTAGGCCGGCGCGCCGCTGGCCGATCTGCGGGAAAATACCTGCAGCACCGCGATATCCTCGCCCATGGTCATCATCACCCGCGGCCCGATCCACATCATCGCGCTGATCGAGGAGACGAGCCCGATGCAGATCATCGCGCCGACGATACGGCCGCCAATATCGCCAAAGATGTAACGGCCGCTGATACTGGCGACATCGAGCTGCCCGGACAATTTGTCGATCGGGGAGGTCAGCAGGAACACGGCGTTCAACGCCACATAAATGACCAGCACGATCAGCGTTCCCGCAAGCAGCGCGCGCGGCAGGTTCTGCTGCGGCGCCTTCATCTCGCCGATGATGTAGGTCGCCGCGTTCCACCCCGAGAACGAGTACATCACGAAGACGAGCCCGATCGCAAATGGCGCGCTGATCACCTGGGCGAGGTCCGCAGCCTTCGGCGCGAACGAAATCGGCTGCGGCGTGCCGATGACAAGCCCCGCGATCAGGAAGGCCGTGATCAACGCGACCTTCAGGATGGTCGAAATCAGTTGAAACGTGCTGGAGTGCCTGACGCCGCCAAGCTGCACCAGCGACACCAAGAGGACGACGCCGATCGCGAGCGCCATCGGCGGCATGCCGGGAAATACCGATTTGGCGTATTCGCCAAAGGCCATCGCGGCAAGCGCCACAGGGGCAGCAAAACCGACGGTCGCCGACACCCAGCCGGCCAGAAATCCGAAAGCCGGATGATAGGCGCGGCTCAGGAAATTATATTCTCCGCTGGAGCGCGGAAACATCGCGCCGAGCTCGCTGTAGGAGAACACCCCGCACAGCGCGACGAGCCCGCCGACGGTCCAAAGCGATAGAATGGAAAAGCCGGAGGGGATGTCCTTGACCTGGAAGCCGAGGCTGGTGAAGACCCCCACCCCCACCATATCGGCCACGACGATCGCGGTGGCGACAATGACCGAAACCGAGGAGCCGCCCTCGAGAAACCGGCCTGGCCATGCCGCGCTTCCCGCTTCTGATGCCGCCATGTCGGTCCGTACCTCGGGAATCCCCGCCCGGCGCGCATGGTGCAGGCGGATGCGGGCGAGTTCAAGGAGCGTCAGCGCGCCTTGAAATCACTGGGACGATTAGGTATTTTTATACCTTTTCCGCCCCTATGTGGAGCCCGTGCTGCTACGGCATTGCGAAACAGCGGTGCCGGTCCCACAATCGCGACACGATTGGGTGTTCTGCTAAGCGCTTCCGGATATGGGGAGTTTTTCCGGAAACTTAACGTCGCCTAAACACCAGCAGGCTCAGATACGCCGGTCGGTGGACTTGGGGAAAATGGGTGGATGATCGGGGCGGATCCGAAATTCCAAGCGCATGATTGCGCGTGCCTGGTGAACTCGCCGGGCGCAATTGGCTATGGCGCCAGCGAACCGCGACCCATTCCATCGCAGCGATGGCGCCGGATCGCCCTTGCCTCCGTTCTCGTACCGCTCTCGTTTGTGCTTGGCCAATGCGGACGCGCGCCAAATCCGGGCACGCTTGCCGCCAACGCGCAGGCCTCCAAGACGCAAGCCTCAACCGGCGACACCTTCGACGATCGCTTTCCCGCGCCGCAGTTCAGGGATCGCTTCCCCTCCGCCAATGAAAGCCTCGCGCAGCGCCAGATTTCCGACTTCGCGCCCGCGCGCACCGCACAAAAGGACCCTGCGCCCTACCGGCTTGCCTCACTGAGCCCACAGCTTCCGTATCAGCGGCCAACTGCGCAGCAAGACCTGACCACGCTGGTCAGCATGAAGACCTCGGCCTTCCCTTACTACGGCGACAATCCGGCATCCGAGGCGCCGTTCCTCAACATCACCAAAGGCGATCGCCGCGGCCATCGCAGCTATGGCGGCCGCGTCTACTGGCAGGATGAGACCTACAACGACAACCGCGTGCTGGTGCACGTGCCGGAAAATTTCGACGTGCGCAGGCCCGGCGTGATCGTCGTATTCTTCCACGGCAACGGCGCGACGCTCGAGCGCGACGTGCGCGACCGCCAGCTGGTGCCGCAGCAGATCTCGGAGTCCGGCGTCAACGCCGTGCTGCTGGCGCCGCAACTGGCCGTCGATGCCGCCGATTCCAGCGCGGGCAAGTTCTGGCAGCCCGGCGGCTTCAAGCGCTTCATCGATGAGTCGGCCGGCCAACTCGCCCGCCTCTACGGCGATCCGAATGCCGCGAAAGCGTTTGCAAAGATGCCGATCATCATCGTCGGCTATAGCGGCGGCTTCCTGCCGACCGCCTGGAGCCTCGAGGTCGGCGGCATCAGCGACCGCGTCCGCGGCGTGTTCCTGCTCGATGCCGTCTATGGCGAGCTCGACAAGTTCGCCTCTTGGATCGAGCAACACAGGTCCGGCTTCTTCGTCTCTTCCTACACCCATTACACCGCGCGACGCGACCGCGAGCTGATGAACATGCTGCGCGAAAAGGGCATTGCGGTCAGGGAAGACATGGATGGACCGCTGCGGCCGGGCAGCGTCGTCTTCGTCGAGACCGGCGAAGGCATCACCCATCGCGACTATGTCACCCACGCCTGGACCGAAAATCCGGTCAAGGAAATGCTGGTCAAGATGGCGGCAACGCCGTCGATGCGGGTCGCGGCCAGCGCCGCGTCATCCTCGAGCCATTAGAGCAGGATGACTGTTCTCCGAATCGTCATCCCGCTCGATCTTTTTGTTTAAGCATGATCTCCGCGCAAACGCGTTCCGCGTTTGTTAGCTAATTGAGGCTTGCGCTCGGGCAGCCGATTTGCTTTCGCGACTTCACCGTTGGAATCGGCCCTTCGAAGCGTCTAGTTAGTGGGACTGAGCGTAGGGCGCAGCATTCATCAGCAGCACACCAAAAAGAAGGACCAGATAGAGCATCGAAAACACGAATAGGCGACGAGCAGGCCGCCTTTCCTTGTCATTACTCCGACGTACTTGCCATGCGAGAAAAATCATGATCGCTCCAAGCATCGCCGCCGCTGCGCCATAAATGGCGCCAGCGAACCCCAGTGCCCAGGGCATCAGTGAGATCGGAACCAGAAGAACGCTATACAGAAGAATCTGGCGCTTTGTTTCGGCCCTGCCAGCTACGACCGGCAACATCGGCACACCGGCGCGAGCATATTCTCCGGCAAGATTGAGCGACAGTGCCCAGAAGTGGGGTGGCGTCCAAAGGAAGATGATCA
>Ga0210408_10005344_pt1 | contig 11302 bp, 10 predicted proteins | sample IncBWH4MmetaG_FD_155471 | JGI IMG/M metagenome (GOLD analysis project Ga0210408, IMG submission 155471) | Forest soil microbial communities from Barre Woods Harvard Forest LTER site, Petersham, Massachusetts, United States - Inc-BW-H-4-M | ecosystem: Environmental > Terrestrial > Soil >... | reverse complement strand
TAGCGACGAATTCGCTATTTTCTACGATGTTGTGATTTGTTAGGCGAAGCAGTATTCCAAGTTTTTTCCCCTCGTGGAAGAGCGACACCGGCTGGTGCTGGCACGAATCAAGCTAAAGACGCTTCCATGCGCCTGGAACTCGCATACGAAAGCGAAAGACGCTCTTAACAACGTTATGGATCCAAATATCTACTTCAACGCCATCGTGTTTTACCGGTTGGCCCACCGTAATCAAAAGCAAAAGGCCGTTCCTGAGCCGGAGTTCAGGCAGTTCGACCTCACCTACCTCACGGGTGCGCCCGGGAAGCGCGATCATTCGCAAAACACAAGCCGGCCCGGAGAGGCGGGGCACAATCTATCTGACGCCCTCCCGGCCTAAGTGCATCGTCGAACTGCTGCTCAAATGAGAATTTACCAGGCCATGGTTGCCATCGACGGGGTCAGGTCCTACATCTACGTCCGCGCGGATAACATGTCCCAGGCGTTCGACTGCGCCCTGATGCGAACAAACGCTAGGAATCCTCAATCCTATGTGGAGGTCCTTGCAGCCCAGGAGCTACATGAGCCGGTTGATGTCTACATTCGCCCGGCGCCCTAACTCCTATCGACGATCTGCACGGCGTCTCCTAACCACCCAGCTATTTTGTAATCTGAAACCCCCGCCGGTGGAGCGCTACGCTCGTGCTGACGTCCCCTCGTGAAAAAGCGATATTGGATGGTCCTGGCATGAACCAAGCTAAGGCTGCTTCCATGCGTTTCGAACTCGAAGTAGCTAAGAACTAAATGATCTACATTTATTCGCTTGGTCGAGCCGCTCGCTATTATGGAGAACGAATAGCGCTTTCCATCAGCGTCAATTGGCAGCTCGCATCTGGCTGGCGCCGAATCCGAAAAGATCGTACCTACCGGTCACGGCGTTTTTTCGAACGAAGCTGCTGTTTTCGAGATTAAGCGGATTCTAGAAGAGAACTTCGAACGGCCCGCCGATCGCGCCAGGCAGGATGGCAGAGGTACCTGAAAGCAAGGGGTTCCGCCGCTTGGCGTTAAAAATCAGAAGAATCGAAGAACCAACGGCGAGTTGCCTCAGCAGCTCACGCGTCGACTCCAGCGCCATACGTCCTTGACCTATCGCGAATGACAACGTTACCGTAGCTGTATTGGGAGGAAAAAACGGACAATGGCGAACGATGGACAAGGCGCGCCGCGCGTGCTCGTCACCGGCGCGGGCGGCGGCCTCGGACGCCATCTGGCGGTCGACTTCGCCCGCCGCGGCTGCCGGATCGCCGTTGCCGATCTGAACGCCGCTGGCGTGGAGGAGAGCCTAGGCCTCTGCCGTAAGCTCGGGGCCGAGGGCATTGCGGTGGTCGGCGACCTGACGCAGGCGGGCGCGCCCGATGCCGCGGTTTCCGCCGCGGTCGAGGCGTGGTCGGGGCTCGACGTCCTCGTCAACAACGCCGCTTACGGCGGCATTGAAGCCTTCCTGGATATGACGATTGACCTCTGGGACCGGACCTTGGCCATCAATGTCAAGGCGCTCGCGCTCCTTACGGCGGCGGCAGGGCGGGTGATGAAACGGCAGGGCGCCGGCCGCATCGTCAACATCACCTCGCCTGCTTCCCGCATGGCGCTGCCGAACTATACCGCGTATGCGGCCAGCAAGGCGGCGGTCGATTCCATCACCAGGGCGGCGGCCGTGGCGTTGGCGCCGTTCGGCGTTAACGTCAACAGCGTCGCGCCCGGCATGATGGACACCGAAATGCAGCGCTCCACCGAGGAAGCGCTGGCGCGCATCGAAGGCCGCGACGATGTCGAGGCTTTTCTGGCGGAGCGGACGCGCCGGGTGCCGATCGGACGGCGGGCGGAGATAGGCGAAGTCGCCGCGGCGGTGATCTGGCTCTCCCTCGATGCGCCCGCCTACATCATGGCCGAGCGGCTCAACGCTAGCGGTGGGCTCGACAGGGACTGATCATGGCACAGCGCAACCATCCCGCCGGAACACCCGATCTCGCCGCGCTGCGCGCTCATGCCACGAACATGCGTCGCCACATGCTCACCATGGCGCGCGGACCCGGGCAGGGTTATATCGGCCAGGGGCTCGGCATCGCCGACGCGCTCGCTGCCCTCTATTTCCATGAATTGCGCTGGGACCCGGCCGATCTCGCCTGGCCGGAGCGCGACAGCTTCCTGCTCTCGACCGGCCATTATTCGATCGCGCTCTGGGCAGCGCTCGCCGAAGCCGGCGTGATCCCGCTGGACGAGCTCACGACCTACGGGGCCGACGACAGCCGGCTCGACATGTCGACGCTCGACACCACGCCCGGCGTCGAGATGACCGGCGGCTCCCTCGGCCATGGACTCGGTCACGGCGTCGGCATGGCGCTCGGCCTGCGGCTCCGGCATTCGGCTGCCCGCGTCTTCGTCGAACTTTCCGACGGCGAGATGCAGGAAGGCGCGAACTGGGAGGCCGCCATGGCGGCCGCGCATTTCCGGTTGCACGACCTCGTCGCGCTGATCGACTGCAACGGCATCCAGGCCGACGGCGCTCTCGTGCTCGACATGGAACCCGTCGCCGCCAAGTGGCGCGCGTTCGGCTGGGCCACGCAGGAGATCGACGGCAACGACCTCGCCGCGGTCGTCGCGGCCCTCGCCCAGGCCCGCGCGGCCGAGGGCAGGCCGCATGCGATCGTGCTGCGCACCCTCCCCGGCTGCGGCGTGCCGACGCTCGAACGGCGCGAGAAGGCCCATTTCGTGCGGGTCGAGCCCGGCGAATGGGACGCCCTGCGGATGGAACTCGACAGACACGCGGAGGCCGCCCATGGTTGAGGCCGCACGCACCCTGGCGATGGGGCAGGACGAGGCGACCGGTGCCGGCCGGCCAACGGTCGACGCGCCGTTCGGCAAGGCCCTTGTCGAGATCGCGGGCCGTCAGGCCAATATCGTCGGCCTCAGCGCCGATCTTGCCAAATACACCGACATCCTGCCGTTTCGCGACGCCTTTCCCGAACGCTTCTTCAACATCGGCATGGCGGAGCAGAACCTCATCGCCGTCGCGGCCGGCCTGGCGCGCACCGGGCACGTGCCGTTTGCCACCACCTATGGCGTCTTCGCCACCCGGCGCGCCTACGACTTCGTCGCCATCGACTGCGCGCACAGCAAGCTCAACGTCAAGATCGTCGCCGGCCTGCCGGGCCTTACGACCGGATACGGAGGAACGCATCAGGCGATCGAGGACCTTGCCCTGATGCGTATGATTCCAGGACTGGTGGTGATCGATCCCTGCGATGCGACCGAGATTGCCCAGGCAACGGCGGCGGCCGCCGACCACGACGGCCCGGTCTATATGCGGCTTCTGCGCGGCAAGGTCCCGGTCGTGCTCGATCCCGCCACCTACCGCTTCACGATCGGCCGGGCGCAGCAGCTTCGCGAAGGCTCGGACTTCGGCATCATCTCGACCGGCCTGATGACCGAGCGTGCCCTTCAAGCTGCGGCGGCATTGGAGAAGCGGGGTATCCGCACCGGCATTCTTCACATGCCGACGCTGAAGCCTTTCGATACGGAGGCAGTCGCCGCCTTTGCGGCCGCGGTGGATCGCCTGGCGACGGCGGAGAACCATGTCGTGCAGGGCGGCCTCGCGAGCCAGGTCGCTGAGGCGCTGTTCGACCACGGCGTGCAGAAACCGCTGACCCGCATCGGCCTGCCCGACCGCTTCATCGAATGCGGCGCGGTGCCGACCTTGCAGAAGCGCTACGGTCTCGACACCGCCACCCTGATCGCCGCCGGCCTTGCAGTCCCACCGGGATCGGTGGGGTGAAGATCGTGTCGGCGTGTCGGCGTATCGTAAGGGAAGCGACGTTACCTTGGATTTAGATCTCGGCTCGATCGGAATTTGGCAGTTCTTCCATTCGCAGGCTGGCTCTTACGCCGGCCCGCCGATACGCCGATACGGGGAGTATTAGGTCAGTCGCGCAACTCTGCCGAAACCGAACCGTCACGAAAAACAGCCGCAATTTTGCGGCGGAAGTGCTCGATTGCCGCGGCTCCGTCGAGAACGGAAATTTCCGTCCGATAGACGCGCCGTTCGCCAGGCTTCAGCACGATCAGCTCGCCGGCCGCCTTCACCGCATCGCGACCGAAGCCGTTGGTACAGGGTTCGATGCCCACCGCATATTGGCCTTCGGCCATCATGCGCCACTCGATGTAGCTCGGCATGACGCGCTTATCATAGCTGACCGCCACACCGAACCCGAGCCGCGCATTGACGATTGCGACATGCACGCGGCCGGCCGCGTCGGCGGCCATCTCGTGCGCGAAAGTTTGCTGCGTGAAGTTCGCCTGCGGCGCGATGAAGGACGACCAGCTTCTCGGGTCATCGAGATCGGCCGCGCCGAAAAGCAGCTTCGGCCGCGCAGCCACCGGGGCAATCAGCTCCGCGCCGGCATCGATGAGCGGAAAGCCGATGTTGAAATGATAGAGGAGCATGTGCTCGACCGGCACGAAGGCGCGGTTTTCGATCACGTCTTCCATAACGAAGGCTGCGCGGCCGAGCTCGGCGCGATAGGTGCGTGTCATCACGAGATTTTCGCCATACGCCTGCGCCTGTGTCACGCGGCCGACGGCCTCCATGACCAGATCGTCGCCTTCCCAGCGTTCCACGAGCGAGACGAGCTCCGCCGGTATCATGGCCGCGCGGTCGTGCACTCCGTAGCGCTCCAGCGGGCGGGCGGGAAAATTGTAGTGCCCCACCCCGGCGGTCTCCGGATTGCCGATGTGGATAAGACCGCACGTGTTGTTGAAGCCGCCGAGCGCCGTACGCAACCAGCCGAATTCGGTCTGCTGCTCGAAATACCAGGGGCCCGGCATCAAAGTTGGCGGCATCCAGGCGAGCGAGGTGCCGCGGAATTCGGCGCGGCCGACGTCCATGCCGCGGTCGAGCGCGACCTCGAACATGAAGCCGGTCCCGGTGCGGAATTCGATGAGACGGACGCCGCGCGAGGGACCATTGTCCGAGGCAAGCAGCCTGACGCCGCCAAGCTGGGAAAGGTGGCCGATCCGGCGCTCCAGCTCGGCCCGGCTCCATCTCTGCCCAAAGAGCTCTGCCATCGTCTCCACTGGCAGTAAACGGTACCATCCGCCAAGTCAATCAAAGAAGGGAAATCGGGCGGCCCACCGGCCGTGTCTGTTTAGCGCCATGTCGCCGATCCTCGTATCGGCGTGTCGGCGTATTGGCGTATTACAAGGGAAGCGACGTTACCTTGGATTCAGATCTCGGCTCGATCGGAATTCGCCAGTCGCCGACACGCCCACACGAGGATTGGACATGACGCCAAACACATACCGCCGGCCGGCGAGCAGCCGATGAACATCAGCATTCCAGATTATGCATCGCCAAAGCACCCGTCAGCCGCGGAGCCGAGACGGAAGGTCGCGGTTCCGTTTGACGACACGTAGAGTCATCGGTAACATAGCGCATATTTCGAAGCTTCGCCGCCCCCAAGAATCGGGCGGAGCTCATACGAGAGGAGAACATGTCGCGATTTCTGACCGCCGTGGCGGCTGCGCTTTTGATCGGCATTGGCTGGCCGGTATCTGCTGGCGCCACCAACAATCCACCGAAGATCGGTCTCGTTCAGATCGATCTCAGCAATCCCTTCCACCTGGGCGAAGTTGACGGCGCCAAGGAGGCGGCGCGCCGCTTCGGCTTCCGTTTGATCGTCACCAGCGGCGAAGGCGACGTGAACAAGCAGATCCAGGCCGTCGAGAACCTTATCAACGAGGGCGTTGACGCCATCGCGATCAACTTCATAGACGCGGGCGCCTTCGGGCCTACGATGAAGAAGGCCGCCGCCGCCGGCGTGCCGATCATCGGCCTCCACTCGAAGGTCGAGGGCTGCGCGGCCGTGCTCGGCTTCGACGAGCGGCATACCGGAAAGATCGTCGGCGAATACGCCGCGCAATTGCTCAAGGCCAAATATGGCGAAGTGAAGGGCGAGGTCGCCAACCTGCAAGGCCTGCTCGGACAAGGCCTCAATACCGACCGCTCCGGCGGCTTCACCGACGTGATGGCGCGATATCCAGGCGTCAAGGTCGTCGCGCAGGACCCCACCGACTGGGATCCGACCAAGGCGGTCGCGGTCACTGAAAACTGGATGACCGCCTACCCCTCCCTCGATCTGATCTACGGCAACAGCGACAGCCTGACCGTGCCAGCCGCGAAGGTCGTCGCGCGTACCGGTCGCCAGGGGCAGATCATGCTCGTGTCCGTGGACGGCACGAAGGAAGGTCTCGAGGCGGTGCGCGACGGCGTCTTGAAAAGCACGGTCTTGCTGGCGCCGCAATATTCGGGCTTCTGGAAGGCCTATCTGCCCTATGAGATCGCCACTCACAAGACCGATCAGAAGGAGCTTCTCATCCAGGGCGTCCTGATCACCAAGGACAATGTCGTGCCGGCGCTCAAGCTCGCCGACGACCAGGTTCACGACATCCAGAAGTTTCCCTTCGAAAAGCCGCTGACCGACATCGTGGCGGGCTATAAGTGAACGGAAGCCCCGTCTCCGCCTCCCCGGCGCTCGAAGTCCGCAACCTCACGAAGCAATTCCCCGGCGTGCTGGCACTCGACAGGGTGTCCTTCGTGCTCGGACGCGGCGAGATCCATGCGCTCGTCGGCCAGAACGGTGCCGGCAAGTCGACCATGATCAACGTCTTGTCGGGGATGCTGGCCCCCGATGCCGGCGAAATCAGCCTCGCAGGCCAGCCGGCAAGCATCGACAGCACCCGCAAGGCCATCGAGCTAGGCATCGCCACCGTCTACCAGGAGCTGAGCCTGCTTCCGAACCTGACGGTAGCACAGAATATCGCACTGGGGCACGAGCCGCGCCGCATCGGCCTGCTCGACGTCGCCGCGATGCGGGCCGCAGCGCGGACGGCGTTAGCCCGGATCGGCGTGAAGATCGCCGACGACATACCTGTCGGCCTGTTGTCGCTTGCCGAGCGCCAGCTCGTCGAAATCGCCAAGGCGCTTGCCCATGACCCGACCGTGCTGGTGCTCGACGAGCCAACGGCCGCGCTGGGCGGCCGCGAGGTCGAGCGCCTGTTCGCCATCCTGCGGAGACTGAGCGGCGAGGGCATGTCGATCGTCTATGTCTCGCATCGTTTCCGCGAGATCCTTGACCTTTGCGACCGGGCGACGGTGCTGCGCAACGGCCGCGTGGTGACGACGGCTAAGCTTGCCGGCTGGAAGGAGACCGACCTGACCGAAGCAATGGTCGGCGGCCGCAGCGAGGTCTTTGCGCGCGCTCGTCCGGCCGCCGGCGACCGGACGCCGATGATCGCGGCGGAGGGGCTTCGCTACAGCCACCAAGTGAAAGACGTCAGCTTCTCGGTCGCCGAGGGCGAGATCCTGGCACTGACAGGCCTGCTCGGTGCCGGACAGAACGAGATCGCGCGCCTTCTCGGCGGCGACCTGCAGCCCGACGCCGGCTCGATCGTAATCGACGGGCGGAAGGTGGTTCTGCGCCATCCCTCCGACGGCCGCGCGGCGGGCATCTGCCTCGTCAGCGACGAGCGCAAGAGAGAAGGCATTCTGCCCAACCTTACGTTACGGGAGAACATTGCACTGCCGTCGCTCGGTCAGCGGCGAGCCGGCGGTCTATTCGTCGACCGGCCGGGCGAGCGCACCGCCGTTGCGGAATCGGTGCGGCAATTCGGCGTGGTCGCCGGCTCTCTCGAGACGCCGATGCGGTCGCTGAGCGGCGGCAACCAGCAGAAGGCGCTGATCGCCCGCTGGCATCTCGCAGCCGCCATGGCCTTTGTCCTCATAGAGCCGACGCATGGCGTCGACGTCTCGGCGCGAGCCGAGATCTATCGTCGGCTCGATGCACTCGCTGCCGCCGGCAAAGCGCTGGTCGTCGTCTCCTCGGAGATTGCCGAGGTTCTGGCCATTGCCGACCGCATTCTCGTCATTCGCAAGGGATTGATCGCCGCGGCGACGACGCCGTCCGAAACCGACGAGGAAGGCCTCAATCTGATGATCCAGGGGGCAGGATGAATGCGCCCGCTCACCCGTCCGAAACTTCGGCCGGTCCGCACCGTGCCGGCGCCGCCTTTGCGGTCGGCGGACTTCTCGGGGTTCTACGCGAGGCGCCGATGGTCGCCGCAGGTGTTCTCCTGTTTGCCGGATTCGCGGCGACATCAAGCGTTTTCCCGACCGCGGCCAATGCCGAAAACATCCTGCGCCAGGCCGCGCCGACCCTGATCCTCGGGATCGGCATGGCGCTGGTTGTACTGATCGGCGGAATCGATCTCTCCGTCGGATCCGTCGTCATCGCCTCAGCGACGACTGCCGGCATTGCGCTCCAAGCGAAGGTCCCGGACACGCTCGCAATGTTGGCGGCGATCTCCATCGGCGCCAGCGTCGGCACCATCAACGCTCTACTCACCGAAGGTCTGGGGATCAGTCCCGTCGTCGTGACGCTCGGCACCATGATCGCCGTTCGCGGCCTCGCGCTGTCGGCGCTTGGCGCCTATCATTCCTGGATCAACATCGACGCGCCGGCCTTCAATGCGCTGGCGTTGACGCGCATCGCAGGCTTGCCGCTCGATGCGCTGCTTGCCGCGGCCTTGGCGATCCTTACCTGGGTGGCGTTGCGCCGGACCGTCTACGGTCGGCGCCTCTACGCCGTCGGCGACAACCCGGTCGCATCCCGGCTCTGCGGCCTGCAGATCCGTCGCCTGCGCAGCGCCGCCTATATCGCCTGTGGAGCGCTCGCCGGCGTCGGCGGCATTCTGGCCGGCGCCCGGACCGGAGTGGTCAGCCCCTCGATCGGCACCGGCCAGGAATTCTTCGCGATTGCCGTTGTGGCGCTCGGCGCCGGCGGCCTGCCGGCCGGCCGCGTGAAGATCGGCGAGACCGTGGTCGGCGCGCTCATCGTGACGATGGTCTTCAACTACATGACGATCCGCGGCATTGCGGCCACTTGGCAGACCACCGCAACCGGCCTGTTGCTGCTCGCAGCCATGGTCATCGGCCGGCTGGCTCAGAGGCACGGCGCCGGCGAGGTCTCGGTCGGCATCCAAGCTTTCGGCACGACGGGCGGCAGCCTCGCGCGGTCACTCGGGCGCAATGCGATCGCCGTCGCGACCATCCTGCTCGTTGCGCTCTTTGCGATCATCAATCCCCGCTTCGCAACGCTTCCCAATCTCATCGCCCTGATCGGGCAGAACGCCGTCCTTGCCATCGTCGCAGTCGGCGCGTTGATCGGCATCGTCTCGCGCTGCGTCGACATTTCGCCGGGTTCCGTCGTGGCCCTTGGCGCGGTCGTTGCAGCGCTCGCCCTGAAGGCGGGATTCGCTGCGCCCGCTGCGCTGCTTGCCGGTGTCCTCGCCTGCCTGATCGTCTATGGCCTCAACGGCCTCCTTGTCGGTCGCCTGAGGCTCGAACCGTTAATCGTGACGCTCGCCGCCTGGATCTGGGCTCGTGGTCTCTCCGTATCGCTGACAGGCGCGCACACGATCCCGTTCGATGCCGGCTTTGTCCAATTCATGAACACCCCCATCCTCGCCGGCTTCACCCCCGCCGCGGCGCTGGTGCCTGTCGCCTTCTTGCTCGGCTGGCTGGTGCTGACGCGCCTGCCGATCGGAATGCGTCTCTACGCGCTTGGCAACGATCCGCGCGCGCTGCGTCAGGCGGGTGTTGACGACAGGGCGACGCGCTTCCTGATCCTTCTCATCATGGGATGTTTCACGGCTGCCGGCATGGTGGTGATGCTTGGCCGGCTCGGCGCTGCGGCACCGACCGCCGGCTTCGGCCTGGAGCTCGATGCGATCGCTGCCGTTGTGATCGGTGGCGCCTCGTTTCGCGGCGGCGAGGGGCGGCTGCGCGACACCGCAATCGGCGTCACCTTCCTGGCGGTGATGAACAACGGCCTCTCCGGGCTTCAGATGAGCGATGCCGGCTTCTTTTTGATCAAGGGCAGCACGATTCTCGCCGCGCTCGTTTTGCGGTCAACGGCAGGCCTGTTGCCGCAGGAGCGGAGGCACACGTGATCGTTCGGGACGAGGCGGCGAAAGGAGAAATAACGGCGTCATGAAGATCAAGCGGCTTGAAACCTTTCTCGCCAATGCCGGCCTGCGCAACTACCTCTTCGTGCGCCTCGTCACCGATACGGGGCTCACCGGCATCGGCGAGGCGTCGCTCGAATGGCAGGAGCGTGCCGTCGAAGTCCTTCTCAACGAATGGGTCGCCGCCCGCGTGGTGGGCCGCGATCCGTTCGACATCGAGGACGTCGTCGGCGGCATGGTCCGCGACCAGTACCAGGGCGGCGCGACAGTGATGACGGCGATCAGCGGCGCCGAGATCGCTATGTGGGACCTGATCGGCAAAGCTTGCGGGCAGCCGGTCTACCGTCTCATCGGCGGGCGCGCGCACGAGACCGTGCATGCCTATGCCAACGGCTGGTACGGCGGCTGCCGGAGGCCCACCGAATTCGCCGCCCGCGCGGCAGCCGTCGTGGCGCGCGGCTACAACGCGCTCAAGTTCGACCCGTTCACGACCGCCTGGAAGATGCTCGACGACGAGGAGGAGCATGCGGCAATCGAGATCATCGACGCGGTCGCGCGCGCGGTCGGACCGAAGGTCGGGTTGATGATAGAAATCCACGGACGGCTCGCCGCCGGCGAAGCCATCCGCTTCATCCGCCGCCTCGCATCGCACAACATCGTCTGGTGCGAGGAGCCGGTTGCGCCCGAGAACCTGGATCTCCTCAAGGAGGTGAAAGCCGCCGTGCAGCACCCGATCTCAGCCGGCGAGCGCCTCTACACCCTTGCTGATTTCGCGCGGATGATCACGATGCGCGCGTGCGATGTCGTGCAAATGGATATCGCGCATTGTGGCGGCCTGGCGGCAGCGAAGAAGATTGCCGCCTTCGCGGCGGTCCAGGACATCGGCGTCTCGCCGCACTGCTCGATCGGCCCGGTCGCGTTCGCGGCCGCGATCCACTTCGCCTACGCGACCCCCAACATGCGCTTGCAGGAGTCCTTTGCCGAATTCGACGTCGACTGGCGCAATGACCTCGTCGGCGGATGGAATCCGCTCGGACACGGTGCGCTCGCTCTGCCGCAGCGGCCAGGGCTAGGCGTAGAGCTCGACGAAGCGGTGATCGCCCGCCACCCCTATAAGGCGCTGTCGTTTCCGTCGCTTTGGGATAAGACCTGGACCGACGAATTCACCGGCGCAGTGGCCTTTCGTGGGACGCCACCTCGATGAGAAAGGCTCAGCCGACACGAGGCGATCGTTCCCGATGCCTGT
>Ga0210408_10005343_pt1 | contig 11302 bp, 15 predicted proteins | sample IncBWH4MmetaG_FD_155471 | JGI IMG/M metagenome (GOLD analysis project Ga0210408, IMG submission 155471) | Forest soil microbial communities from Barre Woods Harvard Forest LTER site, Petersham, Massachusetts, United States - Inc-BW-H-4-M | ecosystem: Environmental > Terrestrial > Soil >... | reverse complement strand
GCGCGGCGATGCTCGATACCGCCGCGATATGGTCGGCCTCGAGCGCATGCTGCATCCCGAGCAAAAACCCCAATCCCAGAATTCCGAACATTTTTCTCCCAACGCGCTTGATCGCCTTAGGCTACCCCCGTGATCGCTTTGCTGTCCCTGGCGCCCAGCGGCGGAGGAAATTTAAATATTTTGAACATAGCATTCAAAGATAGTTGCTACTTGCTACTCGCGTGGCGGCAGACATAACGCAGCCTTGTCACTTCGCTTATATTGGGCCAGCAAGCGATCACACACCGCGGTTGGACTGCCAGGATCGAACTCGTAAACGTAGACGTCGGCTACTTTGATGGGAGACAACGGAAAGAACGTCCGGCTGTACATCGCGGCATAGCCTTTCTCAACGGGTCGGGACTCACGTAGTGCCTCTAAATCCGCAGGTAATTCAGCTACACAGGATTGCTCATAGATCTTGCCCTCGTGGTCGGCCTCCTTAGCGCCGCGCAAGAGTTCCCGGCAGTCAGTCTCGCCTAGCTCCGTGGGAATAAAGAGGACTTGGGTCAAACGAAGGGCTCCCTTAGGGCCAGCGAGCTTGATCTTGGTAACGGCGAAAAGTCGCGCCTCTTCGGCGCCGACGTTCAGTGCGAATAGAAAGGTAACGGCGACGACAAGCGCGTGCTGCACCATTTGCCCCATTAGGCTGGCCCGTTCTCGACGCCGGCGCAAGCGCTCGGTCGCCGGTGTCTGTTTCTCGTTCATCGAAGTTACCCTAGCTATCTTTTACGAGGCGCAGATCTCGCGGAACTCATAGCGGTCCGAAGACGGCGCAGCCGGCTTTGGGATATACGCTCCATGAGCGGTTAGGCCACAGTCTGCAGGAAGAAGGCGGCCAGCAAAAACCCCAATCCCAGAATTCCGAACATTTTCCCTAATCCGATCGCTTAGGCTACCCCGTCATCGCGAGAAGCCAACGGGTCGGCGCCAATGAGAGCCGCCGTCGGGTTCTGGCCCTTTGCGGAGGAGTCTGGTATTCGAGCGGCCAGCGATCGGTCCGAGCCCGCGTCGCGGCGGCCGCCTGATCGCGTCAAAGTTTGCCGGTTTAGCTCAGCGGTAGAGCAGCGGTTTTGTAAACCGAAGGTCGGGAGTTCAATCCTCTCAACCGGCACCGTTAAATCAATGACTTAAAGCCGTTTTTGGAGTTGCAATCTTCCCAGAAAGGCCGATTGGAAAGATCATGGGAAAGCAGAAAATCCCCGATATGGGGAAAATGGCAGCAAAGCAGCGCGGGACCGAAGCCCCCCGCGTAAGAGATCCAGCTTAGTCTTCCGGGAGGAACCAGTGATGAAACTTATCGTTGCGGCCGTCCTCTGCACTGCAGCGGTCATCAGCCAAATCAGCACAGCGTCAGCGCAATACTACGGGCCACCCGGTGGCTACTATTACTATGGCTCGCCCGCTGGGATCTGCTGCGCCCAGCTGCCGATAGATCTCGGTTGGGCTTACACACGCAATCAGCCCGTGGGCGATGGCGAACCTTATCCTGCTAGGCGAATGGCTGACGGTACGCTTGCCTGCGCGCATAGCAACTACCGGCCTATTCACGGCCGGTGTCAGCGCATCTGGTAGGACGAAAGCGCGGGACCGAAGCCCCCTTGCCGCCCGGCACGAGGCGAGGCGGCCCAAGTAGCTGGATAGCTGGGTGCGTCAGCGTTTGCTGACAACCGAGCAAATATGGAGGTTTTGTAAACCGAAGGTCGGGAGTTCAATCCTCTCAACCGGCATCATTAAATCAATCGCTTGCCGGATTAATTTCTGCCAGCTTGCTTCAAAACAAATAACTCCTTCCATCAACAAAATGTCCGGCCTAATTCGGTCAGTACCGGATTGCGGATGCTGGCCTGTTTAGCTGGTGGTGGCCTGAATTTCGCGGTGGCCCAATTTAAGTTCACTTTTCAACATTCGACCGGAACGAATCCCCGACTTCCGCGTAGTGGCGTTGGCGCTGGGATACCACGGGGGAAAATACCGTGATCGGTAGAGAGTATTTTATGCGTCAAGCGGCGATTCTTTTTAAGTTCGCCAAAGTAACCAAAGACCCCACGATTTCCGCCGCCCTATTGGAGAAAGCGGCCGATCTTAAATCGCAAGTTGACGAACAAGGCGTGCGGCCGGACCTCAGTCCTCTAGCGCCGGATGTTGAGCCGCCACCGGCGACGTAAGGCGCGCCTCTTGGGGTCGCCGATTTTTGGAATTGACGAAGTTCCCAGACCGGCGGCAGAATTGTTCCATGGGCGGGGCTGAAAGATCGACTTGCCCCCACTGCGGGGCGGTCTTGATGCTAGCGTTGCCTCCCGGCGGCAAGGGACCGCGCACGTTCCAGTGTCTCGATTGCGACCGCCCCGATCCGCTGAAGACGGATGAGGTAATCGGCTGGCTGAACGGTGAGCTACAGCCGCCGAAGTAAGGCCCCGCCTCCCATGTGTGGATAGCGCTTTCATGGTGGCCGCGCCGGTAGGCCGCTATGGAATTTTCGCGGCGGCCTGGAACAAGAAACAATGTTCACTTTGTAACGGAACGGAATCCCGGCTCCGGCGTGATGTTAGATCGGACAATTGCAATAAGGAAATGCAATGCCCGGCAGACAGACCAAGTTCCAATCTGAAAACCTCATGGCCGACGTTTATCTCGGCATCATGATCGCCGGCGTAAATACGCTGATCGTTTTGGGGGCAGCTATCGCGTTCGTGCTCATATGAAACGCCGCCTCAGTCGGCGACCTCGCCACGCTGTCCCTCTTCCTTGCCATCGCGCGTCTATGCGCCAATGGGAGGCTGGATCAAGGCCGCCCGCGGGAGGCGGCTCCCGCGTTTTCCTTCCATGAGGACTCCTGGGAGAAAGCCGCATCCAGGAGTGAATTGGACGTTCATGCCAATGTAACCTTGATTGTTTGGGTTAAAGTCCAAAGCTGCTTGCCGTTGCGCACTATCGGTATCACCGTTCAGGGTTGCTGGCGCCCGTCTTCCGCGACGGCCGCGTTCTTGATTTTATAGCAAGTGACCGCCGATGGATTATCATACCCTCACAAACGACAGCCTCGCCATGATGTATTTTGGTGCTCGTGGGGCGCTGGCGGCTGACGACGAACTGAATAGGCTAGGGCAAGAGTCACGCTTTCGCGTCCGAGCGACGCCGGCGTGGAAGAAACATACAACCGATCTTGAGGCGGAAATGCTCGGACGGGGAATGATCTTTGACTTGATCGAATGGTCGGAAGATCGATGACCCGGAGCTGATGTTTGCTTTTTTTCTCGAGCCGTTCTCGAGACCGCATCGGCCTGAAAAAGCCTTTGGTTCATAGCTCTGTTTACATCTAATTCATCGTAATTCTTAAAGCGAGATTCAAATTATCCGTCCATGATCGCCACGCTTGGCCAGACGGCCACGCATGATTGAATCGCGATGAGCGCTGCCCGAGAAACAGGTGGCCAACTTGCCCCGCATGGGAATAGGTAACACGAGTACCGTGATCGCGGGTCGAACGCCCCATGCCGGCCGCTCCTTGCCCGCGCTCGCCCCGAAGCTGCCGACCCTCTGCGTCATGTTATGCGCGCTGACGCTTGCCGGCTGTGCCGCCAATTCGGCTCCGCGCGAGTCCGCGGCAGACCCGATCCGCGCCGCCGCGGATCCCCATCGATACGCTGGACTGCGAATTCGCCGGCCCGACCGGGCGCTGCTCGCACCGCAACCAGTGCCCGATTGCGAGTTGAGGGCACCCGAAAGCTCCAAGATTTTGGATCCGGACCAATTGGCGCGCCTGAAGCTCGATTACGAGCGACAATGCTATAAACGCGCGGAGGAGTCGGCCCGCAACCGTCTAAAATTGCTGCAGGCATCGGGTAGCTGCGAGATTGAGCCCGTTCGACATTCGCGGCCGGCGGAATCAACCAACTGAACCCGTGGCCGCTCGCCCGAATCACAAAACCGGTCTATCTCGTCGACCAGATGCCGGTCCGCGTGGTCGGCACGCCGTTCGTACCCAACACCAATCCACGCGAGCGATAGCGGGGTGTAGCAATTCCATCACCTTTGATCCGAAACTTGCACTTGTCCACAGCAGCTCCACAGAAGCTTATGTTGCGCTTCTTGATTCCGCCGAGCCCCTTTGCTGCTGTCGGCTGGGCTGAGGTGTCACATGAGTTGGCAAAGCGAACGTGACGCGCTGCTTGCGCGCACGATGGCGTTTATCGAATCGGTCGCTCTCAAGAAAGAGAACACCGGGCCGGAGGTTGGCTCCGACGCCGGCAGACGTCATGTCGAAACTGAAGTCACAGCGCCGTGGAGGCTTGCCGAGCCAGCCGCGGGCAGCCTTCCGCCAGGCGTCCAGTTGGCGCGGCCGAAGATTCCGAGCGACTTCCAACGCGAAATCCAGGACCGGATCGAAAGCTTCCGCAAGCATCAGGAACGCTTCAACCGCGAGCGTGCGGAATATTTCAACGCGACACTGGCAAGGCTACGCGCCGCCATCAACGAAGCCGGGCCACCGCCGCCGGCCAAATAGCGCTGCGCTCGGATTATTGCGCGCCGATCTTTTCCAAGACCGGGAGCAGATATTTCAAAAATACTTCCGGGTTCTCGCTCATCGGAAAATGGCCCAACGCCTTCATGATGGTGGCCTCGCTGCCGGCAATGCTGCCCGCGACGCCAAGCATTTCTTCCGGCGTGCACGAATAGTCGTATTCGCCCGACAGCAGGAACAGCGGGCAGCGCGTGGTATCGATCATTCCGACACGGCCGCGGATGTCGCCGTCGATCTTGTAGAAATAGAGATCGCCCTTGAAGACGCCGGGGCCGCCCTGCATGTAGTGCCACAAGGTTTCCCAGCGTTCGGCCTCCGGCGCGTCGGGCCCGACCAGGCCGGAGACGATTGCCGAGCACACCTCGCCGCCGTGCACGTCCGGGCGATGCAGGAAATTCAGGTCGTAATAGGGATCGACATGCGCGCTCGCCTGCAGGCCGATGATGGCGCGAAAGCGATCGGGGTGTTCGAGCGCCAGGTGCAGCGCGATGCGCCCGCCGATCGAGCATCCGATCAGGATCGGTTTATCGAGGGAAAGCGCGGTCATGACCTCTAGGATCATGATCGTGTACTGCGCCGAGGTGAGTTGATATTCTTCGTTGTGCCAGCCCGGCGGCGGCGAGGATTTGCCGTGCCAGGGCATGTCGAAGGCGATGACGCGATGGTTGCGGGTGATCCGCGCGTCATTCATCAGCGCGCGATATTGCCGCCCGTCGCTGCCCGCAGTGTGCAGGCACAATAGCGGCGTCCCCTCGCCCGCCTGTTCGACATAGATGCGATGCGGCTTGCCGAACAAATCAAGACGCATGTAGCGGCCGACGATCGGCTCGAATCGCACGCTCATGCCATGGCCCTCGTTTCGGCTCCCTCGGGGCGCAGCTTGGCGAGCGCCTCCTTGAAGTAGCGCAGATGCGCCATCAAGATCTGCAGGTCGCCTTCGACCTTGAGAACGCGTCGCCTGATCAGCGCCATCAGATCATTCGAGCCGGGCGGCGGCCTCTCGCTCCAGAATCTCTGCCATTCGGCCTCCGGCGCGCGCAGCGCGAAGGAAGAAGACGGCATCACGAACGGACCGCGCGTCACCGAGACGACCCGGCCCTCGAAGATCGAAATCAGCCACGCGGTTGGCCCAACCTCGAGAAGAAAAGTCGTCGTCAGATAGCGGCCGCGCCTGACCAGCGCCGCGTCGTCATTGACCCGCTGTTTGAGCGCCTCGATTATGTCCCATCCTCCCAAAACCAACAGCCGCGGCGCTGTTTGCCTGCGCGTCCATTAGGATGGCATGATCAGGGGAACGGGCGCGGCGTCAATCGGCTATAGCCAGGCGCATACCAGCATGACGTTGGCCGCGCAGGCTGCCAGCAGCGCGACCGACAGCGTCAGGTTTATCCGCTCGCAAGAGGTATGCAGCGTCGTTCCCATGCCTGCGATTTTCCGGCGATTCTACTTGGTGAGTCCCGGGGATTCTTTTTTTCCGGATTCAGGACTCGTTAACGACTCACTGACTCCCGCAAAGCGGCCCGAAACGGCCCGATTTTACCCCTCACCTGTCCGTGAAGCAGGTAATGGCGGGCAAAGTTGAAACCCTAGCCAATCCTCGGCGTTGATAGCGTCATCGGAGCCATCGCAATGCCATATGCGCTGTTTTGTAACGACGCCAAGTTGAGCAAAGCCTACCCGACCGAGGCCGACGTCTGGAAGGAGGCGCGAAAGAGCGGCCTCGTGGTCGATATCGCCTCGGAAGTGCCGGCGCCGCGCGCGGTGCTGGAGAACGATTATGAGATCAGGGCCTGTCGGCCGGACCCCAATGAAGACCCCGCCAGGAACAAGGCCGAGGCCGAGCGTCAGGCCCTGGTCGACCTGGAGTTCAGCTACTAAGCATCCGGAGGCCTAAGGCGTGGCTGTTGCCAGCGACGCCTGCGAGGACGAGAGCACCACGCACATTTTCTTGCGATGCAGGCCGCGGATCGCGCCGGTGACCTTGAGCACCTTGCCGACAGGACATGAAACATCCTGCACGAAGGCAACTTCATAAGGCGCAAGCACAAGGGGCTCGGATTTCAGGATGGTTTGCGCGGCGCATGGCACCGCGGCCGCAGAAAAGACCAGCACCGCCCCCCAAATACGCATTTTCGTTGTCCACCCGCGCCAGCAGCCGGCCGCAGCATAATAGCTGAATCGCGTGACAAGTTCCGGGCGCGGCCGAAATTATTTTTTTGCGCAAGGAAACCATCGGCGCCTGCCGTCGAGCTTCACATCCAAAACAAAAAGGCCGGCGCGCAGCCGGCCCTTTCCAGTTGTTTTTCCAAATCCTCGGCCGATATCGGCCTTGGCGCCGCGTCAGTATTTGGCGGCGGCCGGGCCACCCCAGCCGAAGCGGTAGTTCACGCCCACCTTGACGGTATGATCGTCGTCGCGGAAGCGGGAGCCAATGATCGGGGCCGGCCCGCCGGTGAAGGTGGTGGTCCCGAAATTGTAATACTGGTACTCGGCCTTGGCCGACCAGTTCGGTGCGAACATGTATTCGAGGCCGGCGCCGACCGTGTAGCCGTCCCGGTGGTTGCCGTTGGTCGTGAAGGCGACCGGAACGCCGCCGACGGTGACGCCGAAATTGTTGTTGTCCCGCCAGGCATAACCGCCCTTGGCATAGAGCAGCGCCGGGCCCCAAGTGTAGCCGAACCGGCCGGTAACCGAACCAATCTGGTTATTCTTGTCGGTGATCTGTGCGCCGCCCGGGAACAGCACGGCGGTGGTATTGTTGCTGAGCCAGCTGTACTGAGCTTCGGCGCCGATCACCCAATTGGGTGCGAACTGATAGTCGAAGCCGCCCTCCACGCCGCCCATGAACCGCCCGCTGCTCCCCTCCAGGCTGTTGTTGCCCGCGAACGCGCCGCCGACATGGCCGCCGATATAGAAACCGGTCCAATTGTAAACGACCTGAGGCGCGGTATAGGCCGGAGCCTTGGTGTAGGTGCGCGCCGGAATGTCCGCCGCGAACGCGGGCGCAGCGAAAGCCAAAACCGCGGCTGCACCGAGCAAAACTCTCTTCATCGGAATTCCCCATTATTGTCGGTGGCGACGACAATCAAACAACGTGGCCTGAATTTGGTTGCTTCGCGGCAATGTCGGACCTGTGATCGCCGGCAACCATGGCAATGAAACCACAACGACTTTTGTTCCACCGCGCGGCCATTTCGCCCGTAAAAATAGGTATTCGCCTTGCAGATTGGTCGGGGCTTGTGGCCCACCGGTTTTAAAGCTCGCCGAAATGTGATCGAGGTTCCACGGGCGCCCGAAATGCGAACCGGTAACATCATCGGGTCGTAGCCCGAGGGCATGCTTTTTCCGGATCATGCTCTATCGCTGCATCTTTTCCATCTCGGGAAATGGTGCGTACGCCGCGCCGGCGCAGACCTCGCTGGCATTTTCAACCAGGCGATCGAGCCGGCCACCGACGAACATCACCGCGCGTTCGCGCATCTCGCGATAGGTTCCGTCGGATTCGCGAGGATAGAAACGCAGGCAACTGACATAGCGCGGCCGCCCCCCTACCGTGCGCTGCACCGGCTCGGCGACCTCGGCGTTGCGCACGCCGACGGGATTGTTGAGGTAGGTCCGCATGAAGGCCAGCAATTCGGGGCGATAATTATCGGGGTATCGCTGGGCGACCGCGTCGCTGTCTTCCACAAAGGAAGTGGGGCGGCTTTCGTCGTTGCCGAGACATCCCGCCAATACGATCGGCAGCAGCACTATCGCAACGTGCTTTGCTGATATCCCCACGTGCCGCTCGTCTTCCAAGATGATGCGTTCAAGTCGATGCGTCCCTTGCCGGTTTTAGACCGTCGCCACATGAAAGGGAAACCGCTTTCGGCTCACGCCGATGTGGCTGGCGCAGGGTTCCGGCCCGCCGCCATAGGGGAAGAAATGGCTGACGGGCCGGGCCTGATATCCGCTGGCGCGGCGGGGGCGATGTGGAACGAACCGCGCCGTGCGGATCGGTATCAGCCGCGCTTGGCCGCGGGAGCAGCCAGCTTGCTCGAGACCTTGTGCGTCTTGAGCGAGGTCATCTGCTTGTGGGAACGATGATGCCTGGCGTGATGGCGGCCATGATGGCGGTCCATCTTGGCATTGGCGTTCCTCACGCTCGGCTTGACCTGGGCGGTGTTGGCCGCGGGGGCCTGCGTGGCCTTGGCGGCGGGCGCCTGCACGATCTTGGCGGAATTGGCGAGCGCCGGCGCGGCGATGAGGGAAACTGCGAGTAGTGCGGCGGAGATGGTTTTCAGCATGGTCGTCTCCTCTTTCAAACAGGATCTCGAGGTGACCGGCCGCATGGCCGGGCTCTTCGATCATGCAAGCGACCTTAACCATGGCCCGCTGAACCCTCCCTGAAGCGCAACGACGGATTTCGTTCATCTGCATGACATGTTCGTCATGTTCGAAAAGATGCTATCAAACGGGAATGTTTGACGGCCACGGGTGTTCAAGTCTGCGGAACCAAGTGTAGAACTATCTACCGAAGATCGGGAGAAATGCATGAACAAGTCAGCCGTAAGGCTTTTGGCGCTCGCAATGTTTTCGCTTGCGCTGGTTGCAGCACCGCTGCTTTCGACGGCTTATGCCGCAGGCGGCGACAATCCGGCTCCGCCGCCCTCCAACTCCTCAAAGGACAAGAAGAAGAACGACAAGGGTTCGAGCATTGACGACCCGAAATTCCTCGCCGGCTATCGCACGGCCTACGCCACGATCTATGACCGCAGCGATTACGCCGCGGCGATCGAACAGTTGAAGGCGCTGGGCCACGACGACCGCGCCGACGTCGCCAATCTGATCGGCTACTCCTACCGCAAGCTCGGCGACTACAAGCTCAGCCAAGTATGGTACGAGCGCGCGCTGAAGGCCGACCCGAACCATGTGCGGACCTGGCAATATTACGGCCTTTGGCAACTCGAGCAGGGCAACCGCGACCAGGCACAATATCATTTGAACCGGATCGCCCAGCTTGCCGGCACCGACAGCGCGGAATACCGCTCGCTCGCGGCCGCCTTGGAAAAGCCGCCCGGCGCTGGCCTTGTCTACTGATCCTCACAACGTCAACAGGAGCGATGCATGAGCAAGTTTGCGACCAGGCTTTTGACGCTGGCGGCGATCTCGCTGGCGCTGGCGACAGCGCCCGTCATCACCGCCGTTTACGCCGCGCCCGACAATGACGCCCCGGCGCCCTCCCCCTCCTCCACCAAGAAGGGGAAGAAGAAGTCCGAGATCACCCCGGGTAGCGAATACGCGGCATTCGCCAACGGCTACCGCGCCGCTTACGCCACGATCTACGACCGCCACGACTATGCGAACGCGATCGAACAGTTGCAGGCGCTCGGTCACGACGACAGCGCGGCCGTCGCCAATCTGATCGGTTATTCCTACCGCAAGCTCGGCGACTACAAGCTCAGCCAAGTCTGGTACGAGCGCGCGCTGAAGGCCGATCCGAACCACGTCAAGACCTGGCAGTATTATGGACTGTGGCAGGTCGAGCAAGGCAACCGCGATCAGGCGCAATACCATCTGAGCCGGATCGCCCAGCTCGTCGGCACCAGCAGCGAGGAATATCGCTCGCTCGCCGAAGCGCTCGAAAAGCCGCCGGGAACAGGCCTCGTCTACTGAATATTGTGATCCAGTAAATCGGCGCAAAGCTCTCGCTTTGCGCCGATTTTTTATTGTCTCATCAGCGCCTCGGCCTCGGCGCGAAAGGCCTGGCGCGAAGCATCGCGCGAATAGAACATGTGCCCGCCCGGATAGACCACGAGCTTCACGCGTTGCGGCGAGGCAAAGGCCGGCAACTGGTCGAGCACCATCTTGGTCCCGAAATAGGGCGTGGCCAGATCGAACAGCCCGTGGGCGACCAGCACTTTCAGTTTGGGGTCGAGCGCAAGGATCTGCCGCAGATCGGCAATCGACTCCGGCGGATTGATGCCGCGGCCGAAATCCCAGGCGCTCTCGACCGCGCCATTGAGGAGCTGATAGGACCCGTCGGGCCGCCAGTTCAGCTTGCGCCTGGTAAGATCGACGGCGGCACTGGTCAGCGGTCCAGCCAGGCCTTCGCCGGAGGGATCGCTGAAATGAAAGAAGCTCGACTCGGGAAACGGATCGAGGCCCGTCACCGACGCATCATAGCGCCCCCTCACCTTGCCGTCGCGCCGGTCCAGTTCGCGGCGAAATTCGATGGCGTCGAAGCGCCCCGCCAGCCGGCGGCTCGTGGCCTGATCCATCCCCGTCAGGGCCGCAACCTTGTCGGCGACGCGATTGGTGGCCTCGATGTCGGCCTCGCCCTTGATGAGATCGGCAAGGAAGTCGCCGCGTGCATAATTCTCGACGTCGGCGAGATCGGCGCGATTAACCGCGCCCTTCGCCTCGCGCGCCACCGCCGCATAGCTCGGCAGGCTCGCCACATATTTCAGGATGCTGGAACCGGTGAATTCGCGGAAGTCGAACAGCGGCGAGATCAGGATCAATCCCCTCACGCCGACGCCCTGGCGGGTCTGCAGATTGCTGACGATCTTGGGACCGCGGATGCCGCCGTAACTTTCGCCGCCGACGAATTTCGGCGAAAGCAGGCGGTCATGCTTTTCGAGCCAGCGCCGGATCACCAGCGCAATCGAGTTCACATCGCCATCGATCGAATAGAACCTCTTGCGCGCGTCTTCGCCGCTCGCGACGAAGCGGCTATAGCCGGTCCCGACCGGATCG
>Ga0210408_10005342_pt1 | contig 11302 bp, 8 predicted proteins | sample IncBWH4MmetaG_FD_155471 | JGI IMG/M metagenome (GOLD analysis project Ga0210408, IMG submission 155471) | Forest soil microbial communities from Barre Woods Harvard Forest LTER site, Petersham, Massachusetts, United States - Inc-BW-H-4-M | ecosystem: Environmental > Terrestrial > Soil >... | reverse complement strand
TGATGCATCCCCTTCGGGAGGCGCCAACCCGCTACTAGCAACGAATTGGCCCTTGCCAGATGCCCTCACAAATCCCCGTTCGTGAGTGCCGTCACCCTTGTTTATGCTTACTTACCGCATCTCGGTCGGGGCGTTAACGCCCAGAATGGCAAGCCCCGATGCCAGAACCGAGACGACGCCCTGAACCATCGCCAGTCGCGCCTGTGTTAGGTCTGCATCATTATTGATAATGAAGCGTAAATAGGGCAAATCGCGCCCCCTTGTCCATAGCGCGTGAAATTCGCTGGCGAGATCATATAGATAAAAAGCGATTCGGTGCGGCTCATGTGCGAAAGCCGCCGCTTCCACCGTCCGGGGATAGAGCGCCAGCCGCTTGAGCAGCTCGAGTTCCTCCGGCGCGGTCAGCCGGTCGAGCGCGGCTTTTTCAAGATAGGCCGCCCGCGCAGTCCCCTGCTCCGGCAGGTCCGGAAGCACTTCCCTCGCGTTCTTGAAAATCGAGTGCCCGCGGGCATGGCCGTACTGGACATAGAACACCGGATTGTCTTTGGACTGCTCGATCACCTTGGCGAGGTCGAAATCTAGCACCGCGTCGTTCTTGCGAAACAGCATCATGAACCGCACGGCATCCGAGCCGACTTCGTCGACCACTTCGCGCAAGGTGACGAAATCGCCCGATCGTTTCGACATCTTCACCGGCTCGCCATTGCGCAGCAGCTTGACGAGCTGCACGATCTTCACGTCGAGCGTTGCCTTTCCACCGGTGACGGCTTTCACGGCGGCCTGCACGCGCTTGATATAGCCGCCGTGATCGGCGCCCCAGACGTCGACGAGGTCGCGAAAGCCGCGATCGAACTTGTTCTTGTGATAGGCGATGTCGGAGGCGAAGTAAGTATAGCTGCCGTCCGACTTCAAGAGCGGGCGGTCGACATCGTCGCCATAGGCGGTGGCGCGGAACAGGGTCTGTTCGCGATCCTCATAATCCTCGATCGGACCGCCCTTTGGCGGCGCCAGGCGCCCTTCGTAGACGTCGCCTTTGGCGCGCAGGAAATCGATGGTCGCGGCGACCTTGTTGTTGCCCGTTTCGATCAGCGAGCGTTCCGAGAAGAAAACATCTTGCTTGATGTTGAGCGCGGCGAGATCGCCCTTGATCTCTTCCAACATCATCGCAACAGCCTTGTCGCGCACGATCTTAAGCCACGCGTTTTCCGGCATCGTCTTCAGCTTGTCGCCATACTCGGCCGCGAGCGCCTGCCCCACCGGCTTTAAATAGTCGCCGGGATAAAGCCCTTCCGGAATGGCGCCGATATTCTCGCCGAGCGCCTCGCGATAGCGCAGGTAGGCCGAGCGCGCGAGCACGTCGACCTGGGCGCCGGCATCGTTGATGTAATATTCGCGTGCCACGTCGTAGCCGGCGAAGGCCAAGAGGCTCGCCAGCGCATCGCCGAACACGGCGCCCCGGCAATGGCCGACATGCATCGGGCCGGTCGGATTGGCCGAGACATATTCGACATTGACCTTCTCGCCGGTGCCGATCGTGCTGTTGCCGTAGGAGGCGCCCTCGCGCAGCAGCGTGCGCAGCTCATTCGCCCAGGCCTTTGGCTTCAGGGTCAGATTGATGAAGCCGGGACCCGCGACATCGACGGCGGCGATCAACTCATCGGCGCGCAATTTGGCGGCGATCTGATCGGCAAGATCGCGCGGCTTTACCTTGGCCTCCTTGGCGAGCACCATTGCGGCGTTGCTGGCCATATCGCCATGGCCGGCATCGCGCGGTGGCTCGACCACGACGCGCGAGAAATCCATGCTGGCGGGCCAATTGCCCTCGCGTGCGAGCGCGCCGCAGGCCGCATGCACGCGCGCCAGCACGTCGGCAAAAAGGTGTTGCGAGACGGGTTTGTCGGCCATTTTCTTAGGTACCTCGGCCGCCGCCTAACGCAAATCCGGGGTCGAGTCAAAAAGCCTTTGGTGCTCGATCATGGCGAAACGGTCGGTCATCCCGGCGATGAAATTGCCGATCCGCCGGGCGCGCTCGGCTTCGGTCTCGGTCTTTGCGCTCTCCAGCCATTCGGCCGGGAGATCGCGCGGGTTTTCCTGATAGCGCGCGAACAGATCGAACAGGATCTGCTCGGCCTCCCCCATCACCCGCATCACCCGCGAATGGCGGTACATGCGCAGTTTCAGGAATGCCTTGATCTCGGCCTCTTCCTGCGCGACTTCAGGCGGGAATGCGATCAAGGCCCGCGTCTTGCGGCGTACGTCTTGGGCCGATCGCGGCTGCGCGGCCTGCAGGCGTTTTACCGCTTCCGAGAACACGGCCGAGATCAGATAGGAGATCAATTCGCGCACGAATTCGGCGCCGCGCCTGACCTCGTCGAGACCGGGATAGTCTTCGCCGATCTCGGCGATGATTTCGGCGGCCAGCGGCATGACCTTGAGATCGTCGACCGCAAACAGGCCGGCGCGCAGGCCGTCATCGATGTCGTGCGCGTCATAGGCGATGTCGTCGGCGATCGCGGCGACCTGAGCCTCCAGCGAGGCAAAGCTCCACAGTTCGAGGTCGTAGCTCTTGACGTATTCGGCGATGCCGATTGGCACGCCGCGATCGCGGTACTGACCGATCGGCGCTCCGCTCCGGTCGGTCAGCGGGCCATTGTGCTTGACGACGCCTTCCAGCGATTCCCAGGTCAGGTTGAGGCCGTCGAATTCGGGGTAGCGATGTTCCAGCGCGGTCAGCACGCGCAGCGTCTGGGCGTTGTGATCGAAGCCGCCATGCGCTTCCAGGCAGGCATCGAGCGCGCGCTCGCCGGCATGGCCGAACGGCGGATGGCCGAGGTCATGGGCCAGCGCCAGCGTCTCCGTCAGATCCTCATCGAGGCCGAGCTGGCGGGCGAGCGCGCGGGCAATTTGGGCTACTTCGAGCGAATGGGTCAGCCGGGTGCGGTAGTGATCGCCCTCGTGGAATACGAACACCTGGGTCTTGTGCTTGAGGCGGCGAAAGGCAGTGGAATGGATCACCCGGTCGCAATCGCGCCGGAACGGGCTGCGGGTCTTGCTGGGCGGCTCCTCAAACAGCCGCCCCCGGCTCTCGTCGGGGTCGCAGGCATAGAGCGCGCGGGGGGCAGCCATTCCGACCGACACGGTATTTTCCGTCCTTATCCATTTGATTCTGCGCGACTGCGCACTTAACTATGGAGCACGCGGGATACCAAATGAATTGGGCATGACGCGGGTTATTGGAGATCTTTTCATGGCCACAGCCGTCACCATCAGCGAGCGGGCTGCCCGCCGCATTGGCGAAATCCTCAAGAGCGAGGGGGACGGCGCCAAGCTGCGCATCAGCGTCGAGGGCGGCGGCTGCTCCGGCTTCCAGTACAAATTCGACATCGATCGCGCCCAGGCCGAGGACGATCTCGTCATCGCGCGCGACGCCGCGGTGGTGCTGGTCGATCCGGCGTCGGTGCCCTTTCTGGCCGGATCCGAGGTCGATTTCGTCGACGATCTGATCGGCGCATCGTTCCGTGTGCATAATCCCAATGCGACCGCGTCTTGCGGTTGCGGCACCAGTTTTTCGATCTAACAATCGCCACTTGAATTTGATCTGTACGGCTTCCTGCCGGGACCCTTCGCATGCGCATCGCCACCTGGAACGTCAATTCGATCCGGCAACGGCTGGAACTTCTGCTGACCTGGTTGAAGGATTGCTCGCCAGACATCGTCTGCCTGCAGGAGACCAAGTGCGTTGACGAGGCGTTTCCACGGCTTGAGATCGAAGCCCTCGGCTACAATTTGGTCACCCACGGCCAGAAGAATTTTAACGGTGTGGCGCTGCTGTCAAAACTGCCGTTCGACGAAACCAAGTCCGGCCTCGCCGGCGACGACGAAGACACTCACGCGCGGTTTCTCGAAGGCGTGGTCACGCTGAGAAAGGGCGTGTTGCGGGTCGCCTGCCTCTATCTGCCCAACGGCAACCCGGTCGGCTCAGATAAATACCCCTATAAGCTCAGCTGGATGTCGCGGCTTCTCGAGTATTCGAAGGCGCGGCTCAAGACCGAAGAGCCGCTCGTCTTGGCCGGCGATTTCAACGTCATTCCAAATCCTGAGGACGTCCACAATCCGGCGGCCTGGGTCGAAGACGCCCTGTTCCGCTCAACCACCCGCGAAAGCTTCCAGTCGCTGCTCGGCCTCGGCCTCACCGATGCGTTGCGCGCGGTCAACGATGCGCCCGGCCAGTACACGTTCTGGGATTATCAGGCCGGCGCCTGGCAAAAGAACTGGGGATTGCGGATCGATCATCTGTTGCTGTCGCCGCAGGCCTCGGACCGTCTCATCGATGTCGGGATCGACGGCTATGTGCGGGCCTGGGAAAAACCGTCGGACCATGTGCCGGTGTGGGCGGATCTCGATTTGGATGCGGCGTAGATGTGTCGCTGATTTTGCACGACGGGCAATTTGCACATAGCCGCCATGCGAAAATTGCCCGTCGTGTTGCTTTGTCGCAGGCTCTCGCGCTTGTGTCGTCGGGCAAATCAGATGCACTGATTCTCACATCCTGTCCCACTGAGAGGGGCGTATCGCGATCGTCACGGACGTTGGGATGGGATGCGGTGGACGCGGCAGCGTTGGGCGCGCTTTCGGATCGCAGGGCGGGATTCCCCGTGAGCGACCAGGGCGCGCAAGACGAACGGCGCTGTTGCGGACGGCAAAACCGTGTGGTCCTGGCACCCGTTGCTGGTGTCAAGTCGGCGGAGGTGCGCAAAGCCCGACCGGGCTTTAAAAACCTAAATCCGCCGGCGACGGTGACAAGACGAATTCGTCGCCGGGGAGAGCACGTTATAAGCCGTTAAAACCAACGCGCAGGGAAGGCCGGACCAGTTCGGTGAACCTGTAGTGACTATGCTCGTGTGGTTTTCTAATTCCGACGCGAGGCTGCGGGTGCATTGGGCACCCGGTCTTCCCTGCGCCCTCTTTTCTTTCGAGGGACATGGTATTGCACAACTCGGGCAAATCGCGCCGCGAGATCGTGAAGCTGTGTCTTCCAGCCGTCATTGCGATCGAAGCGAAGCAATCCATCTCGTCGCGTAAAGAAGGATGGATTGCTTCGTCGCTTTCGCTCCTCGCAATGACGGCCTTGGCTGTTTGAAATTCGAATCGGAAGTAACCATGCCGTCATCGCCCGGCTTGACCGGGCGATCCAGGATTCCAGAGACGGTTATGCTCAACCGAGACGCCTCTGGAATACTGGATGCCCCGCTTTCGCGGGGCATGACAGCGGAGTCGGCTGTTTGACATTCAAATCAGAAACGTAGGATGGGCAAAAGCGATAGCGTGCCAGCGGAGATCAATCCCGCTTGCCCTGCACCCAGTGTTCCAGCATTTGCAGCGCCATGGCCCTGTCGTCGTCGGAGGCTTTGGCAAACGCCCGGTTGTAGCTTTCCTTGATCCAGACCTCGTCGGTGGCGGCGCCGTCGCGCGCCAAGGTCAGCCACATCAGGCCGCGCGCGGCCTGACGCGGCAGCCGATCGCCGTTGAACAGCATCTGGCCGAGCAGGGCCTGCGCCTGATGCTGCCCCTTCTGGGCGGCGAGCCCAAGCCAGCGGGCGCCATAGGTGAAGTCATCCCGCGACGCGTCGGGGGTCTTCAGATAGAGCCGGGCCAGATCGTATTGCGCGTCCGCGCTGCCGAAGTACGAGGCGGCATAGGAGAACATCTCCCGCGCCCGCTCCGGATCGGACTTGATCTCCGAATTGGGAATGCCGTTCAGGTAATAGCGTCCCAACGCGACAAAGGCGTTGGCGACGATCACAGATTGCGGCGCGGACGGGCTGTCCTCGGCGTGCGCGCTGGCGATGCGGCTGAAATATTTGAAGGCGCGAACATCGTCTTGGGCGACGCCGATACCGTCGGCATACATCCGGCCCAGTTTCCATTGCGCGATCGGATGGCCGCCCTCTGCGGCATATTGCAGTGCGGTGAGCGAAGCGTCCGGTACGGCAGCCGTTGGAACCGACTTCTTCAGCACGGCGGCGGTACCGGGCTGCGCCGAAATCACGGGGATGGTCGTATCCTGGTTGACCGGGGCGCCATCAAAAGCGTGCGCGGGCGCGGCCAGCGGCGCGGCCCCCAACATCAACGCAAAGATGATACGCTCAGATGTCCGCATAGCACTGTTTCTCGCACGCACTCCCCGGATGGGTCACAGCCCCAGCCATCGCTGGCCCAACCTGCTGGGCATATTTCCAGAGCACACCCGATGTATGATTTGTCTCGCGAGGCGCCCATTTGGTCTTGCGTTCCGCCAGCTCGGCATCGGTCAATTTTACGTCAAGCGTCCCGGCCACGGCGTCGATTTCGATGATATCGCCGTCCCTGAGCAGTGCGATCGGCCCGCCGACGGCGGCTTCCGGCCCGACATGGCCGATGCAGAAGCCGCGGGTGGCGCCGGAGAACCGGCCATCGGTGATCAGCGCGATCTTGCCGCCCATGCCCTGCCCGGTCAGCGCCGCCGTGGTCGAGAGCATCTCGCGCATGCCGGGGCCGCCTCGCGGTCCCTCATAGCGGATCACGAGGACCTCGCCTTCCCGGTAGGTTTTCTTCTGGACCGCCTCAAACGCATCTTCTTCGCGGTCGAAGCAACGGGCCGGACCGCTAAATCTGAGGTTCGACATGCCCGCAACCTTCACGATCGCTCCTTCTGGCGCAAGATTGCCCTTCAAGCCAACGACCCCGCCAGTGACGGTGATCGGCTTGTCGGCGGGCCGCACCACATCCTGGTGCGGATTCCATTTCACGCTTTTGAGGTTTTCGGCGATCGTCCGGCCCGTCACGGTCAAGCAATCCCCGTGCAGGTAACCATTGTCGAGCAGCGTCTTCATCAACAGCGGAATGCCGCCAGCTTCAAACATGTCTTTGGCGACATAACGGCCGCTCGGCTTCAAATCCGCGACATAGGGAGTCTTTTTGAAGATTTCCGTCACGTCGAACAGGTTGAACTTGATGCCGCATTCGTTGGCGATCGCCGGCAAGTGCAGCCCGGCATTGGTCGAGCCGCCGGAGGCGGCGACCACGGCGGCGGCGTTTTCCAGCGACTTGAGGGTGACGATGTCGCGCGGCCGGGTATTTGCTGCGATCAGTTCCATCACCTTTTCGCCCGCTGTCGTGCAGAAGGCATCGCGGATCTCGTAAGGCGCCGGCGCCCCGGCCGAATACGGCAAGGCAAGCCCGATGGCCTCCGATACCGTCGCCATGGTGTTAGCAGTGAATTGTGCGCCGCACGCACCGGCCGACGGGCACGCCACCCGTTCGATTTCATCGAGATCGGCGTCCGACATCTCGCCGATCGAGTGCTTGCCGACGGCCTCGAACATGTCCTGCACCGTGACCTGCTGGCCGCGGAAATTGCCGGGAAGGATCGAGCCGCCGTAGATGAAGATCGAGGGCACGTTGAGCCGGACCATCGCCATCATCATGCCCGGCAGTGACTTGTCGCACCCGGCGAGCCCGACCAGGGCATCATAGCCGTGGCCGCGGACGGTCAATTCAACGGAGTCAGCGATGCACTCGCGTGACGGCAATGAGGAACGCATGCCGTCATGGCCCATCGCGATGCCGTCGGTGACGGTGATGGTGCAGAATTCGCGTGGCGTGCCGCCGGCCGACGCGACGCCCTTCTTGACCGCCTGGGCCTGCCGCATCAGCGAAATATTGCAAGGTGCGGCTTCGTTCCAGCAGGATGCGACGCCCACAAAAGGCTGGTGAATCTGCTCCGTCGTCAGCCCCATGGCATAGAGATAGGACCGATGCGGCGCCCGCTCGGGACCCTCCGTCACGTGACGGCTTGGAAGCCTTTTCTTGAGGTTGGTCTTGGCGTCCATCGCAACCCTGTTTCCCCAGCCATTCTCTTGTTGGATCCGGGAAAAACAGTGAACATCCCTTCGCCTTCGCGAGCGCCTTGGCCAAAAGCCCTGCGAAAATCATTCGTTGAGGGGTGTGGCAAAAAAGCGGCGCAAGCAAGAGCCGGCCGCTGGGGCCACCAAATGTTCGTCAGCTGTTGCGAGCGCGCAACATCCGTGGCACTACGGCAACCATTTTTAACCCTTGTGTCAAATCTGGGACACGCGCGGAGAACTTTGTTCAAACCCTCGCGTGTTCAGTCGATCTTGACGTTGGCGGCCTTGATGATCGGCCACCATTTGGCGATCTCGGCCTTCTGCAAATCGCCAAGCGCCTCGGGCGTCAGCCGGTCGGCAGGCGGCATTTGCAAGCCCAGATTTTCAAGCTGATGACGCACGCTGGGATCATTCAGCGCATCGACGACGGCGGCATTGAGCTTGGTCACGATCTCCTTCGGCGTGCCCTTCGGCACCCACAAACCCGACCACAGCGTCATGTGAAACCCGGGCAATCCCGCTTCATCGGTGGTCGGAATATCGGACACCTGCTCGGCGCGCTTGGCGTCGGTGACGGCATAGCCGCGGATGGTGCCGGCGCGCACCTGATTGATGGAGTTGGAAAGCTGATCGACGATGAGGTCGATCTGACCCGCAACGAGATCGTTCATCGCAGGCCCGGTGCCGCGATACGGCACATATTGCAGCTTGATGCCAGTCACGCTTTCGAAGGCGAGGCCAGCGATGTGACTGCCCGAGCCGGCACCGGCGGTGCCAGCGGTTGCGGGCTGCGGCCGCGACTTCAGCCATGCCAGCAACTCCTTCAGCGATTTCGCCGGAACGGCGTTCTTGCTGACGATGATCATGGGATTGCTCGGCAACAGCACCACCGGCTCGAGATCGGTGACGAGGTCGTAGCCGAGCTTGTAGATCGCCCCATTGGCGACATGGGTGCCGAGATGACCGAAGCCTATGGTGTAACCATCAGCCGGCGAATGCACGACGCGGCCGACGCCGATCGAGCCGCCGGCGCCGGTGGTATTCTCCACCAGGATGGCTTCGCCGAGCGTCGTCTTCATGCGCTCGGCGAGAATTCGCGTCATCGCATCCGACGGACCGCCGGCGGAGAACGGCACCACGATGGTGATGGGATGCGACGGATAATTCTCCGCCGCCGCGGCGCTGCTCAATGTTAACAGCGCCATGAAGGCGGCCAGAGCTGCTCTACGCATGCGCATCCTCTATCGTCCCACCGCCGTCATCTAGAGACTTGCGTAGTCGATCGGCTTCAAGCGATCCAGCGTGCGGTCTACCTTCGGCAACGGGTATTTAAGGCCTGTCGCGCAGTTGAATAGCATCACCCGATCAATTTTCGTAACCCGACCATCGTCGAGGCTCTGCTTGTAGGCGGCATAGGTTGCAGCCCCTTCCGGACAGAGCAGCAAGCCCTCCTCGCGCGCGACCTCGTTCTGCGCGGCCGAAATCTTCTGATCGCTCACCGCAATGGCGAAACCTTTGCTCTCGCGCACCGCGCGCAGGATAAGGAAATCCCCAATCGCCTGCGGCACACGGATGCCGGCGGCGATGGTATGGGCGTCTTCCCAGCGCGGCGCATGCTCGGTGCCGTTCTCGAACGCGCGCACCATCGGCGCGCAGCCGGCCGCCTGCACCGCCACCATCCGCGGCCGCTTCGGGCCGATGAAGCCGATCGCCTCCAGTTCGGCAAACGCCTTCCACATGCCGATCAACCCGGTGCCGCCGCCGGTCGGATAGAAGATCACGTCGGGCACCTCCCAATCGAGCTGCTCGGCAAGCTCCAGCCCCATCGTCTTCTTGCCCTCGATCCGGTACGGTTCTTTCAGCGTCGAAGTATCGAACCAGCCGGCCTTGGCCTTGCCTTCGCCGACGATCTTGCCGCAATCGTCGATCAGGCCGTTGACACGATAGACGGTGGCGCCCTGCAGCTCGATCTCGCTGAGATTCACTTCCGGCGTATCGGCGGGACAAAAGATCGTGGTCCTGATGCCGCAATTCGTCGCATAGGCTGCAAGCGCGGCGCCGGCATTGCCGTTGGTCGGCATCGCCATGTGCTTGATGCCGAGCGCCTTGGCCATCGATACCGCCATCACGAGGCCGCGCGCCTTGAACGAGCCGGTCGGCAGGCGGCCTTCGTCTTTCAGGATGATCTCGCCACCGCCAAGTTTCTTGCCGAGCTTCGGCAAGCGGACCAGCGGTGTCATGATTTCGCCGAGGCTGACGATATCTGCAGTTTTCCGTACCGGCAGCATTTCGCGGTAGCGCCACAGGTCGGCCGGCCGCTCCCTGAGCGCGTCTTTTGTCAACGCCTGCTTCACCCCAGCGAGGTCGTAGCGCACCAAGAGCGGCTTGCCGGCCCTGGAGAGGTTGTGGATCTGGTCGGCGGGATAATGATCGCCTTCCATCGCGCATTCGAGATGGGTCACGAACGTCGGACGTTCGATGGTCAGATTGTCATTGTGTTGCACGATTGTTCTTCTCTGCCTTGTCATTGCCGGGCCCGACCCGCCTGCGGGGCCGAAGCCCCTTCGGCGAGGCGAAGGCCCGGCAATCCATCATTTCCTGAAAACTCTTGTGAATCGCGATGGATCCACGGGTCAAGCCCGCGCGTGACAAGTCATATTACATATTCAGCACGCGGCCATAGGCATCCAGCACCGCTTCCTTCATCATCTCCGACAACGTCGGGTGCGGGAAGATGGTGTGCATCAGCTCTTCTTCCGTGGTTTCGAGATTCATCGCGACCACGTAACCCTGGATCAGTTCAGTCACCTCGGCGCCGACCATATGCGCGCCAAGGAGCTGGCCGGTCTTCTTGTCGAAGACGACCTTGACCAGTCCCTGATCTTCGCCAAGCGCAATGGCCTTGCCGTTGCCAATGAACGGAAAACGGCCGACGCGGATCTCGCGGCCACCTTCTTTCGCTCGGGCCTCGGTCAATCCGACCGACGCGATCTGCGGATTGCAATAGGTGCAGCCGGGAATGAGGTTCTTGTCCATGGGATGCGGGCGCATGCCCTTGATGGCCTCGACGCAAATGACGCCTTCGTGCTCGGCCTTGTGCGCGAGCATCGGCGGCCCCACGACGTCGCCGATGGCATAGATGCCGGGCACGTTGGTCTTGCAATAGCCGTCGATCGCGATGACGCCGCGCTCGGATTTGACGCCGAGCTTTTCCAGCCCGAGATTCTCGGTATTTCCGACCACGCCGACCGCCGAAATCACCCGGTCGACCTCGATCGCTTGCGGCTTGCCCTTGCCGTCGTCGACGGTCGCGACCACGCTGTCTCTCTTCTTCTCGAGTTTTGTCACCTTGGTATTGGTGAAAATCTTGATGCCCTGCTTCTCGAACGCCTTGTGGGCGAATTTCGATATTTCGG